>ERZ1027200.28-NODE-28-length-98081-cov-14.002867_pt1 | contig 98081 bp, 83 predicted proteins | sample MGYA00519271_ERZ1027200 | MGnify/ENA primary metagenome ERZ1027200 (study PRJEB26926, sample SAMN06164742) | human gut metagenome | biome: ENVO:00009003; feature: ENVO:2100002; material: ENVO:00002003 | host: Homo sapiens | place: USA | collected 2012 ...
GTTGTACGACCATCTTACCAGAAAGTGTCGCGAAAGGCAACGGGAATATCCAGATGTTGGCATAAAAAATCTGTGTGGGAGGTATAAGGGGAAGTTATGAGCCTTGGCTGGGGACGAAAAAAGACCGGCGGGGCCGGTCTTTTGTGTTCAGGCGTGGTATTGGGGTTCGTTGCCCTGGTAGATGTCCTGCATCTCCCGGTCGATCTCGCTGATGGCGTCGGAGCACAGGCGCAGGCGGGCGGCGTCCTGCTGGGTGAATTTGCGGTCGGATTTATACCGCAGCTCGTGCTCCAGACTGGCCCACATATCCATGGCGATGGTGCGGAGCTGGATCTCCACCGGCAGGACCATGGTGCCCTCGCTGATGACGATGGGCACGTTGACGATCAGGTGCAGGCTGCGGTAACCGGTGTCCTTGGGCTCCTTGATATAGTCCACCTCGCGGAGGACGGTATAGGACTCGCTGCGGGTGAGCAGGGAGCGCAGGTAGTAGATATCATCCAGATAGTTGCAGATGACGCGGATACCGGCCACGTCCTGGATGTGGGCATAGATGTTGTCGATGCTGACCTCCAGGCCCCGGCGGCGCAGCTTGTCGATGATGCTGTCCAGCGTCTTGATACGGTATTCGATGTGGTGGATGGGCGAGTGGTCATACAGACGGGCGAACTCCTCGTCCAGGATCTCCATCTGCGTTACGGCTACCTTCAGCGCACTGCGGTACAGGTGCGTCACCCGCACCATGCCCGCCGCCAGCTCCTGGTCCTTCGGGGAAAGGCCCGCGGCGGTGGGAATGTCCCGCAGGCGGATGGTACCGCTTTTTTCGATCATCATGGGCAGACGCCCTCCTTTCGGCCGCAGCCCACGTCCGGGGCCGCAGTTTCATCCTACTATACGAATATGACCTGCCTGTGAACAAATCGATATTTCTTTAACAAGTATACCGACAGTTTGCGCGAAATGCAAGAGGGACGCCGTACAAAAAACGCAAAGAAGGCGCCCACGGCGGCAGCCGTGGGCGCTGTGGTCATTTCTTGCAGCGGGCGAGGACGGCGGCGGCCACACGGTCGGCGGCCAGGCCGTCGAAATCGCGGCTCTGGGCAGCGGTGATGGCCTGACGCTGCTGTTCGTCCTCCAGAAAGGCCAGGGCCGACGCGGCCATGTTGTCCGGCGGGCAGGAGGCCGCCCAGCCGTGGGCGGTGAAGAACGCCTCGTTCCGCGTTTCGCAGCCGCCCACCATATCCGCCAGCAGCAGCGGCACGCCGCGGGTGCCGGCCTCGGTGATGCTGATGCCGCCGGGCTTGCTGACCAGCACGTCCGCGCTGTCCATGTACAGCTGCACCTGGGTAGTGAAGCCCACGGCCTCCACGCGGTACAGGCGGCGCAGCTCCAGGGCATAGCGCATCTGCTTGTTGCTGCCGCACAGCACCGTGGCAAAGTCGCCGTCGGCCATACGCATATCCAGGTCCTCCGCCACGTCGCCCATGGGGCCGCAGCCGATGCTGCCGGACATGAGGACGATGTGGCGGCCAGTCTCCGGCAGGCCCAGGGCTCTCCGTGCCGCGGCCCTGTCACCGCGCTGGCGGAAGGCGGAACGCACGGGGATGCCGGCGGGCAGGAGGGTATCGCGGGCGATGCCGCAGCTGACGAACTCGTCGGCCAGCTCCTGATGGGGAATGACGCAGATATCCGGGGTACAGGCACCCACCGTGGGGCTGCAGGTATAGTCCGTGGCCACGAAGCAGAACACCGGACAGGCGCTCCACGCCTGCTTCAGCGCCGTCATCATCATGGCGGGGATCACGTGGACACAGACAACGGCATCGTAGCCGCCGCTTTGCAGCGTGCGGCCCAGACGGCGGGCACCGCGGGCAATGTAGCGGTACACCGGGCCGTCGCGCCGGTCCATCTCCTTGTCGCCCTCGGCGGACATATAGCCCGCCTTGTAGAGCTTGGGATACCGGCGGTAGAACCGGGTGTGCCACTTGGAAACGAATTTGGATGCCTTTTTGGAGATGAAGCCCAAGCCGTCCATCACGTCGCAGGACGCGCCGCAGCGTTGGAGGCTGTCACGCAGGGCGGCGGCTACGGCGTTGTGCCCGCCGCCGGTGTTACAGGTCAGGATCAGTACGCGCATTTTGCTCTCCTTTCCGCTGCGCTCGCTTTCGCAGCAGTGCCGCCAGGCGCATGAGCCGGGGGCGGTTGTAGCGTTGTATCAGAATAAAGGGCAGATTGGCCAGCAGCACCCACACCGCCAGCACGATCGCGCCGCCCCAGCCGGGCCACAGCCACAGAAACGCCAGGCCCAGCAAACAGGAGGCCCCGTGGACCAGCTCCGCGCGGCACGTCTCCTGCACCAGCGCCGCAGCCTGATCCGCCGTCACGGCGCCGCTGCCGGGCAGCTCCTTCTTCACCATGTCCGGCAGGATGCGGCTCATGTCCGGCACCAGCTTCTTCCACTTATCGATGGCCAATTTGGTGTAGACGCGGCCGTTCTGCTCCCATTTCCGGCTGCGGAAGAGCCGCTTCTCCGGGTCAAAGGGACCGGGGATCGCCTGACCCAGCGGGTGCGCCAGCAGGGCCAGCGCCGCCGCGTACAGGACGCATTTCCAGAAGCCGCTCACGCCTTCTCCACCCCGCAGCTGCGCTCCAGCGCGTGGCGCAGCGTGCCCTCCGTCAGGCGGGTGACGCGCTCCACGAACTGCTCCTCATCGTGCTTCATGCCGTAGTGCAGCCAGCTTTGCAGCAGGCCCACCAGCGTGGCCGTATACAGCGCCGCGATGGACTGCACATCCGTCTCCGCCACCGGCAGGTCCTCCGCCGTGCGGCGCACCAGATCCTCCACGGCACCGTAGACCACCTGGTAATACTCGCGCTCCAGCAGGTCGCGCTGGCTGGACTGGTACAGGTGGTAGACCGCGCGGCGGTTGGCGCGCATGAACGCCGTCACCCGCATCATCAGCTGGTACCAGCTGGTGCAGAGGGGTGGTGCGTTGAGGACGCGGTCCAGCTCCGTCTCCAGCACCTCGCGCACCAGGGCATAGATGTCGCAGTAGTAGTAATAAAACGTATTCCGGTTCACGCCGCAGTGATCTGCGATGTCCACCACGGAGATCTTATCCAGCGGCCGCTGCTCCAGCAGGTCCAGAAAGCCCTTGCGAATGGCGTTTTTTGTGGTCTGTGCCATGTCTATGCTCCTCTCTTTGTGCAAAAACTGCCTTACCACCTGTATCATACCAAATTCAGACAGTTTTTGCAAGATGCCCGTACTATGCACTTTAGGCAAAATGCGCGTAAATGTATGAACACAGTGTAAAAAAAGCATCCCCGCGCGGTGTGCGGGGATGCTTTTGCTTCAAATGGGGTCAGGCCGTCACCACGGGGCCGCCGTGCTTCTTGGCGCTGATCTTCTGGTAGGCGATGACCGCCGCCACCAGCACCAGGCCGACCACGTCGGTGAGCGTACCGGGGATCATCATGCCCAGGCCGCCGATGGCCAGAACGATACGCAGCACCCAGTGGACCTTCTTATACAGATGGCCGTTCAGGGACGCCGCGATGGCGAAGATGCCCAGCAGCGCGCTGATGCAGATCTGCGCCACCTCCCACCAGCCGCTGATGTTCTCAAACAGCAGGGCCGGACTGTAGGCGAAGATGTACGGCACGATAAAGGCCGCAATGGCCAGCTTGGTGGCGTTGATGCCGGTCTTCATGGGGTCGGACTTGGCGATGGCCGAGCCGGCGTAGGCCGCCAGAGCCACAGGGGGCGTGATATCCGCCACGATGCCGAAGTAGAACACGAAGAAGTGGGCGGCCACCAGCGGGAAGCCCAGCTGAATGAGGATGGGCGCGCAGGTGGAGGCCATGATGCAGTAGTTGGCCGTGGTGGGCACGCCCATGCCCAGGACGATGCAGCACAGCATGGTCAGCACCAGGCCGACGATGGTAGCGTTGCCCGCCAGCTGGACGATGGCGTTGATGAGGATGGAGGCCAGGCCGGTGACGGTGATACAGCCGGCGATGATGCCCGCCATGCTGCAGGCCACGGCCACGGTGATAGCGCCGCGGGAACCGGCTTCCAGAGACTCCACCGCGGAGAAGAAGGAGCGCTTGCCGGCATTACCCAGCGCCTTGCCGGTGGTCATGGGCTGGGTGTCGCCCTCACCGCGCTTGCCCTGCAGGAAGAAATTGACGAAGCCCACGGCAATGGCGGCCAGAATGGAATAGGCCGCGGAGTGGGACATGGTCTTGCTGCCGGAGGACACCAGCCACACCAGCAGGATCAGGGGAATGATCAGGTAGCAGTCACGGAGCAGCAGACGCCACGCAGGCAGCTCCTCGCGGGGAACGCCCTTCAGGCCCAGCTTCTTGGCCTCCAGATGGACGGCGATGAAGATCCCGGTGAAGTACAGCAGCGCGGGCAGGATGGCCTTGACGGCCACCTGGGCGTAGGGCAGCTTCATGTACTCGGCCATGAGGAAGGCTGCCGCACCCATGATGGGGGGCATGATCTGGCCGCCGGTGGAGGCCGCGGCCTCGACGGCGCCGGCGAACTCGGGCTTGTAGCCGGTCTTCTTCATCATGGGGATGGTGAAGGAACCGGTGGTGACGGTGTTGCCCACGGAGGAGCCGGACACCATGCCGCACAGGGCGGAGCTGATAACAGCCACCTTCGCCGGGCCGCCGCTGGACCAGCCAGCCAGACGGTTGGCAAAGCTGATGAAGAAGTTGGCGATGCCGGTGCGCTCCAGGAACGCGCCGAAGATGATGAACAGAACGATGTAGGTATAGCAGACGTTGATGGGCGTGCCGATGACGCCGCTGGTGGTATAGAACAGCTTGTAGATGATGGTTTTCAGCGCGTCATACAGGGTGGCACCGTTCACCGCGCCGGCGTAGCTCAGCTGGTTGATGAACGCGTACACGATCAGCACGCCGGCCACGCACAGAATAGGCAGACCCACGCAGCGGCGGCACAGCTCCATCAGGATCAGGATACCCACCACGCCGATGATGACGTGGACCGTCTCGATACGGGTGGACAGGCGCACCAGCGTCATGGCGTTCAGCGCGAAGTAGAAGAAGCAGGCCGCGCCCACCACCATCAGCACGATATCGTACCAGGGCAGGTAGTTGACCCTGACGTGGTGCTTGCTGGCGGGGTAGGTCAGGAAGCCGATGATAATGATGCAGCCCACGAACATGGTGAGCCGGATCTCGGGCATGGCCTTGGAAAACAGGGTCATGCCGATGCAGAACAGACCGAACGCGGCCATGAGGATGCGGATGATCAGCTGGGGCGTACCCTCCCACAGGCGGGTGGCGGATTCACGGTCATATTTACGCATGACCGCGTCCAGATCCGGGGCCTCGTCCGCGGCGGTATTGACGCCGTCGGCCGGGCTGGTATCCGGTTTTTTCTTGTCGATGCTCATAGTCGTTTCTCTCCCTGAAGATTACAGAATAGCGCGAGGACTACGGCGGGAAACCCCGCCGTAGCCTCGAAAAGCGTCAATTCTCTGCTAAGGATTTAGTCGCCGAAGTACACGTCCTTGGCGATGACGGTCTCGGTGTAGTAGTCGGAGGTCTCCAGCAGCTTGGCGATGTGCTCGCTGTCCAGGCTGACCAGGTAGGTATCCTTGGTGGTGGCCAGGTCGGTCACAGCGGTGGTGGGAGCACCGGCCACGATGAAGGCGGCATCGATCTGGCCGTTCTTCAGGGCGTCGGCGCTGTCGCTGAAGGACTGGTAGGTGGGCTTGATGTCGTCCTCGGTCAGCCCGTAAGCACCCAGGACGTCAATGGCGTTGAAGTACACGCCGGAACCGGGAGCGCCGATGGACACGGACTTGCCGGCCAGGTCAGCCACGGTCTTGATGCTGGCGTTGGTGGTGACGATCTGCACCTGCTCCATGTACAGGGCGGCCACAGTGGAGAAGCCCTCGACCTTGCTCTCGAACAGGTTGGTGCCGTTGTAGGCGTAGGCCATCACGTCGGACTGGCAGAACGCGAAGTCAGCGGTGCCGTCCACCAGCTCCTGCACGTTGGCCTGAGAGCCGTTGCCCACCAGACCCACGACGTTGATGCCGGCGTTGTTGGTGGCGTGCTGGGCGATGACGGAGCCGAAGGCGTAGTAGGTGCCGGACTCGCCGCCGGTGACGAAGCGCAGGTTGCGGGAGTCGGTGTTGCCGGCGCCGTCCTTGACGGCGGCGACCTCAAAGCCCTTCTCGGCGAAGTACTTGGCAGCGCCGGGGTGATAGGGCACGGAGGTGATGGAAGCGCCGTACTCCAGACTCAGCTCGCCGTACTTGGCGTGGCTGGTGGTCAGGGACGCGGCGTTGTCGAAGATGTCCGCCACGAACTTGTACACGTCGTCGCTGGACACGTCGTCGCGGGCCAGGATCACCGCGCCCACGGCCACGGTGGTGGTGTCGGTATGCTCAGCGGTCACATCGCCGCTGTCGTCCTTCTTGTCGCCGCAGGCGACCAGGCTCAGCGCCATGACCAGCGCCAAAACCAGTGCAAAAAACTTTTTCATGTTCTTTCTCCTTATTGATAGATAAATTGTTTTCCTCTTCCTGAAAAACAGCTTTTTCCGCCGGCCGGTCGGGCACGGCGGTGTTCAACGGTGCCATTATATCGCAGGCGTAAACTTTTTGCAATATCTAAATGCGGAAAATTTCATTTTTCTGCGGAACGATTTTCCCGTCCGTGCGGACATTCCGCTTTTCTTAGTCGGCATTTCTTTCGGCAAATCCGCAGTTTTGTCTGTATCATGGTACTTTTTAGCGGCGGTCTATTCATAATGCTAAATTGTTTTATGCAGGAACACCCCGCAATAAGTGCATTTTCTGCTGGGAAATCCTGCAAAATAACAAAGGCGGGGCAAAGCCCCGCCTCTCAGCTTTCTGTCACATTCAACAGCTGCGCCGCAGCAGCTCGCATACCAGTTCATAGGTGCGCTCCGTGGAGGGCACGCTTAGCCGCTCCCGCACGGAGTGTACATCGTGCAGCTCCGGCCCCATGGACACCGCGTCCAGACCGGGGATCTTCTCCATCAGCAATCCGCACTCCAGACCGCCGTGGGTGGCCTCCACCACGCCGTCCTTACCGGTAAGATCCTTATACGCCGCCAGCAGCGTATCCCGGAACTGCGACTCCCTCTTGTACTGCCAGCCGGGGTACACGCCCCGCTCTGCCACAGTGCCGCCCGCCAGCGCCGCCACAGCCCGCACGCGCTGCGCCAGCATCAGCTTCCGGGACGCGATGGACGACCGGATGGAGAACGCGATGTGCAGTCCGTCGCCGTCCAGCTTCACCACGCCCATATTCAGGGATGTCTGCACCAGACCGGGGAAATCCGTGTCCATAGCCTCCACGCCCTGCGGCATGGCCGTCAGCGCCTGCACCAGCGTCACGGTGCGCTCTGCGGACACGGCTTTTGCCGTCTCCGCCGCCGCGCAGGTCAGCGTCACATCGGGGTCGGTGACGGCGTACTCGTTTTTCAACGCCGCGTCAATCTCCCGGATAAACGCTTCGAACGCCCGGCCGCTGCCCTTGGGCAGCGCCACCGCCGCGTCGCAGCGGGAGCAGATCACGTTGTCGAACTGGCCGCCGGAGATGGCCGCCAGCCGCAGGCCGGGGAACTTCTCCAGCGCTGTGGCCAGTACCCGTCCCATGAGGCGGTTGCCGCTGCCGCGTCCCAGATGGATGTCCGCACCGGAGTGACCGCCCCGCAAGCCGGCCACGGTGATGCCGAAGCCCTCCATGCCCGCCGCATCGGTCAGCGCTGCGGGCAGCAGGCAATCGGAGTGCATGCCGCCTGCGCAGGACACGGTGAACACGCCCTCCAGCTCGGAGTCCAAATTCAGCAGCTTTTTGCCCTTCAGGTCAGAGCAGTCCAGCGCAAAGGCGCCGTCCATGCCCACCTCCTCGTCCACGGTGAACACCGCCTCGATGGGCGGATGCACCAGCGTATCGTCCGACAGGATCGCCAGGATCATGGCCACGGCAATGCAGTTGTCGCCGCCCAGCGACGTCTTGTCCGCCCAGATCCACTCACCGTCGGTCATCAGGTCAAGTCCCTCGTGGGTCATGTCCTTGGTGCAGTCGTCGGTCTTGGCGCACACCATGTCGATGTGTCCCTGCAGGATGATCGGCTCGGCGCTCTCGCAGCCGGGGGACGCCGGCTTCCAGATCACCACGTTGTTGCACGGCTCCTGCCGGTACTTCAGTCCCAGTTCCTTGGCAAAGCCCACGCACAGATCGCTGATGATCTTCGTGTTGCCGCTGCCGTGGGGCACCGAGCACAGCTTTTCAAAATATGCGAACACCTTTTCTGGCTTCAAGCCTTTCAAAACAGCCATTTTGATACTCCTTTCCTATGCGGCCGCGGTCTCCGCGCCGCCCATTCAGTATAGCATATCCGCCTGCCGCCCGCAAGCAAGTCCCTATGTGCCCACAGCCCATGCTTTCGCATGGGCTGTGTATGCAGCACACATTATCAGAAGTCGCCCAGGCCCATATCGTCCTCGGTGTTGGGCGCTTCCTCGTCATCCTCCTCGGTGGGAGGCGCGGGGATGAATTCCTCCAGATAGGCCTCCTCCGGCAGACCAGCCATATACGCCGGCAGGTTGATGATGATGCCGTCGATGTTATGGGGCAGTGTCATTTGGTACGTTTCCGTTGTCTCGCTGCCGCCCTTCTGCTGCATGACCTCCACGGTCAGCTCCAGCTTGTCGCCGATGACGGTGGTCAAGCAGCGCTCCTTTTCGTACAGCTTGGAGATCTGCTCGCCGTTCACATACACAGTGATCTTATAGGGCGCCTCCACAGACTGGCCGCCCTTGTCCACTGCGCGGTTGTCGAAATAGACGGTGTGGCCGCGTCCGATGCGCAGCATCAGCACGGCGACGAGCACCAGCACCAGGATAAAGGCGATACGGATGAGCCACGAGCGTTTCGTCGTTTTCATGCGGTTCTCCCCTCCTCCTCGGCCTTCTGCTCAATGGCCAGCTGCTGACCCAGCGTGCGGTTCTCCTTGCGCTTCTTGGCCTCGTACATGACCAGTGCCACGGTGATAACGGCGTAGGACACGAACACGCGGAAGTACTCGCCGATCATGGAGTCGCCGGTGATCTTGGTTCCGGCGGCCGGCGCCACGATGAACATGGTATGGAACAGGAGCACACCCAAGAACACGTTGCCGATGGACGCCTTTTCCACGGAGGCGCCGCCCACCAGCAGCGCGGCGATGCAGAACATGCCGACGTTGGTATGCGCCGTATAGGTGGGGAAGTTGCCCATGTTTTGCAGATAGATGATCATGCCGAAGCCCGCGAACACGGTGGACATGACGATGGAGATCAGGCGGGTGCGGTCCACATTGATGCCGGCGTCCCGCGCCACATTCATGTCCTGTCCCACCGCGCGCATATCCTGTCCCAGCTTCGTGCGGCGGAACCACACGATGAACAGGCAGGCCAATGCGATGATGATCAGCGTCAGCACGGGGATCTTCACGCCGCCCACGTAGACGGCCAGCGCATTATCGACGCTCTGCCGCATCTGCAGAAGGCTGACTGTGTTGCGGATACCAAAGCCGCGGGGCAGCTTCAGTGTGTTGTGGAGGATGGGGATGATGGGCCCCATCATATACAGCACCACCAGCTGGTACACACCGGTCATACAGTAGGCGATAAAGTAGCTGGTGACCATCTCGCGGCCCTTGGCGCGGTTCAAGATGCTGCCGCACATAAGACCCAGCAGAATGGACAGGGGGATGGACAGGATGGCCGCCAGCACCAGACCGGGGATACCCCAGATCTGCCAGTCCGCCACCAGGATCAGCGCGATCTCGCCGGCCATAGCGCCCAGCGTCATGGCAAAGTTCAGACCCATACCGGCCATAATGGGGATCAGCAGGCTCAGGATCAAAAAGGCGTTGCGCCCCAGACGGGTCATAGCCTCGTTAAGTATGTAGCTCACCGGCAGGCCGGACACGGGAATGAGCACGGCGCAGATGATGATAAACAGGACGGGCACTGAGTTTTTGCCCAGGAATTGCTTTACGTCGAATCTCTTACCCTTCATGTCAGCGCCCCCTTTCCGTCTTTCTGGTCAGGGCATAGAGGATCATGCCGTTGGATACCACGATACGGATGACCTCGCTCATATCCATCTGGAAGGCGGCGCTCATCACGGTGGGGGTCATGGTCACCACGCCCTGATACAGGATCGTACCGATAATCACATTGCCGATGGATGCCTTATTCACCGACGCGCCGCCGATAAGGATGGCGGCCACGGCGGGCATGGCCATCCAGAAGGGGCCGTTGTACAGCTGTATGAAGCCGAAGCCCTGCTCATACACCAGAATACCCACAGCACCCAGCCAGGTGGACATGATCACGGAGATAAGCCGCATCTTGTCCACGTTGATGCCCGCTGCGCGGGCAAAGGCGGGGTTGGAGCCCACAGCGGTCATGGCGGTGCCGGTCTTGGTGTGCAGGAACGCCCACATCAGCACGGCCATCAGCACGAAGAACAGCAGCGTACCGGTGGGGATCACCAGATTGATGCCGATGCTGTTCAGGTCGATGGTCAGAATGTTGGCCAGCGCCTTGTCGTAATAGCCCTCCAGCGAGATGACGGTACGCAGACCGCTGGCGGAGAAGCCCCACACCATGGTGGGATGCTTATACGGCAGCAGCAGCCACATCATGCACATGAAGGACACGGACGAGAAGCCCACATAGGTGGCGATCATCATCTCGCCGCCCTTGATCTTGTTCAGCAGCCAGCCGTAGCCGCCGCCGAACAGCAGGGCAAAGGGCGTGGCGATGAGGATGGCCATCAGGAAGCTGGCAAACCCCGTATAGCCCAGCTCGATGGACAGCGTGGCACCCAGCAGTCCGGACACGATACCCAGCGGCAGGCCGAAGTTCAGGCCGCAGCCGGAGTGTACCATGGGCACCATGGCCAGCACCATCACGGCGTTCCAGCTGAAACGGGTGATGATATTGGTGATCTGTGTGGGGAAATCCAGCCCCACGCAGGGCGCGGCGATGAGCAGCAGCAGCAGGAAGCACGCGATGATCAGACGCGGCAGGCCGAAGCTGTCCACCAACTCTCTGAATTTTGACTTGTTTCCAAGTGTGGTCGTATTGCCCATTTCTTCCTCCTTACTTCACCTGACTGACCATGAGCATACCGAACTCCTCGGAGGAATGGTCAGCAGGCAGGATACCGGCGACCCTGCCGCCGGAGACGATGGCGATGCGGTCGCAGATCTGGCGCAGCTCCTCCAGCTCGGAGGAGATCATCACCACCGTGACGCCGGATTCGCGGTTAAATTTCTTCAGCGCCTCCAGCACCAGCGCCTTGGCGCCCACGTCGATGCCGCGGGTAGGCTCGGACACGAAGAGGAAGCGGGGCTCCAGCGCGAACGCCTTGGCCAGACACACCTTCTGCTGGTTGCCGCCGGACAGCTCTCTGGCCTTCTGGTCGGAGCCGGTACACTTGATCTGCAATTCATCGATATACCGGTTCGTCACCGTGTGGATGGCCTTTTCGTCGCGCCATGTGAAGAAACCCATTCTCTTCAGGAACTTGTCCTGCACCTGCATGGCGGGGAACGCCACGTTCCACTCCAGCGACTCGTCCAGCAGCAGACCCACGCCGCGCCGATCCTCGGACACGAAGGCCAGCTGGGAGTCCAGACACTTCCGGGGACTGTTCAGCGCGATAGGCTTGCCGTCGAACTCCACGGTGCCGCCCGCCTCATACAGGCCCATAACGCCGTTGGGAATACCCAGCTTGCCCTGGCCGGCCAGACCGCCGATGCCCAGGATCTCGCCCTCCTTCACGTCCAGATCCACGTTGCGGACGATCTCGCCGGGCATATCCACCCACAGCTTGCGGATGGACATAATGGTGCGGGCATCGGAGTGGTCGCGGATGTCGTGGGCAGCGCCGCCGGCAGCCACCTCGCGCCCCACCATGTAGTGGGTGATGTCGCGGACATCCGTCTCACGGGCGGCCACGTCCTTGACCACATAACCGTCCCGCATGATGACCACCTTATCGCACACCGACAGGATCTCCTGCAGGCGGTGGGTGATGAAGATCACGGCGATGCCCCGGGAGGCCATGCCGCGGATGGAGTCCAGCAGCGCCTGCGCCTCCTGCTCGGTGAGCACGGCGGTGGGTTCGTCCAGGATCAGCAGCTTCAGGTTCTCCTTGCTCAGCTCGCGGGCGATCTCCGTGAACTGCTTGTGACCCACGGGCATGCTGCTGATGACCATCTTCTGGTCGATAGCCACGCCCATCTTCTCGATGGCTTTTGCGGCGCGGTTATCCATTTCCTTATAGTCGAGAGTGTCCAGACGCGGGCCGAACACTTCTGAAATGACGCTTTTTTTCTTGGGCTCGCGGTTGAGGAGGATGTTCTCCGTGGCAGTAAAGCCGGGGATCAGCGAGAACTCCTGATGCACCATGCCGATGCCGGCCTTCAGTGCGTCGAAGGGGGTGTTGAACTGCACTTTTTCTCCGTCGATCAGGACATCCCCCTCGTAGCCGCCCGTCTCACGGATCACGTCCATGCCAAACAGTATTTTCATCAAGGTGCTCTTTCCGGCGCCGTTTTCGCCCACCAGACCCAGCACCTCGCCCTCTTTCAAGGTGAAGTTGATGTCTGTGAGCACCTGATTGCCGAAAAAGCCCTTTTTGATATTCCGCATCTCAAGCAGCGGAGCATTGTTCTTTTCCATATTCATCCCTACCTATAGCAGCGGGGAGGGAGGATGCCCTCCCTCCCCGCTTTAATGGTTGCTTCAAAAGCCTGTCGTCAGCTGACGGTGAAGTACTTCTCCGGGATCTCCACGTCGGCGTTGCCCATGAAGTGGCCGGGATCACCCATGATATAGGTATCCTGATAGATCAGGAACACGTTTTCAGACTTCGCGCCGGTGGTGGCGTTGGTGTAGCTGGCGCCGTTCCAGGCCGCCTTGGGAGAGTAGACCTGCAGCGCGGCAGCCACATCGTCCATGTCCTTCAGCTCGCTCTTGCCGTCCAGCACGTTCTTGGCGTGCAGGGCCAGACCGGCGGACAGGGTGTAGCCGTAGGAGTAAGCCCAGGTGCCGAAGTGATCGGCGCCGCCCTTCTCAACGATGGCGGACTCGACCTTGGTCAGGATCTTCTCGAAATCACCGGCTTCCTCGGTCAGATCAATACCCAGCGCGCCGGGATAGCCCATCAGGGGGGAGGGCAGGTCGGCCTCGATGAAGTAGCCGCCGCACTCCAGCAGGCGCTTCAGCAGAGGCTCGGTGTGCGCATCGTTGGTGCAGAAGTAAGCAGCCTTCTGGCCGTACTTCTCGACCCATGCGGGCACCTGCTCCAGAATGTAGGCCTGAGCGCCGGAAACGCCGACGTCAGAGGTGGGATCGGGAGCCGTCTCCAGGACGAACTTCATGCCGAACTCCTCGCAAGCGGCCTTCATGATGGCCACGCGGCGGCTCATGGTCTCATAGGACATGTGGCGGGGGAAGGAGATATGTACGAAGGTGTCGCAGCCCAGCTCGTGCGCGGTGCGGATGATCAGATAGCCGCGGGACACGAAGTCGTTGTTGGTGACCAGGTCGGCAGCGGAGCCGATCTCGGGCAGATCCTCGTGAGCCTCGCCTGCGATGCAGATGATGTCAGGGCGGGTCTCCTTGATCTTGCGGAACGCCTCGGTGGTGCCGGGAACGGACTGGTTGACAATGATGGCCTTCATCAGGGGATCGGCGGACAGGTTCACGATGGACTGGATGGTGGTCTCGGTCTCCTCGGTGAAGTTGTCGGGATAGATGGCCAGCTGGACCATATCCTCGCCATACTCCTTCTGGAAGGCCTCGGCGCCGCGGCGATCATCCTCGGACTGAGAGACGGAGCCGGTCACGATGCCGATCTTGTAGGGCACGGTGTTATCATCGGTCTCGCCCTTCTTTTCGCCGCAGGCGACCAGGGAGAGCGCCATGATGAGAGCCAGCAGCAGAGAAACTACTTTTTTCATGTTTACCTCCTAATTCCTTTACCATAGTTTGTTGTTTCCTCCGCCAGAAGGAAACAGCGAACAGGGCGCGCCCTGTTCTCTTCTATGCATTCGGGTGCTGCGCACCCATTTGATTTTACCAGATAAGTTCACACTCTGTCAACATATTTGTGTCTCTGAATAGTGTTCAATAGCGCATCTCCTTGTTTTTCATCCACACACTTTCCCCCATTTTTTGGCGTATTTGCATCATTTTCATGTATTTTTCATGCGGTTTTCTGTCAGAATCCTGCTGTTTTGCTATAATAAACTTTTCTTTTGGCGAAATCTGTTTTTTGTCTGACTGCAGCAAAAGAGACAGGCTTCCGCCTGTCTCTCTCGCTTACCTTATGACTTATGGCACTCGTCAGATCTTCTGCTTCTCATCCACGATCCGGCGCAGCTTGGCAGAGAAATCCTCCAGCGTCATGGCGCCCAGGTCCTCGCCCTTGCGGGTACGGACGGAGACGGTGCCGTTCTCCATGTCGCGGTCGCCAACCACCAGCATGAAGGGGATCTTCTCCAGGGTAGCCTCGCGGATCTTCTTGCCGATCTTCTCGTTGCGGCTGTCCACCTCCACGCGGAAGCCCTGCTTGCGCAGCTCCGCGGCCTGCTGCACGCAGTAGTCGGCAGCGCGGTCAGTAATAGGCAGGAAGCGTACCTGCTCGGGCATCATCCAGGTGGGCAGCGCACCGGCGTACTCCTCGATCAGGTAGGCCAGCGTCCGCTCATAGCAGCCCAGAGACGTGCGGTGGATGATATAGGGCAGGGCCTTGTTGCCGTTCTCATCGATATAGTACATGCCGAAGCGCTCCGCCAGCAGCATATCGATCTGGATGGTGACAAGGGTATCCTCCTTGCCGTACACATTCTTGTACTGGATGTCCAGCTTGGGGCCGTAGAACGCGGCCTCGTCAATGCCCACGGTGTAGTCCACGTTCAGATCCTTCAGGATGCGCTCCATGGCGGCCTGGGCGTGGTCCCACTGCTCCGCCGTGCCCTCGTACTTGTTGTTGGGGTTGGCGGGGTCCCACTGGGAGAAGCGGAACGTGCACTTTTCCAACAGGCCCACGGTGCCCAGGCAGTACTTGGCCAGATCCAGGCACTGCTTGAACTCCTCCTCCAGCTGGTCGGGGCGCAGCACCAGATGTCCCTCGGAGATGGTGAACTGGCGGACGCGGATCAGGCCGTGCATCTCACCGGAGTCCTCGTTGCGGAACAGGGTGGATGTCTCGCCCAGACGCATGGGCAGGTCGCGGTAGCTGCGGCCGCGGTTCAGGAACACCTGATACTGGAACGGGCAGGTCATGGGACGCAGGGCAAAGCACTCCTTCGTCTCATCCGCGGGATCGCCCATGACGAACATGCCGTCCAGATAATGATCCCAGTGACCGGAGATCTTGTACAGCTCACGCTTGGCCATCAGGGGCGTCTTGGTCAGCAGATAGCCACGCTGCTGCTCGGTGTCCTCCACCCAGCGCTGCAGCAGCTGGATAACGCGGGCACCCTTGGGCAGCAGGATGGGCAAGCCCTGGCCGATGCAGTCCACAGTGGTGAAATATTCCAGCTCGCGTCCCAGCTTATTGTGGTCGCGCTTCACGGCCTCCTCCCGCTCCTTCAGATAGGCATCCAGCTCGTCCTTGCTGGGGAAGGCCACGCCGTAGATACGCTGCAGGGTCTGCCGGTTGGAGTCGCCGCGCCAGTAAGCGGCGTTGCAGGCGGTAAGCTTGATGCCGTTGCCCTTGATGCGGCCGGTGGAGTCCACATGGGGACCGGCGCACAGGTCCACGAACTCGCCCTGCTTGTAGAAGGAGATGTGGGCGTCCTCGGGCAGATCGTTGATGAGTTCCACCTTGTAGGGCTCTTCCTTTTCCTCCATGTACTTGACAGCCTCGGCGCGGGGCAGCTCGAAGCGCTCCAGCTTCAGCTTCTCTTTACAGATCTTACGCATTTCAGCCTCGATCTCGCCCAGGTCGTCCTGGGTGAAGGCGAAGGGCGCGTCCAGATCGTAATAAAAGCCGTTGTCGATGCTGGGGCCGATGGCCAGCTTCACCTCCGGGTGCAGGCGCTTGACAGCCTGGGCCAGGATGTGGGAGCAGGTGTGCCAGTAGGTCTTGCGGTACTGCTCATTTTCAAACGTAAATTCCTTGTTGACTTCGCTCATAGTCTGTTCCTCCTTGTGATCGGGGCTGGATAAATAAAAATCCCCACCCCTGAATGGTATCAGGGGTGAGGTAATAGGCATTACTCCACGGTTCCACCCTGCTTACGGCATACGCAGCATTTTTACTGTCCGCTGCGGATGGCGGGATATCTTTCGTCGAGACAAGGCGCAGGAGCGCAGGAATACGGTCTGTATTTCAAGCTTCTGCAACGCAGTATCGGCGGAAGAGATCCGGCATACGCCGTCGCTTTCGATCGCTGTAACGGGCGATACCCGTCCTGCTCGTCGCAGGCGGCTCGGAAGTGGTACGGGCCGTGTCCTTGGCGGGGTGCTTTCAGCCGGGGGCGCCCCTCTCTTTGGCCGCGGAAAAACAGCTTCTTCTTCGTCACTGCCTTTTTGATGGCAATAAGTATAAACCGTTTGATTGGGTTTGTCAACGGGTGGTTTCACGGGGGAAGGGCAAAATCAGCCGCGTGAAGCAAAAAGAGACATCCTTTCGGATGTCTCTTTTTGCTGGCGCGGAAGGAGGGATTTGAACCCTCGCGCCGCTTTTGACGGCCTACTCCCTTAGCAGGGGAGCCCCTTCGGCCACTTGGGTACTTCCGCATACATATTTATTTTCTGGCGGAGAGAGTGGGATTCGAACCCACGGATGCTTTCACATCGCCGGTTTTCAAGACCGGTGCTTTCGACCACTCAGCCATCTCTCCGTGCGTAAAAGCGTCTCTCGTGCCAAACGCGAGTATTATATTACCATGCGCCGACGCCTTTGTCAACAAAAAGCCTCGGAAGAAATTTGAAAAAAAATCAAAATAGGACTTGCAAACCGCCGAAAACTGTGGTATTCTAAGTGGGCTGTTTGAGGCACAACAGAATATCCGGGTGTGGCGAAGTTTGGTATCGCGCTTGAATGGGGTTCAAGAGGCCTCGAGTTCGAATCTCGACACTCGGACCATATGAATGAAGCCCGCTTTTCGAACATTTTTATCGAAAAGCGGGCTTCTTCATGCCCGCAAAGCCTTGAGAAGTCAAGGCTTTTTTCTTATGCCCTTCTTATGAGTGAAGGTGAAAACTCTCAAAATGCAAAACGAATATTTTTACGCAAAGTCGTTATTTGAACACGGTTTTACGATAAACTCGCCCAGTACGCCTCCTCAAATGCCTGTGGGGTCTTGTATTTTAAGGTTCGATGGGGACGCAGCTCATTATAGAATTGGACATATTGCGCCACGCTTTTGCGGTAGCTTTGCTCCGAGGTGTACTCCCTGCGGTACGCCTCCTCTTTTTTGAAGGAAGCAAAAAACGCTTCGGCGACCGCGTTGTCATGGGGCCGTGCTGTAGCGGAAAAGGACTGTTTCGCACCGCATTTTTGCAGCAGTTCCGTAAGCGTGGCTGAGGTATACTGTGCGCCGCGATCGCTGTGAAAGGTCAGCCCGATGGGATTGCCTCGTGCTTGATAGGCGTCCCGGAAGGTGCTTGTGACCAGATGAGTGCTTGCGTTGCGGGACACCCGATAGCCGATGACCCTGCGGGAGAAAAGGTCGAGGATCATACAAAAGTAGAGCCAATAGTCGTTGATTTTGAAGTATGTAATGTCGCTGACCCAGATTTGGTTGGGACGCTCTGCGGTGAATTGCTGCTCCAGTAGATTCTGTTTTTTGTGCTGCTGACGCTTCTTGAATTGCTTTTTTGCGTCTGGGCGGATGCTGTGCAGATCAAGCTCTTGCATGATCGCCGCGATGCGTTTGGTGCTGACCCGGATGCCGCTTTCGGCCAGAGCGATGCGAATTTTTTCGGCACCGAATCGCTGGGCACTGTCATCAAAAACCTGCTGTACCAGCCGCATAAGCCGCGCCTGCTCTTGATCGCGCTTGCTGCGGTCGGCCCGGCGGAAGATGTGGTTGTAGAAGGTTCCGCGGGCAACATCCAACGCTTCACAGAGCTCGTGGACACTATACGGGTTGTCTGGCTTTTGGTAGAGGCTTTCCAAGAAGGCCAGCTTTTTCTGTAAGGGCACATTTGATATGTAACCAGTGAGCCGAATGATCTCCAGTTCATGCTCCAACTTTTCCAGCCGCCTTGAAAGGGTGTCGAACTCTTTTGGCGTGTAGGTACGATTTGCTGTTTTGATGGAACAGTATTCTCTTCTCCAGTCGTAGAGTGTGCTTTGCGCGATATGTAATTCCTGACTGAGCGATTGAATGGATTCTCCCTTTTGGTATCGCTTGATAATCTTGGTCTTGAATTCAGCGGGATATTCTTTTGGCATAGTCTCATCTCCTTTTAAGCAATAAGACTATTGTAAGCAGTTGCCCGCCGGAAAGGAAGCATCGCATATGCTCCAATTGTTATTCGACGAAGAATCAAGTGATTCTTCTTGCGGAAGACGGGAAATCTATTCTGATATGGCATGACACGTCGGAGCAGGTTTGTATGCTTGCTCCGACTTATTTTTTACATAGCGGAGAGGGAGATGGTGTTGTCATCTCCCTCTTTTTTGTCCGGCGCAGGACGCGAAAAAGCGCGGCAGCTGCCGCGCTTTTTCCTCTTCCTCCCTGCTCGGTCCTTCCTGAAAGAAGGTCCCCCTCGCTGTTAAGTGAATTTAGTATACCATGAATACGCCCGTTTGTCCATCCTTTTTAGGCGCCGTATCCAGCATTTGCCACTGTTTTTCATGCATATCGCGCTGTCGGGCGGCAAAACTACCGTTGCGATACCCAACAAGGGCATTTGCCCCACAACATGAAAGGAGAACACAACGATGTCTACCAAGAACAGCAACAAGCTGAATGTCCCCGAGGCCAAGGCCGCTATGGATCAGTTCAAGATGGAGGCCGCCTCTGAGGTCGGCGTGAACCTGAAGAACGGTTACAACGGTCACCTGACCAGCCGCGAGGCCGGCTCTGTGGGCGGCCAGATGGTCAAGAAGATGATCGAGTCCTACGAGAAGAACCTGTAAACGGCCCTTCCCGCACGAAAAAAGGACCGCCTTCGGGCGGTTCTTTTTTACGTTCTCACAAGGTGACCTCCGTGCCGTTGTTCACCTCGATGCGGTAGCCGCCGGGGTTGTATACATCCGTTCCGTTGCCCCGGAAGCGGCAGTCATCCAGCGCCGCATAGGAGTTCGGCGGCAGGCACAGAAGCTCCAGCGCCGTGGTGTTGTTCAAAAAGTCGATGTGCCTGATGGTATATGTATAGGAGTTGCTGTACGCGGAGTCGTACCGCGCGCCCACCCCGTTGCCGCCGATATACCCGCCGTGGAGATAAACCCAGCCGCCGTTCACGGCCAGCGCGCCCACGTCCCAGCCGGTTACGCGGCAGTTCTCCAGATAGGTGGGCGCTCTGGCGGTCACGCCGGTTCCGCTCCCATCCCCCTCAAAGCTGACCTCCGAAAAGCGGACGTAGGCGTGGCACCGCTCCGTGTCGCTCAGGGGCGTCACCGTCACCGGCGCGGCGAAGGCGGTGCCGCTGCCCTTCAGCGTGACCGCGCAGCCCATCGACACCGGCGCGTCATAGGTCACGTCCGGCAGCTCCACCGTGATGGACGTGTCCGCGTTGTACTCCTCCGCCAGCCGATCCAGCAGCGCCTGCAGCTCCTGCGCCGTTTCCAGCGGCGCGTCCTCCGGCGTGATGCGCAGCGCCTGCTGCTCCTCAAATTCCACGGTCATGGTCAGGTGCAGCACGTCGCCGCTCTTCATGCGCAGCGTCCAGACCACCTCGTTGTGGGTGCAGGTGGGATCCGCACGCAGCCGCCGGTACAGCAGCGCCGGGGACTCCGGTGTTTCCTCCTCCGCGTCCCACAGCTTCACCCGGCTCACGCCCTCCGGCGCGGTGACGGACACGTCCCAGCTGTCCAGCAGCGCGGCGAAATCCTCCGCTGCGTAGTCCTGGGTCACGGCGTCCTCCACCATGACGGTGGCGGGGAAGTCCACCGTTCCGCCCGCCGGGATCAGCTCCGAGCGATACCCCACCGGGTCGGTACGCCCCTCGATGGACGGCGTCACAGCCGTGAACACATGGTACTCCCGCCCGTCCGCGCCGGTGTAGTAGGTCTGGCAGGCGGCCGTATAGGCATCCATGACCGGGTCGGCCGCAAGGACCGGATTGTCCATGCCGTCCGGGCGCTGCGGCTCCGTTTCGGCGGCCGGCCACAGCCAGACCGCCAAGGCAACCAGCGCCGCGGCAAGGCACGCCGCCAGCAGGTGCAGGCGGCAGTACGGGCCGATAAACAGCGGGAACAGGCAGAGAAAAGTGGCAATCGAACACGGCGCACTTTTGACCGGGGAGGTAGATAAAAAAGTAGATTTTCCTATAGGTTTATGATATGCTGTTCTAAAAAATAAATGGTAAACCGAAATATCATATAAAAGTAGTGGAGGAAAATGATGGATTTGTTGTGGAGGTATATGAAATGAAAAAGATTCTCGTATTATCACTTTGCTTTGTACTTGCACTATGGATGGCAGGTTGCGTCCAGAATAAAAATATCAATTTTGGGGATGTCACGATGAAAGTTGTAGAGGGAAGTGTAACTCCTTCAGGTTTGACAGTTCGCATTTCAAATAACACAGGAATTGATATCAATGGCGGGATCAATTACGATTTTTCTATTGAAAAAAAGGAAGATGATAAATGGTCACCAGTAAAAGAGATCGGCGATAGAACTACTGACACCGAAACATATATTTTTCAAGGAGAAAGAGATTTGAATATCAATTGGTCTGAAATATATGGTTCGCTTTCGGCGGGAGAATACAGAGTCGTTAAGTTCTTTTATCCATCGACAGAAGATGGCTCTTATGGTACAGACGATGGTTTTTACCTATTCGCTGAGTTCAGTATCGAGTAACAAATACGAATTTTATCGGGGAGCAGCAACCTCTGTCGGGGCTGTCAATGGTCGAGATGAACGGCGCACAAGTGCGCCGCCATTGACCGCCCCGCCCGGTCTTGCCCTGCGGTTATCAAGGCGGGCAAGCCCTAGGGGTGCTTGCCCGCCTCCTTTAATTTTGGGCGGAGGTCAGTAGCCGAAATTGGCCTCAAATTGAGGCCAATTTCGGCAGGGGCTTGCAAAGCCTAGATCCCTTGCAATCGCAGGCTTTCTGTGATACTATTTTGATACTAAGAAAACGAGGTGTCCTAAATAGCAGGTGAAATATTAGCATATTTGCGAAAGTTTTTCTTGTGAAATCACTTCAAATACACCCACATATATTTGAATTTGCCGAGCAGCAATAATCTGGACCGCTTTCTGTCGGAGAACAATGAAAATTTCCGGGACACGCCGCTACAGCTGACGCTGCAGCGGCTCTATACCACCACCGGTCTCTCCAAGGCCGCGCTGGCCAAGCAGTCCGGTATCAGCGAGGTATATCTGCACCAGCTGTTCTCCGGCTGCCGCTTCCCCTCCCGCAACCGCCTGCTGTGCGTATGCTTCGGCCTGGGCGCATCGGTGGAGGACGCCCAGGGCCTGCTGCGGCAGGCGCGGCACGCGCCGCTGTACACCCGTGACCGGCGGGACGCCATCATTCTCTATGGTCTGAGCCACAGCATGACCTTGTTCCAGATCAACGACAAGCTGTTCACCGAAAAGCTGGATACCTTATGCTGACACCGACAGGGGAAACCGGGGAGAAAGCAAGAGGAGCGCCCATGTGGGCGCTCCTCTTGCTTTTCAGTCCGGCAGACGGCCCTCCGCCAGCAGCCAGGCGCCGGCGGCCAGCAGCAGCGCCTCCGGCGGAAGCCGCCCCCAGCGCAGGGGCAGGGGGATATCCTGCGGCTCGATGGCCGCGCCGTTCACCGCCGTCAGCCGCCGCTGCACGCACAGCACCGGGCGGGGCGTCAGGCCGGACAGCGTCAGGCTGCATCGGGGCGACAGGCCGCAGCCCACCACCTGCTGCGCCCGCAGAGGCGCGGCGGTGTTCTCCTGGGGCAGCAGCACCGTGCGGCACAGCGGCGCGCGGCCCAACACCGCCAGCCGCGCCGTGCCGGGCCGGTCCAGCACCAACAGCTCCCAGCACCGGCGCAGCAGCACCGCCTCGTCCACCGGCGGTACGGACGGCGGCAGCCAGCGCCCCAGTCCGCCGCGAAAAAATGCCATATCGACCATGTACGTCTCACCTCCCGCGTAGTCTGCCGCGCTTTGCGCCGTCTTATGCCCCGGCGGAAATTTCCCCTGTCCTTTTCGCGCCGGATGTGCTATACTGTCAGGTAGCTTGTTTCAGGAGGTGCCGCCATGCCATTCCGCGCGCATTTACATACCGTCAACCATCACCGGCGCCTGGTGCGGCACTATTGCTTCAAGCTGGGTCTGGTGTGGCAGGGTCTGACCCACGACCTGAGCAAATACAGCCCCACGGAGTTTTGGCGGGGCGTAAAATACTACCAGGGCTGGCGCAGCCCCAACGACCAGGAGCGCCTGGAAAACGGCGTAAGTCTGGCGTGGCTGCACCACAAGGGGCGCAACCGCCACCACTTTGAGTACTGGATCGACTACTGCCGCCGGGAGGATGGGACCATCTATATCGGCGGATGCAAAATGCCGAAAAAGTATGTGGCGGAGATGTTCTGCGACCGGATCGCCGCCTGCCGGGTCTATCAGGGCGACGCATATACGGACGCCTCCCCCTACGACTACTACCAGCGGAGCAAGGACCTGCGGCGGACGGATGCCAGCCGCTTCATGCATCCGGAGACGGCGGCACTGCTGGATCGCTGGCTGCTGCTGCTGAAGGAGCGGGGGGAGGAGGCCGCTTTTGCCGCTATTCGCGCCGAATTGGCGGACAGCGCCTACTGACGGCGGAGCGCAGGTGCTTTGTTAAGAAGAAAACAATAGATTTTTGAACATTTCCCTTGCTTTCCATCACTATTTGTTTTACAATGTTTTGGTACATTTTTATGTGAGGTTGTCAACAACATGGCCCATCCCTATAAAACGCGGGAAGGCGGCGCCACCGTGACGGTGTTCGTACCCTACGACTGCCAGAACAACTGCCCCTTCTGCATCAACAAAAAAGAATACGCGGACTGCTCCGGCTTCAGTCTGGAGAAGATACTGGCAAGCATCCAGGTGATGGACGGCATCACGCCCCGGTGTGATTTTGTGTTCACCGGCGGCGAGCCGCTGGCCGACCTGAACGCACTGCAGCAGATGCTGGACGCCATCCCCGCCACCCACAAGATCTATATCAACACCACCTTTCCCGCCCAGGCCCACACCTCCTTCGAGGAAATGCTGGCCTTTACGGAGAGGAACAAGGACAAGATCACCTGCATGAACATCTCCCGCCACCTGCAGCACTATGTGGAGGAAAGCCCTGACGAGGTGCTGGGGAAGATCGCCTGCCCCACGCGGATCAACTGCGTGCTGTACAAGAACTATCCGGCGGCGAAGCTGGTGGACTATGTGGAGCGCTTCCTGCCCTACCGTATCCCCATCCAGTTCCGGTATGATTATACCGAGACGACACCGGAGAACCTGTACGAAGAGGAACACGACAAGATATTGCAGGACCTGAATCGCCTGTTCACCTACAAGGGGCTGGACGGCTGCCGGATGCGCAACGGCTTCCACTTCGAATACAAGGGCCTGCACATGACGTACCACAAGACGTTGCCCTACTCCACCATCGAGGAAAAGGGGCCGGACGGCGTGACCTACGACATTCTGTACGACATCCTCATCAAGCAGAACGGCGAGATACACAGCGACTGGACGGGCGTGAAGATGGACGTGGACGCCTACCGCAGGGTGGTGTTCGAGCCCTACGACCTGAAGGTGCTGAACGGGACCATCGACTTTTGAAAAAGAGACCGCTTTGCGGTCTCTTTTTTTCGGAACCCGCGGCGGGGTCGCTCCGTCATAGGTAGTGAAAGCCTTGGCGGAAAATAAATGGCTTGTTTGTATTTACCCCCTTTTACTTCCGCGCGGTTTGTATTATAATGATGTATTGAGCCGGTATCTCATATACCGGCGGGCAAAACAGTCTTGAGTGAATGATAAGGAGCAATTCTATGAAACGTTTTATGACCCTGCTGCTGGCCATGCTGATGGTCCTGTCCCTGGCCGCCTGCGGCGACAAGTCCTCCGCCACGGTGGATGCCGAGGGGCTGGGCAAGGCGCTGACCGAGCGCGTACAGTTTGACAGCACCATGAGCGCTATCGACGCCGGAGACTATCTGGAACTGCCCGAGGGCAGCAGCGCTGCCGCCTATATGTCTGACGGCAGCACCATGGAGGAGATCTTTGTGGTGTCCTGCAAGGATAAGACGGACGCATCGGCGGTGAAGATCGCCATGCAGGAGCTGCTGGACAGCCAGACGCAGGAGGCCGGGCGCTACCAGCCCGAGGAGGCCGAGCGCCTGAACAACGCCGTTTTCGCCACTTACGGCACCTGCGTGGTGCTGTGCGTTACCTCTGACACCGACACCGCCAATGCGGTCATCAAGGAGTATGTAGGATGAGTCCGCGCTATGAACGGCGGCAGCGGGGCGGAGGCGGCGCGCTGCTGCTTCTGATCGCCGCCGCGGCGCTGGTGGTGGCGGTGCTGGCCATCTTCACCGATGTATTCAGCGGCAAAAAGGCGCCGGACAAGGATACAGACAGCCCTGCCGTCACCCAGCCCGCGGACGGCGAGCCTGACGGGACCGGCGACGCGGACAACACCGCGAAGGACCCGGAGGGCGATCAAAAGGGTGGTCAAAGCGGGAACGGCGATGGGAACACTGATAAGTCTACCGTGACCACCACGAAGCCGGCAGCCTCCAATGTGATCACCACTGACGCCACGCCTTATCAGTCCGGCGGCGTATACATTGTGGGCAATGCCGGATATGAGATGTACAACTATGTGGGCTCCCTGGCGGAGAAGTACCAGTCCACGGTCAACGCCGTGGCGGACAGCCTCAGCGGCGTGAGCCAGGTGTACGCCATGGCCATCCCCCTGTCCAGCAGCATTACTCTACCGGACAGCCTGCTCAGCGACATACCCGGCAGCGATCAGGCACAGGCCGAAAAGGATATTCTGGCGGGAATGGGGCAGAATATAAAAACGGTGCCCCTGCATGACGCGCTGAACGCCCATCGGACGGAGTACATCTATTTCCGCACCGACCACCATTGGACGGCGCTGGGCGCCTATTACGCCTATGTACAGTTCTGCAATGTCAAGGGCATTACGCCCCACGACCTCAGCGACTATGAGGTGAGCCAGTACACGGGCTTTTTGGGCTCGTTCTACAACGACGGCGGCAAGCCTCAGGCCATGGCGGATGATCCGGATACGGTGAACGCCTATCATCCCGTCAGCAGCACCGCCGCCATGAAGTACGGCAGCAGCGAGGACAGCGAGCTCACCGGCGGCAAGGTGATCTTTGACGAGTCCACCGCAGCGGCCAGCCTGAAATACGGCGCGTTCATCATGGGCGACAACCCCTTCACCGTGATCGAGAACCCCGAAGTCAGCAATGGGCAGAGCTGCATCGTGGTGAAGGAATCCTTCGGCAACGCCTTTGTACCGTTTCTGGTGGACCACTACCAGACGGTGTATGTGGTGGACTACCGGTATTACGGCGGCAGCGTCAGCGCACTGGCCAAGGCCAAGGGCGTGACGGACGTGTTGTTCGTCAACAACCTGTCCGCCATACGCGGCAGCTATCAGATGGGTAAGCTGGCCGGCGTGAAGTGACATCTGTTTTGAACAGGGCGGGCAAGCCCGCCCTGTTCCTTTTTCTGACTATCCGCAAAGGAGAGCACATCACATGGTATTCAGCAGCACCACATTTTTACTGGCGTTTTTGCCGCTGGTGGCTATTTTATACTATATCTGCCCACGGAAGCTGCGGAACGGGCTACTGCTTGTCTTCAGCCTGCTGTTTTACGGCTGGGGTGAGCCGAAGTACATTCTGATCATGCTGTTCTCCACGGTGTTCGACTACTGCAACGGTCTGGCCATCGGCCACTTTCGGAGCAGGGGAAGGGCGGGCGGCGCCAAGGCGGTGCTGGTCATCTCTGTGGTGGGAAACCTGGCGATCCTGGGCTTTTTCAAGTACACGGATTTTGCCATCAGCAACCTGAACGGTCTGCTGGGCACAGCCATCCCGGCGCTGGGGCTGCTGCTGCCCATCGGTATCTCCTTCTACACCTTCCAGACCATGAGCTATACCATCGACGTGTACCGGGGGCTGGTGCCGCCCCAGCGGAACATCGTGGACTTCGGCGCGTACGTGACGCTGTTCCCCCAGCTGATCGCGGGGCCTATCGTGCAGTACAAGACAGTGGCCTATGACCTGGAGCACCGGCGGGAGTCGGTGAGCGAGGCCAGCGAGGGTTTGCAGCGGCTGGTGATCGGTCTGGGCAAGAAGGTGCTCATCGCCAACCAGATGGGCGCCATCTGGGAGGACATCGCCGCCATGTCGGACCCCACAGCGGTCACGGCATGGATCGGCGCCATCGCGTACACGTTCCAGATCTATTTTGACTTCTCCGGCTACTCGGACATGGCCATCGGCCTGGGGCATTTCTTCGGGTTCCATTTCCTGGAGAACTTCAACTATCCCTATGAGTCGCGTTCCGTCACCGAGTTCTGGCGGCGGTGGCACATCAGCCTGTCCACCTGGTTCCGGGAGTACGTCTACATCCCCCTGGGCGGCAACCGCAAGGGCAAGGGTCGGCAGCTCCTGAACATCGCCATCGTCTGGCTGCTGACCGGCCTGTGGCACGGGGCCAACTGGAATTTCGTGCTATGGGGCGTGTACTACGCCATACTGCTGCTGCTGGAAAAGACGTTCCTGCTGAAGTGGCTGGACAAGGCGCCCCGGTTCGTAGGGCACGTGTACACCTGCTTCTGCTTCGTCATGGGCTGGGTGCTGTTCGCCATCACAGACCTCGGCGCGCTGGGGGCCTATGTGGGCCATATGTTCTCCGGAACCTTTGCCGACAGCACCACGGCGTACCTGCTGCGGTGCGGCTGGCTGCTGCTGGTCCTGGCCGTCATCGGCTGCACGAGCCTTCCCAAGCGGCTGTGGGAAAAGCGGGAACAGACCCTCTCCCCCGCCCTGTCGGACGGACTGCGAACGGTGTGGGTAGTCGTCGTACTGCTGGTGAGCATGGCGTTTCTGGTGGGCGACAGTTACAACCCGTTTTTGTACTTTAGATTTTAAGGAGGCGGCGCCATGAAAAAACGAAGCGGCATCGCGCCGCTGATCGCCATCGGCGGCATACTGTTGGCGCTGTCTGTCGGCAGCTTCTTCCTGACGCCGGACCGGGCATTCTCGGAGAATGAGAACCGCTATTTGCAGCTGACGCCCAGACTCACCTGGGATCGTGTCATGTCCGGCGACTTTATGGAGGACGTGGAGGACTATACCAGCGACCAGATCGTCTTCCGGGACTTCTGGACAGCCAGCCGCTCGGTCTTGCAGCGGGCCGAGGGCAAGGAGGACATCAGCGGCACCTATCTGGGCGCGGACGGGAGGTACTTTGCCAAGGTGACCGATGACAGCTTTGACTGGGTAAGGCTGGAGAAGAACGCCGGGTATATCCGGGATTTCTTTGCCGCCAGCGGTAAGCCCTGCACGGCGCTGATCGTGCCCAGCCCGGCCGGAATTCTGAGGGATATGCTGCCGGAGAACGCGCCGTATTTCAACGAGGACAAGGCCTTCGGCCAGCTGGGCGATATTCTGGGCAGCACGCTGCTGGACAGCCGGGAAACGCTATCGGCGGTGGACGATCCCTACTACCACACGGACCACCACTGGACCACCATGGGCGCGCAGGCGGCCTATACACTGTGGGCACAGGCCACGGGGCACACCGCCCGCAGCTATGACCTGACGCTGGCCACGGACAGCTTCCGCGGCACGCTGTACTCCAAGGTGCTGCTGCCGGACAGCGTATACGACAGCGTGTACTACGCGCCGGAGATCACGGTGGAGAGCGTGGTGTGCGACGGGGAGGACGGCGCGCTGTACGACCTGTCCGCCCTGGAGCAGAAGGATAAGTATGAGCTGTTTCTGGGCGGCAACTACGGCCAGTGCGTCATCACCACCGGCACGGAGAACGGGAAGCACTTGCTGCTGGTGAAGGACTCCTTCGCCAATTCCTTCGTACCGTTCCTCACCGGCGACTATGAGACCATCACCATGATCGACCTGCGGTACTACCGGGGCAGCATGGCAGAACTGGCGGCGGAGGTCGACGATATTCTGGTGCTGACGGAGGTCACGAACCTGGCGGGATCGGGAGACTATTTCAAGCTGAGTAAGTGAAAACAGGCGTGCGCGGAGCGCACGCCTGTTTTGTCCCCTTTACAAACGGCTGTTTTTTGGTATAATAGTAAGGCTAAGGAAATTTACAGGCACAAGGAGAGACGATATATGGCCGTTATCGAGTACGACGAGTATAAACAGAAACTGCAGGCGCTGGAGCCCACCCTGGGCGAGCTGGAGAAGGCGCTGGGTATCCCCAAGGCCCGTGAGGAGCTGGCCGAGCTGCAGAAGGAGACGGAGCAGGAAGGCTTCTGGAACGATCTGGAGCGCAGCCAACAGGTGAGCCGTCAGGTAAAGCGCCTGGAGAACAAGATCAAAAAGCACGACAAGCTGGTTTCCGAGTGGGAGGACACCCTGACCCTGTGCGAAATGGCCCAGGAGGAGGATGACCCCAGCCAGCTGGAGGAGGTCGTCAGCGGATACGAGACGCTGGAGAAGGAGATCAGCGAGCGCCGGCTGGCGGCGCTGCTCAGCGGTGAATACGACGCCAACAACGCCATCCTCACCTTCCACGCCGGCGCCGGCGGCACCGAGGCCCAGGACTGGACGGAGATGCTGTACCGGATGTACACCCGCTGGGCCGAGCGCCACGGGTACACCTACCAGCTGATGGACTATGAGGCCGGCGACGAGGCGGGCATCAAGTCCGCCACTATCCTCATCGAGGGTGAGAACGCCTATGGCTATCTGAAGAGCGAGAACGGCGTGCACCGGCTGGTGCGCGTGAGCCCCTTTGACGCCAACGCCCGGCGGCAGACCAGCTTTGCCGCGCTGGAGGTCATGCCGGAGCTGGACGACGACAGCGAGATCGAGATCCGGCCGGAGGACATCGAAATGCAGGCCTGCCGCAGCTCCGGCGCAGGCGGCCAGCACATCAACAAGACGTCCTCCGCCGTGCGTCTGACCCACCTTCCCACGGGCATCGTGGTGTTCTGCCAGACAGAGCGCAGCCAGTTCCAGAACCGGGACAACGCCATGAAGATGCTGCGGGCCAAGCTGGCGGAGCTGAAGCTGCAGCAGCACGCGGAGAAGATCAGCGATCTGAAGGGCGTGCAGATGAAGATCGAGTGGGGCAGCCAGATCCGTTCCTATGTATTCATGCCCTACACTCTGGCCAAGGATACCCGCACCGGCTATGAGATGGGCAACATCCAGGCGGTGATGGACGGCGATATCGATGGTTTCATCAACGCGTACCTGACCGCCGCCGCTAACGGTGAGATCAAGAAATAAAGATTTTGGGAGGCCGCTGCGCGGCCTCCCTGTTTTTTCGGTGTACAAAAAGAAGCGGCTCATAAGAGCCGCTTCTTTTTCATTCAGTTCAGCACTTCTCGAACACGACTGCGGTGCCCATGCCGCCGCCGATGCACAGGGTCGCCAGGCCCTTCTTGGCCTCGGGACGCTTCTGCATCTCGTGCAGCAGGGTGACGATGATACGCGCGCCGGAGGCGCCCACGGGATGGCCCAGAGCGATGGCGCCGCCGTTGACGTTGACCTTGCTCATGTCAAAGTGCAGCTCGCGGGCCACGGCGATGGACTGGGCGGCAAAGGCCTCGTTGGCCTCGATCAGGTCGATGTCGTCGATGGTGACGCCGGCCTTCTTCATGGCGTTGCGGGAAGCGACCACGGGGCCGACGCCCATGATCTTGGGATCCACACCGCCCTGGCCCCAGCCGATCATCTTGGCCATGGGCTTCAGACCGTACTTGGCCACAGCCTCGCCGGAGGCCAGCACGATGGCGGCAGCGCCGTCGTTGATGCCGGAGGCGTTGGCGGCGGTAACGCGCTGGGTGCCCTTATCGGGAGCATCCTGGCAGCCGGTGGGCTCGAAGGTGTTGACCACCACGGGGTTGGGGGACTCGGGGCCCACGGGGAACGCACCCTTCAGCTTGGCGATGCTGTCCGCGGTGACACCGGCCTTGGGATACTCATCCTTGGCGAAGGGAACCATTTCCTTCTTGACCTTGATCATCACGGGGACGATCTCGTCATCGAACCTGCCGGCGGCCTGGGCGGCCTCAGTCTTCTGCTGGGAGGCGGCGGCGAACTCGTCCTGCTCGCGGCGGGTGATGCCCCAGATATCGTTGATGTTCTCAGCGGTGGTGCCCATGTGATAGTTGTTATAGGCGTCCCACAGGCCGTCCTTGATCATGGTGTCCACCAGCTTCTTGTCGCCCATACGAGCGCCCCAGCGGGCGTCCATGGAGGCAAAGGGAGCGGCGCTCATGTTCTCGGTGCCGCCGCAGACAACGATGTCGGAGTCACCGGCCAGGATGGAACGGGCGCCCTCAATGACGGACTTCATACCGGAGCCGCAGACCATGCCCACGGTGTAAGCGGGGACGGAATAGGGGATACCAGCCTTGATGGAGACCTGGCGCGCCACGTTCTGGCCCTGGGCAGAGGTCAGGATGCAGCCGAACATCAGCTCATCCACATTCTCGGGAGCCACGTTTGCGCGCTTCAGAGCCTCCTTGACCACCACGGCGCCCATTTCGGCGGCAGGGGTGTTCTTCAGGGAGCCGCCAAAGGAACCGATGGCGGTACGGCAGCAGTTAACAACATACAGGTCTTTCATGAAAGTTACCTCCTATAAAATATGTTGAAGATAGTATACAACAAAGGCTTGCGCCTGTCTATCCCTAATGATAGTCACAAATTTAACAATAGTCAATCCCAAATTGCAACTTCGTTAAAAAATCGTCAAATCGAGCATATCAAATGGCAGTTTCCCGTCATTTTGACGAAATGACGCATTCTCATGCCGCCGGTTCGGCGTCAGCTCCGGTATCGGCAGTGTCCTCCCCCGCCGTGTCGGTACCGGCGTCGGCGCTGTGGTCATGGCCATCATCGGCGGTATGACCACCAGCCTCCGCCATGGCGGCCTGCATCTCCGCGCGGAGCTCCGTCATCCGGTCATAGAAGGCTCCCACGTCCAGGCTGCTGTACAGCTTGGCATTGGACACCACGGAGGCGTTGGCCAGCCGGTCGCTCTGGACCTGCTGGAAATAGGCGTCCGCAGCCACGGACAGGTCCAGATCGGTACGCAGGATCACATAGCAGGAGCCATCGCCGTAGGGATCAATGACGGCGGTCAGCTCCTCCAGCTCCAGCGCCATGATGGCGTCGCTGAGGGGATCGCCCTCAGCGGCGGTCAGGGTAACGGCGCCCACAGCCTCCTGCTGCAGCTCCTCGCACATGGCGGCGTACTCCGCCGCCTTGTCCTCCGCCTTCTGCCAGCGCTCCAGCAGATCGGCGGCCATGGTCTCGGCATTTTCGCCGGTGAGGGTCAGCACATAGACGCTGGCATAGCCCTGCTCCTGGGCGTAGGCGCGGACGGCATCCTCGTCATACAGGCTGCCGCCGGGGCCATAGGCCGTCTGCAGGCTGCTGTTCAGGTACTGGGCGGCCAGCATACCGTCGAAGGTCTCCTCGCTGATGCCCATCAGGGCCAGCTGCTGCTGATAGCCCTCCTCGCCGTAAAGGGACACCAGCTTCTGCCGCTGGAGGGCCAGGGCGGCCATGTCGCCGTCGGTGAGGGCGATGCCCGCCTGCTCTGCCCAGGCGCGGGTGACGGCAAAGCGCTTGGCGGCGTTCACCGCCTCCAGCTTTACATAGTCGCCGTAGGTAATGCCGCCCTCGGACACGGCGGCGTTCCAGTCCACGTCCGGCAGCTGGCTCGCCAGATAGGTACAGACGTAGTCCACCCAATAGAGGTACTCCTCACAGGTGACGATCTGACCGTCGACGACCAGCATCTCGCCGTCCGGGTGAAGGCCGCTGGCCTGATACAGCAGGCCCTCGGTGCTCTTACCGCCCTTCATGCCGCCGGTGAGGGCAAACGCGCCCACCAGCATGACGGACACCAGCGCGCCCGCCAGAAAACGGATCCAGTTATTCTTCATGTTTTGCCTCCTCAGGGGTCTGCGCCCCGTTCATTTGTTGTGTATCTGTCTCGTGGAGCCGCAGGGCCTCCACCAGCGCGCCGGCGGCGGCCAGCGGTTCCTCCCCGGGCTGCATATACAGTGTCAGGCGGGGCGCTGCCCCGGCGGACAGCTGCGCGCGGCTGCGGTAGGCCGCCATGGTGCACACCGCCAGCAGCGCGGCGGCATCCACCCGATCGTCAAAGCTGAACACCAGCTGGCGGCCCTTCTGGGTGATATCGGTGACGCCGCAGTCCATAGCGGCGGCGCGGAGCAGCGCCACCCGCAGCAGCGCCGTCACCGGCGGCGGCACGTCGCCGTAGCGGTCCAGCAGTTCGTCGGTGAGCTCGGACTCGTCCTCCGGCGTGCGGAGGGCCGCGATGCGGCGGTAGAGGTCCATGCGCTGCCGGGCGGCGGGAACGTAAGACTCCGGAATATAGGCCGCCACGGTGATGTCAGCGGAACACTCCACCCGGGTGGGTGCGGTCTTGCCCTGCTGCTCCAGCACCGCGTCGTTCAGCAGCTTCAGGTACATATCATAGCCCACGGACATCATGTAGCCGGACTGCTCCGGGCCCAGCAGATTGCCCGCACCGCGGATCTCCAGGTCGCGCATGGCGATCTTGAAGCCGGAGCCGAACTCCACATACTCGCGGATGGCGGTCAGACGCTTGGCGGCCACCTCGGTGAGCACCTTGCCGGCCCGGTAGGTCAGATAGGCGTAGGCCCGGCGGGGACTGCGGCCGATGCGGCCCCGCAGCTGGTGCAGCTGGCTCAACCCCATGTTGTCCGCGTCCTCGATGATCAGCGTATTGACGTTGGGGATGTCGATTCCGGTCTCGATAATGGTGGTGCAGACCAGCACGTCGATCTCACCCTCGGACATACGGGCCATCACGTCGCTGAGCTGACCCTCGGCCATCTTGCCGTGGGCCGTCTCAATGGCAACGTCCTCGCCCAGCAGGTCACGGAGACGGGCGGCAGTGGCATCGATGCTGTCCACCCGATTGTGCAGGTAATACACCTGTCCGCCCCGGCCCAACTCCCGGCGGATGGCATCCGCCAGAAGGCCCCAGTCATGCTCCAGCACGTAGGTCTGGACGCTCTGGCGGTCCTGGGGCGGCTGCTCGATGGTGCTCATGTCGCGGATGCCGGACATGGCCATGTTCAGCGTCCGGGGAATAGGCGTGGCAGAGAGGGTCAGGGTGTCCACCTGCCGGGCCACCTGACGCAGACGCTCCTTGTGGGTGACGCCGAAGCGCTGCTCCTCGTCGATGATGAGCAGCCCCAGGTCTTTGAACTGCACGCCCTTGCCCAGCAGCTTATGGGTGCCGATAAGCAGGTCCACACGGCCGTCCTTTACCCGTTCCAGCACGTCCTTGACCTGCTTGGGGGTGCGGAAGCGGGACAGCACCTCCACCGTGACCGGGAAGGCCCGAAACCGGGCGGCGGCGGTGGCATAGTGCTGCTGCGCCAGCACGGTGGTGGGCACCAGCAGCGCCACCTGCTTGCCGTCCAGGATACACTTCATGGCGGCGCGGAGGGCCACCTCCGTCTTGCCGTAGCCCACGTCGCCGCAGAGCAGCCGGTCCATGGGCACGGGTTTCTCCATATCGGCCTTGATCTCCCGGATGGCAGTCAGTTGATCGTCGGTCTCCGTATAGTCGAAGGCCTCCTCAAATTCCTGCTGCCAGGGGGTATCCGGTGAAAAGGCGTGGCCGCCCAAGCGTTGGCGCTGGGCGTACAGCTTGATGAGCCCGTCGGCCAGGTCCTTGGCCGCGGCCTTGGCACGGCGGGTGGTCTTGGTCCACTGGTCACCGGAGAGCTTGTTGAGCTTCACCTTTTCGGTGTCATCCCCGCCGCCGATATACTTGCTGACCAGGTCCAGTGAGGTGGCGGGGACGTACAGGCAGTCACTGCCGGCGTACTGTATCTTGATGTAGTCCTTCTCCACGCCGTCCACCGGCAGGCGGATCATCCCGGCAAAGCGGCCGATTCCGTGGTGGATGTGGACCACCAGGTCGCCCACCTCCAGGTCGGCGTAGCTCAGCAGCCGCTGGCGGCTGTCGGACTTGGGTGGGCGGGACCTTTTGGCCTTGCCGGACAGGGCACGGGTCAGCTGCCCCTCCGTCAGGACGGCCAGCTTCAGGGCAGGCCACTCACTGCCGGCGGACAGCGCCCCCACGGAGACGAGCGTCTGGCCCGGGGCGGGGACGGCATCGCCCTCCAGCGCCAGGGCGGCGGGGATATGGCGCCGCTGGAGGAACTCCTGCATATTACGGCAGCGGACCGCGCCGCCGCAGAGCACCAGCACGCCGAAGCCGGCGGTCAGATAGTGGGTGATGTCGGTGGCGGCGGCATCCAGGCTGCCGCCGTAGCCGGAGAGCTGCTTGGCGCTGACGTCCAGCAGCAGGCGGGGCGGCAGCAGATAGCGGCTGGTGGGCAGGCTCTCCAGCTGGCAGAGGGCAAAGCGGGAGAGCACCGTCTCCAACTCCGGCTCCGTAAGGGTCAGGTCGCCGAAGGCGCCGGCCATGAGACCGGCCTCCACGGCGGCGGTAACATCCTGACGGGTCTGGAACAGAAATGCCCGGAGCGTCTCCTGCACCCGGCTGGCCTCGCCGGCACAGAGGATGGTGTCCTGGGCCAGATAGTCAAACGCGGTGGTCTTGTCCGGGCAGACGGCGGCCATATAGCGGTCCGCACCGGGTGGCGCGATCCCCTGGCGCAGCAGTTCGGCATCGTCCAGCAGACGCTGACGAATGGCGGCGTGCTCCTTCTTCAGGCGGCGGGCGGCATCCTCCATGCGCCCGGCGGTGTCGGCGGCGGTGGTCTCTTCGGCAAAGGGCAGCAGCTCGGACGCCGGCAGAATACATACCTGACGGCGGTTCAGCACGCGGCGCTGTGTGGCTGTCTCGAACTCGCCCAGGCTATCCAGCTCGTCGTCGAAAAACTCACAGCGCAGCGGGCGCTCCTCTCCGGGGGAGAACACGTCCAGAATACCGCCCCGCAGGGCAAACTGGCCGGGCCCCTCCACCTGATCGGTGCGGGTGTATCCGGCGGCGGTCAGGCGGCGGCAGAGGTCCTGCACGTCGTACCGCGCGCCCACCTCCAGAGAAAAAGCGGCGGCGAGCAGCACCTCCCGGGACAGACAGCGCTGCACCAGAGCAGCGGCGGTGGTCACCACAACGGGGGCGTCGCCCCGGGCCATGCGGTACAGGGCGGACAGCCGGGCATTCTCCCACTGGCGGCTGTAAGCGGCGGGGCGCAGCTGCAATTCGCGCTCCGGCAAGCACACCGGCTCCACGCCCAGCAGAACGCGGATATCCGCCGCCTGACGCTGAACGTCCTTCTCATCGGCACACAGGAGCAGCAGCGGACGCTTCGTCTCTGCCGCCAGCGCGGCGGAGAACATGGCCCGATGAACAGGGGACAGCCCCGTCACGGCAGCGCAGCAGGTGACGGTGCGGCTGTGCAGCGCCGCCAGCAGCTCCTGAAGCTGCGGCAGAGCAGATAACTTGTCTAACAATCCGGTCACGGGGCATCCCTCCTTTCCCCTCCGGCGGCACTTCGTGCCGGTCCCTCTCCGCACGGAGAGGGACTTCGGCCGGTCAGTTAAATCTGTTCATAGCCCGGTCCGGGCCTTCATCAATGACGGACAAGGCGGCATCGGCTGCACGGTCCAGGGCAGCGCGGAGGGTCTTGGCCTCCTCGCCCTGGGGCTTACCGATGACCCAGTCGATCATCTCGTGGTCCGGGTGGTCGGGCATACCCACGCCCACCTTGATACGTGGAAACGCATCGGTGCCCAGGTGCTGAATGATGTTCTTCAGCCCATTGTGACCGCCGGCGGAGCCGCTTTTGCGGATACGCAGCCTGCCCACCGGCAGGGACACGTCGTCGGAGATGACCAGCACATGGTCGGCGGGTACCTTGTAAAACCGCGCGGCCTCGCCCACGGACTCGCCGGAGAGGTTCATATAGGTCTGGGGCTTCATCACCAGTATTTTATGCCCCTTATAGTCCAGCATACCGGTCCATGCCTTAAAGCGGAGCTTATTCAGGGCGAATTTCTCCTTTTCCATCAGGCTGTCCAGGGCCAGCCAGCCCATATTGTGGCGGGTGGACTCGTACTTGCTGCCGGGATTACCCAGGCCCACCAGCAGCCACTCCACACCGCCGCTGCCGTTCCGATTAAAAAACAAGGCTGTCGCCTCCTTGCATGCACAAAATAAGAGGACTGCAGACGCAGTCCTCTTATTATAGCACCGTTTTTCGGGTTTGGAAAGTATTTTAGTTGAACAGCTTGGCGATGGAGATCTCCTGATAGATGCGCTCGATGGCCTCGGCGAACATGGGGGCCACGGAGATATACTTGATCTTGTCGCAGCCCTCGCCCATGGACTCGGGGATGGTGTTCAGCAGAGCGACCTCCTTGATGACGCTGTTGTTCAGGCGCTCCAGCGCGGGGCCGGACAGCACGCCGTGGCTGGCGCAGGCATATACGCTGTTGGCTCCGCCCACCTCCACAATAGCCTTGGCGGCGTTGCAGATGGAACCGGCGGTGTCGATCATATCGTCGAAGAGGATGCAGTCCTTGCCCTCCACGTCGCCGATGACGTTCATGACCTCGCACTGGTTGGCCTTCTGGCGGCGCTTGTCCACGATGGCCAGGCCCATGTGCAGCTTCTGGGCGAAGGTGCGGGCGCGGGCCACAGAGCCCACATCGGGAGACACCACCACCATGTCCTCGCACTTTTCGCCGAACTTCTTGGCGTAATAGTCCACGAACACGGGGTTGCCCAGCAGGTTATCCACGGGGATATCGAAGAAACCCTGGATCTGGCTGGCGTGCAGGTCCATGGTCAGCACGCGGTCGGCGCCGGAGGCGGTGAGCATATTGGCCACCAGCTTGGCGGAGATAGGATCGCGGGACTTGGCCTTACGGTCCTGACGGGCATAGCCGAAATAGGGGATCACGGCGGTGACACGGCCGGCGCTGGCACGCTTGCAGGCGTCGATCATGATGAGCAGCTCCATCAGGCTGTCGTTGACGGGTTTGCAGGTGGAGTTGATGAGGAACACATCGCTGCCGCGGACGGTCTCGTACAGGGAGACGGACGCCTCACCGTCAGCGAAGCTTTTAACCTCTGCCTCGCCCAGCTTGATGCCGATGAGCTTGCAGATCTCCTGTGCCAGCGCGGGATTGGCGTTGCCTGTAAAGATCTTCATATCCTTGCCGTGAGAAATCATGGTGCGTACTCTCGCTTTCTATCCGAATTTTTATAGGTACAGATATATTGCAAACAGCTGCGCTGTTCCGCACTTGTTAAAAAGAAAACAAAAATGCCGCCCACTGACAGTGCGCTTTACAGCGCGGCGTACAGCGTGGACGGCACGGCACCCGAAAGGCGGGTGCGGTCATGGACGGTATTGCACTTGTCGGCGCGAATGCGGCCCATTGGCACTCACCTCTTTCTGCATTGTTCTCTGCCCCTATTATAACAGGTCCTGCGGGAAAATCCAGTATTTTTCCCGTTTTTTTCGGCAATAATTTTTTCGGCAGCGGTCCGTGGGCGTTCGTCTGTCTTTTGGTGGGTCAAACAGAAAGTATTTTGAATGTTTCGGAGAAATATCGCCTGCTTTTGGTATTTTATAGTTGCATTTCCCATTACATTGTTTTACAATAGTTGTCGCTTATGTAACAGGAGTGTGATACGGTCATGCTGCACATCGTACTGGTCGAACCGGAAATACCCCAGAATTGCGGCAATATCGCCCGTACCTGCGCCGCCACCGGCAGCCAGCTGCACCTGGTGCGGCCCCTGGGCTTTGATATTTCCGACCGGGCGGTGAAGCGTGCCGGACTGGATTACTGGCACCTGGTGAACGTACAGGACTACGACGGGCTGGAAGCGCTGTTTGCGCGGCACCCGGAGGCGGCCGCCGATCTGTGGCTGGCCACCACCAAGGCGCCGCAGGACTACACCCGGGCACGGTTCTCGCCGGATTGCTGGCTGTTCTTCGGCAAGGAGACAGCCGGGCTGCCGGAGGACTTCCGCAGGACCCACTATGACCGGTGCATACGGCTGCCCATGCGCCCGGAGGCGCGGAGCCTGAACCTGAGCAACTCCGTGGCGATCCTCACCTATGAGGCGCTGCGGCAGAATGGCTTTCCCGGTCTCGCCGAAACCGGCGAGATGGCAAATATATGAATTTCACGCGAGAGGAGCGTATTCCATGAATTACAACAAAAAAACGGTACAGGATGTAGACGTCAAGGGCAAGAAGGTCCTGCTGCGCTGCGACTTCAACGTGCCCCAGGACAAGGAAACGGGCGCGATCACCAGCGACAAGCGCATCGTGGCGGCACTGCCCACCATCAAGTATCTGCTGGACAACGGCGCGGCGGTCATCGCCTGCTCCCACCTGGGCAAGCCCAAGGGCGAGTGGAAGATGAAGCTGACGCTGGCGCCCGTGGCGGAGCGTTTGAGCCAGCTGCTGGGCCGGGAGGTCATCTTCGCCAAGGATATCGTGGGTGAAGATGCCAAAGTCAAGGCCGCTGCCCTGCAGCCCGGCCAGATCATGCTGCTGGAGAACCTGCGGTTCGATATCCGCGAGGAGAAGAACGACCCCGGCTTCGCCAAGGAGCTGGCGGACATGGCGGAGCTGTATGTGTCTGACGCCTTCGGCACCGTGCACCGTGCCCACGCCTCCACCGTCGGTGTGGCGGCATACCTGCCGGCGGTGTCCGGCTTCCTGGTGGCCAGAGAGCTGTCCGTCATGGGCAAGGCCCTGGACGACCCCAAGCGGCCCTTTGTGGCGGTGCTGGGCGGCGCCAAGGTCAGCGACAAGATCGCGGTCATCAACAACCTGCTGGACAAGGCCGACACCATCATCATCGGCGGCGGCATGGCGTATACCTTTGCCAAGGCCCAGGGCGGCAGCATCGGCAAGAGCCTGTGTGAGCCGGATAAGCTGGATTACGCCCTGGAAATGATCGAAAAGGCCAAAAAGAACGGCGTGAAGCTTCTGCTGCCCACAGACACCGTGGCGGCGGACGACTTCTCCAACGACGCCAAGCGCCAGGTGGTCAGCACCATGGCCATTCCCGAGAGCTGGGAGGGCATGGATATCGGTCCCGACACCATCAAGACCTTCTGCGGCGCCGTGAAGGGCGCGGGCACCGTGGTGTGGAACGGCCCCATGGGCGTGTTTGAGTTTGACAACTTCGCCGCCGGCACCCGGGCCATGGCCCAGGCGCTGGCTGACAGCGGCGCCGTGACCATCGTGGGCGGCGGCGACAGCGCGGCGGCGGTGGAGCAGCTGGGTTTTGCCGACAAGATCACCCACATCAGCACTGGCGGCGGCGCGTCGCTGGAGTTCCTGGAGGGTAAGGAGCTGCCCGGCGTGGCCTGCCTGCTGGACAAGTAAGGTCCGGCATCTTCGCCGCGGCCAGCGGAGCGGATCGGCCGCGCAGGCTTTGGCGAAAACCGTTTTATTTTGTGTGCATATCCCCATTTCTATATAAAAGTAAAAGACGAGGAGTTAGTTTGTTATGAATCGCAGATATCGCAAGACCATTATCGCCGGCAACTGGAAGATGAACAAGACCGCCAGCGAGACGAAGAAGTTTGCCGAGGAACTGAAGGCCCTGCTGCCCAAGGCCAAATGGTGCGACATTGTGGTGTGCGTACCCTCCGTAGATATCGCCGCCGCCATCAAGGGCTTCAAGGATGCCCGCGTGTCCGTGGGCGCACAGAATGTGTTTTATGAGAAGAACGGCGCGTACACCGGCGAAGTCTCCGCCGATATGCTGAAGGACCTGGGCGTAAAGTACGTCATCATCGGTCACTCTGAGCGCCGCCAGTATTTCGGCGAGACGGATCTCACCGTCAACCGCAAGGTGCTCTCCGCGCTGGAGGCGGGTCTGCACCCCATCATCTGCGTGGGTGAGACGCTGGAGCAGCGGGAGCTGGGCATCACCATGGAGCTGATCGCGCTGCAGGTCAAGTCCGCCCTGGCCGGCGTGCCCGCGGAGAAGCTGCGGAAGTGCGTGATCGCCTATGAGCCTGTGTGGGCCATCGGCACCGGCAAGACCGCTACCGCCGAGCAGGCCGCTGAGGTCTGCACCTTCATCCGCACCACCGTGCGTCACCTGTACGGCGCCCGTATCGCCCGCAGCATCACCATCCAGTACGGCGGCTCCATGAAGCCCGCCAACGCGGCGGAGCTGCTGGCCCAGCCGGACATCGACGGCGGCCTTATCGGCGGCGCCTCTCTGAACCCTGAGGACTTTATCGCCATCATCAATGCTGCCAACCAAGGCTGAGCATTTCCAAGGAGGAACGGCATGAATAAGACCCCTACCACCCTCATCATCATGGACGGCTTCGGCATTGCGCCCCCCGCGGACGACAATGCCGTCACTCTGGCCAAGACGCCGGTGCTGGATAAGCTGTTTCAGGAATACGCCCACACCACGCTGTCCGCCAGCGGACTGGACGTGGGTCTGCCCGCCGGGCAGATGGGCAACAGCGAGGTAGGCCACACCAACATCGGCGGCGGCCGCGTGGTGTTTCAGGACCTGCCCCGCATCAGCCGCGCTATCGAGGACGGCAGCTTCTTTAAGAACGAGGCCTATAACCAGGCGATGGACAACTGCCTGGAGAAGGGCACCAGTCTGCACCTGTGCGGTCTGCTGTCGGACGGCGGCGTACACTCCCACATCGAGCACCTGTTCGCCCTGCTGCAAATGGCTAAGGACAAGGGGCTGACCAAGGTGTACGTCCATTGCTTCCTGGATGGCCGGGACGTGTCCCCCACCAGCGGCAAGGGCTTCGTGCAGGCACTCGCCGACAAGTGCGCCCAGCTGGGCATCGGCAGGATCGCCACGGTGATGGGCCGCTACTACGCCATGGACCGCGACAAGCGGTGGGAGCGCGTACAGATGGCCTATGACGCTATGGTGTACGGCGAGGGCCGCCGCAGTGATGACCCGGTGGCCGCCGTGGCGGAGAGCTATGCCAACAACATCACCGACGAGTTCATGGAGCCGGTGGTGGTGGACGGCGACGGCACCATCAGCGACAATGACAGCATCATCTTCTTCAACTACCGGCCCGACCGGGCCCGGGAGATCACCCGGGCCATCGTGGACCCGGACTTTGACGGCTTTGCCCGGGAGTTCTTCCCCACCACCTATGTGTGCAACACGGAGTACGACGCCTCCATGCCCAACGTGCTGGTGGCGTGGCCCCGCATCGCCGTGAAGAACGGGCTGGGTGAGTACCTCAGCCGCATGGGCATGACCCAGCTGCGGATCGCCGAGACGGAGAAGTATGCCCATGTGACATTCTTCTTCAACGGCGGCGTGGAGACGCAATACCCCGGCGAGGACCGGGTGCTGGTGCCCTCTCCCAAGGTGGCCACCTATGATCTCCAGCCGGAGATGAGCGCCTTCGAGGTGTGCGACAAGTGTGTGGAGCGCATCGAGTCAGGCGCCTATGACGTCATCATCCTGAACTTTGCCAACTGCGACATGGTGGGGCACACCGGCGTGCTGGAGGCCGCCATCAAGGCCGTAGAGACGGTGGACACCTGCGTGGGCAAGGTGGTGGACGCCACGCTGAAGATGGGCGGCATCGCCATGGTGACCGCCGACCACGGCAACGCCGAGGATATGAAGCAGCCCGACGGCAGCCCCATGACCGCCCACACCACCAATCTGGTACCCTTCATCCTGTGCGGCGCCGGCACAGAGCTGCGGCCCGGACGGCTGGCGGACATCGCGCCCACCATTCTGGACGTGATGGGTCTGGCCTGCCCGGAGGAGATGGACGGCAAGACGCTGATCGTGAAGTAAAACGAACGATCCGCTTTTACGCGAAGTCCCGAAGCGCGGCTTCGGGACTTCCTTATAAGGAGACAAACCCATGAACATATTTGTCATCGGCTGCGGGCGGTGGGGTTCCCTCATCACCTGGTATCTGGATCACATCGGCCATCATGTGACGTTGTACGGGCGGCAGAGCTCGCCCCGTATGCAGTCCTTTCTGGCCACCCGGCAGAACGATCTGCTGACGCTGCCAGACTCCGTGGGGCTGACCACCGACCTGCGGGACGTGGAGCAGGCGGAGACGGTCATCATCTCCATCGGCTCCCAGAGCCTGCGTTCTCTGCTGGCAGAGGCCCCCATACAGGCCCTGCGAAGCAAGACGGTGGTGCTGTGCATGAAGGGTCTGGAGATGGGCACCGGCGAACGGCTCAGCGTTATCGCCGGATCGCTGCTGCATGAGAGCAACACCGTGGCGGTCTGGCTGGGGCCGGGCCATGTGCAGGAGTTCTACCGGGGCATCCCCAATTGCATGGTCATCGACAGTGGGAACGACGCCGTGAAGCGGCGGCTGGTGCAGGAATTCTCCAGCGACCTGATCCGTTTCTACTATGGCGGCGACATGATCGGCAACGAGGTAGGCGCCGCGGCCAAGAACGTGGTAGGCATTGCGGCGGGCTTTCTGGACGGCGTGGAGATGTCCAGCCTGAAGGGCGCGCTGATGAGCCGGGGTACCCGGGAGGTGGCGCGGCTGATCAAGGCTATGGGCGGCAATGAGCTGTCAGCCTACGGGCTGTGCCATCTGGGGGACTACGAGGCCACGGTGTTCTCGCCCTACAGCCATAACCGACAGTTCGGCGAGTCCTTCATCCGCCATCAGGACTACCACCGGCTGGCGGAGGGCTATTACACAGTGGAGGCACTGATGGTGCTCCGCGAAAAGTACGGCGTGGAGCTGCCGATATGCATGGCGGTACACAACATCCTGTACGAAAGCGCCGATCCCCGGGCAGAGCTGAGTGCCCTGCTGCGGCGGGGCCTGCGGGCGGAATTCGACGACTGAATATGAATAAAACATCCTCTGTCCGGCGACAATACGGGCAGAGGATGTTTTATTTCGGCGTGCCGCCCGCCGGAAGGGGCGGCGGCGGGACTTCCCGCCAGGAAAGGGACACGCATATGAAGGACTCCCGAAACGAACGGCTGCGGGCCATGTTCGCCGGGCGGGGCTATTACATAGCCATCGCCCTGTGCCTTGTGGCCGCAGGAACGATCGGCTATTTCGCCCTGAGAGAGCGCCCGGTGACCGTGGAGCAGACGGACACGCCGCCGGTGCTGGATATCCAGCCCGTCACCCCCACCCAGCCGGTGGTAAAGCCCGCGCCGGTGGTCATCCCCGACCCGGTGGAGGAGGTGGAGATCACCGAGCCGGCAGAGCTGCTGCCCCAGGTGGTATCCCCTCTGGACGGCACCACGGTGACGGTGTTCAGCATGACGGAGCTACTGTATGACCCCACCATGGCCGACTGGCGCACCCACGACGGCATTGACGTGCAGGCCGATGAGGGCGCGGCGGTGAAGACAGCCGCCGCAGGGACCGTGCAGTCCGTTACCGACGACGAGCTGATGGGCACCACGGTGGTCATTCAGCACGACGGCGGGTACGCCACCCAGTACAGCAGCCTGCAGGCGGACGTGCCGGTGCAGCAAGGGCAGCAGGTGGCCGCCGGGGAGGTCATCGGCTATGTGGGCAGCACCTCCGCCGCCGAGAGCCGCATGGGGCCGCATCTCCACTTCTCCGTCAGCCGGGACGGTGCGGTCATCGATCCCCACGACTATGTGAACGGCGGCGAATAAGCGAAAAGAACGCCCTGTCGGGCGTTCTTTTTTTTGCTTATTCCATAGAGGTAACGGTACCCATGAACAGGGGCACGCAGGCGTGGGTGTCCACGACCATGTAGAGGAAGGGGCGGTCCAGCGTGACGGTCTTGACGTCGGTGGGCTGCGCGCTGCCGCCGTTCACCTGCACTGACGTGGCCGCGGCGGCCTTGGTGCCGTTTTCGTCCAGCTCCAGATACGTCTTGTGCAGCACGGAGGAGACGTACAGATTATTGCCGCTGGGCGCGCTGCCCATGGCCCGCAGATCAGCTCTGGACACGTCAAACAGGTCCGTGATACCCATAGCCGTCAGCGCCTTCTCCAGCTCCAACTCCGTTTGGGCGGTAAACCGCGGGATGGACGCCTGCACATCGGCGTAGTGATGGTCGGTGATCAGCTGATACAGGTGCTCGCCGGTGAGGTTCTTCAGGTAGTCCTCCAGCGTCACGCCCTCGTCGGGCAGCAGCGCTGCGAACGCATATTTCCCGCCGTCATAGGGCTTCAGGAAGCCGGTAACGTTGTTGCCGGACAGATAGATGCTCTCGCTGCTGGTCAGGTAATCCGCCGTCTGGCGCGCACCGGAAGCGGCGGTGAAGGACCCGCCCTCGCGGATATCCGACGCTTCGTAGGGCGTCTCCCACCGGGCGTCAAAGCAGGCGGCGTTGACCAGATACAGCATGGTGGCCTCGCCGGGTGCCTGCTCCAGCAGACTGTCGATCAGGCCGTTTGTCTCCTTACCGACCCAGCGGTTCAGGTCGGTGACCAGACTGCCGTCGAACGCGGAACGATAGACCTCCGCGCTGTAGTAGTTGACGCAGGCGCGCAGGAAGCTGTCCTCCACCCGGAAGGTATCCCGCACCCACGCGGAGTTGGCCAGCGAAACGGCGCAGCTCTTGTACGCAGCAGGCAGGCTCATGCGGTAGGTGTACAGAAATTCATTCAGCTGGTTCAGACTCATGCCCGCCGCCGTTTCCATCTGCTTCAGGGTAGTTCCACCGGCGCCGTTGGCCGTCATGCCCAGTGCGTTCAGGATGGACACCGGTGACAGCAGCACACCCGTCTCTCCCGCCCGTTCACTGCGAAGCAGTGACAGGGCGAAGGCCGACACCGCCTCGCCTCCGGCAGTCAGGTCGGTAGTCGTGTCCAGTGCCTGGGGCACGATATCCTTGGTCAGTGCCTGCGCCTTGATGCCGCAGCCGGGCAGGGCCAGCAGCATCAGCAGCGCCAGCACCAGCGCCGCCGCACGTTTTTTCATAGGATCCGCCTCCTTTCAAAAGGCTCATCTGCTATATAGACGCAATTCCTTCGGAAAAGGTTTCCCGCCCGCAGAAAAAGCGCCGCCATCGGCGGGGATGGCGGCGCGGTATGTCACTTGCAGTATTTCTCGATGTAGGCATCCTGGCACTTGATGATGATATCCACCGCCGCCTGACGGCCCAGCACGTCGCTGACCACGGTCTCCTTGCCCTCCAGGCTCTTATAGACCCGGAAGAAGTGCTTGATCTCGCTGGCCACGTGGGCAGGCAGCTCGGAAATATCCGTATACAGATGATAGGTGGGGTCCTCGAAGGGGATGGCGATGATCTTCTCATCCAGGTCGCCGCCGTCCTCCATGGTAATGACGCCGATGGGGAAACAGCGCACCAAACTCATGGGGCGGATGGACTCGCTGCACAGCACCAGCACGTCCAGGGGGTCGCCGTCATCGGCCCAGGTGCGGGGAATGAAGCCGTAGTTGGCGGGGTAGTGGGTAGAGGTGTAGAGGATACGGTCCAGCCGCAGCATACCGGTGTCCTTGTCCATCTCGTACTTGTTCTTGGAGCCCTTTTCGATCTCGATGACCGCCCAGAAATCCTCGGGCTTTACCCGCGCAGGCGCGATATCATGCCAAATATTCATAGGATGTTCCTCCTGTTCCAGTTTGTTCCGTGGACACATTATAGCGCAGAAAAGCGCGGCGCGCAACGGGGTTTTGCGACTTTGTCGAAATGTTTTTTCGAAAGGTGTTGACACAGGCCGGGCGGTGTGGTATCCTAATAAGTACCTGATCCGCCGGTGTGGTGGAATGGTAGACACAGGAGACTTAAAATCTCCCGGCAGCAATGCCGTACCGGTTCGAGTCCGGTCACCGGCACCACCCGGTACAGTACAATATCGCGGAGTAGAGCAGTTGGTAGCTCGTCGGGCTCATAACCCGGAGACTTTTCCGATTCTTCGGAGCTCTAAATTCCGCAAAAACTCTATATCGCGGAGTAGAGCAGTTGGTAGCTCGTCGGGCTCATAACCCGGAGGTCGGAGGTTCAAGTCCTCCCTCCGCAACCATCTTGAGTGGATGTAACTGATTTCAGTTACATCCACTTTTTTATTATCGTGTCCGGAGCAGGTTTACGCCTGCTCCGTTTCTTCTTCAAAAAAATCTTCAAAAAGGCCTTATGACATTTTTCGCGGTCAGAATTACTAAGCACAGCGGGCTGGACGGCGACTATCGCATGCTGTTGCGGGGAAGTTCTCTTTATGCTACGACTTCACCTTTTACTCGCAGGAGGGGAACGACGGCTTCGGCAGCGACATCGGCTGGACGTGTCCCTCCGGCTCCCAGCTGACGCAGGAGATATGGGCGTGGCAGGGTCATACGGATAAGCCCGCTCTGGCCACTCTGGAGCTGCACGCCAACAGCAGTCAGGAGGACTATTGGGGCGCGGCGACCTTCACCTGGTGGTACGAAAGTGACTTCGTCACACCGGAGGAGGTCTATGAAGGCGAATGGGGGCTGACCGCCAACGGGGAATACTCCGGCGTACTGATGCTGGATATGACCCGCACCGGCGGCAAGAGATACACGCCCGGCGAGACGGAACGGATCATCCACGATGGCTTCATCGTGCAGGTTCCCATGGCTTTTGAGGACTACACCTATCTGTCCGTTGACAAGGGACAGCACGGCTCCTATCTGCCCATTCAGATGGAGCCGGACACGGTGATCTACTTCTATCCCTGGTAGGGCATATAAGCGACAAAGCGATCTGGCGGCGGACAGTATCTGTCCGCCGCCCTTTGTATCCTGAAAACCACTCACTGGGCGAGTGGCTTTCGATATACAAAAAGGGAAGGCCCGTACGGGCCTTCCCTTGCTTTTCATTGATCGGTACGCGGGCAGGCTGCTGCCCGCGGGACGGTCATCTCCGGTTGGCGGAGTCCACCACCACCGCCTGGGCGGCGGCCAGCTTCAGGTCGTGGCGCAGCCGCAGGGGCGGCAGCTGCTGGCGCAGCAGCTCCACGGACAGACCATACTGTTTGGACAGCTCGGCGTACTTGGCGTCCACGTCGGCCTCGGTGATGTCGATGCCCTCCCGGCGTGCGATCTCGGTCATGGCCAGCTCATAGCGCGCCGCCGCGGCGGCCTGCTCGCGGGCGTGGTCACGCAGCTGCTCCATCGTGGTGTTCCCCATCTCCAGATACTGCTCCAGGGACACGCCCTGGGTCTGCAGGTGGCCGCGCAGCTCGTTGATCAGCCCGTCCAGCTGGTTCTCCACCATGGCAGCGGGAATGGTAACGGTCATGGCCTCCGTCACCTGGCGGATCAGGTCATTGGCGAACTGCTCGGCGGCCTGGGCCTGCTTTTTCTGCACCGCCGTCTCCATGACGGCCCGGCGCAGGGCAGAGACATCGGCAAATCCCTGCCGGCGGGCGAAATCATCGTCCCACTCCGGCATGGCCCGCCGGGTGATTTGGTGGACCTTGATATGGAACACCGCGTCCTTGCCGGCCAGCTCCGGGACGTACTCCGTGGGGAAGGTGACCTTTACGTCGCGCTCCTCGCCCACGGCGGCGCCGGCCACCTGCTCCTCAAAGCCGGGAATGAAGTAGCCGCTGCCCAGCAGCAGGGGATACTGCTCGCCCTTGCCGCCCTCAAAGGGCACGCCGTCCACAAAGCCCTCGAAGTCCAGCGTCACCTCGTCGCCCATGGCGGCTCTTTCCGGATGCTGCACATCGGGGTTGGCCCGGGCGTACTCGTCCAGGGCGGCCTCGGTATCGTCATTGCTCAGCTCCACCTGGGGATAGACGGCGGACAGGCCCTTGTACTGGCCCAGCTCCACCTCCGGGTACAGATCGATAACGGCGGCGAAGGTGTAGCCGTCGGGGCCGATGGTCTCCACCGACAGGGTGGGGGTCCCGGCGATCTGGATATCGCTCTGGCTGATGGCCTCCACCAGCGCCTGGGGATAGGTGTCGTTGACGGCCTCCTGGTACAAAAACTCGGGGCCGTAGGCCTGTTCCAGGTTTTCACGGGTAGGCTCGCCGGCCACGGGGCAGACGGACTTGACGCCCTGGTAGCATTTGGCCAGGGACGCCTGCCAGGTGTCCTTGTCCACGGCGATAGTCAGGCGCACCTGGCGCTGTTCGGGAAGCTCCTCCCGCTTGATGATCTGCATGGCAGTTCCTCCTGTGTCTGTATTGGAGACAGTATACTATACGCCGCCCCGGTTTGTCCAGTCCGTTCAACACCTGCGGTGATTTGCCTGAGTTGTAAAAATTCTGTGATATTTGCGGGGCGGGGGTTGCCTTTTCCGGGGCGGTTCTGGTACAATACGGGATACGAAATCATCAAGTCTGTCGGAGGGATCGTATGCAGGCGATCAAGCAATTCTTCAAAACCCATCCCCACGCCTGGTGGGGCGCGTATCTGCCGGTCTATCTGGCGATGTTTTTTACCATCGAGCACTTTATTACCGATAACTACTGGGCCACACAGACGGTGCTGGACACCTATATCCCCTTCTGCGAGTGGTTCATCTTCCCCTATGTGTCCTGGAGCCCGCTGCTGGTGGTGCTGGGCATCTATCTGATCCTGAAGGACGCCGAGGGCTTCCGCCGGTATATGTGGTTCATCATGGTGACGTTCACAACGGCGGTGGTGTTCTGCATTCTGGTGCCCAACGGGCAGGATCTGCGTCCGGCGGTGATGGCGCACCACAATGCCGCCACCTGGCTGGTGGAGTACACCTATTCCATCGACACCAACACCAACGTCTTCCCCAGCGTGCATATTCTGGGCTGCATGGCGGCTGTGGCGGCGGTGTGGCACACGCCGGGACTGCGGAAGCCCGGCTGGCGCTGGGGCGTAACGCTGTACGCTATCCTCATCATGGCGGCCACCGTGTTCGTCAAGCAGCACGCGGCCATCGATGTGCTGGCCGGACTGCTGACCGGCGCCATCGCCTATGTGTTCGTGTATGTCATCGTTGGCCGGCGCCGCGACAGGCGGCTGGGCCGGGATTGCTGAAAAAGCGCCCTGCGGGGCGCTTTTTTGCGGCCTTTTTGCGGCGGCAACTTGACAAGTCACATGGCGGCGGGTAAAATGTGAAGTTGGCACACACCCTATATACTAACAAAGGAATGGTATAAAGCTATGGCTAAGGATCAGAGAAATGTAGAGGCGATCACCCCCATGGAGGAGGATTTCGCCAAGTGGTATACGGATATCTGCCTGAAGGCGGAGCTGGTGGACTACGCCAGCGTCAAGGGCTTTCTGATCCTTCGACCTTACGGCTATGCCATTTGGGAGAATATCCAGAAGTACATGGACGCGGAGTTCAAGAAGACCGGTCACGTGAACGTGGCCATGCCGGTGCTGATTCCCGAGAGCCTGCTGAAGAAGGAGGGTGAGCTGGTGGCCGGCTTCGCCCCGGAGGTGGCCTGGGTCACCCATGGCGGCAGCGAACAGCTGGAGGAGCGTCTGGCCTTCCGCCCCACGTCCGAGACCATGTTCTGCGACCACTGGAGCCACGTGCTGCACAGCTACCGTGAGCTGCCCATGCTGTACAACCAGTGGTGCTCCGTCATCCGCTGGGAGAAGACCACCCGCCCGTTCCTGCGGAGCCGCGAGTTCTGGTGGCAGGAGGGCCACACCATCCACGAGACGGCCGCCGAGGCCGAGGCCGAGACGGAGCAGCAGCTGAACTGCTACGCCGACGTGTGCAAAAACGCGCTGGCCATGCCCGTGGTGAAGGGCCGCAAGACCGACAAGGAGAAATTCGCCGGTGCCGAGGCCACCTATACCATCGAGTGCATGATGAAGGACCACAAGGCCCTACAGTCCGGCACCAGCCACTTCTTCGGTGACAAGTTCTCCCGGGCCTACGACGTGACGTTCACCGGCCGGGACAATACCCTGCAATATCCCTTCCAGACCAGCTGGGGCGCATCCACCCGGCTCATCGGTGCCATCATTATGACCCACAGCGACAACCACGGCCTGGTGCTGCCCCCGGTGATCGCACCCACCCAGGTGGTGGTGATCCCCATCGCCCAGCACAAGGAGGGCGTGCTGGAGGCCGCCGCCGGTCTGCGCGACCGCCTGACCGCCGCCGGTATCCGCGTCAGCATGGACGACAGCGACCAGTCCGCCGGCTGGAAGTTCGCCCAGTATGAGATGAAGGGCGTGCCCCTGCGTGTGGAGATCGGCCCCAAGGACATGGAGAAGGGGCAGTGCTGCATCGCCCGCCGCGACACCGGTGAAAAGACCTTCGTGCCCCTGACGGAGCTGGAGAACGCCGTGAAGCAGCTGCTGCAGGACGTCCACGACAACCTGTACGCCATGGCGGAAAAGAACCTGGAGGACAACACCTTCGATATGACCTCCTGGGAGGAGGTCAAGGAGATGGCCCAGGGCAAGGGCGGCTTCGCCCGTACCAAGTGGTGCGGCAGCCTGGAGTGCGAGCTGGCCATGAAGGAAAAGGCCGGCGTGTCCAGCCGCTGCATGCCGCTGAAGCAGTCCGGCACCGAGGGAAAGTGCGTGGTGTGCGGCAAGCCCGCCACCACGGACATCTACTGGGGCGTGGCGTACTAAGAAGAATCAAAAAAGAACAGTCGAAAGGCCGCCTGACACAAGAAAACACACGGTTTTGCCTGTGTCTATCCGGCTGAAATCGACCGCAAAAACGCCCACATGCGTCAGCATGCGGGCGTTTTTGCAGCCAATTTCAGCTCGAATTTACTTTGGCAAAACTGCTTCGCACCGAAAAAGAGCGCGTTTTGTGCAGAGCCGAGGCGCGCCGCCGCAGGCATACTGGATGTCTGTCAAGGCGGCGCAACGATGGGGCTGCGCGAAACGCGCCTTTTGCGGCGTATGTTTTCTTATGCCAGGCGGCCTAAAGGGACTGTTCTTTTTTTGCTATGCTTTCTCCCATTCCGCGGTGAGGGTGACAGGGACGGTGGTACGCCAGTCCGTTTCGCCGTCGGCGGTTTTGGCAAAGAAGGCGGAGGCGGGCAGAAGCTCCACCCTCTCCCCTGCCGCGTTCAGCCAGCCGGCGAAGCGATAGCCGTCGCGGGTGGGCTGCGGGTAGGCGCACAGGTACACGTTGCCGCCGGAGGCCATAGGCACCGCCGCCTCATAGGTGACGGCAGTGACGCCGTCGTCCAGGGTCAGGGACCAGGGATAGCGGCTCTGCTCTGTCAGCCGCCAGGCGGCGCGGAGCACGATCGACCTCTCCCCTGTATCTCCGGGTCTGATGGACGCCGCGAAGTCCGCTGTCAGGGGGTCCGGCACCGTCGTCCAGACCTTTCCGCCGGCGGTGTCATACCGGCCCGCCCAGCCCAGGAACGCATAGCCGCCGTTGGACGGCGTCTCCGGCTGGGGCAGCGCCAGGGGCGTATCGGACAGCGTGGCCATGTCCACGGTACCCTCGGCCAGGATCAGGGGCACGCCGCTGTCGTCGAAGGTATCGTTGTATATGGTATAGTGCAGAACACCGGTAAGGGGCTCCGGCTCCGGTTCCGGCGGAACATACGGCTCCTGCTGGACCGGCGGGGTGTCCGGCGTTGCGGGGACGGGATCCTCCGCTGTGCCGCCGCCGGTGACGGCCACCGCCGTCATGGCCGACAGGCCCACCAGCATAATGGCGATCTTTTTCCACTTGGCGGTCTTCTTTTTCAGCGCGGCAGCACTTTCCGCGGCGGAGGCCTCGCCGGGAAGGACGGTGTCCGGCGGCAGGACCTCCGGCGGGAGGGCAGCGCACTCCGGTGGAGGGGCGGCGTGCTCCTGCGCCAGGGTGAACTCCTTGTTCTTCTCTTCCATGGCTTATTTCATGTGTACGTCCATCTGAGGGAAGGGGCACTCCACACCCAGACGGCGGAAGCCCAGCAGCAGCTCACGGTTCAGGGCGCGGGCGCCGGCGTAGATGTTCTTCTCCGCCACCTTCACCCAGAAGCGCAGGACGATGCCGGAGGCGTCCAGCGTCTGAACGCCCAGGTACTGGGGCACATCCAGCATCACGTCGCCCCGGGCGCGGAAAATCTCCTCCAGCAGGGCGGGCAGCTGCGCCTCCAGCTTCTCCAGGTCTGTCTCATAGGGGATGGAGATATCGCTGACAGACCAGGAGTTGTTATCGGAACGGTTGAGGATATTCTTCATCTCCGAGTTGTTGATGATCTTCACATTGCCGCCGCCGTCGGTGATGGAGGTGGTGCGGATACCGATCTTGGTGACCACGCCCCGGAATCCGTTGACCTCCACGATGTCGCCCACGTTGTACTGGTTCTCCAGCAGCATGAAGGCGCCGATGACCACGTCAGCGATGAGACTCTCGGCGCTGAAGCCGACCACCAGGGCCAGCACGCCGACGCTGGCGATGATGGTGCCCACGTTAACACCCAGCAGGGACAGACTCTGGCAGACGATGATGATGCCGGCCACATATTTGACCAGGCTGCTCAGCAGCGACAGCACAGACCCGCCGCGGTGGGTGCGGGGCTTGATACCGTGCAGAATGAAGATGACCAGGTTGGACACCAGCAGCACCAGCAGGACCATGACAGCCAGCTTCAGCAGGGCGGTGAGCTTCAGAGAAAAAACAGCCTTCAGCTCCGTGAAGTCAACGATGTCGGTGAAATAGCCCAGGGCCACCACCGCCGCAAGAAGCAGCAGGTAGACAAGCATACGCACAGGCGACTTTTTTGTGCCATCGGATCTCATATCAAGTGACCTCCCCGTTTCATTTGTGTCAATGGTATCTTACCACAAAGTGACAGAAAGTGCAATGAAATACCGGCTGTGTCCACTGGCGGAAAGCGGAAATGCGCCGCAAAATGCGTGAAGAACGGCAGCGCGGTACCGGGAATGACCGGTGGACGGATTTTTTATAAAAGAGCTCTTGACAATGGCGCCGCAAGGTATTATAATCGGCGCTCTGAGAGAGATAATTATCTATACTACACAAAAGGAGGGAGCGATTTCTGTGAAAACAGCACATAAAAGAAGGGAGCCCATCGACTTGACCCAGGGGCCGTGCTGGAAGGTGATCCTCCTGTTTTCTCTGCCGGTGATCCTGTCCTACCTTTTGCAGCAGGTGTACTCCATCAGCGACGCGGCCATCGTTGGTCAGACGCTGACGGCGGCGGAGGTAGCCGGTGTCAACGATACCAATTCTCTGGTGTTCATCTTTTTGCAGTTCGCCTTCGGCGTCAGCGCGGGCTTCTGCGTCATCACGTCCTACTATGTGGGCATGCACGACGAACGGGGCGTGCGGCGCTCTCTGGCCACGCAGATCCTTCTGTCGGCGGCACTGACGGTGGCACTGACGGCCCTGGCGCTGGTGCTGCTGGATCCCATGCTGGCGTGGATCAACGTGACGCCGGACAACCACGAGGTATACACCGCAGCGTACACCTACTGCGCCATCATCTTCGCCGGCATCGGCGCGCAGCTGTTCTATAACTTTATCTGCTCGTTCCTGCGGGCTATGGGCGACTCGGTGACGCCGCTGGTGTTCCTGCTGTTCTCCACGATACTGAACGTGGGGCTGGACCTGCTGTTCATCCTGTCCTTCCGCTGGGGCGTGGCCGGTGCGGCCGGCGCCACGGTGCTGGCGCAGCTGGTCAGCACCATCGGCTGCTTTATCTACGCCTTTGTGCGCTATCCGGTGCTGCGCCTGCACCGGGAGGACTGGCGCATCACCATGATGGATGTGAAACGGCACCTGACCCGCGGCATTCCCCTTGGCCTGCAGTTCTCCGTGCTGGCGGTGGGCATCATCGTCATGCAGGGCGGCGTGGTGCAATTCGATATGCGGGACGGTGTGATGGTGTCCAACGCGGCGCAGAATGGCTTTGGCGCAGCCAACCGGCTGTTCAATCTGGTGGCCACGCCCATGAACGCGCTGGGCGGCGCCATGACCAGCTTCACGGCGCAGAATCTGGGCGCAGGTCAGTACGACCGCATTCGCCGGGGCACGCTGCAGGCGCTGGGCATGGTGTCCATTCTGGCGATTCTGGCGGCGGGCACGGGTCTGCTGCTGACAAGGGGCGACTTCTGCTACCATGTGTTCCTCAGCGCCGACAAGGTGACGCCGGACGCGGTGCGCTACGGCAACTCGCTGCTGTATGTGGACTTCTCCATGTACCTGTTTCTGGGCTTCGTCTTTGTGGTGCGCAACTGCGTGCAGGGCATCGGGCGCAGCGGCTTCGTGCTGGGCGCGGGCGCGGCGGAGCTGGTGGCGCGTATCACCGTGTGTCTGGTGCTGCCGGGGCTGTTTGCCGGCGGCGCCGTCAGCGCCGATGCACCGGCCATGGCCTTCTACGCCCTCTGCGCCGCCGACCCCATGGCGTGGATCGCGGCGGATACGGTGCTGTGCATCCCCTTCTTCCGCAACATACTCAAGAAGAACTATGGCTACCTGCGCAGTGGCCGCGCATAAGAGCATAAGAACCTAAAAGGGAGCACCGCTGCGGCGGTGCTCTTTTTTGATGGCCGCGGATCGGGACGCCGCGGGACGCCGTTCCCTGCGAAGGCAGTCTTTGGACGTTTCTCTTTAAGAAACTTTCGCGCTTTAAATCTATCGGTTTGTGCTGTAAATAACGTTAAAAACCAGGCAATTTACGATAATTTCCTCTTATGAAAACAATCTTTTTTCTTATGTTGACTTTTGGTGGATTTTGTGTCATTCTTTTGTTTAACTTATAATTTCCAAGCGCCGCGCGGACACGCTTCCGCGCAGTGCAGACGGAAGGAGTGACCCCCTTGAGCAGACTCGACATCAAGAACCCAAGCCGCGCCCAGACGGTGGTGGATAATCTCTACCGGGATGTGGAGCGCCGCATCGCCGCCAGTCCTCCGGGCCTCTGTCCGGTGGATATGTCCCTGTCGTTTTTGCAGCTGTGCCACGCCCAGTCCTGCGGCAAGTGCGTGCCCTGCCGTATCGGTCTGGGGCAGCTGAGCAAGCTCATCGCCACCGTGCTGGATGGCACCGCCGACATGGGCACCCTGGCCATTATCGAGAAAACGGCGCGGACCGTGGTGAACACCGCCGACTGCGCCATCGGGCGCGACGCCGCCCGACTGGTGCTGGACGGGCTGGAGGGCTTCCGGGATGACTACGAGGAACACATCCTGCACCACCGCTGTCTGGCGGGCTTGCAGCTGCCGGTGCCCTGCGTGGCCCTGTGTCCCGCCGGTGTGGACGTACCCGGCTATATGGCCCTGATAGGCGAGGGACGCTGCGCCGATGCGGTGCGGCTGATCCGTAAGGACAATCCCTTCCCCGTGGCCTGTGCTTACATCTGCGAGCACCCCTGCGAGGCGCGGTGCCGCCGGAATATGATCGACGATGCCATCAACATCCGCGGGCTGAAGCGCTACGCCGTGGATAATGCCGGAGACGTGCCCCAGCCCCCCTGCGCGCCGCCCACCGGCAAGAAGGTGGCCATTATCGGCGGCGGGCCCAGCGGCCTGAGCTGCGCCTATTACCTGGCCCTGATGGGTCACAAGGTGACGGTATTCGAGGAACGGGAGAAGCTGGGCGGTATGCTGCGCTACGGCATCCCCAACTACCGCTTCCCCCGGCACCTGCTGGATGCGGAGATCGCCTCCATCCTCTCTTTGGGCATTGAGGCACACACCGGCGTGACCGTGGGCACCCAGCTGTGGATAGAGGACCTGCTGAAGGAGTATGACTGCCTGTACATCGCCATCGGCGCCCATCAGGACAAGAAAGTGGGCATCCCCGGCGAGGACAGCACGAACGTGATGTCCGCGGTGGAGATGCTGCGCTCCATAGGCGACGACGTGATGCCGGACTTCACCGGCAAGCGGGTGGTGGTCATCGGCGGCGGCAACGTGGCTATGGACGTGACCCGCAGTTCCATCCGCCTGGGGGCGGAAAAGGTGACGTGCGTGTACCGCCGCCGCATCGAGGATATGACCGCCCTGCCGGACGAGGTGACGGGCGCTATGGCCGAGGGCGCAGAGATCGCCGCCCTGATGGCGCCCTCCCACATCGAGGCCGACGAGAACGGCAATGCCGCCGCGCTGTGGGTGCAGCCCCAGATCATCGGCGAGGCGGACAAGTCCGGGCGGCCCCGGCCCAACAAGGCCGACCTTCCGGAGGTACGCATCCCGGCGGATATCATCGTGGTGGCCATCGGCCAGGGCATCGAGATCCAGGGCTTCGAGCAGGCGGGCGTACCCATCAAGCGCGGCACGTTCGTAGCGGGACTGTCCGGTCAGGTGGGCGACATGGATAACGTATTTGCCGGCGGCGACTGTGTCACCGGACCCGCCAGCGCCATCCGCGCCATTGCCGCCGGCAAGGTGGCGGCGGCCAACATCGACGAGCACCTGGGCTTCCGGCATGAGATCAAGGTGGAGCTGGACATCCCGGCACCGCGGCTGAACAACCGCGCACCCCACGGACGCATCAACACCACGGAACGCGAGGCCTGCGAGCGCCGGTGCGACTTTGAGGATATCGAGTGCGGGCTCACCGAGGAGGGCGCGCGAACCGAGGCGTCCCGCTGCCTGCGGTGCGACCACTACGGCTACGGCATTTTCCGGGGAGGGAGGAACGAAAAATGGTAACTCTGACCATCGACGGGCGGACCGTATCGGTGCCGGAAGGCACCACCATTCTGGAGGCGGCCCAGACCCTGCGGATCAGCATCCCCACCCTGTGCTATCTGAAGGACATCAACGAGATCGGCGCGTGCCGCATCTGCATGGTGGAGGTGGAGGGCTATGCACGGCTGGTGCCCTCCTGCGACAGCGCTGTCAGCGAGGGCATGGTGGTGTACACCAGCTCACCCCGCGTCCGCGAGGCCCGGCGAGTCAATCTGCGGCTGCTGCTGAGCCAGCATGAGACGAAGTGCACCAAGTGCACCCGCAGCGGCAACTGCAAGCTCCAGCAGCTGACCAACGACTATAACCTGCTGGGCGACCACTATATCGACGACCTGAAGAACATCCCCACAGACTACTCCAATCCGGTGGTGCGTATCGAAAACCGCTGCGTGAAGTGTATGCGGTGCATCCAGGTATGCGAAAAGATCCAGGGCATGGGCATCTGGGACCTGATGGGCACCGGTTCTCGCACCACCGTGGGTGTGGCCCACACCAGGACCCTGGGCGAGAGCGACTGCACCTTCTGTGGCCAGTGCATCACCCACTGTCCCGTGGGCGGTCTGCAGGAGCACGACGACACCGGCAAGGTGTTCGACGCGCTGGCGAACAAGGACCGGATCACCGTGGTGCAGGTCGCACCGGCGGTGCGGGCGGCCTGGGCAGAGTTTTATCATCTGGACCCCAAGTTTGCCACGGCGGAGCGCATGGTGACGGCGCTGAAGACCATGGGCTTCGACTATGTATTCGACACAGACTTCGCCGCCGACCTGACCATCATGGAGGAGGGCAGTGAGTTCATCGAGCGCTTTACCCACCGGAACAAATATCACTGGCCCATGTTCACCAGCTGCTGTCCCGGCTGGGTGCGGTTCCTGAAGGGACAATTCCCGTCATATACGGAAAACCTGTCCACCGCCAAGAGCCCCCAGCAGATGTTCGGTGCCGTCGCCAAGAGCTACTTTGCCCAGAAGATCGGCGTGGACCCCAAGAAGCTGTTTGTGGTGTCCATCATGCCCTGCACCGCCAAGAAGGCGGAGTGTGCGCTGCCCACCATGAAGGACGAGCAGGGCGACCAGGACGTGGATGTGGTGCTGACCACCCGCGAGATCGTGCGGATGCTGCGGGGCGAACAGATCAATCCCGCGGTGCTGCCGGAAACACCCTTTGACAGTCCGCTGGGCACCGGCACCGGCGCGGCGGTGGTCTTCGGCGCCACCGGCGGCGTGATGGACGCGGCTCTGCGGAGCGCGTACTATCTCATTACCGGCAAGGAACCGAAGCCGGACGCCTTCTCCGCCGTACGCGGTATGGGCAGCTGGAAGGAGGCCGTATTCACCATCCCCGGCGCGGGCAACGTCCGCGTGGCAGTGGTCAGCGGACTGGGCAACACCCGTAAGCTGATGCACGCCATCGACGAGGGCGATGTGGATTACGACTTCGTTGAGGTGATGGCCTGTCCCGGCGGGTGCGCCGGCGGCGGCGGGCAGCCCATACACGACGGGCAGGAGCTGGCGGCATATCGCGGCGACATCCTGTGGAGCATCGACAAGAGTGCCAAGGTGCGGTTCTCCCACCGGAACAAGGACGTGCAGGCGCTGTACCGGGAATTCCTGAAAGCTCCGCTGGGTGAAAAGTCCCACCATCTGCTGCACACCGACCACAACGGCTGGAAGATGCCCAACGAAAAGTAAAAGGAAGGCCCTCGCGGGCCTTCCTTTTTATGAAGCGCTTGCAAAAGAGGACCGCCGGCGGCGGTCCTCTTTTTTCTGTATTTTACTCGCCCATGGGCGCGCCGCAGTGGGGGCAGAACTTGCTGTCGCTGGCGGCGCCGCAGACGGGGCAGACCTTGAAGGTCACCTCAGACTCGTCCACCGCCGGCTCGTCCTTCCGGGGCTTGCTGGCCTCCAGCTGGGCGATACGCTCCTTGCTGGCGTTGACGGCAGCCACCACGTCCTTGACGGCGTCGGGGACGTCGCTCTGGTGCTCCGCCACGAACCACTCGCCGATGGCGCGGTAGTTCTTCTCCAGCTCGCGCTGCTCGTTCATAATAGCCATATTGGTCTTGGCGGTGTCACTGAGGGTCTGGGCCTTGTCCGCGGCCACTTCGGCCAGGTCCTTGGCCTTGTCCACGGCGATGCCGGCGTACTCCTGCGCCTTCTTGCTGATGTCATTGAGAATACCCATAGATAATAGCTCCTTTCCATATCTCCCGGCTCTCCCACCGCGTACACACGCGGGACAGTGCACGGTATATATTCCTGTTGCCGTCAGTATAGCGCGTTTTTTCAGCGGTTGCAAGCGCTATATGGCGAAATTTACACACTGTTTACTTAATGCTCTATCCAGTCAGCGGCCCGGGAAACAGCCCGTTTCCACAGACGGTAATAGGCGTCGCAGTCCGCCTGCGGGCGCTCCGGCAGGAACATCCTCTGGCTGCGGCGCAGGGCGGCGATCTCGTCCATATCCCGCCAGAAACCGCAGCTCAGCCCCGCCAGCGCCGCCGCGCCGAAGGCGGTGGTCTCCACCATCTCCGGCCGATCCACAGGGATACGCAGCAGATCTGCCTGCATTTGCAGCAGCACATCAGAAACGCTGGCCCCGCCGTCCGCCCGCAGAAGGGCAATATCGCAGCCGGCATCCTGGCGCATGGCCAGCATCAGGTCTGTGACCTGGGCAGCGATACAGCTGAGCACCGCCCGGGCGATGTGCGCCCGTCCTGTGCCCCGGGTGACGCCCAGAATAGCGCCCCGGGCGTACATATCCCAGTAAGGCGCACCCAGGCCCGTGAAGGCCGGTACCACCACCACGCCGCCGCTGTTCGGCACTGTGGCGGCCAGCACGTCGATCTCCGGCGCCGAGGAAATGATACCCAGCTCATCCCGCAGCCACTGGATGGTGCTGCCGGCGTTGAACACACTGCCCTCCAGGGCATAGGTGGTCTTTCCGTCCACCTGCCAGGCCACGGAGGTCAGCAATCCGGCGCGGGAGCGCACAGGCTTTTCGCCCACGTTCATCAGGGTGAAGCAGCCGGTGCCGTAGGTGTTCTTGGCTTCGCCGGGAGCGAAGCAGGTCTGGCCGAACAGGGCGGACTGCTGATCGCCCGCCGCGCCGCAGACCGGGACGCCCGCCAGGGACTCCAGCCCCGGGATATTGGGCTGCACCGTGCCGTAGACGGCGCTGTTGGGCACGGGCTGCGACAGCATGGCCGTAGGGACCCCCAGAATGCCGCACAGCTCCTCATCCCAGGCCAGGCGGTGGATATCAAAAAGCATGGTGCGGCTGGCATTGGCGTAGTCGGTGACATGCCGGCCGGTGAGCTTCCAGATCAACCAGCTCTCCACGGTACCGAACAGCACCTCGCCCCGCTCGGCCCGGCGGCGGACGCCGGGCACATTGTCCAGTATCCAGCGGATCTTGCTGCCGGAGAAGTAGGCGTCGATCAGCAGCCCCGTGGCCGAGCGGATACGCTCCTCCAGCCCCCGGCGCTTCAGCTCCTCACACAGCTCCGCCGTCCGGCGGCACTGCCAGACGATGGCGTTGTACACCGGTTCACCGGTGGCCTTATCCCAGAGGATCGTCGTCTCCCGTTGGTTAGTGACGCCGATGCCTGCCACGCTGCCCTCCGGCAGCCGGGCGATGACCTCCGCCGCGGCGCGGCGCTGGGTGTCCCATATCTCCAGGGGGTCGTGCTCCACCCACCCCGCCTGGGGATAGTGCTGGGGCAGGGACTGCTGGCTTAGTGCGGCGATATTCCCCGACCGGTCAAAGGCGATGGCGCGGGAGCTGGTGGTGCCCTGATCCAGCGCCAATATGTACTGCGACATGGCGAACCCTCTTTTCATTTCCGGATTTTTGTGGTACACTGTATGATGATAAGAATTATACCATGAAAGGAGCGGATACACCATGACAAATTTGAGTGAATTCACGTTTCTGTCCAGCGACGGCAAGACCCAGCTCCACGGGATGCTGTGGGAGCCGGAGGGCGTGGCCGTCCGCGCTGTACTGCAGATCTGTCACGGCGTGGCCGAGCATATCGCCCGGTACGACGGCTTTGCCCGGGCGCTGAACGAGCAGGGCATCGCGGTGGCCGGTCACGACCATCTGGGTCACGGGAAGTCGCTGCCGGAGGGCGGCACCCCCGTCTATTTCGGCGACGGCAACACCTGGAACACGGTAGTGGATGACATCTACGTGCTGCATCAACGGCTGAAGCAGCGCTACCCCGACGTGCCGCTGTGCATCATGGGCCACAGCATGGGCTCCTTCCTGACCCGGACATACCTGATCCGCTATCCCGGCACGGTGAAGGCGGCGGTCATCATGGGCACCGGCTGGCAGCCCCAGGCAGCCATCACCGGCGGGCTGGCGCTGGCCAATGCCATCGCCGCCGTCAGCGGCGAGAACGCCACCAGCGAGCTGGTGACGGAGCTGGCCTTCGGCAGCTACAACAAGCTGTTCGCCCCCAACCGCACGAAGGTGGACTGGCTCTCCGCCGACGAGAGCAACGTGGACGACTACATCGCCGACCCCCTCTGCGGCGCGGACGCCACGGTGGGCCTGTTCCGCCAGATGCTGCACGGCATACGCTTCAACCAGCGGCAGAGCCATCTGCGGCAGATGGACAGGGAAATGCCGGTGCTGTTCGTAGCTGGCGACAAGGACCCGGTGGGCAGTTGCGGCAAGGGCGTGCGCCAGACCTATGACGCCTTCCGGGCTGCCGGTATGCGGGACTGCACACTGAAGCTGTATCCGGGCCTGCGGCATGAGATACTCAACGAAAAGGCATACACTGCGGATATTACGAAGAACATTGAAGCGTGGCTGCTGTCCAGATTGGAAAAGTAAGCCCGTTCGCAGAGAGATAAAGGAGAAACGACTATGACCGAGTGGGAAGCCCTGCGGCAGGAATGTCTGCACTGTCACGCCTGTACACTGGCGGAAACGCGCACCAACGTGGTCTTCGGCGTGGGCCGGGAGGATGCGGAGATCATGATCATCGGCGAAGCCCCCGGCGCTAACGAGGACAAGCAGGGCGAGCCCTTCGTGGGCCGGGGCGGCAAGCTGCTGGACGATATGCTGAAGATGATCGGGCTGGACCGCAGCCGCCTGTATATCACCAACTCCGTTAAGTGCCGCCCGCCGGAGAACCGGGACCCCATGAACACGGAGAAGGACGCCTGCAAGGGCTACCTCCAGCGGCAGCGGGCATTGATGCAGCCTAAGATCATCGTGTGTCTGGGCCGCGTCAGCGCCATGGAGATCATCCGCCCGGACTTTAAGATCAGCCAGGAGCACGGCCAGTTCTTCGAGAAGGACGGCTGCCTGATGATGGCGCTGTATCACCCCGCCGCCCTGCTGCGGGACCCCCGGAAAAAGCCGGAGACCTTCGAGGATCTGAAACGCCTGCAGGCCAAGATCAAGGAGATCTGCACCCGCACGGAGCTGGATTTTTGAGACATGAGGCAAAGGAAAAGAGCGCCCTGCGGGCGCTCTTTTTTATTTACTCTCCTCCTGTTTTGTCCAAGTCAGGGGCACGCGGAGCAGCTCCTGCTCCTGTTCCGTCAGCTGGCTGCTGAGCTCGCCCTGCGCGTCGGTCCAGGTCATGGTCCCATCGGAAAGGGTATAGCTCAGACAGTCCGCCGTCTCGGTCAGGTCGGCGGCGGTATCCGCCAGATACAGCTGGCCGCCCTCCGCCCTGCAATAGCCGGTGATCGCGGCGCTGCGGCCGGTGAGCAGGGAGAGCAGCTCCTCCTCGTCCACCCCGGCGAAAATGGCCGCCACCATATCGTCCATGGTGATGCCGGCCTTCTCCATGGCCGCGTCGTATTCCTCACGGGAGAAGCCCTGCTCCTCCGCGGCGGCATAGACGCTCTCCACCGCCGCCGGGTGCAGCGCCGCGGCATAGGCATCCAACGCCGTGCGGGCGGCGTCGCTGTCGTAGCGGAGGGTATAGGCGCCGTCCTCGGCCACGGTGAGGACCAGCTGCAGCGGCATCTTCGCCGCGCCGTCCGCCGCGGACAGACCCAGTGCCTGCTCCGCCGCCACGTTCATGCGGTCAGTCACATCGATCGTACACGTCCAGGTGCCCGCCAGCTTCTTTGTCTCGACCCCGCTGCCGCAGGCCGCCAGTGACAGGACCAGCAGGACCGCCAGCAGGGCGGTAATAACTCGTTTCATAGCACGCCTCCTATATAGAGCAATATATACGGTATATCACCGGCGATTATACACGATGGGCCGTATATCTGTCAATTCTATTTACAGGGGGCGCGGTTTTTGGTATAGTAAAGGCAAGAAACGGCGGGAAAGGGGCGCGGCGCGATGACACTGCTGCAAATGAGCTACATATTGGAGGTGGACCGCTGCGGGTCCATGAACCGGGCGGCGCGGAACCTGTTTCTGTCTCAGTCGGCCCTGTCGGCGGCCATCGCCGAGGTGGAACGGGAGCTGGGCGTGACCATCTTTCTGCGGACCAACCGGGGCGTGACGCTGACGGAGGAGGGCCGGGAGCTGACGGCGCAGATCGCACCGCTGGTGGAGCGCAGCCGGAAGCTGGAGCGCTATTACAGTGAGCGCCGGGCTGCCGACCGGGTATCCCTGTCGGTGGCATCACAGCGCTATCCCTTCTGCGCCAAGGCATTCGTGGAGTTCCTGCACCTGCTGGACGAGCCGCATATCCAGGTGAGCTTCAAGGAGATGGAGATGGCGGCGGTCATCGACGAGGTGACGGCGCGGCGCAGCGCCTTCGGCATCATCTTCGTGTCGGACATGACAGAGCATTTCATCGGCCGTATCCTGCGGGAGAAGAACCTGACGTTCCAGCCTTTGGTGGACATCCGCCCCCGGGTGTTTCTGCGGAAGGGCCACCCCCTGTCCGGCGAACGCGCCGTGCGGCTGGAGCAGCTGTATGCCTACCCCTACGCGGTATTTACCCAGTCGGACAGCAACTACCACTTCGCCGAGGAGGCGGTGGTAGGCACCGGCGCGGAGTTTGACCGGGTAGTATCCGTCAGCGACCGCGCCACGGCCTACAATGTCATGGCCCACACGGACTGCGTTTCCACCGGCAGCGGCGTACTGCCGGACGGCTACGGCGACGACCGGCTGATGACGCTGCCGCTGATCGGCGACGTGCCGGATATGCGCCTTGGGGTCATACGGCCCCGGGACGTACCGCTGACGGACTACGGCCAGCAATTCGTGGACATTCTGCAGCACACACTGTCGGAGCTAACGGGGGAATGAATAAAAAAAGCAGAGAGGCCGGCCCCGCCGGTCTCTCTGCTTTTATCTTCTTCGGCGGCCCGGGGTATCACACCGCCGTCGAGAGCAGATCAGAACTTTTTCCTGCCCACGCAGGCCATACCGGTGACACTCAGCAGAGCGCTGACTGCATAGATGCCCATACCGGCGTCGAAGGTCTTGGGGCTGCCCTTGGTGTCGTCCGCCTTGGTGTCGGTGGTGGTGGAGTTGTAGTAGTAGCGGGCGGGGACGGTGTAAGGGTTCCCCTCAGTAATCGCACCACTGCCGTTAACTGTCACTGTACCAGCACCATTGTTGGCCACAGTCACACCAACCGGTACATCGGTCAAAGCCGTTGCCCTTGACTACGGTAACAGTCTCACCGCTTGCTGCGTTACGCACAGCCGCGTTCGCCGCAGTCGTTCCAATGTGATACGTACCATCACCCGTCAAAACAACAGGCGCAGTCGCTTCTGTGTAGGCCGTAATATCACTATCGGAGGTTCCTCCAACAACTTTGATCACATCGTTGCCCGTCGCATCAGAAACCAAGCTGCCAGCATTGCCCGCAGCATCCTTCATCACCACCTGCGTATCGCCGCTGATGGTCATTTCCGTATGTCCACCGTAATTGTTGCTAATACCCATCAATGCGGTAGAAGCGTCCTTACTCTCCAGCGTACCGCCAGAAATATTGAAGGTCTGCGTACCAAAATAGCCGGCATTGAAGCAGGCCGTGTTCGTCGCAACTACCTTACCGCCAGTCATAGTAACCTCAGAGTCTCCGATAGCTGCCACAACAACACCTGCGCCGGGGTTAGCCGGACTCACTTTGATCTCGCCGCCCTCGATCTTGAGTTTCGAGTTCATCAGCATAATGCCAAACTTGCCCAAGTCAAGCTTTCCGCCAGTCCCGCTGTCCTTAATGGTAAACGTAGCCCCATTCTGGACTTCAAAAGCGTTCTGACTGCCAACAGTCGTCACGGTCACGGTCTTGCCGTTCAAATCGATGGCCACATTCCTCGTGATCTGAGTGTTGGAATTTATCGCAGCATCCGCCAGCAGCACGATGGTCTCGCCCGCTTGCGCCGCCGCGATAGCATCCGCCAGCGTAGCATACCCGGTCTCGCCGATTTTTGCGACATTCGCAGTAGTTCCCTCACCGTCCGCCCAGGCGGTGGTGGTGACGCCGATGGCCATGACCAGCGCCAGGATAGTCGCCAACAACTTTTTCATAAATACCCTCCTCTTATTTTTGGCATTTTTTGGATATTTCGTTATATCCTTATATAAATATATACTCCAATGAATAAATTGTCAAGCCCATATACACTTTATAAAATGTATAGCAGAATATCTCAGGAGGTGTATCATGGGCAAGGTCTACCTGACGCTGGACGAGGTACTGACCCGGCGCAGTATCAGCCGCTACGAGCTGGCCAAGCGCACTGGAATCCGCTACCCCATCATCGACAACTACTATAAGAACAAGGTCGTCCGCTACGACAGCTACGTGCTGGAAAAGATATGCTCTGCCCTGGACTGCACCGCCGCCGACCTGATACGCTACGAAAAATAAAGCGAGGAAGCCCTGCCGGACTTCCTCGCTTTATTTTTGCCGTTTTATATCGGTGGAGATCTTTGCTTACTTCACGCAGATGGTTTCGATCTCCACCAGTGCGCCCCGGGGCAGCGCACCGACCTCCACGGCGCTGCGGGCAGGGTACTGCCCCTCGGTGAAGAACTCAGCGTAGACCGCGTTCATGGCGGCGAAGTCGCCCATGCTCTGCAGGAATACGGTGGTCTTGACCACATTGTCCATGGTCAGACCGGCGGCTTCAAGGATGGCCTTGATGTTGGTGAGTACCTGACGGGTCTGCTCGGTAATGCCGCCGGGGACGAACTCGCCGGTAGCCGGGTCAAAGGGCACCTGGCCGGACGTGACCAGGAAGCTGCCGCAGTCGATGGCCTGGGAATAGGGACCGATGGCGGCGGGGGCATTGGTGGTGGCAATGATCTTCTTCATGGTGATGACCTCCTGTAAGCTGCATGTACCCGGCGGACACCGGGCGCACTCTCTGTCTCTCTTATACCACATTCCGGGGGAAATGGCAACCGTTTCCCGCAAATCGCGCCCATCGTTATCTGTTTCGTTTATCATGTTCCCCGACAAAAATCCGCCGCCATTTTGCCATATTTTTCGGCACGATGTCTAATTTCCGCTAAAATTTTTTGCGTTTTCCCCGCAATACAGCATTCTGCACAAAAATATATTCCGAAATTATCTGTTTTAGCTACAATTCCAATTGATAGCGAGCTGGCGCATTTTGCCGCTACCACCGTCGGGTTCAGATATGTTACCCTTATGGCAAAGGGCCGTATGGTCCTGTACACTTTATTGTTACATTATAGTGCAAGGAGGACGACCCATGCTGAACAAGGATTGCGGCTTCGGTACAAAAGCCATTCACGCCGGAAACGTGAAGGACACCCAGTACGGCGCACTGACCACCCCTATTTTCCAGACCTCCACCTTCGTATTTGACAGCTGTGAGCAGGGCGGGCGCCGCTTCGCCGGTGAAGAAGCGGGCTATATCTACACCCGCCTGTCCAACCCCACCACCTCGGTGCTGGAGGCCAAGGTCGCTGCCCTGGAAAGCGGTGAGGCCTGCGTGGCCGCCGCCTCCGGCATGGGTGCCATCTCCTCCGCGCTGTGGACCGTAGCCGGCGCCGGCAAGCACATCGTGGCCGACGGCACCCTGTACGGCTGCACCTTCTCCCTTCTGAACCACGGCATGACCCGCTACGGCGTGGAGGTCAGCTTTGTGGACACCTCCGACCTGGATGCCGTGCGCAAGGCGCTGAAGCCCAACACCTGCGCGGTGTATCTGGAGACGCCCGCCAACCCCAACCTGAAGATCGCGGACATCTCTGCCGTGGCGGCCCTGGCTCACGGCTACAACAAGGGCATCAAGGTCATCTGCGACAACACCTTCGCTTCCCCGTACCTCCAGCGGCCGCTGGAGCTGGGCGCAGACGTGGTGGTGCACTCCGCCACCAAGTACCTGAACGGCCACGGCGACGTGATCGCGGGCTTTGTGGTGGGCTCCGCCGAATTCTGCAATGAGGTACGTATGTTCGGCCTGAAGGATATGACCGGCGCAGTGATGGATCCCTTCTGCGCCTTCCTGATCCTCCGCGGCCTGAAGACCCTGGAGATCCGTATGCAGAAGCACTGCGCCAACGCCAAGGCCGTGGCGGAGTTCCTGTATGACCACCCCGCCGTGGAGAAGGTCTACTATCCCGGCCTGATCGACCATCCCGGCCATGACATCGCCCGCCGCCAGATGCGCGACTTCGGCGGTATGCTGTCCTTCGAGGTCAAGGGCGGCCGTGCCGCCGGCGTGAAGCTGGTGAACGCCCTGCACCTGGTGACGGTGGCTGTGTCTCTGGGCGACGCCGAGACGCTGATCGAGCACCCCGCCTCCATGACGCACTCCACCTACACCGAGGAGGAACTGGCCGCCTCCGGCATCGCCGCCGGCCTGATTCGCCTATCCGTGGGTTTGGAGAACGCCGAGGACCTCATCGCCGACCTGAAGCAGGCACTTGACACCCTGTAAACCTTCTCTCCGCGCGAAGAAGCAATAGGACAAAAAAGGAACGCCCTTGGGCCATTGCCCAAGGGCGTTCCTTTTTGTTTATTTCTCCGCAGGAACAGCGGCCGTCTCGGCGGGCGCTTCCGCCGCAGACACAGCTTCAGCAGGAACCGCCTCGCTGTCGATGACCACCTTGCCGTCCCGCAGACGGACATGGGCGGTATCGCCGGACTTCAGCTTACCCTCCAGCATCAACTCCGCTACGGCATCCTCCACCTGGTTCTGGATGGCCCGGCGCAGAGGACGGGCACCGTACTGGGGATCAAAGCCGTCACGGGCCAACTCGGCCACGGCGTCATCGTCGGAGACCAGGGTGATCCCCTGCTGCGCCATGCGCTTGCCGGTAACGGTGAGCATACGGCGGGCGATCTCCACGATGTTCTCCTGGGTCAGCTGGTGGAACACGATGATCTCGTCGATACGGTTCAGGAACTCGGGGCGGAAGGTATGCTTCAGGTCGGTCATGACCGCCTCGCGGATACGGGCGAAGCGCGCCTCCTCAGTTTCCTTCCCGCCCTTTTCGTCGCCGTCAAAGCCCAGCTTGGCGGCGGCATCGGTGATGTTCCGGGCGCCCACGTTGGATGTCATGACGATGACGGTGTTCTTGAAGTCCACCCGGCGGCCCTGGGAATCGGTGACAACACCGTCCTCCAGGATCTGCAGCAGGATGTTCCACACATCCTCATGGGCCTTCTCGATCTCATCGAACAGCACCACGGAATAGGGCTTACGGCGCACCTTCTCGGTGAGCTGGCCGCCCTCCTCGTGGCCCACATAGCCGGGAGGCGAGCCGATCAGGCGAGACACCGTGTGCTTCTCCATGTACTCGGACATATCGATACGCACCATGGCGTTCTCATCACCGAACATAGACTCCGCCAGGGTCTTGCACAGTTCAGTCTTGCCCACGCCCGTGGGGCCCAGGAACAGGAAGGAGCCGATGGGCCGCTTGGGGTCCTTCAGACCCACACGGCTGCGGCGAATAGCCTTGGCCACGGCGGTCACGGCATCGTCCTGACCCACCACACGCTGGTGGAGCTTCTCCTCCAGCTTCAGCAGGCGCATGGACTCATCCTCGGTCAGGCGGGTGACGGGAATACCGGTCCAGCCGGCCACCACCTTGGCGATGTCGTCCGCGGTGACGGTGCCCCGGTTCTGGGACAGGCTCTTGCGCCACTTGTCGCGCTCGATGTCCACCTGCTCCTGATAGTCCTTCTCGATATCGCGCAGCTGCGCGGCCTTCTCGAAGTCCTGGGCGGCGATGGCATCGTTCTTCTCCCGGTGCAGGGCGGTGATCTTCTCCTCCAGGGCCTTCAGGTCCGGAGAGGAGCTCTCGGCGGTCATGCGGACCTGCGAAGCGGCCTCGTCCATCAGGTCGATGGCCTTGTCCGGCAGGAACCGATCGCCGATGTACCGCTTGGACAGCTGCACTGCGGCATCCAGCGCCTCGTCGGTGATGGTCAGCTTGTGGTGCGCCTCATAGCGGTCGCGCAGGCCCTTCAGGATCTCCAGCGTGGCCTCGGGGGTGGGCTCGCCCACGGTGACGGGCTGGAAGCGGCGCTCCAGTGCGGCATCCTTCTCGATGTACTTGCGGTACTCGTTCAGGGTGGTGGCGCCGATAACGCGGATCTCGCCGCGGCTCAGGGCGGGCTTCAGGATGTTGGCAGCGTCCACGGCGCCCTCGGCGGAGCCTGCGCCCACGATGGTGTGCAGCTCGTCGATGAACAGGATGACGTTGCCGTCTTTCTTCACCTCATTCAGGGTGTTCTTGATGCGCTCCTCGAACTCGCCGCGGTACTTGGTTCCGGCCACCATGCCGCTGAGGTCCAGCGACAGGATGCGCTTGTCCAGCAGCTCCTCGGGCACATCGCCGGCGGCAATGCGCTCGGCCAGGCCCTCGGCGATGGCAGTCTTGCCTACGCCGGGCTCACCGATGAGTACGGGGTTGTTCTTACTGCGGCGGGACAAAATCTGGATGACCCGCTGTATCTCGGTATCGCGGCCGATAACGGGGTCCAGCTTGCCGCTGCGGGCGGCCTCGGTCAAATCGCGGGTGTACTCAGCCAGCGTCTTGTTCTTCTTGTCCGCCTCGCGGTTAGGGGCGGAGGCGCCGCCAGCGGCAGCCCGGGGCATATCGTTGAGCTTCTTCAGCACAGCGCTGTACATCTTATTGGGGTCCACGCCCACGGTACGCAGGATACGCAGGCCCATGTTGCCGCCCTCACGGAGCAATCCCATCAGCAGATGGGCGGTGCCGATGGCGCTGCTTCCCATGCGGGACGCCTCGGACACAGCCAGCTCCACCACGCTCTTGGCGCGGGGCGTCAGGCCCTGGCTGGGCGCGGCGCCGGAAACGCCCTTGCCCACGCTGCGCTGCAGCACGGAGCAGACCATTTCATCGGTAACGCCGAACTCACTGAGCACGCGGTGGGCGATGCCCTCCTCCTCACGGATCAGGCCCAGCAGCAGATGCTCGGAGCCAACATAGCCGTGGCCCAGGTCCTCGGCAGCCTCCTGGCTCAAACGCAGAACTTCCTCTGCACGGGGGGTAAATTTATTCTCAGACATAAAGGAACACTTCCTTTCGATTTGTTATTTTAACATAGCGGAACGGCGTCAGGACGCCTTGCCGCCCAGAGCCTTCAGCTCATCACGCAGGCGGGCGGCGTCCTCATAACGCTCCTCCGCCACCGCGTTGTGCAGCTGCGTCTCCAGCGCATTGCGCCTACGCTCCAGCGCCAGAGACATCGCCTCGTCCTTCGGCAGCAGCTCCTCGGCGGCGCTGTTCTCCGGGCCGGCGCTCTGCGCCTGCTCCAGCACGTCCACCGGCTGAGGGAACTCCGTCAGCATCCGGCTGCCGAAGCCGCCGAAGAACGGCTCCAGCATACGGAAGGGCCGGTCGAACCAATCGTCATCGAACCAGCTGCTCATGCGGCCGGACATGGAACCGGCATAGCCCATGGCCCGGGCACAGTCGGAGCAGAGATGCGTCTCGGTCACTCTGCCGTTGATATTGCTCTTATAGTAGAACGTAGCCTCGTTCTTACCGCAGCGATCACATTTCATAATCATAACCTCCTTGCTCCGCCGTCAGACGGAATGGATCAGAATTTGCTTGAATATATCGGCGCGCAGCGCGTCGCGGTTCTCCGGCGGCGCCGCCTGCAAGGCTCGTGCGCCGGTGGCGGACAGCAGCGCCTGTCCCAGCTCGTGGCTGACAGCCTCGGACTGGACCAGGTTCTGGGCAATCGCCCGTGCGCTGGCCGCGTCCAGCCTGTCGCCGATGCTGTTGATAACGTGCATCAGCAGCGTCTGGCGGTCCACCTGCACCCGCGTGATGCGAATGTAGCCGCCGCCGCCCCGCCGGGACTCCACGATGTAGCCATGCTCCGGCGAGAACCGGGTGGACATCACGTAGTTGATCTGGCTGGGCACGCAGTTGAACCGCTGCGCCAGGTCGGCTCGCTGTAGCTCCAGCGCACCGCCCGCCTGGTCTAACTCCTGCTGGATAAATCCAGCGATAATATCGGAAATACCCAAATCCTCGCCGCCTTTCGTTTGCATCTCTCGGTCAAGCTCGGCTCATTTGACTTTGCCTTTCTTTGACCTTGAACATATATTACACCGCCTTTCCTACTTTGTCAATAGGGTAATTTGACTTTCTTTGACTTTTATTGTAAACAATTTGTGAACAGCCAAATGCATCTCTCTGCGGCAATTTTGCCGTTTGCAACCTGAAGTTGCTATACAAACGAAGATGTATCGGTTATAATAGCACCAACAGGCATATCAACAGAGAAAGGAACCGTCTATGAAGAATACAAATTGGAACGACCCCAACTTTCAGGGCTTTGGCCGTCAGCCCCGCCCTAAGAAGGAGCGCCATGCCGTGGGTACGCCCCTGGGCCGCACGCTGCTGAACATCGCCGTTACGCTGGTGTTCGCCGCCGTGTATTTCTATATCGTTCTGCCGCCTATCAGTCTCAAGAGCGAGGATTTCTACGTCTTTGTACTGCTGGTGTGCGCCGTGTACGGCGGCTGTGCCATACTGACCTCCGGTTTTCAGGGCACCGGTGCCAAGGGCTACTTCACCTTTTTGAAAAAGCAGTGCACCGTGCCCCTCATCGCGGCCGCCGCGCTGATCGCCACGGCGCTGGTGGGCGCGGTGATCGGCTGGCAGCTATTCCGTGCCGGGGACTACCGCGACCTGCTGACCGTTACCGACGGCGACTTTGCCGCCGAAGTGGAGGAGATCAGCTATGACCAGATCCCCATGCTGGATGCCAACTCCGCCACAAAGCTGGGCAACCGCAAATTGGGTGAGCTGGCGGACATGGTCTCCCAGTTCGAGGTGGCCGACGACTATACCCAGATCAACTACCAGGGCCGCCCTGTCCGCGTCACGCCCCTGCGCTACGGCGATATCATCAAGTGGCTGAACAACCGTGCCGACGGCCTGCCCGCCTATCTGCTTATCGACATGGTGACCCAGAACGTGGAGGTCATCCGTCTGGACGAGGGTATCCACTACACCACCGCCGAGCACTTCAGCCGCAATCTGTACCGCCATCTGCGCTTCCACTACCCCACCTATATGTTCGACGAGCCGGCCTTCGAGATCGACGAGAACGGCGACCCCTGGTGGGTCTGCCCCCGTGTCAGCCACACCATCGGTCTGTTCGGCGGCCGTGATATCATCGGTGCCGTGCTGGTGAACGCCGTCACCGGCGAGAGCGCCTACTACAAGACCGGCGACGTGCCCAACTGGGTGGATCACGTCTACACCGCCGAACTGATCATGCAGCAGTATGATTACCACGGCGCGTATGTCAACGGCTTCATCAATTCCCTGTTCGGCCAGCGGGACGTGACCGTCACCACCGAGGGCTACAACTACATCGCCATCGGTGACGACGTGTACATGTACACCGGCGTCACCTCCGTGGTGTCCGACGAGTCCAACATTGGCTTTATCCTGTCCAACCAGCGCACGAAGGAAACGCGGTTCTATCTGGTGGCCGGCGCCAAGGAGTACTCCGCCATGGACAGCGCCCAGGGGCAGGTCCAGCAGATGAAATACACCGCCACCTTCCCCCTGCTGCTGAATATCTCCGACCAGCCCACGTATTTCATGGCGCTGAAGGACGCCGCCGAGCTGGTGAAGATGTACGCCATGGTCAACGTCAGCCAGTACCAGATCGTGGCCACCGGCGACACGGTGGCCCAGTGTGAGGCCAACTACCGCCGCATCCTGGCGGAGAAGGGTCTGGTATCCGCCGATGACGCCGATCTGCCCCTGACGGGTCAGAACGAAGTCATCGGTGTGCTGGAGGATATCCGCTCCGCCGTGGTGGACGGCAATACCCTCTACTACCTGCACCTGACCGGTGACGAGCACTACTACGTCATCTCCGCCGCGCAGCAGCCGGAGGCGGTCATCTACAACACCGGCGACTATGTCACCATTCGCTTCGCCGACGGCGAGGGAACCATCCTCACCGCCGACAGCGCGGAGCGCACCGCCGCGCAGACCGCTCCCGCACTCGGTACAGATACAGAAAGAGAACCAGCCGCATAACGTCAAAACAAAAAAGAAAGCCCATATGGGCTTTCTTTTTTTGCTCTTTTTTCATCACTTGATCTCCACGACCTCGTAACCGGCATCGGTGACAGCCTTCTTCAGCGCCTCGTCACTGGCGTTGCCGGTGACGACGGCGGTCCCGGACGCCAGATCCACGTCCGCCTGTACGCCCAGGGCGGTCAGCGCCTTCTCCACGTGGGAGACGCAGTGGGCACACATCATGCCTTTGATAGTGATGGTCTTTTTCATAGCGGTATCCTCCTTACTGCTTTCGTTATTATTTATATTTTGCACCAGCTGTGGCTCTTTTGCAGTCGGCGTTCCCTCCCGTCTGCGGCCCCTCCAGCCCCGCAGACGCAGGGCGTTGCTGACCACGCACACGCTGCTCAGGCTCATGGCCGCGGCGGCGATCATGGGGTTCAGGGTGATCCCAAAGGCCGGGTACAGCACACCCGCCGCCACCGGGATGCCCACAGAATTATAGAAGAACGCCCAAAACAGGTTCTGACGGATGTTCCGCAGGGTAGCCCGGGACAGGGCTGCCGCGTCGGCGATATCCATAAGACTGCTCTTCATCAGCACGATGTCCGCCGACTCGATGGCCACATCCGTACCCGCGCCGATGGCCAGGCCCACATCTGCCGTCACCAGCGCCGGGGCATCGTTGATGCCGTCGCCCACCATGGCCACCCTCTTGCCCTCGGCCTGCAACCCCTGCACCACGCGGGCCTTGTCCTGGGGCAGCACCTGGGCGATGACCCGGCTGACGCCCACCTGCCGGGCAATGGCGTCCGCCGTGCGCTGGTTGTCGCCGGTGAGCAGCACCACGTCGCAGCCCATCTCCCGCAGGGCGGCAATGGCGGCGGCGCTGTCCGCCTTGACCACGTCCGCCACAGCGATGACCCCCAGCAGCGATGTACCTGCGGCGATAAACAGCGGCGTTTTACCGTCCTCCGCCAGTCTGGCCGCGCCGGACTTCATCTCCTCGCTGACGGCCACGCCGGACGTCTCCATAAATGCCTCATTGCCCGCCAGCAGTAATGTACCTTCCGCCCGGGCGGCAACACCGCCGCCGGCCACGGCGGCAAAGTCGGACACCGGCCGCAGGGCCAGTCCGCGCTTTTCCGCCTCGGCCACGATCGCCCCGGCCAGCGGATGCTCGGAGGGCTTTTCCAGCGACGCGGCGGCGGACAGCAGCGTATCCTCGTCCATGCCGCCGGCGCACAGCACATCCGTCACCCGGGGCTTACCCTCGGTGACGGTGCCGGTCTTGTCCAGCACCACCGCGTCCACCCGGCCCATCAGTTCCAGGCTGGCGGCGGACTTTACCAGAATACCCTGCTCCGCCGCCTTGCCCGTGGCCACAGTGATCGCCACCGGCGTGGCCAGGCCCAGGGCGCAGGGGCATGAGATCACCAGCACGGCGATGGCGATGGACAGGCAGAAGCGCACGCCCATGCCGCCCACCGCGGCCCACAGGATAGCCGCCAGCAGTGCGATGGAAATGACCACCGGTACGAACACGGCGCTGATCTTATCCGCCAGACGGCTGATAGGTGCCTTGCCGCTGGCGGCCTGCTCCATCAGCTGAATGATCTGGGACAGAGTGGTATCCGCACCTACCCGGTCCGCCGTCAGCTCCAGATAGCCGCCGGTGAGGATGGTGGCGGACACCGCCTTGCCGCCCACAGTCTTCTCCACCGGCATACTCTCGCCGGTAAGGGCGGACTCGTCCACGGTGCCGCTGCCCGCCGTCACGGTGCCGTCCACGGGGATACGCCCCCCCTGCCGGACGATGACCGTCTCGCCGGCCTTGATGTCCTCGGTGGGGACGGTGACCTCCTTGCTGTCCCGGCGCACCACGGCGGACTCCGGCGCCAGCGCCAGCAGGGCGGTGATGGCTCCGGTCGTCTTGCCCTTGGAGCGCTCCTCCAGGTACTTACCTACCGTCACCAGCGCCAATATCATGCCCGCCGACTCGAAGTACAGGTCCGGCATACCCGTGACCTTTCCCGCCGCCAGCAGACCCATCTCGATCAGGCTGTACACCAGCCCCGCCGCCGCGCCCAGCGCCACCAGCGAGTCCATATTGGGCGCACCCTTGAACAGCCGGGAGAAGCCCACGGTGAAATAACTGCGGTTCAAAATCAGTATGGGCACCGTCAGCGCCAGCAGCACAAAGGCCGACAGCAGGGGCCGCGTGTGCATGAACATGGGCACCGGCAGCCCCATCATGTGTCCCATGCTCAGGTAAAACAGCGGCGCCAGACACACCACCGACCACAGCAGCCGGCGGCCCATGGCCTTTACCGCCGCGTCCTGCTCCGCGTGCAGGTCCCGCCGGGCCTCGCTCTCCGGCGCCGCGCCGTAGCCCGCCGCCGTCACGGCGGCCACAATGGCGGCGGGATCCACATTTTCGTCCCTGTCGCACACCAGGGAGCCCAGCATCAGATTTACCGACGCGCTGTGTACGCCGGGCACCGAAGCCGCGGCTCTTTCCACATGGGCGGCGCAGGCGGCGCAGGTCATGCCGGTGATGACGAATTTCTCTGTCATACTGCCATCTCCTTATTTCATCAGCTTTTGCAGCGTGGTCACCAGTTCGTCGATGACCTCGTCGTCCCCCTGTCGGATACCGTCCGCCACGCAGGTGCGGATGTGGGTAGCCAGCAGCTCTTTACTAAAGCTGTTCAGTGCCGCGCCCACGGCGGATACCTGTATCAGAATGTCGGGACAGTAGGCGTCCTTCTGCAGCATCTCCTGCAGGCCCCGCACCTGCCCCTCAATGCGGCACAGGCGGTTCAGGAGCTTCTTCTGCTCCTCTGGCGTGCGGTGCTTGGTCTTTCCCTGGCAGCAGCAACAAGTATTTTCCACAGTCGTATACCTCCTGGGGGTATTTTTGATCACGGTCGCATTATATACCCCCACCGGGTATTTGTCAACGTTTTTCTTTGGCCCGCACCAGCAGCGCCGCCAACAAGGAAAACACCACCGCCGCGGCGATGCCGCCGGAGGTGGCGGTCAACCCGCCGGTGAGCACACCCAGCAGGCCCTCCTCCGCCACAGCCTTGGCCACGCCCTTCGCCAGGGAGTAGCCAAAGCCCGTCAGCGGCACGGTGGCCCCGGCGCCGCCCCAGTCCACGATATACTGATATACACCCACAGCCTGCAGCAGCACACCTGCCACCACATAGCCCGTCAGAATACGGGCCGGGGTCAGGCTTGTCTTGTCCAGAATGATCTGGCCCACGGCGCACAGCAGCCCGCCGCAGAGAAAGGCATTGAAATACTCCATCACGCATCCTCCTTCGTCCGGTCCAGCACCACCGCGTGGCAGATGCCCGGTATGCTCTCCCCTTGAAATGAACTGGTGGGGCTCAGCAGCGCCCCGGTGGGGGCGAACAGCACCCGCCGCCACCGGCCCCGGCGCATCTCCGGCAGCAGATAGCCGCAGAGCACCGCCGCAGAGCAGCCGCATCCGCTGCCGCCGGCGTGCATATCCTGTCTCTTCCGGTCATAGAGCACCAGTCCGCAGTCAGTGTAATTCTCCAGCGTCACGCCTTCCCGGGCGAACAGCTCCAGCACGATGCGGCTGCCCACATCGCCCAGGTCGCCGGTGAGGATCAGGTCATAGTCCCCGGGTACGGTGCCGGTGTCCCGGAACACTGCCTGCAGGGTGTCGAAGGCCGCCGGTGCCATGGCCGCGCCCATGTTGGTCATGTCCGTCACACCCAGATCCACGATGCGTCCCCGGGTCACATGGGTGATATACGGTCCCTCCGCCTGGGCCCCCAGAATGCAGCACCCCGCCGCCGTGGCCGTCCACTGGGCAGTAGGAGAACGCTGGCTGCCGTAGGGCAGAGGCATCCGATACTGCCTCTCCGCCGTGCAGAAGTGGGAGGAGGTCTGCGCCGCCGCCATACGGACCGCGCCGGAGGCCACGGCCATAGCGGCCAGCGACAGTGTCTCCCCCATAGTAGAGCAGGCCCCATATACCCCATAGAAGGGAATATTGAAATCCCGCAGGGCAAACGTGGCCCCAATGTTCTGGTTCAGCAGATCCCCGGCGAAGGCGCAGTCCACGTCCTCCGCCGCCAACCCGCCCTTTTGCAGGGCCAGACGCAGGGCATCCGCCTGCATCTGTGCCTCGCCCTGTTCCCAGGTCTTTTTCCCACAGAAGGCGTCCGTCCCCACAGCGTCGAAGCAGCCGCCCAGCGGCCCCTCGCCCTCCAGCTTTCCCGCCACCGCCGCAAAGCTGACCACTCCCGGCGGCTGCAAAAACCGGCAGGTCTGCCGGCTCAAGCGTTTTACGTCCATGATACGCACCTCGCAAACATAGCATTGGCCGTAGTGTGCGCTGTTTGCGGGAAAATATGAAAGCGCCGTCCCGCGGGACGGCGCTTTCGCAGATCTTCAAAACACCAGCTGTACCAGCAGCATATAGCAGGCGGTGCCCGCCAGGATGGACAGCAGCGTGTTCCGCCGCCACAGGTGCAGCCCGGCTGTCACCGCCACGGCGATGGCCTCCGGAATGCCGTGGCTGCCGCCCAGAAGGTCGGTGCTGCGCAGGCTATACACCACCAGCAGGCCCATCATGGCCGGCGGCAGCAGCCTGCCCAGGTCCTCCACCACCTTCGGCAGCTTCTTGTCCCCAGAGAACAGCAGGAACGGCGTCCATCGGGTGATCTGGGTGGCCAGCGCCACCATCGCCACGATGATCAGGGAATGTATCGTGTCTAGGCGCATAGCTTCCTCCTTCCCAGCAGCAGGACCGCCAGGGTCAGCACCATGGCCGGGATGACCATGTTGTCCGCGCCGAAAACGGCCAGACCCGCCACAGCGCACACCAGACCGGCAGCGCCGGGGGCACGGTTCTCTTTCTTGACGACCTGCTCGATGAACAGCACCACGAACAGCGCCGTCAGGGCAAAGTCGATGCCGGTGATGTCAAAGGTGATCAGCCCGCCCAGCAGGCCACCCAGCATGGAGAACGCCACCCAGTACAGCCAGGTCAGGAAACTCATGGCAAAGTAGAACAGCGTGGGGTCCGTGTCCTCCGGCGGCTCCACCGAGGAGGAGAGGGAGAAGTTCTCATCGCTGAGGGTGTAGATCATAAAATACCGCAGCTTGCCCAGCCCCCGGTACTTGGGCAGCAGTGCCAGCGCGAAAAACAGGTGCCGTGCGTTGACCATCAGGCTCAGCACAAAGGCCTGCAGGGGGTCGAAGGCCGTGGTCAGCAGTGTGATCGCCACATACTGCATACTGCCGCAGAAGGCAAAGGCACTGACAAAGCCCGCCCACAGGAAGCCGTAACCCTTGGAGGCCATCAGCACGCCGTAGGCCATGCCTACGGCCAGATAGCCGGTCATAATGGGGATGGTGTGGGGAAACGCCGCCTTCCCCGCCGCGGCAAAGCTCCTGTTCTGCACGGTATCACATCCTTTGAAGCGTGGGATAACGGCGCCATTATAATGTAAAACTCTTTTTCCCGCAATACTGGAAAACAGCGAATAAATGGTATATAATACAGGAACTTGTTGTGACTTTTGGTTGACAAAGGAGCGTATGTCATGGAAGAAATGCGTAGCTTTGGATATATCTGTCCGGCCTGCGGCAAGGCCGTGCTGCACAGCCGCAGCGTTTTCGCCCTGAACGCCGCCGCGGCGCGGATGGAATGCGAATGCGGCAAAGAAGCTCTGACCGCCGAGACGGACGGCCTGCGCTTCCGGCTGAACGTGCCCTGCGGCGTGTGCGGCGGGCACCACCAGGCGGAGTGCGACGCCGGTGCGGTGCTGCACGGCCGGGGCATCGGCCTGGCCTGCCCGGTGAAGCAGGAGCTGTGCTGCTACATCGGCGAGGAGGCCCAGGTGCGAAAGGCCATGGAGGGTCTGGCCCTGCGGGTGGCCAAGGAAAAAGCGTCCCCCGATGAGGCCTTCACCGACAACGTCATCATGTATGAGGTGCTGTCCGAGCTGAAGGACATCGCCGCCCGGGGCGGCATCACCTGCGCCTGCGGCAGCCACGAATATACCATGCAGGTGCGCCGCGGCGCGGTGGACCTGACCTGTGCCAAATGCGGGGGACGCCTGCGCCTTCCCGCCGCCACCGACAGCGACCTGGATGATCTGTGCTGCCGCATGACGCTGACCATCCCGGGGAGGTAACATGGGCGCTGTCTTCTGTTTTCTGCTGTTTCTGGCCGCAGTGGGTCTCTGCATCCTTTTGGGCCAGTCCCTGATCCTTGCGATATGGGTGGGCATAGCAGCCTTCGCCGCCCTGGGCCTGCGCCGCGGGATGACCGTGCGGGCCATGTGGGACGCCGCTTGGGCGCAGGGCCGCAAAATGTGCTGCGTGATCGTGATCTACATGCTCATCGGCGCCATCACCGCCCTGTGGCGCAGCGCCGGGACCATCGCCTTCTTCATCTATCACGGGCTGCGCATCATCACGCCGCAGCTGTTCCTGCTGGTGACGTTCCTGCTGACCAGCTTCATCTCCTACGCCCTGGGCACGTCCTTCGGCGTGGTGGGCACCCTGGGCGTGATCCTGATGGCCTTGGCCCGCTCCGGCGGCGTCAGCGTGGCCATCACGGCGGGGACCATCGTGGCCGGCGCCTACTTCGGCGACCGCTGCTCGCCGGCCTCCTCCAGCGCCACGCTGGTGGCCGCCGCCACCGATACCAAACTCTATGACAACCTGCACATGATGCACCGCACCGGCTGGCTGCCCTATCTGGTCAGCCTCGCGGCCTACGCCGCCCTGTCCGTAACGCACCCGCTGGCCATGGTGGACAGCGGTGTGCTGGACCAGCTGTCCGGCACCTTCAGCCTCAGCTGGTGGACGGCCATCCCGGCGCTGCTGATCCTGATCCTGCCGCTGTGCAAGGTCCCCATCCGGCCCACCATGGCCGTCAGTGCGCTGACGGCGCTGCTGGTGACGGTGTTCGCCCAGGGCCGCGCTCTGCTGCCCACCCTGCGGGATGCGGTGCTGGGCTACCTCCCCGCCCCCGGCGCGCTGCACGACGTGCTCTCCGGCGGCGGCATGATGTCCATGGTCTCGGCCACCATCATGGCCGTCAGCGCCGGGCTGTACGCCGGGCTGCTGGGCGGCATGGGCGTGCTGAACGGCGCGGCGCATCTGGCCCAGCGCCTGGCCCGGAGAGCCGGGCGGTTCCCCGCCTGCGCGGCGATCTCCGTGGTGTGCAGCATGGTGTTCTGCAACCAGTCCACCTGCGCGGTGGTGTGCAACCAGCTGCTGGGGGACGACTACACCAAGCGCGGCCACGGCAGGGGCGAGATGGCCCTTGACATCGAGAACTCCGGCATCGTCCTCTCGCCGCTGATCCCCTGGAACATCTCCGTGTCCATCCCGCTGGCCATGCTGGGCGCGGACATGTCCGCCATCCCCTACGAGATACTGCTGTACGCCATCCCTCTGTGCTATTGGCTGACAAAGCGCCGGGTCTACCCGCCGAAAGGAGACGACTGCTATGATACGATTGCTGAGCCGCTGGCTCATTCCTGACCGGGACAACGTGTCCTCCCCCGCCGTCCGCCGCGCCTACGGCACCCTGTGCGGCGCTGTGGGCATCGCACTGAATATTCTGCTGTTCATCGGCAAATTCTTCGCCGGACAGCTGTCCGGTTCCATCGCCGTCACGGCGGACGCCTTCAACAACCTATCCGACGCCGGCTCCTCGGCGGTGACGCTGCTGGGCTTCCGTCTGGCGGGCAAAAAGCCGGACACCGACCACCCCTTTGGCCACGGCCGCATCGAGTACATATCCGGCCTGATCGTAGCGGGCCTGATCCTGCTGATGGGCGTGGAGCTGGCCAAGTCCTCCTTTGACAAGATCCTCCATCCGGAGGCCGTCACCTTTTCCCTGATGGCTATCGCCATCATGGCCGCCTCCGTGTGCGTGAAGGTCTATATGTGGCTGTACAACCGGGCCGTCGGCCGGAAGATCAAGTCCGCCGCCATGGAGGCCACCGCCACGGACAGCCTTTCCGACACCGTCTCCACCCTGGCGGTGCTCCTTGCCATGCTCATCAGCAAATGGACCGGTCTGGCGGTGGACGGCTATGTGGGCCTGGTGGTGGCGCTGTTCATCCTGTTCTCCGCCTACAAGGCCGCAAAAGAGACCCTGTCCCCCCTGCTGGGGCAGGCGCCTGACCCGGCGCTGGTGCAGCAGATACGGGATATCGTCCTCTCCAACGACACAGTGCTGGGCGTACACGATCTGGTGGTCCACGACTACGGCCCCGGCCGTCTGATGATCACCCTCCACGCGGAGGTCCCCGCCCACGGGGACATCATGGCCATGCACGATGTGATCGACAATATTGAAAAGGAACTGATGGAGAAGCTCCACTGTCACGCGGTCATCCACATGGATCCCGTGGACACGGACGACGCGTCCATCGCCCGCCTGCGGGAGCAGGTGGCCGCGCTGGTGAAGCAGGTGGATCCCGGTCTGACCATCCACGACTTCCGCGTGGTCCGGGGCACCACACACGATAACCTGATCTTCGACGCGGTGCTGCCCTTCTCCAGCAGCAAGACCCCGGCCCAGGCAGCGCAGGAGATACGCGCTCTGGTCCGCACCATGGACGGCAATTACTACGCCGTGGTCACGGTGGAGCACAGCTACACGGACTAAGGGCAGCACCGCACAGTGAAAGCCCCGGTGCTGCCAGAAAAAACCGTGCGCCGCAGGCGCACGGATGAGAGCCCTTATTCCTATTCCCACGTCTGCCATATCTCCGGGCAATAGCCCACGGTGGCCTGCTTCCCGTTGCGGACAATGGGTGCGGCGAACAGCTCCGGGTATTCCAGCAGCTTTTCCTCCGCCGCCTGAGGCGTGATATAGGCCATGTACAGCGTCTCATACGCCCGGCAGTCCTTGTCCACCAGCGCGTCGAAGCTGCCCACGGCCGCCCGGATGGAACGGTACTCCCCCGGCGATACACCCTTGCTCACAAGGTCGATGTACTGGTACTTGATGCGGCGCTCCTTGAACCAGCGCTCCGCCTTTTTCGTGTCGAAGGACTTGCTTTTTCCGAAGATCTGAATATTCATAGCGTATGCTCCTTACAAAAGAAATGGAGGGACAGTATGGACGACACCATCCGCAGACTGAAAGAACTGACAGACGCCAGTGACAACATCGTGTTTTTCGGCGGCGCCGGCGTATCCACCGAGTCCGGGATACCGGACTTCCGCAGTGTGGACGGCCTGTATCACCAGAAATTCAAATACCCGCCGGAGACCATGCTCAGCCACACATTTTACGAGACGCACACGGAGGAATTCTACGACTTCTACCGGGCCAAAATGCTGGCCCTGGACGCCCAGCCCAACGCCGCCCACCGCAAGCTGGCGGAATGGGAGCAGCAGGGGAAGCTGAAGGCCGTCATCACCCAGAACATCGACGGCCTGCACCAGAAGGCCGGCAGCCGGGAGGTCCTTGAGCTCCACGGCAGCGTGCTGCGGAACCACTGTACCCGCTGCGGGAAATTCTACGGTGTGGAGCGCATCGCGGAGAGCCGCGGCATTCCCCGCTGCACCTGCGGCGGCATCATTAAGCCGGACGTGGTGCTGTATGAGGAGTCCCTGGATGAGGACGTGATGGCCCGCGCCATCCACTATATCCGGCAGGCAGACGTGCTCATCATCGGCGGCACGTCGCTGGTGGTCTATCCCGCCGCCGGGCTGATACAGTACTACCGCGGCCATAAGCTGGCGGTCATCAACAAGGGCGGGGCCGGCAGCGGTCTTGGCGCCGCCGTCACCATCGACGGCCCTATCGGCCAGGTCATGGCCCAATTATAACACGCAGCGCCCCGGCACGCAAGCCGGGGCGCTGCGTGCTATTGCGAACGCCGTGCCGATGTGCTATACTATATATTCAAAAAAACACCAAGCGAGGCATAGCATGACCACGAAAGATTATCAGACCCGCAGCCCCCTGCGGATATTCCTCTCCTACTTCAAACCCCACCGGCGGCTCTTCGCCCTGGACCTGTCCTGCGCGTTCCTCATCGCCTGCATCGACCTGGCGTTCCCGCTGGTGTCCCGCGCCGCCATGTATACCTGGCTGCCCCAGCGGCAGTTCCGGGTATTCTTCATCGTCATGGCGGTGGTGGTGGCCGCCTATGTGCTGCGCTCGGCGCTGTACTTCGTGGTGGCCTACTGGGGCCACACCTTCGGCATCCGCGTAGAGGCGGATATCCGCCGCGATCTGTACCGCCACATTCAGGAGCTGGGCTTCGACTTCTACGACCGCAACCGCACCGGCCAGCTGATGAGCCGCCTGACCAGTGACCTGTTTGAACTGACGGAGCTGGCCCACCACGGGCCGGAGGATCTGTTCATCTCCCTGGTGACCATCGTGGGCGCGCTGGCGGTGATGTTCACCCTGCGCTGGGAGCTGGCGCTGGTACTGCTGGTGCTGCTGCCTGTCCTGCTGACCATGGCCCTGCGCCGCCGCCGGCAGATGAGCGCCGCCTCCCGGGCTGCCAAGGTCAAGACCGGCACCATCAACGCCGCCATCGAGTCCGGCCTGTCCGGCGTGCGGACCACCAAGGCCTTTGCCAACGAAGAAGCCCAGCAGCAGCGGTTCGACGAGGCCAACGAGGTGTTCAAGACCGCCAAGCGTGGCTTTCACAAGGAGATGGGCCGCTTCAACGCGGTGATGGAGTTCTGCACCGGCATATTGCCGGTGGCGGTGATCGCCGTGGGCGGCTGGCTCATCATGGGGGAGAAAATGGACTATGTGGATCTGATCACCTTCTCCCTATACGTCACCGCCTTCGTCAGTCCCATCCGCAAGCTGGCCAACTTCGCCGAGATGTTCTCCAACGGCTTCGCGGGCCTGCACCGCTTCATTGAGCTGATGGCCACCGAGCCGTCCATTCAGGACGCGCCGGACGCGCGGCCCCTCGAACATGTACAGGGCCGCGTGGACGTGAACGATGTCTCCTTCGCCTACGGCGAAAAGGCCGAGGTGCTGCACAACGTGACGCTGCACATCTCCGCCGGCGAGACGGTGGCCCTGGTGGGGCCCTCCGGCGGCGGCAAGACTACCCTGTGCCAGCTGCTGCCCCGGTTCTACGACGTGGACAGCGGCAGCATCACCGTCGACGGCCGCGATGTCCGCGCCGTCACCCAGCGCTCCCTGCGCCGGGCCATCGGCATCGTGCAGCAGGATGTGTTCCTGTTTGCCGACACCATCCGCGAAAATATCCGCTATGGCCGTCCCGACGCCACCGACGCTGAGGTAGAGCAGGCGGCGCGGCAGGCGGAGATCTACGACGATATCTGCGCCATGCCAGACGGGTTCGACACCTATGTGGGTGAGCGGGGCGCGCTGCTCTCCGGCGGGCAGAAGCAGCGGGTGGCCATCGCCCGGGTGTTTCTGAAGGCCCCGCCCATTCTGATACTGGATGAGGCCACCTCCGCGCTGGACAGCGTGACGGAAGCCCGCATCCAGGGCGCCTTTGACCGTCTGGCCCGAGGCCGCACGACACTGATCATCGCCCACCGGCTGTCCACCATTCGTTCGGCCGACCGGATACTGGTGATACAGGACGGCGTGATCGCCGAGGAGGGCAGCCACGCGGAGCTGCTGGCAAGGAACGGCGTGTACGCCACACTGTACCGCACGCAGAATTTGGGGGCATAACATGGACAGACGTGAACTGCTGGACAGAGCCGCCCACAGCCCGGAGGAACGGCTGCTGCTGAGCCGCGTGTGGGATAAGTGTGAGCAGTGCCGCACGCGGAACATTCCCACGGCCACAGGCTTTCTCTCCCCTGCGGAGCAGGCTGCAGCGCAGGGCTTTCTGGTGCTGCTGGGCGCGCGGGAGTCCGGCATTTTCTGGGGCGGCTATGACGGCGCGGAGCGAAAGCGGCTGCTGTTTCTGCCGGAGTGGATGGCGGAGCCGGACGGCACGGAGGTCGCGGCGGTGCGGGCCGCGTGCCGCAGCGGCGGCGACCTGACCCACCGGGATTTTTTGGGCAGTTTGATGGCTCTGGGATTGACCCGGGAGAAGATAGGCGATATACTTGTGGAAAAGGGCGGCTGTCAGGTGCTGCTGGACCCGTCCATGACGGATTTCCTGCTGCAGAACTGGGACAGCGCCGGCCGGGAGAAGCTCACCGTAACACCGCTGCCGCTTTCGGCGCTGGCGGTCCCCCATGCGGCGGTGAAGGAACTGCGGGACACCGTCTCCTCCCTGCGGCTGGACAACGTGCTGGCGGCGGGATTTTCTCTCAGCCGGGGCCGGGCGGCGGAGGCCGTGGAAAAGGGGTCCGTACAGGTGAACTACGTCACCTGTGTGAAGCCGGACAAGCCCGTGTCGGCGGGGGATACCATCACCTGCCGCGGTCTGGGAAAATGCGTATTGGACAGCGTGGGCGCTCCCACGAAAAAGGGCCGCCTGCCGGTGGACATACGGCGATACATATAAGGGAGAAACAGCTATGGACGAGAAGAAGATAGCACGCATCAACGAGCTGGCCCGCAAGGCCAAGGCCGAGGGGCTGACAGACGCGGAGATCGAGGAGCGCGCTGCACTGCGGCAGGAGTACCTGAACGCGGTAATGGCCAATGCCCGCAGCGTGCTGGAGAATACCTATATCGTGGACGAAAAGGGCAACAAGCGAAAGCTGCGGGGAAAGGGAGAAGGGGAAGCATGAGCTACGAATACGACGAGAACAACGGTCTTCAGCCGAAGCCGCCGAAAAAGAACAATAACGACCTGGGTTCGTGGATATTCATCGCGGTGATGTTTGCCGTGGCCTGGCCTGTGGGCCTGATCCTGCTGCTGAGCAAGCTCAGCGAGGGCGGCGGCAGGAAAATGCGCCAGCAGGCGCGGGATGCGTGGCAGCGGACGGCGGCGGGCAGCGCCGAGGCGAAGCCTGCGCAGGCGCGCGCCTCCGCGGCGAAGAACACCGTCCGCAAGGTCACAGAGACGCCGAACTACTCCGACAAGGGCGCCAAAACCATGAAGATCATCGGCGCGGTGCTGGGTATTCTGGGCGTGTTTTTCCTGGTGCAGCAGGTGGACTACTTTGAACTGCGCTACGCCATCAAATGGCATGAATGGATGGACCTGCTGCGGCAGCTGTTCTATCCCCTGGGCATGATGGCCGGCGGCGCGTCCCTGCTGCTGGGCAGCGGCGCCATGAAGCGCCGCCAGCGGCGCTTTGCCACCTACCTCCGCACCGTCGGGCAGAAGCAGGCCGTGCCCCTGGACTATCTGGCCCGGGCCGCCGACGTGTCCCGCCGCCGGGTGGAGAAGGACGTGAACCTGATGCTGGAAAAGGGCCTCTGGGGTGACGAGGCCTATATCGACATGGGCAGCGGTATGCTCTTCAAGTCCCAGGCCGCCGCCACGGCGTACTTTGATGCCGCCCACCGCGCCAAGGCGGAGCAGGGTCAGCCCGCACAGACCGCGCCCGCGCCGGCGGGCTACGCCGCCATCCTGGCCCAGATCCGCGAGCTGAACGACCGCATCGCCGACGAGGCCATCAGCGCCAAGCTGGACCGCATGGAGCAGGTGTCCGGCCGTATTTTCAAACTCATTGAAGAGGACGAGGCCAAGCGTGACGCCGCCGGCACGTTCCTGAACTACTACCTGCCCACCACCCTGAAGCTGCTGGAAAACTACGCCAGCTTCGAGGAGGCCGGCGTCAGCGGCGAGAACCTGAGCCAGGCCAAGGCCAAGATCGAAAAGACCATGGACAGCATCGTGGCGGGCTTCGAGCACCAGCTGGACGAGCTGTACCGCACCGATGCCATGGATATCGACAGCGATATCCGGGTGATGGAGACCATGCTGCGCCGGGACACCGCCAGCGTGGCGGACGACTTCGGCCTGAACGGCAGCAGCGCCGTGCAGCAGCGGGATGAGTAAACGAAAAGGGAAACGCAGCGCGCCTGCGTTTCCCTTTTGTGCTTGCGGCCCTTTTCCGCCCCCGCCGCGGCACAAAAAACGCCTTGTTTGTTGACGGGACGGGAAAAATGGGGTACAATGTCGGTAACGTTACCAGCGACCTGTTTCGCGCCCTTTGACGGAACAGGCGTGCTACCATAGAGCAGACGAGCAGCGTGAGAGAAAAGGAGCTGAGCACATGACGCGGCACCCGGCCCACGACATCTACACCTACCTCGGCGCGCACCCGGCGGAGCAGGGCTTCACCTTCCGCGTGTGGGCGCCCAACGCCCGCGCCGTAGCGCTGGCCGGGGACTTCAACGGCTGGCAGCCCCGGCCCATGACCCGGCTGGATACCGGCGTGTGGGAAACGGCGGCGGAGAACGCCAAGGTCTACGACGCCTACAAATATGTGGTCACCGGCGCGGACGGCCGGGTGGTCTGGAAGGCCGATCCCTGTGCCTTCCACGCGGCCACCCGTCCCGGGACAGACAGCAAGGTCTACGACCTGTCCGGATACCAGTGGCGGGACGATGACTGGCGGCGGCAGCGGCTGGAAAAGCCGCCGGTGAACGGCGAGCTGCTGATCTACGAGGTGCATCTGGGCTCGTGGAAGCGCCACGAGGACGGCTCTCCCCTGAGCTATGTGGAGCTGGCAAAGGAGCTGCCCTCCTATGTAAAGGCCATGGGCTACAACTTCGTAGAGCTGCTGCCGGTGACGGAATACCCCCTGGACGACAGCTGGGGCTACCAGTGCACCGGCTACTTCGCCCCCACCAGCCGCTACGGCACGCCCCACGACTTCATGGCCCTGGTGGATGCCCTGCACCGGGCGGGGCTGGGCGTGATACTGGACTGGGTGCCCGCCCACTTCTGTAAGGACAGCCACGGGCTTATCGAATTTGACGGCACCTGCCTCTACGAGTACGGCGACCCACTGAAATGGGAGCACGCCGGCTGGGGCACCCGTGTATTCGACTTCGGCAAGCCGGAGGTCCGGGAATTCCTGCTGTCCTCCGCCGTCTACTGGTTGAAGGAATACCACATCGACGGGCTGCGGGTGGACGCGGTGGCATCCATGCTGTATCTGGACTATGACCGGCAGGGCGGCGCGTGGCGTCCCAACAAGGACGGCGGCCGGGAGAACCTGGAGGCCATCGACTTCCTGCGTGAGCTGAACCGGGCAGCCTTTGCCGCCGACCCGGCGGCGCTGATGGTGGCGGAGGAGTCCACCGCGTGGCCGCTGGTCACCTATCCGCCGGAGCAGGGCGGTCTGGGCTTCAACCTGAAGTGGAACATGGGCTGGATGAACGACCTGTGCCACTATCTGAAGATGGACCCCTACTTCCGCCAGTTCCACCACCGGGACGTGACGTTCTCCATGGTCTACGCCTTCTCGGAAAACTACGTCCTGCCCCTGTCCCACGACGAGGTGGTCCACATGAAGGGCTCTCTCCGGGGCAAGATGCCCGGCGACGACTGGCGGCAGCTGGCCGGTGTAAGGAGCTTCTGGGCCTATATGCTGTGCCACCCCGGCAAAAAGCTGCTGTTCATGGGCAGCGAGCTGCCCCAGTGGCACGAGTGGGACTTCCGCGGCCAGCTGGACTGGTATCTGCTGGACGATCCCGCCTGCCGGGCCAGCCATGAGTGCCTGCGGCAGCTGAACCGGCTGTATAAGCGCAACCGGTGCCTGTGGGAAAACGACCGGGACTGGGACGGCTTTACATGGCTGGTGGCCGATGATAACCACAACAACGTGCTGGTGTTTCTGCGGCGGGACCGCAGGGGCCACGAGCTGATCTGCGCGGTGAATTTCGCGCCGGTGCCCTGGGACAACTACCGCTTCGGCGTGCCGGCGGCGGCGCGGTATGAGGTACTGTTCAACACGGACGACGCCTGCTGGGGCGGCAGCGGCTGCGCCCTTCCGGCGGGCAGCCGGATCGACGTGGACGAGATCCCCTCCCACGGACGGGAGACTTCCCTTTCCCTGACCATTCCGCCCCTGGGCGCGGTGCTGCTGCGCCGGGAGGGAAAACGCCCCCGGAAAAAACAGAACACAGGAGGTACGCAAGGATGAAAAAAGAGTGTGTGGCGATGCTGCTGGCCGGCGGCCAGGGCAGCCGCCTGTACGTGCTCACCGGCAGCATGGCCAAGCCCGCCGTGCCCTTCGGCGGCAAATTCCGCATCATCGACTTTCCCCTGTCCAACTGTACCAACTCCGGCATCGACACCGTGGGCGTGCTGACCCAGTACCGGCCGCTGGAGCTGAACACCTACATCGGCAGCGGCCAGCCCTGGGAGCTGGACCGTGTCAACGGCGGCGTACATATCCTGCCGCCCTACCAGAGCGCCGGCGGCGCCGTCTGGTACAAGGGCACCGCCAACGCCATCTACCAGAACATCGGCTTCGTGGATCTGTACGACCCGGAGTACGTACTGGTGCTCTCCGGCGACCACATCTATAAGATGGACTACTCCCTGATGCTGCGCCGCCACAAGGCCACCGGCGCTGACTGCACCATCTCCGTCATGGAGGTCCCCTGGGAGGAGGCCAGCCGCTTCGGCATCATGGCCGTGGACGGTGATGATAATATCACCGAGTTCGCCGAGAAACCCAAGGAACCAAAAAGCAACCTGGCCTCTATGGGCATCTATATCTTCACCTGGAAAAAGCTGCGCCAGTACCTCATCGATGATGAGACTGACCCCCGCAGCGACAACGACTTCGGAAAAAACATCATCCCCGCTATGCTGCGAAACGGCGAGAGGATGTCCGCCTACCGCTTCGAGGGCTACTGGAAGGACGTGGGCACGCTGGACTCCCTGTGGGACGCCAACATGGATATGCTCTCCCCCGGCTCCGGACTGAACCTGCTGGACAAGAAGTGGCGCATCTACGGCCGCACGCCCACCTGCCCGCCCACCTACATCGGTAAAACGGGCGATGTGGGCAACAGCGCCGTGGCCAAGGGCTGCACCGTGCTGGGCGAGGTAAAGAACGCCGTCCTCAGCACCGGCACCACCGTGGCCGAGGGCGCGTCCGTCTCCTATTCCGTGGTCATGCCCGGCGCCGTCATCGAGGCAGGCGCGAAGGTGTCCTACGCCATCGTGGGCGAGGGCTGCCGCGTAGGCAGAAACGCCGTGGTGGGCGGCGCCCCGGGCAGCGTCCCCTTTGAGGACTGGGGCATCGCCGTGCTGGGGCCCCGGACCTCCGTGGCGGACGGCGCGGTCATCGAACCGAAAATGATGCTGGGTGAAAACGGCAAGGAGGTGCGGCCATGAACGGAATGCACGGGATCATCTTCTCCTACGACAAGGAAAACGGTCTGCGGGAGCTCATCGAAAATCGCGTCCACGGCTCCATCCCCTTCGGCGGTGACTACCGCATCATCGACTTCATCCTCTCCAGCATGGTGAACGCCGGCGTCACGGACGTGGGCGTCATCATGCACGGCAAGTGCCAGTCGCTGCTGGACCACCTGGGCAGCGGCAAGAGCTGGGACCTGAGCCGCAACTTCGGCGGTCTGACGCTGCTGCCGGCCTTCGCCTATAATGAGCAGCACCGCGGCGACGGCCAGTTCCGCGGCCGCGTGGATGCCCTGGGCAGCGTGATGAACTACCTGAAGAGCATCCGCCAGGACTACGTGGTGCTGTCCGACAGCGACACGGTCATCAACGCGCCCCTGGAGGACGTGCTCCGCCGCCATATCGACACCGGCGCGGACATCACCGCCGTCTGCACCGCCGTCCCCGGCGACGGGCAGGATACCTATTTCCGGCTGGACGCCCGGGGCCGCATCACCGACACGGCCTACGGCCTGCACACGCCGGAGGGCTATCGCTGCCTGAACATCTTTGTCCTGCGGACCGAGCTGCTCATCCAGCTGGTGACGGAGTGCCTGAGCCACAACCGTTACAGCCTGCGGCGGGATATCCTTCAGGGCATGAGCAGCCGCCTCCATCTGCAAAGCTATGTCTACGATGGCTACGCCGCCCACATCAGCACCCTGCAGAACTACTACGACCGCAGCATGGAGCTGCTGGATACCGCCACCCGCAGCGCCCTGTTCTGCCCGGACCGTCCGGTATACGGCAAGGAAAACGACTCCCCCTCCAGCTACATCGACCCGGAGGGCGGCTGCGTCAACTCCCTGGCCGCCGACGGCTGCGACATCCAGGGCAGCGTAAAAAACTGCGTGCTGTTCCGCAACGTGCGTATTGAAAAGGGTGCCAGCGTGGAAAACTGTATCCTGTTCAAGGACACGGTGGTCAAGCGCGGTGCCATACTGCGGGGCGTGATTACCGACAAATACGTCACCGTCAGCGAGAATGTGACCCTGATGGGCCACGAGCGCTATCCCATCGTCATCGCCAAGGGCGCGACGGTATAAGAGAAAGGAGCCTGCCATGAAGCTGCTGTATGTGACCAGCGAGGCCTATCCCTTCTGCAAGACCGGCGGCCTGGCCGATGTGGCCGGCAGCCTCCCCCCCGCCCTGGCGGCGGAGGGTGTCGAGACCGCCGTCATCCTGCCCCTGTACGACAAGATCGGCCCCCAGTGGCGGGAGAAAATGACCTTCCGCCGGTATATCTACGTGGACCTGGGCTGGCGGCATGAGTACTGCGGCCTGTTCTCCCTCTATGACCGGGGTGTGACCTGGTACTTCGTGGACAACGAAAAATACTTCCGCCGCGGCCGCCTGTACGGCGAGTTTGACGACGGCGAGCGCTTCGCCTTCTTCAGCCACGCGGTCATCGACCTGCTGCCCAGCCTGGGCTGGATGCCGGACATCCTCCACTGCAACGACTGGCAGACGGCGCTGGTACCCATCTATCTCAAGGACGCGGCCACCCGCTGGTGGGAGATACGCCATATCCGCACGGTGTTCACCATTCACAACATTGAGTATCAGGGCCGCTACGGCAGCGACAGCGTAGACCAGCTCTTCGGTCTGGATCGTGGCTGGTACGACGACGGCACCCTCCGCATGGACGGCGACGTGAACCTGATGAAGGGTGCCATGCTCATGGCGGACGCCGTCACCACCGTCAGCCCCACCTACGCCGCCCAACTCCATGACCCGGCCTATGCCGAGGGGCTGGAGAGCGTGGTGGACGCCATCGGCTGGAAAATGCACGGCGTGGTCAACGGCATCGACACCGTCACCTACGACCCGGCGTCCGACCCGGCGCTTCCGGCGCATTACACGGCGGCAGACCCGGCCGGCAAGGCCGTGTGCAAGGCATCCCTGCAGGCTGCCCTCGGACTTGCCCAGGAGCCGGACACGCCGCTGATCGCCATGGTGACGCGGCTGGTGGGCCACAAGGGGCTTGATCTCGTGCAGCAGGCCATGGACGGCATTATGGCCACCGGCTGCCAGTTCGTGGTGCTGGGCACCGGTGACCGAGGGTATGAGGATTTCTTCCGCTGGAAAGCCGGGCAGTACCCCGGCCGCGTGTCAGCCCAGATCCTGTACGCCGAGGACCTGTCCCGCCGCGTATACGCCGCCGCGGACCTGTTCCTGATGCCCTCCCGCAGCGAGCCCTGCGGCCTGAGCCAGATGATCGCCATGCGCTACGGCGCGGTGCCCATCGTGCGGAGCACCGGCGGTCTGGCGGACACCGTGCGCTCCTGCCAGGTGGGGCAGGAGGACGGCACCGGCTACCTGTTCGGCGACTATGACGCCGGGGCCATGCTCTCCGTCATCGGTCAGGCCACCGGCCTGTACCGGGGCGACCGGACAGGCTTCGACACCGTTCGATACCGTGGCATGACCGCGGACTTCAGCTGGGGCCGCAGTGCGGCGGCCTACCGGCACATTTATGAGAATCTTTGACCCAAGGAGGAGTTACCCGATATGACCTACAACAAAGAGACCCTGAAAGAGGCCATCGTGCAGAAGCTGCGCCTCAACTACGGCTGCACCGAGCAGCAGGCCACCGACGGCGAGATGATGAAGGCCTGCGCCATGGTCCTGCGGGACATCATGGCCGAGCACGGCGTACAGACCCGCGAGGAGACGGCCCACGAGGAAAAGCGCAAGGTCCACTACCTGTCGCTGGAGTTCCTGATGGGCCGCAGCCTGATGAAAAACGCCTTCAATCTGGCGCTGCTGGAGCCTTTGACTGCCGCCATCGGCGAGCTGGGCTTCAAAGCGGCGGACATCTTCGACATGGAGCCGGATGCCGGTCTGGGCAACGGCGGTCTGGGCCGCCTGGCCGCCTGCTATCTGGACAGCATGACCACCCTGGAGATCCCGGCGACGGGCTACTCCATCTGCTATGAGCTGGGCATTTTCAAGCAGAAGATCGTGGAGGGCCAGCAGGTGGAGCTGCCCGACGACTGGATGCAGCTGGGCGACGCGTGGCTGCTGCCCAAGCTGCAGGAGGCCGAGGAGGTCCGCTTCGGCGGCAAGGTCCGCACCCGCTGGGACAACAACCACCTGATGGTGGTCCATGAGGACTACACCCGTGTGCTGGCCATCCCCTGCGACATGGAGATCGCCGGCTACGACACCGACCATGTGAACACCCTGCGTCTGTGGCAGGCCCGCAGCCCCAAGCCCATCGACATGAAGCTCTTCAGCGAGGGCCAGTACCTCCACGCCGCCGAGGAGCGCGCTATGGCTGACGCCATCAGTCAGGTGCTCTACCCCGAGGACAACCACTACGAGGGCAAGTCCCTGCGGCTGAAGCAGCAGTATTTCTTCGTGTCCGCCACCATTCAGTCCATCACCCGCAAGCACATCCAGCAGTACGGCACCCTCAAGAACTTCCATGAGAAGAATGTCATCCAGATCAACGACACCCACCCCACGCTGGTGATCCCGGAGCTGATGCGTATCCTCATCGACGATGCCGGCATGGGCTGGGACGAGGCCTGGCACATCACCACCCACTGCGTGGCCTACACCAACCACACCGTGCTTTCCGAGGCCCTTGAGGTCTGGCCGCAGCAGCTGTTCGAAACGCTGCTGCCCCGCGTGTGGCAGATATTGCAGGAGATCTCCCGCCGCTGGCAGCAGCAGGTGGAGGAATTCTATCACGACCCGGTCAAGACCGCCAAGCTGGCCATTATCTGGGACGGCGGCGTCCGCATGGCCAACCTGTGCATCGCCGGCAGCATGGCCGTCAACGGCGTCAGCGCCCTGCACTCCGAGATTTTGCGGAAGGATCTGTTCAAGGACGCCTGCCAGATGATGCCGGATAAGTTCAAGAACGTCACCAACGGCATCGACCACCGCCGCTGGGTGCCCCAGATCAACCCCGGTCTGGACGGACTGCTCCGCGACCTGATCGGCGAGGGCTACCTCACCCACCCGCAGGAGCTGAAAAAGCTGGAGGCCTACGCCGGTGACAAGGCGGTCCTTCAGCGTCTGGAGGACATCAAGCATCAGAACAAGCTTGCCTTTGCCGCCTTCGCCAGGAAGCACCAGGGCGTGGTGCTGAACACCGACGCCATCTTCGATGTGCAGGTAAAGCGCCTGCACGAGTACAAGCGCCAGCTGCTGAACGCCCTGCAGATCATCTACCTGTACCAGCGCCTGCAGGATGACCCCAGCCTGGACCTCCCGCCCCAGACGTTCCTGTTCGGCGCCAAGGCCGCCCCCGGCTATGCCGTGGCCAAGCGCATCATCCACCTCATCAATTCTCTGGCCGACCAGATCAACAGCGACCCGCTGTGCAAAGATCGGCTCCAGGTGGTGTTCCTGGAGAACTACCGCGTCTCCTTGGCCGAGGTCCTCATGCCCGCCAGCGAGGTCAGTCAGCAGATCTCCACCGCCGGCAAGGAGGCCAGCGGCACCGGCAATATGAAGTTTATGATGAACGGCGCGCTGACCGTCGGCACCCTGGACGGTGCCAACGTGGAAATGCACGACCTGCTGGGCGACGACAATATGTTCCTCTTCGGCCTTCATGCCGATGAGGTGGAGCACCTGCGCCACACCTACGACCCCAACCTGCTCTACCAGCGCGACCCGGTGCTGCGCCGCGTGCTGGACCAGCTGAAGGTTGGCTTCCGGGACGGCGTTACCTACGAGGACCTGTTCCAGCGGCTTGTCACCGGTGTGGACGGTCAGGCGGACCAGTACATGGTCCTGGCCGACTTCGCCGCCTACTGCGAGGCCGAATCCCGGATGCGCCACACCTACCGCGACTGGGAGACGTGGAACCGCATGAGCCTGACCAACATCGCCCGCAGCGGCGTGTTCGCCGCTGACCGCGCCATCGCCCAGTACGCCGATACCATCTGGCACGTACCCTACAAGCAGTAACGCACAAGGGAGCGCCCCGCGGGGCGCTCCCTTTCTTCGCCGCGCCTTCAAAGCCGCGCGGGAAACCTGCCCATATGCCGCCCCGGTAAAATCTCTATTGTAATCCCGGAGAAAGTAGTATATAATACTCCATATTATCGTGTGTTATTATGCCATTTCCGCAGAAAGGAAGTCCGCTATGATAAAAGTCCCCACCGAAAACGGCGAGATCACCATCAGCGACGCCGTGTTCACCACCATCACCGGCGCGGCCGCCACCAACTGCTTCGGCGTCAAGGGCATGGCCCAGCGCAGCATGACCGACGGGCTGGTGCATCTCCTGCGGCCCGAGGCCATGAGCAAGGGTGTCAAGGTCACGTACAATGACGACGGCACCGTGTCCATCGAGCTGCACATCGTCGTGGAAAACGGCGTCAACATCGCCACAGTCTGCCGATCCATTATGGGCGAGGTCAAGTATGTGGTCAACCTCAACACCGGCGTCACCGTCAAAGCGGTGAATGTCTGCGTGGATTCCGTCACCGTGTGACGCGCCCGGAAGGAGAACAGACATGACAGATAAGATCAGCGGCGGCGCCTTCAAGCAGATGGTCGCCTTCGGCGCCGCCTGCATTACCGCGCAGAAACAGGCCATCAATGACCTGAACGTATTTCCGGTGCCCGACGGCGACACCGGCACCAATATGTCCCTGACCATCCAGACGGCGGTGAACGAGCTCCGCAAGGCCGAGCCCGCCACCGTGGACGAGGCCGCCAAGCTGACGGCCTCCGGCCTGCTCCGGGGTGCCCGGGGCAACTCCGGCGTCATTTTGTCCCTGCTGTTCCGCGGCATGAGCAAGGTCCTCAAGGGCCACGACACCGCCGACGGCGCCCTGCTGGCCGAGGCCATGCAGGAGGGCGTTTCCACTGCCTACGGCGCGGTGATGAAGCCCGCCGAGGGCACGGTCCTCACCGTCTCCCGCCTGGCCGCCCAGCGTGCGCTGGAGGCCGCCGGCGAGAAGAACGACGCCGAGTTCGTACTGGACGAGGCCATCAAGACCGGCTACACCACCCTGGCGGAGACCATCGAGATGAACCCCGTGCTGAAAAAGGCCGGCGTGGTGGACGCCGGCGGCAAGGGCTACCTCATCATTCTGGAGGGTATGCTCCGCGCCCTGCGGGGTGAGCCCGTGCCTGAGGTGGTCGATACTGCCGAGGAGAAGGCGGACTTTGCCGCCATCGGCGACGAGGACATCACCTTCGCCTTCGACACCGTGTTCATCGTCCGCAAGACCTCCGACAAGCCCCTGGACGGCCTGCGCGCCTATCTGGGCAGCATCGGCGACAGCCTGGTCATTGGTGAGGATGACGAGGCCTTCAAGGTCCACGTCCACACCGACACCCCCGGCGACGCCCTGAACGAGGCCCAGAAATACGGCACGCTGGAGCTGGCCAAGATCGAAAATATGCGTACCCAGGCCGCCGACCTGGCCGCCGGCAAGAAGGCCCAGTCCACCGACGATCTGGACGCCGTCGAGGCCGAGCTGGAGCGCGGCGAGGCTGCTGTGGCCGCGCCGGAAAAGCGCTACGGCTTCCTGGCCGTCTGCGCCGGCGAGGGTCTCGAGGCCGTGTTCCGCGACCTGACCGTGGACCGCATCGTCTCCGGCGGGCAGACCATGAACCCCTCCACCGAGGCAATTTTGCAGGAGGTCAACCGCACCCCCAGCGAGATCGTGTTCATCCTGCCCAACAATAAGAACATCATCATGGCCGCCCAGCAGTGCGTGGGCCTGACGGAAAAGCAGGTCATCGTGGTGCCCACCGCCACTGTGCCCCAGGGCATCTCCGCCATGATGGCCGTGGACCCGGACAACGACGATCCCCAGGCCATCCTGGCCGCCATGACCGAGGCCGCCGCCAACGTCACCACCGCCCAGATCACCTATGCCGCCCGCAACTCCGACTTTGACGGCTTCGCCATCAACGAGGGCGACTATCTGGCCCTGTGCGACGGCAAGCTCCTGGGCACCGACCGCAGTCTGGACGTGCTGCTGGATAAGCTGGCTCATGTAGCCGCCGATAAGAACGCCGAGTTCGTCACCGTCTACTCCGGCCAGGGTGTCACCGAGGACGATGCCGCCCGCGCCGCCGAGGTGTTTGAGACGATCTGCCCCGACGCCGAGGTCGCCGCCCTTCCCGGCGGCCAGCCGGTGTACTACTACATCATCGCCATCGAATAACATACAGGGAAGCACCCGCCCGGGTGCTTCCTTTTTTCTCCCCCTGCACCCCGTCAGCCTTCCCCCCGAGGGCGCACCCCCCAAAGCCTTCCCCTCTGTCTCTTATACACATCTCCGAGCCCACGAGACAAGAGGCAATCTC
>ERZ1027200.47-NODE-47-length-86469-cov-10.934964_pt1 | contig 86469 bp, 63 predicted proteins | sample MGYA00519271_ERZ1027200 | MGnify/ENA primary metagenome ERZ1027200 (study PRJEB26926, sample SAMN06164742) | human gut metagenome | biome: ENVO:00009003; feature: ENVO:2100002; material: ENVO:00002003 | host: Homo sapiens | place: USA | collected 2012 ...
ATTATAATTACGCAGGCTGTTTAATTCTGTGATTGTGGGATTATCAGTGTGCTTAAGAATGCTTTTAAATGAGATAAGCCCGGAGTGCAAGCCGGGCTTATTTCTTTTCTTGATAAGTTTAATAACCTTCAGGCTGTAAGAATTATCCGCATAAACTTTTCTGTTGTCGTAACGCATTTTACGTTGTTTACGGACAAGGTGCAGATTGACAAGATTACTGACTATTTTCATTGCGGTGTCACGCTTGATGTTCAGCTCATCGGCGAGGTCGTTGAAGCTTTTGAAACAATATCCGAGCTTGCTGTCTATTGATTTCATAATAAGAATATAAAGGCGCAGTTCGGATGCGGAAAGTTTCTTATTGAACACATTTCTGTCTATACGGGTATAATCAGATTTTACTTTGTTCTTTTCGGGATTCAGAACGTATGTGTATGTACCTTTGCGATTGTCTTTACGATAAGCCGCAATTATATGTGTGATGTAACCTTTTCTCATCAGGCTTTCAATTATACGAGATATTGTCTGTGTAGACTTTATACCGCAGTGTGCTGCTATAGTCTGCTGTCTGACACGCTTATATTCGTGTCCTGCTCTGCTTCGTATATTTGAATAGATTGAAAGCAAATAGGTATACACGGCAAACTCATTGTGTGTAAGTTCTCTTGCGGTAATAACCGAGTTAGATATCAGAAAGTAACTCTTCATTTTCACACATCCTTGTATTTTGTTGTATTTTAACGTCTGAGCGGCTTAGTAGTAGTCTGAATGGTACTTTTCTCTTCTAACGCTCTGAACGCTTTTAAATCGTCGTTAAAGTCCTTATTTAAGGGTATATCATTCGATATTGTATATCCTTTAAGTGCATACTTGTCACTGAGCTGTGCCGAGGCGTGTCTGCCTGCTTCATCGTTATCCAGGCAGAGTGTAATTTCGGTAATGGGATTATTTTGTAAAAACTCATCAAGAGCAACATCAGATTTGCCACCAAGGGAAATCATAGTCAGCTGCTGCCAAGCGTCCTGTCCGTTGTTTATAGCATAAAATGACGCATAAGACAGCATATCAATTACAGACTCGAAAACATACAGCTTGTTCTTATTTGTACCGAGTAAAGAAAACGAATATTTCTTATCACTTCCGGGCAAATCTACACGGTATGTAGATTTATCCGATACAGAACGGCAAAACGCATAGCGTGACATAACGCCATCACCGTTTACAGCAATCATATTTACGTATTTTTTAGTAATACCACGTTCGATAAGCTCAGGTATATGTTCACTGCTGAACCCTTCGCAGATATACTTTTCACCTTTTTGCTTCTGTGCCTGAAGCTCAACGGTAACATATTCAGGTGCGTTTTCAGGCACATCATTTTTGAAGCGATAAAACGGTGTGTTCGAGCTGTCATACCCGACAAGCTGAAGCCCGCTGTATCCGACGCCCTGATATAGCTTACGGTCGTAAATCAGCTGATTTACGATACTGTATTCCAATCCACGGGTTTTACATAAGTAGGCGATTACATTACTGTAATTGCGCTGTCCGTTTTCTTTGTGATCCTGTTCGGGCAAAATAAGCCGATTTGATTCCTTATCTTTAGAAACGCTCGGCTTTGACGTTATCTTATTTGGAGTATACTCAATCTGAATATCTCCACAAAGCGACTTTACAGCTTCAGTAAAGCTTTGTCCGTAAATCTTCATACAGAACGCAATGGCATTGTTGCCACCTTCGTCACGGCTGTTCCAGTACCACCCTCTGCGGTCATTCGTGATAAAAAGGCTGTCGTGCTTATCACAGCGATAACCGTTACCGCTTTTCTTTACGCTGAAGCCTTCTGTTCGTTCAAGAAATTCCACCATATCAACATTTCTTGCACGCTCTATCTGTTCTTTCGTAACATAGTTACTCGATTTAGATTTAGAAAAACTCATAAAAAGCTCCTTAAAAAAGAAAGCAACGATTTCCTCTTGTTCTGAGGTTGTCGTTGCTTTTGTGTTTTATTTTCTTCTCTCCAGTACCATTGCCGGCAAAATTCATCGGCAGTATCTCGCTTGATGATTTCTTTTTTCAGACGTCGAATGCGGAATGCCTGTGTTATAATTACGGCTAATAAAATTGTTATAAGAACGCTCATAGGTTTTATTTATTCCGTTTCTGCGACTTGGCGGGAAAATCAAAATCAATCTTGCCGTCTTTAACAACGAGAGCCGCCGAGAATGCTTTGCCCGCCTTTGATGTAAACCCGTTTATTATCCTTGTGCGTTTATTTGCACACAGCATAGCCGCAATCGTTTCTGTGATACATTTCCCGCATATAGTTCCGGCTATAAAAAAACTGCAACCGCTTTTATAGCCGGTGCAGACCCAACCTTTTGAACTTTTGACCATTTCTTTTCCGCAAATCGGACATCTTAGACGTTCAGGAAACTCAAAACCAATTGTGTTATCATCTTTGATTATTAGCTTTGCATCAAATGATTTTCCGCTCTGAGATGTAAAGCCCTTGATAATAGATGTTGCACGTTTTAACATAAGCTCTTTTGCGATTACGTCTGATATTTTTTTACCGCAAATCTCATTTGCAATATAGAACTTGCAACTGTCCGGATTATCTTTAGAGTAACCGGTGCAGCACCAGCCGACTTTTTTCTTGATTACAGGTTTACCGCACAACGGACAAATAAGCATATTGCCCGTCATTGCTGATGTGTCACTGTTTTTAATCTGTTCGACCCACTTAATCACAAGTTTCTTGTATTCATACAGAAAATTATTGCCGTCAGATTCTCCTCGGGCAATTTTATCAAGTTCCATTTCCATATCGCCCGTCATATCAACAGACAACATATCCGGTACTATCTTTTCGAGCGTATTGATTATATACATACCTTTTTCGGTCGGCATAATGCTTTTGACAGCGTTACCGTTTTTCCGGGTTCGGCGGGCAATATATCCTTTGTCATATAGTTCCTTAATTATTCCCTGACGTGTGGCGGCTGTACCAAGACCACGTTTTGTCAGTTTTATATAGCTCCGTGTCTGCTCGTCTGTGATATTATTTCCGGCAAGCTCCATTGCTGTAAGCAATGTCGCATCGGTGTAATATTTCGGCGGCTCGTTTTGTCCCTCTTTGACATCGAAACCGATAACTTTATAATCGTTATCCTTAACGATTTCGGGCAACCCGGTTACCTCCGGCGTTGCATCAACAGCAAACCAACCGGGATTGATTATATTCGTTCCGATTGCTGTAAACAGCTGATTATCAATCTGAAAAACAGCTTTGATGTTTTCTGTGACTGCTTTCGGATAAACGGTACGGATAATTGATAATGCAAGTAAAGTATATGCCTTGCGCTCATTTTCCGACATACCGCTTAAATCATTCGGCACAAGAGCGGTCGGTGTAATAGCAGTGTGCGAATCAACTTTGCTGTCATCATAATGCCGACGTGTACAGGGTGCAAATTTGTCAACAGGAATAGCATATTTAGCAAATTCGGGCATTTCAAACAGTAGCTTTATTATCTTTACCGTTTCATCTTTCATTGCATCTGTTAGATGCTCTGAGCTTGTGCGTGGATATGTTATCAATCTGTTTTCGTACAAGCTCTGAACGAGCTTTGTAAGCATATCAATTGTGAGATCCGTACACTTTGATAAATCTGCAAGCAAATGTGTAGTGTTATATAAAAGCGGAGCGGCTGTCTGCTTTTGCGACACCTCGACTTTTATCGCTTTTGCTGTATTTGATTTAATTTCATCTATAGCAGTCTTTGCCGCCGTTTCGGTATCGTATTTATCTGCTGCTTCGGCAGTAAACTTTGCACCGTCATTTGCTTCGATATTGGCAACTATTTTATAAAACGGCTTTTTAACATAATTCCTTATTTCCCGTTCACGCTTAACAATCATTGCAAGTGTCGGCATTTTTACACGTCCGCAGGCGAACACATTGTCAGCTCCGCCGAATTTCAATGTAGCCGCAACAGATGTGTTAATGCCCACAAGCCAGTCTGTTGCGGATCGTATGCGTCCTGCATTTTCAAGCGGCTTCATCTCTTGAGCTGACCGCAACTCGGCAAATGCTTTTCTGATTTTATAAGGCGTTAAATCTGTTATCCACACTCTTTTGTAAGGTACTGTGCAATGTAAGACTTCATATAAATATGCAAAAATCAATTCGCCTTCACGGTCTGCGTCAGTGGCATTGATTATCAGATCCGCCTTATCAAAGAACTGCTTAACATAATCACAAGCAAGCCTGGAATAATTATTATCTTTTACTCTTGTAATAAAATATTCGGGTATAATCGGGTAATTATCGAAGCTCCAGTATTTGTAACGTTCGTCATAATCTTCAGCCGGAGCTAAACCGCATAAGTGACCGGCACCGTGACAAAGAATTGCTTGCTCACCGTTAAGATTTAAGTCCCAGTGTGCAATAGACGATTCCTTAGGATTCACTGTTTTTTTGTATGCGCCTAAAGCCTCGGCAATTGTCCGACCGAGGCTGTATTTTTCGGCATAGATTACTATCATAATCTTCTCCTTTCAAGTTGTGCTACCTGTAGCACAATCTTAATTTACGATATATGCTTTAAGAATGTTGCTGTATACGTTATTGTTGCTTGCGTTTGTTGCCATCCAGTTGTCAGAAGGCTCGAGCATATACGCTTTAAATCCCGACTTAATCAACTGTTTATTAATGGAAATAAACTTATTCGTCGTTACGGGGAAAAAACATAGATTTACGTCTACCTTATTTGGAAGAATAACATCGTTGATATAATTCGTTAAAATCGGCATATCCCAATCTGCCGCTGAGCACAGCAAAATGTGTATGTACGCATTATTGTTATACTTAGTGCCGTCATCACAGATGATATAATCAAAAGTTCCGCTTATCTTATTGAAGTCCGAATAGATAACCACATCATCAAGGTTCAAACCGTTCTGACTAACTGCATTAATATCAACCGTAAAATAGTTACACAATTCTTCTGTCACTGATGTAATTACGCACACCTTTGCATTTTCATATTTGCGTAAGTAAAATGCAAGGTCAAATGCTGTATATGTGCATCCGCAACGAGAATAATAGCCGAATACCGATATAATAACATTTCCTCTTTGGATTCGTTCATAGCTTTCATCTAATCGCACTGTTTGTCCCGAATAAGAGTTGTCACAAGCACCTTTATAGTTCAAATTCATACTTCCGAAGGAGTTGCTGTATTCGCAGAATTGCCGATTAGGATAATGTATTTCGGTATCACAAGGCTTTTCTGACATCAAAATATCAGGCTTATCCGTTTTGGGAAATAAAATAGCATTATCTATAGCGGCAGGATCATAGCCCATAACAATATCATATACGCCTATCGAATATAAAGCAGAGGCGTATTTGTTAAAGCTATCGGTGTTATTGCAAACAAATATAACACGCATATAGCCGTAACGCATTTTTACAATGCTAAGAAAGTCTATCAGCGACACGCCTTTTGACGCAGCATCATCACTGATCAAAATACCGTGAGGACGGTATTTTTCGAATATTTCAGCCGCAGTATTCGGCTTGACAGCAGTATATTTACCCACTGTTACAGTTTGCTCCGATTTTTTTAGAGCCGTTTCAAGAGGACGCACACTGCGTTTTCCCGCAATTATAACGAGGTTCATTTATTCACCGCCTTCTGCTGTATTAGTGTAATTTTCAATTCATCAAGCATTGATGATATAATCTTGAGATTTTCATCTTTAAATGTTTCGTAAGCAAACGAATCAAATATAATCATAAGATAGCTGTTTGTCGAAAGGTAAAGCCTGTAAACAAGCCGAGAACGCAGAGCCGGATCTGAAAGAATACCATCAGCCGCCGTGATAACGGCAACTGATGATAATGAATAATAATTCAGAAGGACAGCTCGGTTGTTTATCACATTTCCGTAACAGAAAGTAAAATCACTATCGTAAACGGAAAATGAGCATACAGGGATATGCGATTTTTTAATGTCCGAAAACATCTTATTAAACAGTGCCGAACCTGTCAGTTTATAACTTTTTTCTTCCGATTGCGGTTCTTTGCTTATTATATCCGTTATTGTGCTACAGGTAGCACAATAACAGTCTGGTTTTTTCTGATTTTGTTGCTCAACCTTTCCGGCGAAGTTGACCTTTGTTTTAGGTGCAGAGTATTTCAATTGGAATTTCTTCATCTTCATGTAACATCTCTCCTAAAATCAGTCTGACAAAGATTATAGATAGAACTATCTTTTGATATACGCCTGTCAAACGGTATAATCTTTTTACCGCTTACAATCAGTCCTGTGCCTTTTTCGCCGGTCTGCAAGTAGCTTGATTGTGACGGAGATAAGTTGAAAAGCTCTATCAGCTTATCAAGGTCGGTTTTCTTCTGCTGAAGCAAAACAACAAACTCTGAGTTTGACAGCATAAGTCTTGCCTGACCTGACTCAAGCACTTCGGTAATATTCTGTGTTATACCGGTAGGAATACCACCGTATTTTCTTATACGCTTGAAAACCTTTTGGAAAAAGTCAGCAGAACGCACTGTTTCTTTGCCATTGCCATCGTTGAACATTATTGAGAACTCGTCAACCCATACCCAAGTTTGAACACCTTTTTTTCTGTTGTCACGAACACGTTGCCATATATACTCAAGAATAACCTGCAAGCCTACAGGTCGTAACTGCTCGCCCATGTCGGATATATCAATTGATAACAGTTTGTTATCTGTATGAATGTTTGTTTTACCCGAAAACGTATTAAAACTGCCGTTAACATACAGCTCAATGTCAAGAGCTATCTGATCAGCTTCAGGTAGTTTTTTGTTTATAAGAGCATTATAAAAATCAACAAATGTCGGTATGTATTTCGGATTGCCGTTATTAAGCATATAATCAGCGTAGACTTCTTTGACGCAACTGTCGATGATAGACTTGTCTGCGGCAGACAACGGAAATCCTCTTGCCGTTTCTATGATCGACATAATCAGTTCGGATTTCATTGCGACAGCAGAAGTGCCATTTTCACAGATATTTATATCAGTGCCAAATATGTTAATCTTCGTTTCGGAATCAGCCGATAATTTTAGCGTATCTCCGCCAAACTGCTTGATGATAGGATAGTATTCTCCGTCAGGATCAATAATTATCTTTTCTGACTTTGGATAACGTATGACGGTATCTATAATCTCTGATTTACAGTACATAGATTTACCCGAACCTGATGTACCGAGAATGAAGCCGTTAGCATTCATTTCTTCGGCTCGGTCAAGAACAATGATAGCGTTGGTATGCTTGTTCATACCATAGCAAAGACCGGTGTCAGAAAAATAAGACCGTGCTGAAAACGGTATCAATATACCTGCGGCATCAGATAACACATAAGTGTTAACGCTGTTACCGTTGGAGTTATCAAAATGATTTATCCCAAACGGTAAAACGGAATTAAGTGCTTTTTCCTGTTGACGAACCAAGCAGTCGATAACTACCTGATGTTTTTTACCTTTAGAGCGTATTGCTTCTGTCAGCTCGTCAAGCTCTTCTTTTGTAGTCGCAGATAGTGAAATATATACACCTATCTTGAAAAGTTCACAGTTTGTATCAGAAAGTCGCTCTTGCAAGTCCTCAAGCTCACGCTCACGCTCCATCCAATGGTATGGCACAAAATTAAGACCTTTTTTATGATTTTTTTCCAGGCGTGCCTGAATTTTACCTTGATGAGCGTATATGTTGTCTTTAACCTTATCCTGTGCTTCGGATTTATCTATATGCCGAATGTGCTTGGAAACGGCAACTTTACAATTGTTATCAAGAATATCCCTTATAAACTCGTCGTCTAACGTGCGGTCGTATCGAGCCATATACATTATTCTTGTGTACGAACTACCAATTTCTACTTCTTTTGGGCGGAATGCAAACATTGATGGTGCAATATAATCCTTTATGGATCCGCCACGAGCATAAATATCGTTCGGCAAAAGAAATTCAGTGTTGTCGAATGGGTGATAATATTCATAAAGGACAGCAAACACTTCTTCAGGCATAAGTTGTCGGGTTTCGCTACCCATAGCCGCATAGAAATTCTGCATTTCCCGATAGTAACGAAACAGTATGTTTACATTATCAACAGTTTCGTTAGGTGTATATGACATTGCAACAAGGGTTATTTTTTCACTTGTTGCGTCTTCGGACTTTGTGATATACGTTTCAAGATTTTTATTGTAATCATCCAGTATATCACGAGAGATTTCTTCGTTGTTGCTTATCAATATACTTCTGAGCTTAGCGGTATTAACAGAGGAATTCATAATAAATTCCTGAAAGTTGATTTCGACCGGAAGTGCATTTAACAAACGCTGATAACGCTGATAGGTTTCTTCCTGCTCCTTATCACGGAGCAGGGAATAGTCTATATTTGAAAATGCAAATATCAATGTAAATGTGTTTGTACCGGTAAGGAACAGCCCATTATCGTACACTTCATAAAATGGTATTGTGTCCTGTGCGGATTTTGGCATAACAATTCGCTTGTCATAACCAAATGGCACATTCTTTTTTGCCGAGCCGTTAAATAAATTATCAATTATCGACATCGCTGAATACTCCTTTACTATCATATGGACGCTTTTTTGTAGAATTTGAAGCAATAAATTGCATTACCGTCAAACCCTGAATACGTACTACTCCAAGTCCGATAAATAAAACAAGTTCCAAAAATACAATCCACATGATTATATCAATGCTGATTTTAAGTACCAACCATAATAGAAGCAATGTGCCAATAGTAGCAATACACCCCATAATCAACATTGCTACCTGACCGATTGAAAATCCCATTACGGTTCCGGGTTCCTGCATGATTTTTTTGGTTACTTTGCATTTTATCATTATGAACCTCCTGTAAGCTGGCGCAGTGCAAGCGGTGGCTTTAAAATTAAAAATCCCATAGCAAGCACCACTAATACTTTTGGCATTGCCGATGACAGCCATACTAAAACATCCATAGGTGAATCAACGCCAACGTTGTTCATTGTAAGGACTTTACACCAGTAAGAGCCGGCAATATAAATTATGCCCATATAAACGAGCGAAAGGGCTGAACTGAGTAACCCATCAATAAAACGCTTGAAATATCCCTTTGTCGCATCGCCTAACAGGCAAGCGAAAAACGCAGGCGATACACTGCAATACAGTGCTAATTCAAACGTACGGAGCATTAGTTTAATCATTATCAGTCCACAAATGACTAAGATAATAACTACGACTATGATAATCGGCGCAAGCATAATAAAATCAAGAAATTGATTAAGTAACTCGCCGATAATCCATAATCCCGTATCGGTGCTTTTAAGAGTATCAAATGAAGGGAAAATTATCATTTCATCTGCTTGAGTAAATACGCTTGAAGCTATATCCGTACAAGTGTCGATTATAGCTATGCATATATCGGTTGACAGATCAACCCATAACTTTGCAAGAAGCAGTCCGACAAGTATTTTGATAATACCCTTATAATTCAGAAGTTCCATTTGCGTTGCGGAATGTATAAGGTTAATACCAAAAAGTAAAACGAGTATGCCATATCCTATTGTTTTAAAAAACGGCGCAAATAAATATATAAACTCATTTAAGTCAAAGCCCCACGGACTGTCAATTCCGGCTTTTATAAAAGTACCGATTGTATTTATTATCCCTTGTGTCCAGTCAACAAGTCCTTGTGCCCAGGCAATAATGCCAACAGCAGATGTTGCCATATCTTCCTTACCGAGATCTTCAAGGTCTTTTTTCATTTCTTCTTGATTGTATGCAGGTTTAGTTGTGGTGGTTTCCGTCGTCGTGACTTTTGTAGAAGCCGCATATTCAACGTGATTTACATTTTCTGATGTATCGATTATATTTCCGAAGCTGTCAACCGCTCTTGGGGCAACAGCTGTTGCCGTTACTCCACCGGTTGTATCTGCACAGGCAGAAAATGATAAACCGAAAATCATCAGCAGACTGCATATAAGAAAGATGCTGATTTTTTTCATACCTACCTCTCTTAGAATAAAGCCTCAACTGCAAATGTTGCCGCAAAAAGAGCGCCACCGATTACCAATAGCGATATGCCACCATTGCGTTCACGGACGTCCTCATTTCCAACACCCTGTGCAATCTTAACCAGTCCCGGTATAGCGGTTAATCCGAGTACAACAATACGTACAACCCAAAAAACGAGTGTTACAAGAGTGTCGTATGTAGCAGTATCTACAGAAGATGGTGCATCGCCGATACCACCTTCAGCAAATGCTGAAAACGCAAGGAATACGTTTGAAAGAAGAATTGAGGTTGTAATAGAAATTGCCTTTGTTATTTTTCTGAATGCCTTTTTCATAATAAAATCTCCTTATCTGCGAATTATCGCATCTGATATTTTTTTTGCCGTATCTGAAACGACTTTTGTTGTAACCACTACTGCACCGGCAACCGGTACAGCCGACGAAGCCGCTGTTGTGGCAGTAGTGGCGGCTGTAGTAGCTGCCTGAGTTGCGCCGGCTGTAGTAGCTTGTGCAGCAGTTGCAGAAGTAACCTGTGTAGTCTGAATTGCAGCTTGAGAAGTTGCTTGCGTTGCCATACTACCCGCACCGGCATTTGATAAACTTCCGGATGAAAGATTCTTTGGTGTTATTACCGATTCGTCAATCAAATCAACGCCGTCTGCCAAATCACTGTATAGCTTTTTCTGACCGAGCTTTGTAAGTGATATGCTTGTGTTTTCAGAGTTGTACTGCACAATCCCGTCTTTTTCCCATTTAGAGATATTCTCCATAACTTGCAGAGCCACTTTCTTATCGGGCGATAGCGTGATTTCTTCAAGGTCGAGGTTAGACGCAAATCGGAAGAATTGCAAATCTCGATCTGTACCCTCAAGAGTTATACCGTATCTGATTGTATCGTTTTCCAATCCGTGCTGAATTTCCATTGCACGAATAGCCGATCGTGCTTTGTCTATGTTAGCCGCACGAATGAAGTTTGGATTATTGATATACTCTCTGCCGCTATCTGTCAACGTTATATTACCGCTATTCAGATCTACATCAATCAAACCTTGCTTTTCCGCCAATTCGAGATTGGATATGACAGCTTCTTTAAGTTCTGCGTCAGGGATATTTTCGATAACCTCTTTCGGCAAAATATCACTTGTATTGAAATAGCTGAGGTCGGTAATCTGACCGGAAAAAGAAAATGGTAAACCGTTATCTGAAATTTCCGGAGCAGTGTTTTTCGCACGTTTCAACTGTTCGATGATGTCATATATCTGTTTGCCTGTACGAACTATGCCGGCAACTTTACTGTTCATCTTTTCAGCATCGTGCATAATCTCATCTTCTAACATTGGTGCCATATAGATGCCTCCTATCCTATAAATTCGTCGATAGTCGGAATTTCATAATCGGCTATCAATTCTTCTTCGTCGATTTCAGCAAGCACGCTCTGATGTTCGCTAAGTTGAGCATCTCTTGCGGCTTCTTCAAACTGTCGCTGTAATTCTGCTTGTTCGACACGTTCTTGTTCCGCCTGTTTCTGCTCGGACTGCTCACGCATTGCCTTTTCTTCTGACACTGACTGTTCCATAAGCTGTGCCATTTTTGTTTTCACCTCCTTGAGTTTCTGTATTTGCTCATTATCAGAATACATCTCATTTATATCGGTATTGTTTGGTATTCCGCTCGGAAAAGAGCTACCGACTTTACTGATAAGCGGATGTGATAATGTGTCAAACTTATATAACCAAAACGGCGGATATTCGTCGAGAAACTCAATCATATATCCGCCATATTTCTTTTTGATTTTCGGTGAAGCTCTGAATGCTCGTAGCAGCTCCGATGTAGTCAGTAAGTCACGTCCCTGATAACTTTCATTGTCAGAACTACTTCCGCCGCTTGTCGTTCCCTGACTGTGACCTTTCGTATCAATTCGTACTGTTGTCTTATCCAACTTTTCAACAATGTACTTTCGAGTTTCCAAGTCCGGTGCACCGAGGTAAGTAAATAAGGAACAGTTACCGATAATACTCTCCCAGTTGTCCTTGTACAAAGCCTTGAGCTGAGGCAACGACTGTAAAACAATACAGGCTCTTATATTGTTTGAACGTATAACGGCTGTGATTTTATCAAAATTAGGTATGCGTCCTATATTAGCAAATTCATCGAGTTCTATCGATACAAGCAACGGCAATCTACCGTTATGCTTGAAATTAGCACAGTACATAAGTCGTGCAAACAACTGCGAATAGAACATATTGCATATAGCCTTATATGTTGTGTCAGCGGGCGGAACAATCAGAAATATAGCCGTCTTTTCAACGCCGATGTTATCAAAGTCCATTTCATCAATTACAGTCAGGTCGTTGACATCTTCTACTGCCCACAAATCAAGACGTGTTGAGAGCGTCTTTGCGATACCTCCCATAGTTTCCTCAGGAGTACCTTTGATACCGTTCCAGTTAATTGTAGCAGCATCACAAGGATGCTCGATTGAGTGTTTATTAAGGCAACGAGCCAATTCGCACAATTCGTCTATTCTTCCATTTTTATATGTGATACTGTTAAGCAGTCTGACTACACGACCAAAGCACTTAATTTCACCTTTGGCTTTCCAAAGATATATCATTATCGCAGTCAACAATGACTTTGCCGAACCCGACCAGAAATCTTCTTTATCATCGTCGCCGGCAGAGGCGTTAATAAAGGTGTTTGCCAAAACAACAATATCCTGCTCATCATTGATATAAACAAACGGATTATATGCGTTGGTTTTCTTTATATTGATCAAGTTAAACACTCGCACTTTATATCCGTTTTCCATAAGCAATTTTGCTGTATCACGATATAATTCGCCTTTCGGATCTGTCACTACATAACTGCCGAACATCTGAATGATGTCAGGCTTGATCTTGCGGAATGATTTACCTGCTCCCGGACCGCCTATAACTATTTCATTGAGATTATGCGGCTCGTAGTAGCAACTTTTAGGATTGTTGACCGTTACATAGAACCCGTTTCCGATAGGAATACCTGTTGTGTCACTGTTATCCTTTTCGTCACGCTTAGTTGCCCAATCGGCACTTCCGGCTTCCACGCCTTTGTAATCATCGTAATTTTTACTGAACAGCATAAGTGCAAGCAGTGACAAAGCAACAACGTAAATATACCAAACAGAACCGTGCATTTGCATTATTGCACCGATGTCAAAAGGTGCTGTAAAAGTTGGATTAGTCCAATATGGCATAGATTTTATCAGCACCGACAAATTTAAATTATCCGATGATATGTTGTTGTCGTATGCGTAGCACTGTAAGCTGTAAATCAGATAAGATATAATCAGGAATGTGATTACACCTATAACGGAGATAAGTATAAGACCGGTCTTTAAGACGGATTTGCTGTTTTTGTGCCGCAATTTGTTTTTATTTGCCATTACACCCTCCTTTAAATGTGCTACAGGTAGCACATATCAATTCTGCAATTGTGCTACCGGTAGCACGCTTTCTCAAACAATAAATGCCAATCAGCGTTTTCTCTTACGCTTCGATAACGGGAACACCAGCACAACAGCCGCACTCATCATTACCATTGATATGATAATAACCGCTGTCTGCGTAAAGCTGTCCTCGCTTGCACCTGTCGGGGGATTCTCCGGTATTCTGTCGTTGTACATTTCTGCAACAGCCATTACACCGTCACGGTCAATCGTTAACTGCTTATCATCCGGTAAAAGATAGCCGGCAGAAGCGTCATCTGCAACTTCGTGGATATTGTATTCTCCGGCTCTTAGATCTGTAATATGGATAATGCCGTTCTCATCAGTAGTGTAGATCTTACTGAATGACTGACCTGTGAACGTCTTTCCGGTTACCTCAAAATGTATTCCTTCGACCTTATTGTCATATGAAGTCTTTACAATCTTGATTTCACCCTTCTGAGGCGAGTTGATAAACGTACCCTTGCCAAGCTCATCGTTGGAAACTTCTACGGTTTCGCCGTCGTTTACGATCTGGAAGTAATAGAAGTTTGTATCACGGACAAAGTATTCGGGAGCCTTTGTTTCCTGTACATAGTATTCACCGTACACAAGTCCTTCAAGGCGGTATACGCCTGTTTTGGTTTCCTTCATCGTACCTACAACAGTTTTCTTGTCCGATTTATAAACTGTAAATACAGCACCTGTCAGCTTGTTTTCGGGGTAGTCCTCATCGACCTTCGTCAATGTGACATTGCCGACAATAACCTTATTGACAAACTCTGCACTTGCAGTTGCGTCCTTAGTTACCGTGATTGTCTTGACCTGTGTCTTAGGCAGATAACCCTCAGCATTGTTGATTTCGGTTATCGTGTACTTACCTGTCGGCAGTTCTGTAAGTTCAAACTTGCCGTTTGTCAGCATAAAGCGTGCTTCTGCTGTCTGACTGCCGTTATACACATACTTGCCGTTCTTCGATACAGCCTTTAAGTATGCTCCGTCAGCGTTCTTTACAGTGAAGTACACGTTCTTTTCAAGTTCTGCCTTCTGAGCTGTTGTCAGCCCGTTGGGGTTTGTCCATTTCTTCACGATACTTGCGTTACCTGTGTCACGGATGTTTGTAAATGTCAGCACTGCCGCTGTATTCTTGGTGATTTTGATTTTCTGTGTCTGCTGCTTCGGGCTGTAGTCCTTTGCATTGTTAAACTCAGTTACTGTGTATTCGCCTGTAGGCAGTTCTGCGATTACAAATGCACCGTTTTTCAGAGCAAATTTTGTTTCTGTTTTCTGTGTGCCACAGTAGATGTAGCTATCGTTGCTTTCCTTAACCTTGAGATAAGCACCATTGCTGTCGGTTACGGTAAAGTATACATTTTTTTCGATTTCAGCCTGTTCAGCGGCTGTCATTATATCAAACTGCTTCCATACCTTTATAACCTTACCTGTGCCTGTGTCACGCTCGTTTACAAACGTTGCCGTTGCTGTCTGATTTCTTACTACAGTTATCTTCACGGGATTTTCCGACTTGATTGTGTAATTGGAAAGTGTACTGAATTCCGTCACAGTGTAGTCACCTGTAGGCAGTTCAGCGATTGTAAATGTGCTGTTTTTCAGAACGTATCTGAATTCTGACGTGCTTTCGCCGTTATATGTGTATACGCCGTCTGCACCTGTAGCTGTGATGTACTTGCCGTTGCTGTCCTTTACAGTGAAATACAGGCTCTTTTCAAGTTCTGCCTTCATCTGTGCGATTTCATCGGCTGTCATATCTGCTGTACTGTTGTCAAGTTTCCATTCCTTGATTACAGCGCCGTGACCATAAGGATATTCGTTGAAGTCGGATTTGCCGATTTCGTTGCTTACCGATACAATAGCGTTTGCTGTTTTAAGCGTTACCTGGTGTACGTCTGTGTCAAGGTAGTAGCCTTCGGGAGCTGTAAGCTCCTTTATATAGTAAGTTGTGCCTGTTGCACTGCTTATAGGTAAGTTGTTGCAAGTGTACACTCCTGTGGCTGTTTCGATAATCTCTGCATTTACAAGTGTGCTGTCAGTGTCCGACTTATACGCCTTTGCTACTGTCTTGCAAGTGCTGTCGGTATAGATACCGAATGTAGCACCTGTTACCTTTTCGCCGGTCTTTGCGTCAACCTTGTTGATAACAATGTGACCGAAAGGCTTGTTTTCAAACGTTGCAGTAGTAGTTGCATTGCTCTTTACTTCAATCGTCTGATTTGCAGGCGTGATATATCCGACTGTCTTGCCGTCCTTTACTTCCTTTACGGTATAAGTACCGATAAGGAGGTTTGATATATTGATTTCGCCCTTTGCGTCTGTTGTGTATGTCTTGGTTGCTACGGGTGTGCCGTTAAGAGCCGTGCCGGAAACTTCAAACTTCCAACCGGAAAGAACATCGTCTGCACTTCTCTTGACTATCTTTATATTGCCCTTCTGCGGAGCATTGGGGAACTTGTCGTTGCCGTTGATTGACATATCGACAACCTTGCCTGCGTCAGAAATTGTAAACTGATAGAATGTGTTGTCGATATTGTAATACTGCGGTGCTTTTGTTTCTCTGAGGTAATATGTGCCTGCCGGGATTTCGTCAAGCTGATATGTACCCTTTGATGTTTCTGCGAGCTTGCCGTATACAGTAGCCTTATCAGACTGATATACTGTAAACTCGGCGCCGCTCAGAAGTACATCGGGATGATCTGCGTCAACCTTTGTCGTTCTGACCGAGCCTAAAGGCGTTTCATAGAATTTCGATGTAGCGTTGTTTGAAACTGCTACGGTTGAATTTGCCGTTTTAAGCGTTACCGGGTGTACGTCTGTATCAATAGCGTAATGGTCGGGAGCTGAAAGCTCCTTTACATAATACGTTGTACCGTCCTTGCTCTCAATCGGCAGGAAGTTGCAAGTGTACTTGCCTGTCGCACTTTCTGTGATTACAGCGTCTGTCAGAGTATCATCTGTAGCCGATGTATATGCCTGTGCAGGAATTTCACATTCAGTGTCCGTATAAATGCCGAATGTAGCACCGCTCAGAGCAGTGCCTTTTACGCTGTCAACCTTGTTGATAACGATATTCGCATACGGCTTGTTCTCGAAGTTGACGGTTGTTACAGTATCGGTATTGACTTCAAGGTCTTTGCTGTTCTCGGTAATATAACCGACTGTCTTTCCTGTCTTGACCTCTGTAACCTTGTAATCACCGATACGGATATTACTGATTGTGATTGTACCCTTTGCGTCGGTAGTAAAGGTCTTGTCATAACTCTGTCCGGTCTTGGCTGTGCCGGTTACTCTGAACTGCCAGCCGGAAAGAACACCGTCAGCACTGTGCTTTACAATGCTTATCGTACCGGTCATTGCCTTGTTGGTAAACACTTTCTTTACCGAGCCGGCAGGAGTAATGGTGAAAGTCACGGGGTCGATTGAGAAGCTGTAACCTGTTGTACCGCTTACTTCGTACACTGTGTATTCTTCTCTTGCGGGAAGCTCGTTTGCAATAAAGTTATATGTGTCTTTGTTCAGCTTTAATTCTGTACCGGTATTGTTCTCGCCTTTATAAGTATAACTGCCGTTTGAGCCTGTAAAGGTGAGATATTTGCCGTTGTGCTTGATTTTAAAAGCGACCTCGGCAAGTTTGTCATCGGGGATATTTTCAATTGCGCCGTTTTCGTTTAAAAACTGCTTGTCAATCTGCACTGAGCCTGTCTTAAGCTGATTGTCAAGCTCGATGTCATCAAGGTCGATTACGGTATTTGGATCACCATTGCCCAGGTCAATACGCTGGTCCCGGTTATCAACATCGTACTCCGTTCCGCTGTACGTTTCGATGACAGCTAAGTAATACGGATTTGTGTTAGAACCGAATGAAATAGTCATTTCGCCGTTTTCATTCAGCTTTAAGTCAGATGCAGATGACTTTGTAGCAGTTACATCTTTGAAAGTATAATTGCCATTGCTACCGGTAAAATTAACATAATATCCTGCCGGCGGATTCGAGGAAACACTTCCGCTGTAGCCAAGCACCTGCAGATTTACGGTAACCTTAGCATACTGTTCTTTGAGCTGTGCTTCTGTCAGATTGTCCTCATCAGAGAAATGTTTTCTTATAACAACAACAGGTGTTGATTTGTTTGTAAAAGATACGCTTTTTGTTTCGCCCTTGTTGGCGATCGTGACGGTCTTTGTCTGCGTTTTCGGATTATAACCGCTTGCGTTATTGATTTCGGTCACACTGTATGTTCCCATCGGGAGCTTGCTTACACTAAACTTACTTCCGCTGAGTTTTAAATTGTTCGCTGTAGTCTGAGTGCCGGCATAAACATAAGCTCCTGCCGAGCCTGTGACCTTGATAAACTTGCCGTCGCTGTCCTTTACCATAAAAGTAACGTTCTTTTCAAGATTTGCGATCTGAGCAGATGTAAGAGTTGTATCGGACAGCCATACCTTTTTTATCTGAGCTGTACCGCTGTCCTCGCTGTTTACGAAAGACACGGACGACGTTTTATCTCTTGAGATGGTAATTGTCTGATATGCTTTGTTGACCGAATAGCCCTCCGGAGAGCCGTACTCATACACGGTGTACTTGCCTGTAGGCAGGTCAGAAACTGTGAATTCACCTGTACCGGGATTAACATACAGCGACGTTGCTGTAGTCGATGTTCCGGTAAACGTATATGACCCGCTGTACTTAGTACCGCTTACCGTAATGTACTTGTTATCTGCATTCTTGATACGGAAATATATCTGCTGATTTTTTGCGTTTGCGGATATTGCGTTACCGTTTGTATCCACCCAAGTTTTTATTACTTCGCCCGTTCCGGTATTTCTTGTATTCGTGAACGTTACCGTTCCTGTGCCGCCTGCCGTAACCGTTACCGTCTTACTAAGGTTACTGCGTGTATAGCACGGTATTCCTGCTCCATCAGTACCATACTCATAGACCGTATATGTTCCCGCAGGTAACGATTTTACTAAAAAAGTGTTACTGCTGTTGAGCTTGAACTTAGTTACGGAACCGCTTGTAGAGTAGGTATACGAGCCTGCCTTGCCAGTAGCCTTCACGGCCGAACCCGAACTGTTCTTTATCGTGAAATAGATGTCGCTGTTATCGGCTTTTGTGCTTGAATTGTCTTTGTTATGTTCCCATACTTTTTTTATCTGAGCTGTGCCTGTGCTTTCGGTCTTAAAGTTTGCGTAGAACTGCACAGGGTCATCAATACCCGCCGCCATAGTCTGAGAGCCATTGCCCGATTTCCATATAACGAGCTGATCTCCGCTTGTGCGGTTAGCTTTATATGTACAAGCCTTTGTACCGCTAATTTTGGTTGTTGTACTGAAGGTGTACTTATTACCACTCTTTGTAACAGTAACTCCCGAAATATTGAAAGCACTTGCAGGCATACCGCTGTTGTTTGTATCAACGATGGTGCGTGAGTATTTTTTAGTTGACGAATCATATTTCAACACGTGTGTAGGTGCTTTTGACTTACTAACGTCAGTGAAACTCGGAATAAGTGAATAGCTTTTCATCTTACCGAGAATGTACTCATAGCACTTTTCGGCAGGTCTGCCCTTTAACTGGTCGTAATAAGCTGTTTTAGGTGTATTAGGAATAATTGAATTAACAGCCAGGTCACTTTTACCGTATCCTGTACGCAGATCTTGCTGAATTTCCCACGATACTGCCTGTGTAGCGAACCAAAAGTCATCAAGATTTGTATTTGCTACAGGTGATGATTTTGTATCGCTGTTAAAACCGCAAAGTAAAACATATTTTAACATTTGCTGTATATCACGAGGGAGATTTCTTAGATAGGTATTATTGTTACCTTCGCCTACATAAGAACTTCCTGTGTTATATGCAACACCGGCTTCAATACATATAGCGGGCTGAATAATGCCGTTCTTACTTACGCCTAACTTTGCGTGAGTAGAAGCATAACGAGTTGCTTTTCCTATGCTACCGTCCGACTTATAGTAGATGTAGTCGTAATTGTACTTATCGGCGTAAGTCTTACCGTCAGAACCGACAAAATCACCTATCATTGCGGCATACACGGTATCGCCCTTACCCCATTCAGCCGCTAATGTCTGAATAGGAAGTGCTACCAACATCATAATGCTTGCCAAAAGCAAGCTTGTCAGCTTTTTGAATTTGTTTTTCATACTGATTTCCTTTCTTGGTTTGTATTTGTATATATAAAAAAGCAGTCCTACGGGTGCGGACTGCTTTGGATTTTTACTTTCAGAAAAAGAAAAAGAGCCTTGATTTTTCAAAGCTCTTAAAGTATATTTAAATTGTCATATGTTCAAAAGGAAACAACTAATCATCATAAACCGAGTCTGCTGTTTGTCCTCTTAAGAAGTATATAGCGTATGCTTTTGTCAGCTTTCCGTTTTCATCTCGCACATCCATATCTTCGGATATATCTCGAATGTAGACCTTGAAGTAATCGCCCTTTTTCATTTGTGCGACTCTAAAATTAGCACCTGCTTCATCTTCAACATTTCTCTTTATTACATTAGGGTGCATATCGTAAGAAATAACGAGAGGAACGTTCCAAGTACTGCCTTCAGGAGTCCAATCCGGATCATCAAGATTTTTCAAACCATAATTATTAACGGCGTCATCAACGATGACCTTCTTTATAGCTTCAAGGTCGAACGGATATTCATATATCGACTTCGGCTTGCTATCCTGCTTCTTTGTGGTGGTGGTCGCAGGCTTAGGTGCTTCAGCTTTCTTTGTGGTTGTTGTAGTCTGTATAACAATCTTGCTATCGCTCAGATAGTCACCGTGTATAAAGCTACCGTCAGAAAGTTTGAAGTAGCCTGTATCGGTCTTGGCTGTTACTGTCACCTTGTCATTCACACTGTACAGCTTAACTGTGTCAGCGCCGAGTACAGCTTTCTTACGGCTGTAGCAGTCTGTGTTGACGTACTTTGTACCGCTTGCCTTGCTCTCCGTCCATTCGGGTGTGGGCTTTGTTGTGGCGGCGGTTGTTGTCGTTGCCGGCTTTGGCTTTGCCGTTGTTACCGCTTTTGTGGTGGTAGTGGTAGTTTCAGCACTTTTTGTTTCCTGTGGCTTTGTGGTGACAGCTGTAGTGGTCTGAGCAGTAGTTGTTTCTGCTTTCGGCTCGTCAATCCTATCCATCACCGTTCCCGTCACTGCCGGAGCGGTAGTTGTCACTGCCGTTTCGGGTGCAGAGGACGTTGTGCTGCTTGCATTGCCTGCCGTGCAAGCACTGGTCAGTATTACGCTGATAAGGGTTATTGTTGCGAGTATGGTGTGGGTACGTTTCATTTTGTCCTCCTTTGTGGGATTGTTAGATTGATCTTAACTGTTTAAGATAGCTTTTATCTGTTCTTCTGAAAGTCCGCTCTTTCTCATCTTGGCGAGGATTTCAGCTTCTTTTTTTCTTTCGCCTTCTGCTCTGCCTTCTGCTCTGCCTGCCAGCATTGCAGAACGTTCAAGGCTTGCCTGGTCGTTAATATACTTTTCTCTTGAAATTGCGTCAAATCTGAGCTGTTCGTTTTCGCTGAAGTATTTCAGCTTTGTGATCGCCTTATCAAGTGTCGAATCCTTTGCTGTTTCTAACATATCAAGCTCCTCCTCCGTTTCTGCATTCAAGAATCTTAACCAACGTTCTTTTTTGCTCTGAAGATTGGTTTTCCTGTGATTGAGTTTTTCAAGTTCGAAAAACTGCAATGAAAACTTATCGGTCAATACATCGTTATGACTTTCTTCTTTAGGTAAATATATCGAGTGATACTTTTCTCTGTCTGGGAACATCGAATAGCCGAGAATGTTAAGTGAAATTGTCATCGGCAGTTCGCTGTATGCGTCACCGGATTTAAGTGAGCCGGTGAATAATTTTGACCAGTAGAACAATGCTCTCTCGGCGTAGTCAGACCTCTGATTCAGCTGTATCTCTACATTGATAAGCCTGTATTTATTCTCCGTCTTATCCTTTTCACTTTGCAATTTGACATTGAGGTCAAGTCTGCTTACCTTTCCGTCGGGGCTGTCCGGCATCAGTTCATTCTTTGTTATCTGAATGTCGGCTATCTTTTCGTCCTCCGGTAATTCGAGTATCGCATCAAGAAGTCCGATAAGAAGTTCATTATCGCCATCGTCCGTGAACAACTTCTTGAATATTATATCCAGCTTTGCCTTTACTATATTTCTTGCCATTTGTGCAGCTCCTTTCGATTCGGTACTATTTCCTCAAGTATATTGTACCATAAAAGCGGATGAATGTCCAGCGAATACAGCAAAAACATATACAAAATATAGTATTGTTTTTTGTTCGTTTCGCCGATTTTTACAAACTTGTTACATTGTGCTACAGGTAGCACAAAAGAAAAAGCTGTACTCTTGATTGAAAACAGCTTTGAATTTTCATATTTACTTTTTTATTGTCAAAAAAGAAAAAAGCGGCTGAAATCAGTCGCTTTTAGTGCTATAGTAAGAAACTATTATTCGTCAACTTTACCTGTACCATTACAATAAGGACAAACGCCATTTCCTTTGCATATAGGACAAGTATCATTTGGATAAGGATGAGGATTTATCTTCTGTACTGAACCTGTTCCTTTACAATAATAGCACTCACCAGTTCCATCACAAAAATCACATTCTTTTTTATTCATAAAATCACCTCCATTTTCTATAAAACTATATACGATATAATTCTAATCTAAAAAATTATTTTCATCATACTTGTAAGATGATTTTAGCCGAAACATTTTAATCAGCATAATTTCATTTGCATTATCGAACCAATAACACAGAGGATAAGGAAGCCGAAATTGATTTTTTAAAAAAGTCAAAACTTTTATTTGATTTTGTACTTCTAAAGATAAATCACCGTTTCTGTAATAACTAATTTTGGGACATTTGAGTTCATTAAAGCACCCATAAATTCTGCAAACAATAGGTCTTACGGAATAAACTGCACAGCGATTTTGTAATAAAAACGGACATGAACAATCTAAATGAATATTCGAAGTGTCATGTTCTAAATTGATTAACTGAACATTTCCTTTTGCTCGTAATTTTATATATTCATATTCATCTGGATACAGTTTTTTTAAGCTATCTTTCTGTGCTTTTGCGTTTTCTACAAAGTCTAAAATTTGAATATCACTATAATTTTCAAACAGAAATAGCAATATCACATAGAATTCTCGTTCTGTAACATAAAAATAATCATTGCAACAGTAAACGCAATTTTTATTACAATGGATTTTTCGTGTTTGATCATCTATCTGAGAATATAAATCCAAAACACTTTTTACATAACTATTTGGGTGAATTTTTTCTTTCAGATATAAATTTTGTTTGTTCTCTTTTGATTTTTTCTTTACAAATATCATTGCTTTCCTCGTTTATATTTGATTTGGTATCTTCTACCATTACATTTGATATGCCGTTTGATATCAAATATCTTATTGCTAAATTGTAAACGTAATTATCCATATTTTACTCCATTCTATCATATTCGACAACTAATGTCAACTTTGCTTAGTGCGTCAAAGTGTCGCAACTGTTTTCGATTATATATAAAAAGCAGTCCTACGGGTGCGGACTGCTTTGGATTTTTACTTTCAGAAAAGGAAAAAGCGACTGAAGACAGTCGCTTAAATCTATGTAACTAAAGTGTCGGGTACATTCCCTGATCTTGAGAGTGCACGTGTTTATCGGGATTGAGTTTAGCGTTTAGCTCTTCTATCTGTTTGGCTTGCGTTTTAATTACTTCATCAAGTTCTTTATTTGTTTCCTCTAATTCAGATTTTTCTCGATACAAATCGGCAATTAGTTGATTTTTCTCTCCTAATATGTTTTTATACAAAATTAAGTCATCAATGGCTTGTGCCCATCTGTATTCATTGCTTTGGAGTAACTGTTCTTTTTGTTTTCTCATTTCGCTCTCATTCACAATAAAGGTGTATGTCTTCTTTGCGTTGTCTGCAACGATATTAATGCTTTTCTTGATTTCTTCATTTAAGATTATTTTAATATCCTTGTGATCTTCCCTGAGAATTTTATGTTGTGCCGTAAGATTTGTTTCTTCACCGTTTGTTACTCCGAGTCGGTTTGCAATTGAAAATTCACCGTCTTTTACGCCGATCTGGCAATCCTGCAATTTAACAAGATTGTCATTTATTTTTTTGCTTTTTATTCCGTAGCTTATGCCAACGCCGCCTATTAAACCTAATATACACACGAACGCTACTAATATTGCTAATATTTCCATGTACTTACTCCCTTCCTATTGTGCTACCTGTAGCACAAAATAGAAATGCTGATTAACTTTCAGAATTAAAGAAAAAAGCGACTGAAGTCAGTCGCTTTATGATATTACTTATAAGTCAGGCATCAAATTTTGAGCAATATCCAGTAAGGTCTTATTTCGAAAATGCTCATTATTTTTGTTAATCAAATTTAAGAAATACATCTCATCTACCTTAATTTGCTTACTGAAAAAAGCCTCATTTTTGCTATTTGAAATCTTCAGCTCAAATGTTTCAATTAAATTATCGTCTATTATCTCACGCTGATGTTGAATAAGGCAATAACTGATATCAACAAATTCACCCAGTTTATTAGTTAAAATCGAATAACCTTTATGTCGTTCGTCCGTACAAAATAAGGCTTCATGGCAGTTATTCATAATAGCTTTGTAAACATCTGAATCTTTTCTGATAGGTTGACCGAGTAATGTCTTTGCCCAGGATAGATGGCATAATATCCACGGAATATTGTTCAATGTACCCCATGAATATAACCATCCTTTGCCTTTTACGAACGTCTCTAACATAGATTTTGCCGATTTGTTTGTTATATAAATATCAAGAACCTGCCTTAAAATATAAATTACTCTATCGAATTGATCACGCAATAGATAATAAATATTTTTTTCAAGTTCTGTTAATTTGCCTTTTCTGCTTTGTGGATTAACATTAAAAGATTTTTTTGAATAGGGACAAAAATCATAAGCTTGCTGATTATATTCGGCAAGTCCTGCTACACTATGTATACAATGTCGAGCGTATGGCTTATCTGTATTTTTAATCCTTTTATACAATCCGATTATCTGGATAGGATTATCACAAGCAGGACAAACCGCATATTGAATTTGCTCGTTGGAATTATTAAAAGTGTAGTAAGGCTTTTTTTGCTTTGTCTGAAGCTCAAATATATTTTTATTGAGCTCATATATTTTACTGCTTCCGACTTTAAGTTTAAATCTTTTCATTAATGTTCCTCATCAAAATAACCGAATTGCTGTGAAACAGAGATCCACCATTCTTCAGGCAATTTAGGAACTATTCCCTCATCTTCGGCAAATTTAACACATTTAAGAATGTCGAGTAATCCTATATTGAAAGTATGAACAGTATCTTTTAATTCAAATAAACATGGTTCAAAGCAATTCTCGCAGAATATTCTGCTTGATTTACCAGTTGTTTTTGCTTTACATATTTGTGCTTTCATGCTCATTTTATCTCCATTCTATCATAATTGACAACTCGTGTCAAATATTAATTTGTATCATTTAATGTGCTATCTGTAGCACATAATATATAGAAAACTGCCGCCGACCGATTTTATGTTAACGCTTTATGGCTGTTGATGCAGCCTTTGCTTCCTGCTGATTGGTTGTAGCTGTTACAGCATTTTTAAATGCAGCTATCACCTTGTTGCTCAGTTCATCGTGAAATTCTTTGGTAACCGGATTGGCAACATTCTTGTATTCACCGGCTGAATTTTTATACTGCGGCATCTGCAAAAACATTCCGTTTTCACCGTCAAAGACTTTCACACCTGACACAACAAAGCAATCATCCATTGTTATCTGAGCGAATCCTTTAAGATTACTGTCAGGATTATTGTTAGGAACAACCTTGACCTTTGTAGCAATTGCTTCAGGCTCACTTTTAATTACAGCAGTAGCATTGTTTTCATAGGCTGTCATTACAGCCTTGTTTATTGCTTTGCGCATTTCAGCGGTCACCGGATAGCAGTCGTCGTAATACTGTTTATCTTTGCCAAGATGATTCGGCATAGCCACATACATTCCTTTTTCAGTTTCGATTACCTTGATACCACCAACGGCAAAGTTGCCGTTGAGTACGACTGTGGCTAACGCTTTTAACTTACTTTCCGGGTTATCAAGTTTTGTTACTCTTGTTGTTATATTCATATAAGTACCTCCTGTTACAGATACAATCTACATCATATCCTGTTCTGTTTCAGTTCGACGGCAGGTTTCAAGCATTAAAGCTTTTGATGACTTTTTTCTGTTTCAGATGCGGCTTTAAGAGATATTTCCCGCACTGTTTCAAAGTCGGATTTCAAGAAACATATTGTAGTTTCCCGTGCGTTGATTTTTGCGGAATATTTGATTTCACGTTCCGATAGCTGATTAATTACTTTTTGAGCAATGCTATTGTTTTTAAATAGCTTGTATGCTACTTCGCCTTCAGCCGTCAAATCCGCATGGTTAATGTTCCCGCATAATATCTGAGTAGACAACAGCCCGTATTCAGACAACACTTTTTCTTTGAGTAATTGTCCGAAACGGTCATTTAAAGGAACTGCCATATCATAGTAATTACCATCTTTACTCTTGATTTTTGGCATTTCATAGTCTATATTCCCATCACGGCAGATTATTTTTATTCCCGAGATAACAAAGCTATCAGACAATCTGATTTCACCGACAGCAGGAACCTCATCACCGTATGCTTTTGTTTTATGAAGCCTGACGGTGATTTTCATATCTACAGGTGATTTTTCAGCAGGTAGGGAAGATAGGTTATCTACATAATTTCCGATAACGGAATTGATTATATCCTCTTTAACTTCCGAGCGTGTCGGAAATGCCATATCATAGTATTTTCCGTCACTGTTACGGTTGCTTGGCATTGCTACAAACATAGCATCGTTATCATCGGTACCAATGTCGATAATTCTAAATCCGTGAATAGCAATGTTGTTATTTAAAACAATCGTGGCATAAGCTTTCACCGGACTACTGTTATCTGTGTTTTTTATAACTTTTGACTGTATTTCCATATAACCGGCTTTTCACCTCTTTCTACATTTTAGGTGTGCTACCTGTATCACATTTGATTGATCGACTGCTATTGACTATATTATCAAGAATTGGCTTGTAAGCAATGCTGACTTTTGCGATTATTCGGTCGCCGGACATCTGAAGATGATAGCAAATGCCCGAATTTTTCAATTTCTCTACATCATTCTGACTGATATATGCATAATAGTAATTCTCGTTTGCCAATTTGCAAATATCGCTGTAAACATCACCGTTCACTACATCAATAATCTCACCTTTCCACAGTTCCCCGTGCAAGCCCTTATGATTGATGTTGTTTTTGGCTTTGACAGACATTCCGCCAGCCTTTTGCCATTCGAGCAAGTTTTTATTATAATCGTCTATCAGAATATCTTTATCGGTGAGCCGATGACCGATAGCTTCTGACTTTGGTACATTCAGAGAAGTAAAAATTCTGTGTTCTTTATCAATATTTGGTAAATATCTGTCTAACCATTTCTGCTTTTCATCCAAAGAGCAGGAGTTTACTGTTGCAGATAAAATAAAAATCTCCGCCGTACTATCATTCACCAATTGTTCAATAGCATATACGGCGTTTTCAAAAGGCTTTAAATCAATAAAAAAACCTTTTTCAAACATTCGTTCAAGGTATAAATTTTCATCGTGAAACCTTGCTATTGTTCCATCCATGTCAATATAGATTTTTGTTCTTTCTTGTAATATGGGGATATTACCGGAGGCTACTTGTTCGCTAACGCCTTCCAATTCATTTATGATTGCTTTTTCCCAATCCTCAAGATTATTCGGAAGCGAGTTTTTGAAGCACTCGGAGTTCAAACGGGATATATGCTCAAAGAATTCCTTTTCTATGCTTTTTTCACCACGAAAACCGATATACCATTCATTGAGCAACAAAGGAATGAATTTTGCAACGAAAATATCATCCATTTCTTCTCTGTCGAGCTTTTTTGACGCATACATTGCATAATCTCCGAACCATTCTGTGATACGATCAGGTTCGGACGTATTGTGCCTTATTTCATATCTTGCTATCAATTCGATTTTATCAACTGTGGACAACTTTTCCATATTATAATCCTTTCTCAGTCAAGTTGTGCTACCTGTAGCACAAACAATAGTGCGGTGTGAAAACACACCGCACAACTTCGTTTACTGTCAGAGAACTATAAAACTATATTTTTTGCGTTCATAATAGTTTCTGCCTTTGATTTGTCATTTGTGGAAACCCGGATAACCATACTACCGTCTGCTTTAGTCTGCTTTTCAAAAGGAATAGACGCATTGTTTAAAGCATTTATCTGTTCGTCAGTAGCAGAGAAGTAGTAATAATCAGATATAGCGTTTTGCTCAGGCTCATTTTCTCCGGAAGAAATAAGTTTTTCAACTTCTATCTGCCGTTTTGTCTTAGCCTTTAATTCTTCTTCCTGTGCAAAAGGTTTCTGTACCTCGATCTGAGCAGTTTCATACTGTGTCTGTATGTTCTTTAGCTCTGCCTTTGCATTTTCAATATGGTCGGCGATACGACCTATTGCATTATCAATACGGGTTATATTACCGTTAGGATCATCACCGAGCGATACTTTTTGAGTTGTAGCACTTTTAAGTAAAACCTCATAGAAATGCGTTGTAAGATTGAGCTGAAGTTCCATATCAAAACCTCTGTATTTACCGATTTTTATCGGGTCTGAGCTATTCATTTGCTTACAGGATTCTAAAATGGCTTTTCCGGCATCAGCTTTTTCCGTAATGTATTCGCCATTGATTTCCATACCGACAAAACTATCATCAACAGGCTTCGGATGTGCTTTTGCAGTCGATAAATCCTGTTCTAATGCCTTTATAGTGTTAGTCAACGATGCAATCTTCTGAGGATAGAATTTAATTATTTTGTCCTCTAGATTGTACTTTTCAGAAAGATAGTTAGCTTTCAGCAGCTTCAGCTTTTGTATCTGAATATCTAAATCCATCTTTTCTTTAATGTACGGATTTCCGGTTGCAAGCATTTTGATTTCCGCATAAGATAGTGCCGTTTCATCTATATCATCAGCGGACCTTACAGGTGATTTGCTCGTCATAATCTGACTGGCGAATTTCTGCTTGCCTTCAACAAGCTGATAAAGATAAGCATCGAAAGTCTGTTCCGTAACATACCGATAGATTTCAACCTCCGGATTTGAGTTTCCCTGACGGATAATTCTTCCGGCTCGTTGCTCAAGGTCTGACGGACGCCAGGGACAATCTACATCGTGTAGTGCAATAAGCCTATCCTGTACATTCGTTCCTGCTCCCATTTTCTGAGTAGATCCAAGCAATACTCTGACTTCGCCTTTACGTACCTTTTGAAAAAGTTCCTTCTTCTTAACATCTGTATCGGCTTCGTGTATAAATTTAACTTCACTTTCAGGGATACCTCTCTCAATCAGTTTTTTTCTGATGTCGTTATAAACGGAAAATACACCATCATTCTTCGGAGTAGACAGATCACAGAATATAAGTTGAGCAGATTTTTTATCCGAATTTTCATTCCAAATCCGATATACATTATCTACACAAGCGTTAATTTTACTGCCCTCGAAATCAGGAAGCATATCATTAAGCATACGCTGATCAAGTGCAAGTTTCCTGCCGTCATTAGTAATTTTAAGCATATTGTCAACACTTGCGTCAACATTTCCTTTGCGTACATTCTCGGCACGTTCGGCAAGTTGTGCTACCATTTCTTTTTGTATTTCTGACGGTTTGACCGCAATATTGTGGAAGTTTGCCTTAGGTACGGGAAGTTCCAACATATCGGCTGTGCGTATATCGGCAACTTCTTTGAACATTGACATAAGCTCAGGCAAGTTGAAAAACTTTGCAAACCTTGTTTTTGCTCGGTAACCCGTTCCTTCAGGTGTAAGTTCTATTGCAGTAACCGTTTCGCCGAAAGTGGAAGCCCAGCTATCGAAATGCTGTAAATCATTCTTTAAGAGCGTATCATACTGCAAATAACGCTGAATGGTGTAAAGCTCCACCATACTATTTGAAATAGGTGTGCCGGTTGCAAAAACCGTTCCACGTCCTCCGGTTATTTCATCAAGGTATCTGCATTTCATAAACAAATCGGACGATTTCTGAGCTTCTGTCTGTGCAATGCCACCGACATTCCGCATTTTCGTATAAAGGAAAAGGTTTTTGTAGTAATGACTTTCATCGACAAATATTCTGTCAACACCTAATTCCTCAAAAGTAACTACATCATCTTTGCGTGACTGATCATTGAGCTTTTCGATTTTTTGCCTAATTGATTTTTTAGCTCTCTCAAGCTGTTTTATGGAGAAATTCTCACCACGATTACGCTTCAATTCGGCAAGACCTTCTGTTATTTCATTTTCCTGTTGCTCAAGAGAGGCTCTCTGACGTTCTATGCTCATCGGTATTTTTTCAAACTGACTATGTCCGATAATGACTGCATCGTAATCACCCGTTGCAATTCTGCCGCAGAATCGTTTACGGTTTTTGGTCTCAAAATCCTTTTTTGTTGCCACTAAAATGTTAGCAGACGGATAGAGCTGAAGATATTCCGAAGCCCATTGTTCTGTAAGATGATTCGGCACAACAAACAAAGACTTGTTGCATAATCCAAGTCGCTTACTTTCCTGTGCTGCCGCTACCATTTCAAATGTTTTGCCGGCACCAACAGCGTGAGCTAACAGTGTATTACCGCCGTAAAGAATATGAGCAACTGCATTCCGCTGATGTTCTCTGAGCGTGATTTCCGGATTCATCCCGCTGAATACTATATGACTTCCGTCATATTCACGAGGGCGGATTGAGTTGAATTTTTCGTTGTACAGTTTACAAAGCCTTTCTCTGCGTTCCGGATCAGACCACACCCAGTCCTGAAAACCTTGTTTTATAAGCTCCTGCTTTGATTGTGCGATAGCAGTTTCTTTTTTATTAAGTACAGCCTTTCTGTTTCCGTCAATATCTTCAACGTAATCGAATATACGCACATCCTTCAGATTCATAGTTTCTTCGATTATTCTGTACGCATTTATACGGGCAGAACCGTATGTGTTATACGCTTTTACATTACTTCGGTCATACGATTTGCCGTCGATACTCCATTCTCCCGTATACTTTGAGTAATGTACAATTATACTGCTTTTTGCGTATCCGGGAGTATTCAGAAATTCATAAATGAATTGTTGAACAATATCAACCGGCAACCACGTCGAACCCAGTCTTACGGAAATTTCACTTGCTGTCAAGTCTTCAGGCTGCACTTTTTCAAGTGCTTCAACGTTAATGTTAAAGCGGGAATCGACTTTAGCCGAGTTTCGTGCTATTGCAAGTTTTTCTCTTACATTACCCGACAGATATTCATCGGCTGTGAAATACTTCGACAGATTTTCATTGTTGCCTTCATAAAGAGGGTTTAAGAAGATTACACCTTTCAAATCATTAAAGAGCTCGTTTTCCTCTTTTCCGGTAAGGCTTTGCATATATTCCATGTCAATACAAGCCTTTTCGCCGATTGATACTGCAAGAGCTTCACTTGCTGTATCAACCTGTGTAATTGGCTTATGTGGCATTATCGTTCGTTTGAAGAATATATCCGCTTTACGCTCGAGTTGCCCTTCATCGCCGAGTATTTCCAAGGCAGACACAAGTGCAAAAGAGCTATCATCGCTAAACGCCGACTTGTTGGCTCTGCTGTTAATCAGTCCGTATTTTACAGTAAAATTGTCATATTTTGCGTTAAGCAACTCCTGTGCCGCTTTAATGTCTTCTTCCGGATAGTCATCTGCTTGTAATTCGATTAAATTGCGTGTGCAATCACGAATTATAATTAATCCTTTGATACGACTTTCTGCTGTAGCAGATACTGTCACAGGTATCATTCGTGAGTTTTCACGGAAATACAGTTTATCATTTACAACAGAATAAGAAAAATTCTTTACAGAAGCATCTGCGGGAATTGACATATCTTCCTCAAGTTCATCGGTTGCAACATCATTCTCGTAATCTGATATTTCGCCGTGAATATTGGCTATAGCATCAGATAGGAGATCGGCAAGGCTACTGTCTGTATACGGCTCGCAAGTTACTTGCTGACCGAAACGACCTGATACAGTCTTCATTTCGCCGAGTACCATTTCAGGATTCTGAACAAAATATGAATTCATACGAATTCCGTTTTCATTCGTATCAAGGTGAACCCAGTCAGGCTCAATATCAATAAGGCGATCTCGCTTTTGCAAAAACAGAATATCAGATACAACCTCCGTTCCGGCACTGCTTTTAAAAGTATCATTCGGAAGGCGAATTGCACCTAAAAGTTCGGCACGTTGAGCAATATACTTTCTGACCGAGCTGTTTTCTTTGTCCATAGTACCCTTGCTTGTAATCAAAGCCATAACACCGCCCGGACGGAGCTTATCCAATGACTTTGCAAAGAAATAATCGTGAATCAGAAAATTGTGCTTATCGTATTTCTTGTCAACAACCTTAAAATCGCCAAAAGGCACATTGCCAACAACGCCATCGAAAAAGCTGTCGGGTATATTGACATTCTCAAAACCCTGTGCAGCTATTGATGATTTCTGATAAAGTTGCTGTGCAATTCCGGCTGATATAGTATCGAGCTCAACACCGTAAACCTTACTGTCCTGCATTGTTTTCGGCAGCATACCGATAAAGTTACCGATGCCGCAGGAAGGTTCAAGCAGATTGCCGTTTTTAAAGTTCATATTTTCAAGGACCTTATATACGGCGCTTATAACTGTCGGCGGAGTGTAAAACGCAGTCAGAGTTGACTCTCTTGCCGATGTGTATTCACTATCGGTAAGTAAATCTTTAAGTTCATTGTAATGGGAGTTTGACTGCTCAAAGAATTGCGGTAATCCGCCCCAACCGACATATTGTGAAAGTATGACCTGTTCCGTTGGAGTAGCAAGTCTATGTTCGCTATTTAACTTTTTGAGCAGACGTATGGCATTAATATTGTTATAATAGCGTTCGAGCGGAGTACCTGCACCCAACTCATCGGTATCAATATGGAAATTTGTACGGTAATCATTGTTGATTTCCGGGTACAAAACACTGGGAGCGTTGTTTTGCTTGCGGTTTTTCTTATGTTCATGAGCTGTCTTTAACTGTTTGCTATCAGTTGATTCATTATTGACCTGTGTATTTGTTCCCTCACGGTTACCGATGAATTCAAAATTATATCTTGAAACCAACGTTTCTTGCCATTTGCTGTCCGGTGAATTTGATATAAATTTCTTGTCACCGCTTTCATTTATGAGAGAAATAGAATATGAAGATACGGATTTTACTGCCCATATTTCGCCATCTACTTTGATAAGGTCACCTTCATCCAAATCATCAGCATGATATCCGTTTTTATCATAAGTGATTTTTTCGTTTTTAGCTAAAGCTATTAGCTGTAACATATTCTCTTCATTTCTGCCGATGAAGTCAGGATTTGGATCCGAATACTCGCTTAATACGGTTCTGTATTCTTCTGTGTCAACATCTATAAGTTCCGTGTATGCGTTTTCATCGAGATATTCATAAAATGAGTCCGTATCGGACGCAACATATTTTGCTTTTGAAATGAGCTCATAAGTGATATGAGCAAATACAAATTGTCCGCCGGATATGGCATCAGGATTATAATATACAGCAACTACTTCCTTGCGTTCTGCGTCATTGAAGTAATAATCATCGTCATTTATTGGAGTTGTATTCGTTTCAGAAATAACAGACGTATTGTTTTCTTCTTCTGAAAGTATAACCTTTAAATGCTCGTTAAGCGCATTTTCTTTTATCTTATGCTCAAAATCCGCTATATCATATTGTTTGTTGAAAAGGGGAGCGTTAGCGTCGCTGAGCATTACCTGCTGATCGTCTTTTGCCGTAATTCTGTATTCGGACGCTCTGATGAAAACGGTATCGCCGACTTTGTAAATATACTTCTCATTATCCTTGTTTTCAGAAGTGCTAAGACCCTGCTCGGTGTATTGTCTTTCCTCACGCTCGTTGAGCCATTGCGCATAATGTTCTTTTTCTTTTGCATTCAGATACCTGTCATTGTTAATCAACAGCTGTATGCGCTTTGCAACCTCTAACCAATTCAAATTGATTTTCGGAGCATTATCGGCATATCCCTTGCTGATACAAATACCTTTTGCATTGTGGTCATAGTGATATCCGGATACGCCGCCTGCGTGTGTTCCGCCACCAATGCCGTACTCGTTTTTCAGAAAATCCGCATTTTCTTTTTGTGATAAGCTTTTCCGGAACTGTTCATAGATACGGTATTTCCCGTCCCGAAAGCCGCTTCCGTTAGCGAGATGGTCATTTATAATTTCATTTGGAATAGAAAAAGCAGAGGCTTTTGTAACCTCTGCTTCATATTCTGCTATGAAAGCCGTTTGTTCGTTGATTGACGGTAACGGCTTAATGTTGCTTAAACGCTCATTATTATCTGCTGAGTAACTATCTCTTGAACTTCGTGTCTGAGATTGTTCATCAGCTGAACCCATTTCATCATATCTTTCGCTTTCAGCTCTTCTGTCAGTCCCTGTTTTACCGACATTTCTTTCATCAGTTCGTCCTCCAGTTTGAGTGCTCTCTGTTCCTCGTCTGCGAGATACTGCGTCAACTGACCTTTTGTCATCAGATTGTAGTACATTACTTTGCGATGCTGCTTCAGATATTCTTTCTTCATCTCTGCCCATCTGCCGAGAGTAACTTCCGGTTGTGTCGGTAATGTCAGATCCGGAATCTGATAATCGCCCTGCATTGTGTAAGTGATTTCTTTCATTGTAAGAACTCCTTTCGTTATCGGAAATTTTATTGATTACAGGCTGAATCACCTGTTGTTTTTCTTTTTTTGTTGAACGGATGGTTTTAGAAACTATGCCGAGTCCCATTCTTGCTATATCTCCGGTAGCATATCCTATTGAATTCAGCAATTCCGGTGTACTGAAATACTCTATGCCGTTGAAATCGTCATCGGTTAACAGGTTGTCCATTCCAAGCCGTTCATATATCATATATACAACGCTGTTAGTTACTATTCTCTTGTATATTTCTTCTGCATCCTCTGGCTTCATATAGTCAATTTCACTGCCGGTTCCGCTTTTGACAAAACCATAGATATAATCGTCTATATTGTCGTCAACTGCATTTACTACACTTTCTTTGATTACAATCCTAAGATCGTCTGAATCGGTTGATGTGCCGAAAGCATTCTTAAGAGCTTCTGCAACATCGCTTTGATATTCTTCTGACATTTTCCATACAGGAACTTCTCTTGATTGTTCTGTACCGTGTGTATCTGCGATGTCAAAGTAGTATTTAAGTCTTTGACTTTCGCCTGTAGAATCCTCAAATACCGCTATACCTTTTGCACCTCTGTTGACCCATCTGCCGAATGCTGTGTTCCAACGTTCGATTTCTAATACTGCCGTTGCGTCCGGACGCTGAGCAAACAGTAACAGCTGTTCGTCAAAACGTAGCTTATAATTTCTGCAAGCAGTTCTTAAGAACGATTGCCACGCTCGAGCTTCTTTCGTCACATCGACAATGATTTGTTCATACAAATCAGATATCAATTCGTACTTTTTAGCCATTTCTATACCTCCGTTTTTCTGCGGCTCACTTTTCTGCCTTGTGCAAGCCGTCATCATTTATATAAAAAAGCCGGAGAATAGATTTCACCGACTTTATTATAACACGTTTAGTTGCGCTTGTCTACTATTATTTTGATAAATATTAAACAAAGCAAAACTAAATTATTTGTTGTTTCTGCTAATTCTTCTTTCGGAACTGTTTCAGCAATTGATCAATTTTTATTTCATTTTCTCTAAGGAAAACTATATTGTACTTATCGCCTTTTTTGAAATAAGCAAACTGGATATCGGATTGCTTTATGTTGTCAAGCAAATCGGAAGTAACGATTCTATATTTAGGTTTCTCGCCGTTTATTGCAGCTAAACGTTTAATTTCATTATTTATTCTGCTATTTCTTTCATATTCTGATTCCTGTTTGCTATCATCCGACGGGTAGAGAATTTTATTGATGCGCTCCTTGGTGTCCGGCATAAACGCAACGTTATACTTTCCATCATCCTTCGGGAAAGCCGCAAGCTCGATTTCATTCATTTTTAATAGCTCTAACTGTATTTTAGTCACAATCATATAACTTAGTTTTGCGTTCGAAGATGCTGCATAATCTTTCAATCGTTTGTATTTTTGTGAGTTAATCAATTTATCCGATTGCTGTGCAATTTTTTTGCTTTCATAACCGAGAGCCTGACAGATTATTTCTTTGTTATATTCCTTGACTGTAATAACTGCTGTGTTAGTTTCCAAGTTTACATTGGCACTGTAGAATATCGGTAGAACAATAATTTTTCCAAGCTGATCTGCCGGAATTTTAACAGCAAAATTGTTACCCTGGGCTGATATCAGATCTCCGTATCTGATGTTCTCGCACCGATATTTTGTTCTGATTATATTCGTATTAGCTGTAGTCCTATTGGATAACCGGTAGTTTGTATGTTCTCTGTATGTCTTTCGTGGACTGACAAAAAATACACACAACAGTGTAAGCAACAAGGATTTCCGTGTACCTTTCGGAAAACGGCTCGGTTGATAATTTGTTCCATACTGTTTTTTTAAACACCTGTAATTATTTGCGTATCGGTTTTTTTGAGAAAATGACCAGGATTCAAACCTTTGCCATTCGTTAATATTTTTTCTTGCGCAGGTTTTCTTCGATTGCAAATTTACATTGTTTGTATTTGTATCAGCAAGATTTGTTGAATATCCCATTGCCTTTTCAAGCTCGGCTTTAGTATATTGGTTGCCGAACTGTTTAGCCAAAGTATCAACACGAATTGCTTTCTTTTCACCGATTTTGCGAATTGTTATATGTTTTTCATATCGGATTTCATAATTTCTGCTTTTGAAAAAAGATATGAATTCGCTTTTGCTTCTGCACTTTTCTTTCGCATCATCAAGATCACTCAGTAGCTGAATTTTCCACGACTTTTGTTTTAGTGCTAACTGCATTGTTGTTTGATCTATCGGTTTGAATTCAGATTGAGTGCTTATAACAGATACTCCGTATTTGCGACACAGTTTATCGCTTATATCTCTGTTGTTTTTCATTGATTCTTTATTATCGTAAAACTTTTTCCCTGTAATCATATTGCAGGAATTTACGATTATGTGATTATGTAAATGCTCTTTGTCAATGTGAGTGCTGACAACTACTTGATAATTCGGGAAACACTGCTTCACATATTCCACGCCGAAACGGTGAACAGTTTCCGGTGTAATATTATCGTTCGGTGAAAAAGACTGAATAAAATGATGAGCAATAATTCCTTTATTCTGATTAAAAGCTAAACGCAATAATCTGAATTGTTCAAGAGTATTTGAATTACTTCCCGAACAATTTATTCTTGAAACCTCGTATATTTTTGCAGGATTTGTTATGTAAGCAAGTGCTTCCGTCAAACCTGCTACGGTTTTGATTTTGTTTTCCGCAGTTTGATTAACCGCCATTGCTTTTTTCACCTTCTTCACTTTCGTGTTCTGCTTTGGTGACGGCAAGCAGCAGATCTTTGAGCAGTTTCATTATTTCGTTTTGATAATCTGTGATTCTCTTTAAGTAGTAATTTGGCAATTCACTTTCATTTTTTCTGCTTGTGTTTGCTACTACCGCAATCTGATTTATGTTGTTGCCGATTTTTAATAGCTGTCGTGTTACCTCATCAGCACCGTCGACAACAATTATTGTTTTATTTTCTGAAAGTGACAGAATGTATTGACTTACACTTTGCCTTGCCATTGCTGCTTTTTCGACTAAGCTTTGTTTTTCTTCATCGGTTACTCTTAAATGAATCCGTGCATTTTTAAGTGGCATTTTCTACTCCTCTCTGAACTTCTGCGTAGCAAGAAGCACTGTATGATTTACGCAGTAAATCACACTGTGGCAAGCACAGAACACGTGCACCCGATTGGTGCACTCGTTCGCTTGTTAGGGTGAACCCCCTAATACCCCGAAAAACAAATTTGTGATTTTGTTTTTTAAAAATCGCTACGCTCACTGAGTGTATTTTGCGAATCATTTTCGTTAAAGTTTTTTTCTTCTGTCAGTGCATTTTGTTCAATCTGACTGTCAGATTTTTTTGTATCGGAATTGCTCAGCATTGCAAGAATTTCTTTTCGTTTTTCATCGGATATTTCGCCGTCTTTCATAATCGCCGCAAGTAAATCGTTAGCAAACTGATTGTCCTTTTCGGCTTTAAGTTTTTTAATTTCCTTGCGTAACTTTCTGATTTTTTCTTTAGCATCCGATATTGTTTTTTCTTCCTGAGTTATCGCATTTTCACACTTGTTAATAAGTGCATTAACATCTCTTGCCATCCGGTTTCTCTCCTTTTATTTTGGATATTATATTTTCAATAATCCGCTTGTCACTGTCAGAAGAAACAGAAAGCAGATATGAAAAGCCAAGTATGTCGAGGTTCTTTTTCATAAACATTGTTTCATCCGTTGTCAGAAAAATCTCGGTTGCTTCGTCAGATGTACTGTCAATCTTCGGCTCATCACATTTAGGCGTTTTTGCTTTTGATTTATCTTTGTTTGTCTTACGGACGTCAGCTGTTTTAATTTTTTCTATCGGCGATGATATGATCTCCTGCTGTTTCGTTGCATTGTGTTTTGCAATTTCATTTGCGGTCGAAATAGAAAGCTCACCATTTTCAACCGCCACTTTAACAGAATCAATTGCATTGTTTTTTATGTTCTCAATCTTTCCGATCTGTGCAGATGAAACGTGCATCGCCTTTGCAATTTTTTCACGAAGTCTGCCTTTTATTTCAACTCCGTCAGCTTCAAGCTGTGTAAATATTTTTTTAAGTTCTTCGTGTTCTTTAAAAATATCTGCGTCGCTGTATTTCCGCTGTGTGTGATTCAGCATTATCAGATCAAGATTCATTTCAGCCTCCGACTTCTTTGCCGTAATCACAAAGCAGGGAACCGTTCCGTTGTTCCATTTGCCTTTTTCGCTTAAAAGTTTTATCGCAGATAATCTTCTGTGTCCACTGATAAGTTTATATGTTCCGTAAGATGTTTTCGTAACGGCAAGACTATGAATAAGCCCCTGCCGTTCTATATCTTCCGCAAGTTCTTCAATGTCAGGCAGAGAGTAAAAATTTTCTGAATTTGTTTCAATGTCTGTCACTTTTATCATCTTTATATTATCAATGTAGCTGTCTGATGCCGCACCTTTTATATCTGTTGTTATGGCTTCGTCAAAATTAAATCTTTTTGCCATTTTTACATCCTCCTTGACTTACTGCTCAACCGTTCGGATAATTTCGTCTGCAAGCCGTTCGTAGCAACGTGCAGGATTTATCCAAGACATATACTCTGAAGCCGTTATTCTGTAACTTATGCTGTTCTTGATAGCACGTGAAAACGGAACAACGGTATTCAGCACCTTATCACCAAGGTTCTTTTTCATTATCTCAAGTAACTCTTGATCAGCTTTGTTACCTTTATCGTATTTTGATGCAAAGCAAGCGTATTTTGTACCGGCATTTGCGATTTTCTGTGTTACTCTCGCAAGTCCCTGGACCGCAAAAGTTCCAAGTTCGATTGGCACATATACATAATCGCAGATTGTCAAAACATTTTCGGTGAAATCGTTCATTGCAGGCGGCATATCAACTATTATGTAGTCGTAAGCTGACTGTCTGAACTTAATTATATTTGACTGTTTTTCTTCATCTGATAAGTTGACATACTCATTAGATATTGCGTTCATTTTAACTGACGAAGTTACAATGTCAATGTTATCATAACGTGTTTTTTTAATCATTGGCTTCTCATCAGCACAGATAATAGCACGTTCGCAACCGCTCTCGTCATTTGTTAATTCGGTAAAGAATCGTGAGCTGTTGCACTGACCGTCAAAGTCAATTATAAGAACACGATTTTTACGATGGGATAACGTATATGCAATGTTGATTGCCGTGGAAGTTTTTCCAACTCCGCCTTTGTTGTTGTAAAAAGCGATCATTTTCATTTTGTAAACCTCTTTCTGTTGCAGGGCAACACATATTGTTAAGCCTCTTTATAAAATAAAAAGCAACGGAAAAGGACGGCAGGCTTACTTCTCCGTCCTACAGTGTAGCTATCACTGTCCGTTGCCAAGAACGACATAATCACAATTCCCATCATAAGTACGCTTTAACGTGCCCTACCTCTTAATTTGTCGTTCATGCGGTATAACCGCTTGTGAGAGCCGCCGGAGTTGCACCGGCTTTACACTGTTGCTCCCGTATAAGGTGCGGCATTTGTTTTATGTCGCACCTCTTTTTATTTTTTGAACGATTTTTTAAAATCTTCTATAGATACATTTAACACATCTGCTATGTCACATAGTATTTCAAACCGAGGATTTTTATTGTCCCCGTTTTCTATTCCATAAACAGATGAAACCGGGTGTCCAGAACGTTTTGCTAGTTCGTAACAAGACATTCCTTGTTCTAAACGTAGTTTTTTAATTGTTTCTCCAAGCATATTGAAATTCCTTTCGTTTTATGGTAATATTGTATTTGAGGTGATTAAAAATGGATTTATATAATATAGCCAATATTGCGTTATCGGTTATTGTTTCTGTTTTTTCTGTTATTGCTTCTATCATAACCATAAAAAGTGGAAACAGCAAAATTAAACCACAAAAAAGAGAAGAAAATAATTGTAATCCTAATTCAAATCCAAATCCTAATATCAATATTGATAATTCTACAACTATTAACTCAAATAATACAATCAATATTGGCAGTAATAATACTACTAATATCAATTATTCTCAAACAAATCAAAACAAGCAAAACGACGATGGCATAACATTTTTGATGATTTGGGTTATAATGGCAATTATTTGGTGTTTGGTACGTACTTTTGCTTTTGTTTTAACTTTATCAGTTTTGCTCCCATTAGTAGTAACAAAATTTAAGAATATAAAAGATAAAAAAGATAGTATTTTTCTCATATCAGTGCTAATTTTCATGAGCATTTGGTCGTATTTCTATTGGTTCCCTATTAGTGTTCCATGCGATTATACAGCTAATTTGTTTAAGATAGCTGTCAATACACTCAATGGCGATATATCGTCAAATAACGTGGATATGTCGAATGCATTAAAAATGTTTGGCGTTTCACTTAACCAGTTATTTGGCAGTGTGATTTTGTTTTCATTAATTACCGCATCATTCGTAGACAACTGTTGTAACAATTTTAATTTGCACATTAAGCAATCTACATTAATTCGAATAAACAAATCATGTAATAAGAAAAAGCAGATTGGTTTTGCTATGATTTCGTTGTTACTAATCACAGGGCTTTTGGGTAATCTTATACATTTATAATGCTTTGTTTTTGAGTAAAATCTCTTTTGGGTTCTTCAGCTTCATTTTATCCTCCTCTTTTTATTGCACGATAATCCATAAATTGTATATAATCAAGGGTGTAACAATATGTTGCGCCCTTGTTACTATCTATGTATGTCGTATTTGTTTTTCTTTTCTTCTTCAATCATAGCCACATATTTTCCGTAGCTCATATTTCTTTCAATTGCCTTCTTCTCAATTTCTGATATTTTGATTTCACTTTCAGTTTTTCGCTTATTTGGTGTGATAAAGCTGATTATCTTTGCCGGCATTAGCTCACCTCCTTTAAAAAAATAAAAGCACAGACGAGCTGTGCTTTACAATATTTGATAAACATCTCAAATTATGATATAATAATCAAATTAATTGGAAATGGAGTTAATAAAATGAATAAAATTGAAAACATCACTGTAAAACAGGCGATAGATCGCTATATTGAAAGCAAGTATGCTGTTCTATCACCGTCAACTGTAAAAGGTTATATGATCGTCAAGCGCAATCAGTTACAGAATTTAATGGACGTCAAGTTATCGGATTTAAATTCTGAGCTATATCAAAGTGCTATTAACGGCGATATGCTGAAATACTCACCAAAGTCTATCAGCAATGCTGTAGGCCTTGTAAATGCTGCTGTTAAAATGTTTGCGCCGGAAATACGCTCAAAGCTATATGTAACAAAGCCGCAGAAAATCAAGACATCATTTTACATTCCCGAAAAGGATGAGATTGATGTAATATACAATCGAATCAAGCATTCAAAAACGGATCTGATCAAACCTTTTCTTCTTGCCAGTCAATGCGGTTTGCGACCATCTGAAATCTCTGCTCTATCCGGTGATTGCATTTGCAAAGGACAAATTGAGATAAAGGCGGCAATCGTATTGGATCATCAGGGACATCCGATTAGAAAAGCTCCAAAAACCTATGCGGGTTATCGTTCTATCCCAATATCACCTCAAATGGAAAAAGTGCTTCTTAAGAATATCAACAACAGAAAAGAATCCATCTGTGGTGGTATGACTGCTAAAGAAATCGGCAATGAATGGAGAAAGTTCTTTGATACAAATACCGACCTTTATTACTTCAAATTTTATGCCTTACGACACTATTATGCCTCGAAATGCTTGCTGATGGGCATACCGCAAAGATACATAGCCGAATTGATGGGACATTCGTCAACAAATATGATCGAGCGTGTTTATCAGCACGTCTTTCCGTCTGCCATGCAAAAATACAAGTTACTTTTGGCGGATAGTATGGATATGATTCTGGAAACTAATTGATTTTGTGGGTTCGAATCCCTTCCTCTCCGCCATAATTCCACCGTAATTCTATCAGAATTACGGTGGACTTTTTATTGCCCGAAAACCGCTTGAAATAGAGCTTTTCGTCTGTTCAGGCATATAATAAACCCCGTCACAGAGTGTTTCTGTGACGGGGTTTTGTGCGTTATATATTCTGTCTTTTTCTTAATGTTTGATTGTGCAAAGTCGCTTTAATTAAGCCCCGCCAGCATAATACTATGCGGCTTCACGGCAAATGCGCCTTTAGTCCGATAAAGCGGCTGAGCGTCCGCCTTTCTGCTGTCTGCGTAAATTTCCGCAGAGCGACCCGGATCGTATTTCAGCACCGTTTCTCCCGGATTTATCACCAGTATCAGCCTATCGCCGTAATGCACCGCCAATGCACCGCCGCCGAGATCTTCATATTCCAAACAACTGCGAATATCGTGCGCAGTACGCAGTCTGAATTCCGAAAAGCGCTTCCGTATTGCGATAAGCCCACGGTAGTATTCCATAACACTACGGTGAATGGTAACATCGTTCCACTTAATGCTGTTCACGCTGTCGGGAGAATTGTAGCTGTCGTGAACAAATCCTCCATCAGGCGACGGTTTACTGCGCAGTATCTCCTGCCCTGCCTGCATGAAAGGAATTCCCTCCGAAAGAAACACAAGAGCCGCCGCCAGCTTATCTATCGCTACTTGCTCCTGCCCTGAAGCCTCCGGCATAGAAATTCTCAACTTGTCAAAGAGAGTAAGATTATCGTGCGCCTCAACATAGTTCACGACCTGCTGAGGAGTATCCGTCCAGCATTCAGAACGTTTTCTCTGCACATCCATACGGTAGATTCCGCCGGATATTACCGACTTCATCATCTCCGACAGCTCCGATGCGTTCCCGTTTACATAACCGCACTCCTCGTCCTCAAATACGGAGCCTTTAACACCGTCACGGAAATCATCCGAAAACATAGCGTACTGCGGCAGCTTTACTGCGTTCTTTTTCATTGCACGAAGCCTCTCGGGCAGTGGGCTTTTTCCCCCTGTCCAGCCTTCGCCGTAAAGTATTATGGAGGGATTTATACTGCGTAGCTTCTCAGCCGCAGTATTCAGCGTATGAATATCAAGCAGCCCCATAAGGTCGAAACGGAATCCGTCCAGCTTGTATTCCTTTGCCAGATAGCAAAGGCTGTCCACGATGAAGCGGCTTGCCATAACACGCTCGCTCGCAAATTCGTTTCCGCACGCAGAACCGTTCGAAAGACTTCCGTCCTTGTTGTGACGGTAGTAGTATCCGGGAAAGGTCTTTGCAAACGGGGAATCTTCCGTGCTGTAGGTGTGGTTGTAAACCACGTCCATTATCACGCCCATTCCCTTTTGATGTACTGCGTGGATAAGCTCCTTGAACTGTCTTACCCTGTCGGTACCGTTGTTTGGATCGGTAGTGTAGCTTCCCTCGGGAATATTGTAGTTGAGCGGATCGTATCCCCAGTTGAAGCCTGCCTCTGGGTCGTTCTCGTCTATCGTCTGGGAGTCAAACACCGGAAGCAGATGAATATGCGTAACACCAAGCGACGCAATATAGTCAAGTCCCACAGTGTCACTGAAGCCGTTCGTCACCCTGTTCTCGCAGAATGCACCGAACTTTCCTCGAAGGCGGAAATTTGCGCTTTTATCGGAGGAGAAATCACGGACGTGAAGCTCGTATATCACTGCGTCCGTGTAGCTTTCAAGTGTAACAGGACGGTCGCTGTCCCAGCCGGCAGGATCTGTGCGCATTAGATCGACCACCATTCCCCTGATGCCGTTTGCACCGGCCGAGCGTGCGTAAATATCTATCGTTTCACGGGTCGAGCCATCAAAGGTGAATTCATAGGTATAGTACATTCCGTGCAGGTCGCCGGGTACAGTAACCTCCCACACGCCTTTGTCCCTGCTCATTTCAGTAACGGAATGCGGCAGATTTGCCTTTGCACTGAGATACAGCTTCAGCACGGCTCTCTGTGCCGTCGGGCTCCACACTCTGAACGTAGTCTGAGCCTCAGAATAAAGTGCGCCAAGTTCCCCGTCATACGCATATTCCTTGTCGATAAGGTCAAAATCAGGCATTATATCCATAATTACCTCCGTAGTTATTTTCCGGTAAGAAATGCAATGCTGTACGCAGGCATAGTAAGTCCGCCGTCCAGCAGAACCTCCTCAGCTGAATCCACAGTAAGATATCCCCGTATCTGCATTTCGGAAAGTCCGTCAAGCTCCGTGATCTCTTTGCTTTCATCGGAGTAGTTATAAACAATCACAATACTGTCGCCGTCAAATGTGCGGCGCACTGCCGCAATATCCTGTCCCGGCACTGTCAGCACTTCGGTCGTACCTCTTGCAATGCAGGGGTTTTCGTTGCGTATCCTGAGTGCACGCTTGTAGTAATTCAGTATGGAATTCTCGTCTGCAAGCTGTGTCTGCACATCGGCAAAACGGTTTTCCTGCCGCTCCATATCAGGCGGTCCGTATGTAAGTCCAGTACCCTCGCTGTCCCATATCATCGGGGCACGCTTGTTCTCATCACGTCCGCTTCCGGAAAGGCCTATCTCGTCACCGTAATACACGAAAGGTGAACCGGACATTGTGAGCAGTAATCCTGCCGCCGCCTTTATTTTCGTTTCGTTATATCCGAGTATGCCTGCGCCACGGTTGGTATCGTGATTTCCTATGAACGGTGCATCGATTGCGGTATTGCTGTAGGAAGCCAACTTCTGCTCGACAGTCACCATTGCCTGTGCAAAGGATTTAACCGAGTTATCAGCGCCCTTACCATTGATAGTCTTGGCGATTTTTCCGCTTTCCTGTGCCATAGTGAAGCCGAATACGCTGTCAATCCCGGAGCTGTAGTATTTAGTATAGTTTGTGAAGCTCTCCCACACCTCGCCGACAACGTAGCATTTCGGGTCAACCGTCTTGCAGTGCTTCATAAATTGATTCAGCACCTCGATATTCTTTTCGGGGTTGCCGCTGAAATACTCCTTGACAGCATCCAGACGGAATCCACCTGCACCCTTTTCCAGCCAGAAGTCAGCTATCTTCTCAAACTCACTGCGCACCGCAGAATTATCAAGATTCAGCTCCGGCATCTGCTCTGAGAAAACCGCCTGATACCACCGGTTCGAGCCTATTCTGTACCAGGAGTTCGTTCCGACAGGCTTCTCGTCCGTAAAATAATAATAGTCGATGTATTTATCATGCACAGGGCAGATATTATCGTTAAGGCAGGGCTTGTCTTTAGCCGCACCGCACGGATTACTGCGCAGGCTCTTTGAAGCGTGCTTGAACCACTCGTGCTCGTTGGAGCTGTGATTCATCACAAGGTCTATCAACAGCTTTATTCCACGCTTTTCACACTCTGCGGCAAGCTTCTCAAAATCTTCCATCGTGCCGTACTGCTCGTCAATGGCATAATAATCCTTTACGCTGTACTTGTGGTAGGAATCCGACGGCATTATAGGCGAAAGCCATATACCGTTGAAGCCCATATCCTGAATATAGTCCAGTCTGGATGTGACTCCTGCAAGGTCGCCTATGCCGTCACCGTTGCTGTCGCAGAATGAATAAACGAACACCTGATAGTAATTACGGTAGTTATCGTCTATCACATTAAGCTCGTGTTCGTAACGGTATGACGGAGCCTGCGGCTGCGAGCTTTCCGACATAGTTTCCTCCGGGGTACTGCACCCGGATAAAAGAATAGCCGCCGCCGTAACAGCGGCTGCGGCTGAAAGTAAAAATCTTGTATTTTTCATTTGTCTTCCTCGGGCAAAATTCTCTTGGCTATCAATTTCACGGATTCTCTCTCAATAAGTTCGGGTCGAAGGCTGACCGCTTCTATCGAGATACCGCTGTTCATCTGCTGAAGCATTACGAATGCGGTCTTTCCGATATGTATTCGGTTCTGATACATCGTTGTAATACGGGGCTGTGAATATTCTGACACGGGGAGGTTGTCGTAGCCTGTTACGCTTATATCCGTAGGTACGACATAGCCCGCTTTTTCAAGCTCCTGCACAGCAGAGCAAGCTAACAGGTCGCTGATACAAACCACTGCGGTGACTCCTGTCTGAGCAATCGGAAGAATCCTCTTTCGTGTGCCTTTCGCAGAGAAATGTCCGTATCTGACAGCATCTTTATCTTCCTCAAGCCCAAGCTCTTTTAGTGCATCGGAATACGCCTGATAGCGTTCCTGCGTGACGATACTGTCCTCCTCGCCGCCTAAAAATCCAATCCTGTCATGACCTCTCATCCAGAGATACTGCACCATCTGCCGAATTCCCTCTGCACTGTCGCATCCGACACGAGCCGCCAGCTGATAATCGACATTGTTATCAAGTATCACAAGCGGAATATTCAGACTGCGTATATGCTCAATGAACACATGGTGCGGCTTGAAGCCGAGGAAAACCGCCCCCTCGCAGTTTCCACCCGACACGATAGAATAGTAGTTGCCGCTTTTCAGTTCGGCATTGCTTATAGCAGTGATGTTTACCCCGATACCGTGCTCCGCAGCGGCGGCCTGTAATCCGAGAATGATCTCATAGCCGAACTGATCCACCTTGTCATAGTGGATACTTCCGTAGATAAAGACAACTATGGACTTAGTATATGAAACGTGCTTTGCCTTTACCTGATACCCCATCTCGCCGGCACAGGCAAGCACACGCTCACGGGTCTTTTCGCTGATGTCGGTAGCACCTGAGATGGCCTTCGAAACTGTGCTCTTTGCCATACCGAGCCTGTCGGCAATATCCTGGATAGTTACATTCTTAGCAGCCATAAGATCCCCCCCCCGGAAAAGTGATTTTGCTTTATAATATATATTAGCCCTTTACTGCACCGCCGGTAACACCGCCGACATAGTACTTCTGCATAACTATGAACAGCGCACCGATAGGAATGGATACCAGCACTGCCGCCGCAGCGAACTGCGTATAGTAGGTACCGATGAACTCACGCTCTAGCATCTTGAACATACCAAGCGCAACAGTGTAGCTGTCGTAGTTTGCACCGCAGATCATACTCGGGAAAATGTAGTCGACCCAGGGAGCCATGAATGTAGTGAGCACCGTGTATACGATGATAGGCTTTGAAAGCGGGATAGTGATGCGGAAGAACACCTGTGACCTGGTTGCACCGTCAAGGTACGCAGATTCGTCAAGGGATTTCGGGATAGTATCGAAGAATCCCTTTGCGATGTAGTAGGTAAGTCCGGAACCGCAGATGTAAACCAGCGTCAGACAAACAAGCGGATTCTCAGTGAGACCAAGACCCTTAAGGATATAATAGATAGCGACCATAGACATGAATCCCGGGAACATTCCGAGAATCAGTGCAATGTTCATCATAGGCTTACGCATCTTGAATCTCAGTCGGCTGAGAGCGTAGGACACCGCAAGCACGATGAATGTTGAGCCTAAGCAGGATACCACCGCCACGATAAACGTGTTGATAAACCATTTTGTGAACTTGAACTGCTGATCCACCAAGATCAGCTTCGAGTAGTTATCAAGCGTGAAGCTCTTGGGCCAGAAGTAGCTTGTATATGAACCGGGCTCTGCACGAAATGACGTCAGGATTATCCACAAAAGCGGAAGTATCCACATCAGACCCAGTATCAGAAGCACGATCTGTATAACGATATTAATCGTGCGCTGTTTTCTGTGATAGGAGTAGGATTGTTTTCTTATCTCTCTCATTACTGGAACGCCTCCTCATTCTTATAGGATGCGGATCTGCGGAAGGTTATCAGCGAAAGCAGCGAGCAGATGATGAATACCAGAATACCTATCGTTGCGGCGTAGCTGTAATCCCTTGAGTTGACCGTCAGCTTATACAGCCAGGTAACGAGCAGATCGGTCTTTCCTGCCTGGTAGTAATCCAGTGTTGCCGGAGTACCGCCGGTAAGGAAGTAGATAACGTTAAAGTTGTTTATGTTGCCGACAAGCTGTGTAATAAGGTAAGGTGTAGTAACGAACAGCACATACGGCATAGTTATCTTTCTGAACATTACAAACGGAGAAGCACCGTCTATCCTTGCCGCCTCATAAAGATCGTCGGGGATATTCATAAGGATACCCGAAACGATAAGCATCGTATACGGAATACCTATCCACAGGTTTACGGCTATGATCGTCATTCTTGCCCACATCGGATCGGTGAAGAACGGCAACGGAGCCGAGATCCATCCAAGCTCCTGAAGAAGTACGTTCACAGGACCTGCTTCAGCAAAAACATTCTTCATTACCAGCAGAGAAACGAACTGCGGTACTGCAATGGCAAGTACGAAGAGCGTTCTGTAGAATGACTTGAACTTGACACCCTTCTTGTTGATGAGCATCGCAAGAATTATTCCGAGGAAGTAGTTAAGGAATGTTGCGAGGAATGCCCATACCAGCGTCCAGCCGAGTACCGGCCAGAAAGTGTTGCCGATAGTGGAATTACTTCCGAGAATAGTCTCGAAGTTATTAAACCCTATCCAGGTGAACAGATTTGCAGGCACCTGGTGATCCTTATCATAGTTGGTGAATGCCAGTGAGATCATATAGACCAGCGGAACTATCGTAAATACTACGATGCCGGATACGGGAATGAACAGTAACGTCTTGTGGAACTGCTCATCCAGAAGTGACTTTAAATCGTCCACGAAGCCCGGCAGCTTCTTGCCGGATTTTTTAATCTGCTGTGCGCTGTATGCCGACTTTATGTTATGCACCCACATGAATATGAATGCCAGAGTTACGAACAGTGCAAATATTCCGTAAAGGAGAATAAGCATTGAGTTGTCGCCGTTTTCACGCATTACATCAATGCCGAGCGTTTCGTCAAAGTACCAGCCTCTCTGCACCGTACCGAGATTTCTGAGCCCTGCTATAAAGCCGAGTCCTGAATCGATCATAAAGCCGATATACGCTACCTCGGCGGACAGGAATATCAGTCCCTTGATTATCTGTCCTCGGAACAGGTTTCCTGCACCCATTATAATATATGAGAGCTTGGTGAGAGCGTCACCGTGAACAAAGGCGCTTCCGAGCCAAGCAAGACCCCTGCCGATCATTTTTATAAAACGCCATACGGCACCGGGCGTCCCGATCACAAAATTAGCGACGCCTTTTCCGATGGCTGCAAAAAATTCTGCTATTTTAACAAGTATTTTCTTGTACCACGGAAGAGCGTAAAAATCAAGACTTGTCATTGCAGTTACCTCCTTGAATAGTATTGCCGCTTTGTGCAGTTTCAATGCAGCCTGCCCGGAGGATCTAATCAACACATGCAATAATCGGATAAAATTATACAACCTATATTGGTCTGTGTCAAGTATTCAGGAAGCATTGAAACTGCATAAAGCACGTTCCGATTCTGTGGGCGGCTGTCACACCGCCCACGAAGAAATGGAACCTGGAGAAACATATATACTTATTGGTGAATTACCTTAAATGCGTTTTTGTCAGCTGAGTGTTGCAAGAACCGCCTCAACATAAGCGTTCAGCTTATCCTGGAGATTGCTCTTTGTGCAGGTACCTGCGATAATCTCCTGACCGAAAGCCTCAGCAGGTGTCCAGAAGTTCTGGCACTGACCGATAGAAGTCTGAACGGTTGAGTACTTAGCCTGCTGTGCAAGAGCGCCTACAGCAATGTTGGAGTTCATAGTAGCTGTGTCGCTTGCAAGCTCAACGTTTGTGGGAGCGTATGAACGAGCCTCGAATCTGGTCTTCTGGTTGTCCTTATTAGTGAGCCACTCAGCAAGAGCCATAGCGTCAAGCGGGTTCTTGGTTTCAGCGTTTACGCCCATAATCTTGAAGTTAGCCATACTGCCCATCTGAACGGTTTCGCCGTTTGAGAGTTTAAACTCGGGGAGCTTTGTAGCTGCGTAGTTATCGCCGAGAGATTTCTGGATTTCGCCTGCGTTCCATACACCGGAAACTGCAGCTGCTAAAGTGCCATCTGCAAAGCCTGACTTTACAAGCGAGTCATCGAAGTTGGCACCGAACTTGGGGTTAGCTACCAGGTCGATAAGATATTCGCCTACCATATAGCCACGCTCGTTATTGAAATCGCACTTTGTGGGATCGGTTCCGTCATCACCGAAGAGCTTGCATCCTGCACCGAAGAAGAAACCTGCCTGATACCAGCCGTTATCTGTATCGAAAGCGAAGTTTGTTGTAACGCCGTCGATATTCTTTGACATAATGCCTTCGATAGACTTTACATCATCCTCTGTCAGCTTGGACTTGTCGTAGTACATAAAGTAGGTATCAGATACATAAGGGTAGCCGTAAAGCTCGCCGTTTATCGAAGCCGCTGAAATAGAAGCTTCAGAATTTTCCGCAACGATCTGATCCTTGTTCTTTGTTACTCTGTAGAGTGCGCCTGCGTTCACCAGTATAGCGGTCTGGTCCGAAGCGAAAGCGAATACGTCAGCCGCCGCCGAGATGTCCTTGTTAACTTCCTTCTGAGCGTCTGCCTCGCTGACAACGCCGTAGGTGAAGGAGTAGGTCTTTTCGGGATTTGCAGCTGCAAATTCGTTACACATCTTCTTGATCAGTTCCTGATCCTCCTGCGGACCCCATACCGTGAGGCTAACCTTCTCGCTGCCGGCGGTGGATTCGCTGCCGCCTGAAGAAGCTGTGCTGTTGCCTGCCGCAGAGCCGCTGTCTGTACTGCTTGTGCCGCTTGTGCTGTTGCTTGAGCAGCCGACCAGCATTACGCCTGCCATTGTCATAGAAGCTATCGCTGTCATGATCTTCCTGTACTTCATAATTAATTCCTCCTGAATATAATCACTTGCTTACTTTTATTGCATTTCGAAACTTTCGCCTTGTTTCGAAACAAAAATCCTAAAATCAAATGCAGGCTGTCTGTGCTACCCTGCAGATTCGGCTATGTTTCGAAATTTGATTACTTGGTTCGAAATTCTGGTTTAATTATAACAGATTTTTTTGCTCTGTCAAGCGAATTTATACAATTATTTTTAAAAATTTAAAAAACAATTGTAAATTTGTCATAATAGCCAATTACCATCTGTTGCTTTTGTGGATAATGGCAACGTTTCCGGTGAAACGTTGTTACAATCCATATAACACGTTTCACTGCAAACGAAACCAAAATAGAATACGATACAAAACTCGGTGAATTACACCTTGCCGATATGCCATATATCCTTTGCATATTCAGCGATGGTGCGGTCTGAGCTGAACTTACCCGCAGAGCAGATATTCAGCCAGCACTTCTTTGCGAACGCAAGCTCGTTGCTGTAGTCACGGTTTACTGCCAGCTTTGCCTTAACATAGCTGTCAAGGTCGCCCAAAAGGTAGTAATGATCGGGAACGTGCCAGCTTGCGCCCTCCATAAGTGCGAAATAAAGTTCTCTGAACACGCCGCTTCCGCCGTCGGAAACGGTACCGTCAATGAGTGCGGATACCACACGCTTGATCTTCGGATCGCTCTCTGTAATGTCACGGGGAACGTAATGCGGCATAATCTTCTCCAGCTCCTCTACAGTTGCACCGAAGATATATTCGTTCTCTGCACCGGCTTCCTCGGCAATCTCAACGTTAGCTCCGTCCAGTGTGCCGAGCGTAACTGCGCCGTTGAGCATAAACTTCATATTGCCTGTACCTGACGCTTCTGTACCCGCCGTGGAGATCTGCTCGGAAATATCAGCCGCAGCCACCAGCTTCTCCGCATAGGAAACACGGTAATTGCTCGCGAATACCACTCTCAGCAGATCCTTTGTATCCGGGTCGGAGTTTACGAGCTTTGCTACCTCATTAATAAACTTGATAATGCCTTTTGCACGGTAATATCCGGGTGCGGACTTTGCACCGAAAATGAATGTAGTGGGGGTGAAGTCCCTGAGATTTCCGTCCTTTATCTCGTAGTAAAGATACAGTATCGAGAATGCGTTCAGAAGCTGACGCTTGTATTCGTGCAGACGCTTGATCTGAATATCAAAAACGGATTTCGGGTCGATCTCAATTCCCTCCGATTTCTTGATAAAGTCGGCAAGCTGCTGCTTCTTAGCGTGCTTTATATCTATAAAGCGGCGAAGCACACTCTCATCGTCCGCATACTTTTTAAGGCCGCTTAGCTTGTCAAGGTCGGTCACCCAGCTGTCATCACCGAGCAGTTCGGTAATGAGTGCGGAAAGCTCACGGTTGCACAAAGCCAGCCATCTGCGCTGTGTGATGCCGTTTGTCTTGTTCTGAAATCTCTCGGGGTACAGTTCGTACCAGTCCTTCAGCACGGTAGTCTTTAACAGCTCTGTGTGTATAGCCGCAACGCCGTTCACATAGGAAGAACCGAATACCGCAATATTTGCCATATGCACGGTGCCGTTCTTTATAAGTCGCATAACCGCACGCTTATCCTGCGGAACATTCCTGCGGTGCATTTCGGATTCAAATGCCTCGTTGAGCATTATCATCACGCTGTACACTTCGGGGACTATTTGTTCGATAAGTCTGCTGTCCCACTTCTCAAGCGCTTCCTGCATGATGGTATGGTTGGTGTAATTGAACACCTTCTTCGCCGCTTCGAAAGCCTTGTCAAACTTCCAGCCCTCGTCACGCATTACCACACGGATAAACTCCGGCAGAGCGATAACGGGATGAGTATCGTTCATCTGAATGCAATTGTAATCTGCAAAATTCTCCATTGTGCCAAAAATCGCCTTATGCTTTCTGATAAGATCGGCAACTGCGGCGGCACTGAAGAAATATTCCTGCTTCAGTCTGAGTATCTTTCCTGCCTCTGTTTCGTCATTTGGATAAAGCACACGGGAAATGTCCTCGGCGGCACGCTTCTTTTCTCCGGCTTCGGTAAACTTACTGCGGTTGAACAGGTCAAAGTCGAACTCATCGTCGGTTTCAGCCTGCCAGAGTCGCAGAGTGCCTACATTCTCAGTGCCGTATCCGATAACGGGATAGTCATAGGGAACTGCGTTCACATCACCGTCAGCGAAGTGTATCACAACCGTTTCCTGCTCACGACGAACGCTCCACGGGTCGCCGTATCTCTGCCAATCGTCAGCGGTTTCGGTCTGGAATCCGTCCTTGATGCCCTGCTTGAACAGACCGTACTTATAGCGTATTCCGTAGCCGTCCAGCGGAAGATCAAGTGCAGCCGCACTGTCCAGGAAGCAAGCCGCAAGCCTGCCCAGACCGCCGTTACCGAGAGCGGCATCCTCGACCTCCTCGAATTCTGAAATATCCACGCCGAGCGCTTTCAGCTCCTCAGCTGTGCTGTCAAGTATCCCAAGACACAGCAGGTTGTTGTATATTGCACGACCCACCAGAAACTCCATGGAGAGATAGCTTGCCTTGCGTGCTTTATCATGTGCCGTACGGCTCTTGTCCCACACAGGAGAAAGCTCCTCCATAACCAGCTTTGAAACTGCGCAGTGCAGTTGATTTGCCGTCAGCTCCCTCGGCTGTGCGTGATATTCCTTATCACAGAGGGAAACGAGCTTCTCCTTGAAATTTTCAATCTTCATATTATGCTCCTTTCAATTATCGTTTTTTTCTTGTTTTTTTAAAGGGAGGTTTTCTGTTGCATATTTCGGTCAGTCTGTTGAGGTATGCCGCACTCTTAGCGGTAAAGTCGCTCTCCAGCGTCCTCCAGCGCCAGTTATTTCCGATGGTGGATGGAACGTTTATGCGTGCCTCGGTTCCGAATCCGCACAGCTCCTGCATTGTAGTCATAGCCATATCTGCGGTGCTTTTCCAGGCGATGTCGATGAATGCCTCGGGCAGTTCAGTCGCATGGCGCACCCCGAGATATTCCTTCACGAACTGCTTTGTTGTACGATCAAGGTTGTTGAACCAGCCCAGTGCCGTATCGCTGTCGTGAGTGGATGTATACACAACGCAGTTCTGCGATGTGTAGTTCTGCGGAAGATACTCGCTCTTTCCCGTAGGGTCGAAAGCAAACTGCAGTACCTTCATTCCGGGATATGCCGCCTGCTTGAGAAGTTTTCTCACAGACGGAGTGATTATTCCCAGATCCTCCGCTATGATACCGCCCTTTCCTGTTTCTCTCTTAATGACATTGAACAGATCGTATTTCGGACCATCGTGCCACTCGCCGCCGTGTGCGGTCTTGCTACCGAACGGTATGGCGTAGTAGCTGTTGAAACCGATGAAGTGATCTATACGGACAATATCATACAGCTTCTTTGCGAAGCTCATTCTGCCGACCCACCAGCGATAGTTTTCCTGCTTCATTCTGTCCCAGTCGTAGATGGGGTTTCCCCACAACTGCCCGTCCTCCGAGAATCCGTCCGGAGGGAATCCTGCAACGACGGTAGGCACTCTGTCACGGTCAAGCTGAAACAGCTGCGGTTCGCACCAGACATCCGCACTGTCAAGGGCGCAGTATATCGGAATATCACCGATAATCTGTATCCCGTTGTCATTTGCGTACTTCTTCAGCTTGTACCACTGACGGAAGAACTCGAACTGAAGGAATGCGTAGAATTCCATATCCTTTGCGTACTTCTTCTTTGCGGAATATACCGCTGTTACATCACGCAGGCGAAGCGGCGTTTCCCACTCGCACCAGCTTTTACCGCCGTGTGCGTCCTTTAGTGCCATGAACAGCGTGTAATTCTCAAGCCACGGATTTTCGGCAACGAATGCCTTATATTCTTCGGAAACGTTACCATTCCTGCCCTTAGAAAAGCGCCCGAATGCGAGCCTCATCACTTTATAGAAGTTCTCGTACATCGTGGCGTAGTCGATATATCTCGGATCCTTGCACCAGTTTATATCCGCATATTCCTTATGCTTCAGAAGTCCCTCCTCCTCCAGCGTCTCAAGGCTGATGAAGTAAGGATTTCCGGCATATATGGAAAAGCTCTGGTACGGTGAATCGCCAAAGCTCGTCTGTGACAGCGGAAGTATCTGCCACAGACTCTGACCGGCGCTTCTGAGCCAGTCAACGAATTTATAGGCTTCCCTGCCCATCGTGCCGATGCCGTATTTGTTCGACAGTGACGCAATGTGCAGTAAGATACCGCTTTTTCTCATGTTGACCTCCAACAAAATCTATATTCTGCCCATTGAGCCGCCCGACCTGAACTGCGCCCTGAGCGTTACATGGCTCGCCTCGGCGCCGTCTTCGATCATATTCACCAGCATACGCACAGACAGACTTGAAATCTGGTGGATCGGCTGGGCTAATGTTGCTATTCTGGGGTTGCTGTATTCAGACAGTTCGATTCCGTCGAAGCCAAGCACCGAAATATCCTCCGGCACACGCTTTCCCATATCGAGAAATGCCCGTACAGCACCCACGGCGATAATATCCGACATAGCGAATACCGCCGTCATACCCTTGCACTTGTGATAAAGAGCCACTGCCGCCTCATAAGCAGAGCTGAACGTATATGCACAAAGCTCGCTGTCGGGAATATCCGCACCCCGCTCAGAGCATACACTGCAAAAACCGCCGTAACGCAATCCCGAAGGACCGTAGGAGCTGAGGTCGCCGCCGAGTATCCCGACTTTTTTGTGACCACGGTCGAACAGCTGTTCTGCCGCCGCTCTGCCGCCTTCATAGTCGTCAACACTGACGGAGGAAAGGTTTTCAAAGCCAAGCTCCTCAGCGTTTGCCGTACTCAGTATACAGGGCAGTTTTATCCGTGCAAAGCTCCTTTTGAAGTTTCGCATATCGCCGCCGAGAAATATCACCCCGGCAGGTCTTAACTCCGTGCAGAGCCTTGACGCAAACTGCACCTCGTCCTCCTGCTCGTCAATGTGGTTCACTGCAATCTGAAATCCTGCGGAAGAAGACGCTATCTGTATCTGCTCGATGAGCGGTGAAAAGAACAGGTTACTGCTGCCGTTAACGATGAGCAGTATGGTCTTTTCTGCGCTCCTGCGCATACGGCGTGCATTGCCGTTAGGCGTATAGTTATACTGACGGATAACCTCGTTTATGCGTTCTTTGGTCTGTTCGCTTATCTCATTACTGCCGTTAAGCGCCCGTGAAACCGTGCTCACGCCGCAGCCGGCAAGTCTTGCAATATCCTTTATAGTCAATGGCTCACCTGTTGTCTGAATTAAATTACCGAAAACGTTTCCGGCAGTTTGATTGTAGCATAAATCTTACTGTTTTTCAAGAGATTCTGAAAATTTTCCGTTTTGCACAATTCCGCAGCGTATTCTTCGGTAAATACGCACAATTCCTGTTCCGGAAGTGCTTTCCGGATTATCGGGAAATGTGCGGACAGATGCCGAAGTGCTGTTTTGCCGTGCAACCGCCCTGCGACCCGTTTTTTTAATTTTTTGTATCAAAGAAATTGCGCCACACCTATATTTCGCTCTGTATTCCGAACAGCAGAACCGACATCGTGCTATCGAAAAATTATATAATTATCCTTGACAAATACCCCAGGGGAGTATATAATATAAATACCCCGTGAGGGTATATTAAAGCTACAGCAAAAATTCAGAGGTAACGCTATGAGTGAAAATAAAATCGAAAATAAAAGAGCGGTCAAAAAAGTCTGTCCGTGTTGTGAAAAGCATACCGTAAGGGACGAAAAGCACAAAAAGGCGCTTCTTAACCGCCTTAAACGCATTGAAGGACAGGTGCGTGGCATCGAGGCTATGATTGAGAATGACGCATACTGTAACGATGTACTTATTCAATCCGCCGCAGTCAACGCCGCAATGAACGCCTTCAATAAGGAACTGCTGGCAAGCCATATAAGAGGTTGCGTTGCAAGAGATATAAGAGAAGGCAGGGACGAGGTCATAGACGAGCTTGTCACAACTCTGCAAAAGCTGATGAAATAACGTAAGACGGACATAATATAAAGATATACAGCAAAAGAAAGAGGGTCTTATTATGGAGCAGTACGATGTCACCGGCATGAGCTGTGCCGCCTGCAGTGCAAGAGTGGAAAAAGCGGTCGGCAAGGTAAAGGGTGTAACCTCGTGTTCGGTGAGCCTGCTTACAAATTCAATGGGTGTCGAGGGTACAGCGTCACCGCAGGAAATAATCTCTGCGGTTGAAAAGGCAGGCTACGGTGCAAGGCCGAAAGGCGCAAAAACGGAAAACACCGATACCGATGGCGGTTCACTGCGTGATACCGAAACGCCCGGACTTAGAAAAAGGCTTATAGCGTCACTCGTTTTTCTTGTGATACTGATGTACTTCTCAATGGGTCATATGATGTGGGGATTTCCGCTTCCGTCATGGTTTGACGGAAATCATGTGGCTATGGGACTTGTACAGCTGCTGCTAAGCGCAATTATAATGGTTATAAACGGCAAGTTCTTTATAAACGGCTTCAAGGGATTTATCAACCGCTCGCCGAATATGGATACGCTTGTGGCACTCGGCTCGGGTGCGTCATTTGTATGGAGCGTATACGCCCTGTTTATGATGACCGATGCACAGCTTCACCAAAATGCAGATGCCGTTATGATGTATATGGACGAGTTCTATTTTGAATCGGCGGCTATGATACTGACGCTCATCACAGTCGGAAAACTGCTCGAAGCCCGTTCAAAAGGCAAAACCACCGATGCGTTGAAAGGGCTTGTAAACCTAGCCCCTAAGACCGCAAACGTAATAAGAAACGGCACGGAGCATACTGTTCCTGCCAAAGAAGTGATGAAGGGCGATATATTCGTTGTACGTCCGGGCGAAAGCATACCCGTTGACGCAGTAGTAACAGACGGCGAAAGCACGGTCAACGAATCCGCACTGACAGGCGAAAGCATACCGGTAGATAAGACGGTCGGAGATAATGTTTCGGCGGCTACCATAAATCAGACGGGCTTCATCACCTGCAGGGCTACCCGTGTAGGCGAGGATACCACCTTATCGCAGATAATAAAAATGGTGAGCGATGCGGCGGCAACAAAAGCGCCCGTTGCGAAGATTGCCGACAAGGTATCGGGAATATTTGTTCCGACCGTTATTGCAATTGCCGTTGTCACTACGATAGTGTGGCTCTTACTCGGACAGGATTTCGCTTATGCTCTGGCGAGAGGAATATCGGTGCTTGTGATAAGCTGTCCGTGTGCGCTCGGACTTGCCACTCCCGTTGCGATAATGGTCGGAAACGGTGTCGGCGCAAAGAACGGCATTCTTTTCAAGACCGCCGTTTCGCTTGAGCAGACAGGAAAAACTCAGATAGCCGTGCTTGATAAAACAGGCACCGTAACAGCAGGAGAACCGGTCGTAACGAATATAATCCCTGCGGAAGATGTTGCCGAAAACGAGCTTCTCAGCCTTGCACTGTCGCTTGAAGCGAAGAGCGAACACCCGCTTGCAAAAGCAATAAACGTTTACGGCACTGAGCACAAAATCCCTTCAGTAGCAGTCGATAATTTCAAGGCAATCAGCGGAAACGGACTTACAGCTACCATCGGCAGTGATACGCTTTACGGCGGAAGTCTTAAGTTCATCGGTGCAAAGATTGCTGTCGGCGACAGAATAAAGTCTGAAGCGGACCGTCTTTCAGGTGAGGGCAAGACTCCCCTGCTTTTCTGCAAAAACAACCGTATGCTCGGTATGATAGCAGTAGCCGACACGATAAAGAGCGACAGCCCCGATGCAGTAAAACAGCTCAGAAATATGGGCATACGGGTAATAATGCTGACAGGCGATAACGAGCGCACCGCAAAGGCAGTAGCCAAAAAAGCAGGCATTGACGAGGTGATAGCAGGCGTTCTCCCCAACGGAAAAGAGGCGGTCATCCGCTCGCTCAAGGCACAGGGTAAGGTCGCTATGATAGGCGACGGCATAAATGACGCACCTGCGCTTACCGCCGCAGATACAGGCATCGCTATAGGCGCAGGAACAGACGTTGCGATAGATGCCGCCGATGTTGTGCTGATGAAGAGCAGACTTACCGATGTTCCCGCGGCGATAAGGCTTTCCCGCTCTTCACTGCGTAATATACACGAAAATCTTTTCTGGGCATTCATCTATAACGTTATCGGCATTCCGCTTGCCGCAGGCGTATTTATTCCGCTCGGGCTTACGCTTAATCCTATGTTCGGTGCGGCGGCAATGAGCCTTTCCAGCTTCTGCGTCGTATCGAATGCGTTAAGGCTCAATTTCTGCAGGCTGTACAGCACAAAGCACGACAGAAAAGCAAATCCGATAAATAATATTGCAATACAGCCGTCCGACACGGCGAAAATAACAAAGACGATAAAAATAAAGGGTATGATGTGCGAAAAATGCGAGCATCATGTAAAGACTGCGCTTGAGGCTATTCCGCAGGTGGCAAGTGCTTCGGCGAGCCATACAGACGGTATCGCAGTGGCTGAGCTTTCAGGCGAAGTACCCGACAAACAGCTTAAAAAAGCCGTTGAAAACAGCGGCTATAAAGTAATATCAATAAAGTAACGGAGGAATTTACAATGGTAAAGACAACACTTAAAATTGACGGAATGATGTGCGGAATGTGCGAATCACACGTCAATGACGCTATCAGAAATGCTTTTCCCGTAAAGAAGGTCACTTCTTCTCATTCAAAGGGAGAAACCGTGATAATAAGCGAGGAGGCACTTTCCGAGGACAAGATCAGAGAGGTTATGCAGCCAACGGGCTACGAGCTTAAAGACATTACAAGCGAGCCTTACGAGAAAAAGGGCTTATTCTCAAGAAAGTAAGCCGGAAAAGCAAAGATTATGTGCCACAGCATCCCACTGCGGCACATTTTTTATATGTATTTTACACAAAAAAACGAAAAACTCTTGCTTATTGAAAAGAAATGCACTATAATATTAACGATAGCGCAGAAAGCGCACAAAAAACAAAGAAATATAAAAGAGGTATTTTTATGAAGATCAAAAGAATAATTGCAGGCATTCTCGTTGCCGCTACCTGCGGTCTTGCTATGGCAGGCTGTCAGTCAAACACAACAGGCGGCAAGCTCATTATGGCTACAGAACCCGGTTTCGCTCCTTACGAATATATGAGCGGTAACGATGTTGTAGGTATCGACGTTGATATTGCAAACGAAGTTGCAAAGGAGCTCGGTATGGAGCTTGAGATTCAGACAATGGACTTTGACGGTGCGCTTTTAGCCGTACAACAGGGCAAGGTTGACTTTGCAGCAGCAGGCATCTCGGTTACTCCCGAGCGTCAGGAGGCTATGGACTTCTCAATCGAATACGCTAAGTCAAAGCAGGTTATCGTTGTACTCAAGGGTGCAAACAGAGTAAAGAGCGTTGACGACCTCGGCGGTGACACAAAGATCGCAGTTCAGATGTCAACAGTTGCCGATACATATGTAACAGACGATCTTAAGAAGGAGCCCTCACGTTATACAAAGTATGTTCAGGCGGCAGAGGACTTAAAGAGCGATAAGGTCGACTGCATCGTTATGGACGAGCTTCCCGCAAAGGAAATGGTAAAGGGTAATGACAACCTTGAAATTCTTGACGGCGAGGTATTCACAGACAAGTACGCTTTCGCTTTCAAGAAGGGCAACACAGAGCTTGAAGAAAAGGTAAACAAGGTTCTTCAGAAGCTGATTGACGAAGGCAAGGTTGACGAGTTCACACTCAAGCACACAACAGGTGCAGATGCCGACGCTGACAGCAAGGCTGAATAATTCTGCTGACTGATAAAACTACCGGGCGGTGAAATGCCGCCCGTATTTTTTGAAAGGCATAAGACGGAGGAATTAAGAATTGGACTTCTTTCTTGGTATATGGGATGCCATTGACAAGGCGCTTATAAGAGAAAACCGTTATGAATTCTATTTAAGCGGTATCGGAAACACACTGCTCATATCGCTGTTTGCGGTTATTCTCGGTTTTCTTATCGGTGCATTCGTGGCAGTAGTAAAGCAGTTATGCGCAGGCAGGAGAGGTATCGGCTGGATAGCTAAGATATGCGACCTGTATGTATTTGTGATAAGAGGTACGCCCGTACTTGTACAGCTGTTGCTCATAAACGCAGTTCTGTTCAACTACAGAGGCGCAAACGCAATAGTTGCCGCAGTTTTGTGCTTCGGTATAAATTCGGGTGCGTATGTTGCGGAGATTGTCCGTGCAGGTATCGAGTCTATCGACAAGGGTCAGACAGAGGCAGGAAGATCGCTGGGTCTCGGCGCAGGTCAGACAATGTGGCTTATCGTGCTTCCGCAGGCTATAAAGAACATACTTCCCGCACTCGGAAACGAATTTATCGTACTGGTAAAGGAAACCTCGATAGCAGGCTACATTGCGGTAACGGATATTACCAAAGCGGCACAGTATGTAGGCTCAAAGACATATGACCTTATTACCCCGCTTCTCATTGCGGCGGCATTCTATCTGATACTGGTATTTATTCTGACAAAACTCCAGAAACTGCTTGAGAGGAGGCTTGGCAAGAGTGATAGACGTTAAGGATCTCAGTAAATCGTTTGGCAATCTCCACGTCCTCAACGGGATAAACGAGCATATCTACAAAGGCGAAAAGGTAGTTATCATAGGACCGTCAGGTTCGGGTAAAAGTACGTTCCTGCGTTGCCTTAACCTTATGGAAAAGCCTACAAGCGGAAGCATCTGCGTTGAAGGTGAATACATCACCGATCGCAAGGCTAACGTAAACCTTATAAGAAGAAAGATGGGTATGGTGTTCCAGCACTTCAATCTGTTCCCCCATCTGACAATAAAGAAAAACATAACCTTGGCTCCCGTTAAGCTCGGCCTTATGACAAAGGAAGAGGCTGACGCAGAGGCAATGCGGCTTTTAGAGCGTGTCGGTCTTGCAGACAAGGCGGACGCTTATCCTCCGCAGTTATCGGGCGGTCAGAAGCAGAGAATCGCTATCGTCCGTGCGCTTGCCATGAAGCCCGATGTTATGCTTTTCGACGAGCCGACCTCGGCGCTCGATCCCGAAATGGTAGGAGAGGTTCTCGACCTTATGAAACAGCTTGCCGACGACGGTATGACAATGGTTGTCGTAACTCACGAAATGGGCTTTGCCCGTGAGGTTGCATCAAGAGTAATGTTTATGTCGGACGGACAGATAGTTGAACAGGGTCCTCCCGATGAATTCTTCGCAAACCCCAAAAATCCAAGACTCAAGGACTTTTTATCAAAGGTACTTTAATATGAAACAAACCCGACAGGTACGATTCAATAAACGTATCTGTCGGGTTTATTTTATAAGAATTCAGCTCTTTATAAAAACCTTTCTACAAACTATTACACCCTAAAGGGTATAACTTATAATTCATCCCCACTGATTATACCCGATAAGGTATAATAACCGTATGCTATTACCTGCCATTCCCACCGATAATCATACTTTTTCTTTCAGCGTCATAAATATAGCTGTGTTTTACAGCGGGTAAAAACGATTATCGCCACCCTCGCTTAATTCCTTGTATTGCTCAATGTAACTTCGTGTAAAAAGCACAACATATTGTACCGGGATCCTCAAAAAATACACTTTACATAAAAACTCTATGAAATCTGCCTTATCGTTGTGCAATTCAATGAAATTTTGACCCATTTCGACATTTTGTAAATTTATTCTTGCAAAAGTGTAAAATCAGCATTATAATTAAATAAGAAACATAACCTCATCGGTTTACTATATACTTTTGCGGTAATTTGTACCGCCCTACAGAATAAGGGAATATAATGCTTTATAATAAATACGGTTCCGTTTCGCCTAAGAAACGTTTCATATTGCTGTGTCTGCCGCTTGCGGCGGCTATTATATGCACAGCCTGCAATAACGCTTACGCTGTCAACATATCCGACGGCGGTATAAGCTATGACAATACATATTCGCAGACCGAAAGCACGTCTGCCGATACAGATAAGACAACTTCTCAGACAAAAGAAGAAGAACCTCTGCCCGTACCTGAGCCTGAGCCTGAACCTGATTACACCATCACAGACGCTATGTACAAATATTTTGACCAGTTCGCACTTGTCGGTGACAGCGTTTGCTCCGGCTTTGCAAGTGCAGGATACTTCAAGCAGGAAAACAACCTCGCACGACCCAGCATTGCGGCATGGAACATACACCAGTTCCTTATAACATCGGGCAATTTAAGCACAGATGTGCTTGTTCACCTTTACAACAAGCAGCCTAAATACGTTCTTTTCTCAATGGGTCTTAACGATGTAAACCTTACCACGAAAGAACAGTTTGTAGAAAACTATATGCAGCTTCTCTACCAGTGCAAGCAGGCAAGCCCGAACAGCGAGTTCATTATTATGGCTGTAACTCCCGTCCGCAGTAAGTTCTGCAAGAACGAAAAGATAGACGAGTATAATTCTGCACTGCGATATGCGATCGAGAACTGCTACTATAGTCACTATCATTTTGTCGATCCTACTGCCCTTCTTAAAGGCAGTGATAACAAGCTGATGGAAAAGTATGCCTTTGAGGATGGCACTCACCTTGAAATGAGCGGTATGAGGGTCTGCCTGTGGTATATGTATAATCAGAATATCAGATACAGCTTCAAGGAAGACGAGCTTCAGCCCTCAAAATGCCCCGACATTTCGCAATACGAATATCTTTATTGATAATATCGGCTTTAAAAACAAAAAAACGGCGGAAATTTGCTGAAATCCTGCAAATTTCCGCCGTTTTATTCATTTTGCCTATTTACTTTTTCATATTTGTGTGTTACTATATTAAAGTAATTTTTAAGGCGTGTAAAACGCTCAGAAAGGAAATAAAAATGAAAAAATTAAATCTTAAAGCAATTGCCGTAGCTATGGCAGCCGCTCTTACGCTCGGTCTTGCAGGCTGCAGCTCAAACGGTAATTCTTCAACCGCAGACAGCAGTGCAACAGCAGGCGACAGCACATCTGTCACAGAAAGCAAGGCAGAGGGTGACAACTCACTGCAGAAGGTAAAGGACGCAGGTCAGTTCATATTAGGTCTTGACGCTACATTCAAGCCTATGGGCTACACTGACGAGAACGGCGAGATCGTAGGCTTCGATATTGACGTAGCAAAGGAAGTTTGCAACAGACTCGGCGTAAAGCTCGTAAAACAGCCTATCAACTGGGATACGCTCACAACCGACCTTAATGTCGGCAAGTGCGACTGCGTATGGAACGGTCTTAGCATAAACGAAGAGCGTCAGGAAAAGATGAATCTTTCAGAGCCTTATATGAAGAACGCTATGGTATTCGTTGTAAAGGGCGATTCTACAGTTGCAAAGATGGACGACCTCAAGGGCAAGAAGATTTCTGTTCAGAACGGTTCTTCGGCACAGACAATACTTGAAAACAGCGCAATCAAGGACGATATAACAATCAGCCCCATCGCTACAAATGTAGAAGCATTACAGCAGCTTGAGCTTGGTGTTGTTGACGCTGTATTCCTTGATGAAGTAGTTGCAGACTATGAAATCAAGAACTCTGGCAAGGACTACAAGAAGCTGGCAGAGGGTCTTGAAGAAGAACAGTACGCTATCGCATTCAGAAAGAACGATCAGGCACTGCGTGACGCAGTTCAGAAGACACTCAGCGAGATGAAGGCTGACGGTAAGCTCGGCGAAATCTCAACAAAGTGGTTCGGCTCAGATATTACGATAGTTAAGTAATCACATAAGCATAAGAATCCTCACGGTAAAACGTGAGGATTTTTTATACGATTATGCAGTTACAGCCCCGACCTTGCGGTCGGGGCTGTATGTTCTTATTTGACTTTTATCCTTAGCTTATCGGCTTTTGGTAAAATTTATCCTGAGCGATACCTCAAAGACATCGTCGCCTGTCGGAATTGTGACATTTCCGTTTATGACTGTCAGCTTGTCGCTTTCGTATGACTTTGTATATCCGTCCATGAATATATCGGGGAGCGTTACGGTTTCGCCTTTGTTCGTATAAAGAGTATAATGTGTTTCCGGATTGCCGTCAACATACACTTCTACGCCGAGCATAACCATAGTGTCATCGTTCTTGGCAAATCTTCCACAGAAGTAAACATCTCTGTCGGGCATTGTGTATCTGCCTTCCTTATTAACAAGAGAAACGTCCGTGCATATCCACGTTTCGTTGAACAGATAGCCTTCCTTGCGTGGCAGGTCGATATAAGCGAACATTTCCTTGCCTGCAGGGACATCGGTGATAGTCATATACGGCGTAGCTTCGCCATCTATCATATAGTAGACGTTGTAAGTAGCTGTTGTGTAAACGCACTCAACGCTTACATCATTATGAGGCATTGTAAACTTGTATTCGCCGCTTTCCTCATAAATAGCAACATCATCGGACTGCCAGTAGTAAGTATAGCCGCTCTTTTTGGGAGGTTCGGGGAGCGTTACCGTACTCATATACTGTGCTTTCATCGGGCTGTCGGAGCTTATGCTGCCGTCAACCGTCATATTGACATTATAGAACTTGGGTGATGAGGTCGCCTTGAATGTAACATCGTGAGCAGGCATCACAAACTTGCCGTCTGTTACAGTGATACCGTCTGCAGACCATTCGGTCACATCGTAATAATCCTTTGTCGGCTTTGCGATAAGGGTTATAGTATCGCCTATCTTGCCGACCTCCTTTGTGCCGTATACCGTACCGTCAAATTCGTAAGATATATAACACTTTGTGGTCGTACCTATTGCAGTAAGCGTTGACGCAGGCATCGTGTCGGGCTGTCCGGATAATGCACCCTCAGTGCCGTACCACGACCAGCCGCCGAAGATATATCCGTCAGCTTCTTCGGGTGCGCCGAATGTCGGGAGAGCGTCGCCATAGTGATAGGTCACTCTTTTTATCGTCTTACTATCGAGGACAAAGGTTATCGTGTATTCCTTGTATGCACCGTTTTTCCATACTGCTGTCAATGTCGTATCCTTAGTCAGCGTTATTATATCGTCAGCGCCGTAGATATTTCCGTCCTCGTCCTTCCAGCCGCCGAAGATATAATCTCTCAGGTCGTCCGTCTTTGACGCAGTCGCCATATCCGACAGCTTGATCTGAGTACCGTAATCCGCTGTGCGTTCATCGCTTCCTGTCAGCTTACCGCCGTTTGCGTAAAGTATTAATGTGTGCTTGTGAACATTCTTCTGCCAGTTGCCGAAGACTATATCAAGCGTCAGACCGTCCTCGGACGCTTTGCTTGATGAACCCTTGAACACGAGAGTATATCCCTCGCCCTCGACATCGGCAGGAGTATAATTGTCGTACTTTTCAACGAATGCGAGATAATCATCATATCCGCCGCTGAATTTATCGGTCTTTTCTCCGTTCAGAAGTACACCGTACGGTGTGGATACATTTACCGTATAGGTCTTGGGCGTAGCTTGATAGATTGCTGTCAGCGTTGTCGAATAATCGAGTTTTACCGTCTGACCTAAGGCATATATCTCGCCTGTAGTGCTGTCCTTCCAGCCTGTAGGCTGATAATCGTTATACTTGTCGGCGTCCTTGGTTGCCCAACGTGAAATTTCTACCTCGTATTTATCCTGACTGTAGCTCTTGAACTCTTTGCTTTCTTCAAATATCAGTCTGCCGTCACCTGCGTCCAGCTTAATTGTAACATTACGTTTGAATCTCGGACGTAGTATAATACTCTTGTAAATGAGCGTCTTGTCGGGTATAAACTCATTGAGGTAAGCATCGCCGTATTCTTCACTCAGGTATACATCGCTCCAGTCGATGAACTGTATCGTTGTACCCTCCTGCCAGTTGCTCTTGCTCCACGCCTCGTCAAATACCGACTGAGGTACCTTTGAGCCGCCCTCTATTTTCAGCGTCTTATATGTCTTGAATTCACGGGCAACATCATCATAATACTGGATTTCAACATCGAATATTCCGGCTTCGTAAACCGCATCGTATACGGTATCCTCATATACATAAGGCAATTGCTCATTGAATACGGTATCCTTATCGTATAAAGTTTTACCGCCGTCGGGAGTGTAGCCCATGAATGTCTTACCGTAAGGCCAGCTTGAAAGGAAAAATTCCGGTCTTGTGCCGTAAGGTGTCTTTACGGTTGTCGACTTCTTATCGCCGGCATAATTATAGTAATTGTACGTTACGTTCATCAGCGCTCTGTCGTAATTTGCACTGAAGTGGAGCGCAACCTTCTGATAGTCGTTGTGATGATTGAAATAGAAGTTTTCGGAAGCACCTCTCTGGGTGTTGCCTGTAACCTTGTAAAGCGGTTTGTCTGTAGGCTGACCGCTTGTATAGTAATCCTTGCGGCAGCCTGAGTCTATCGCTCTGAGCTTATCACCGGCATACTTATACATCTTTTCAAAACCGAACGGTACTCCGTAGGTTGCGTGCCAGGAGGTCAGCTTCATATACTCGTCACTTGCGTTATCGGGTACTTTAAGAACATCGCCGGCATTCACTGCCCACAGTTCTACTACCCACTCTTTGTTTACGGTATCATAGTATTCCATCTCCATAAGAGTCTGCGCTCTTGTTGCAGTGTATACTATTTCGTAGTTGTCGTGGTCAACGGTTATGAAGTACGGGTCTTGGTCCTTCCACTCGCAGTCAATGTACTTCCAGCTGTCGGGAGCGTTATTTGTATTGTAAGAGCCTGCAAAACTGCCCGCAGGTACTTTTCTTGTTTCGACAAGAGTTTTAACTCCGTCAACCTCTCTGTAGAAATTGACAGTAAATATCTTGCCTACGTCCTCTTCCTTAACTCTCGACTCATCGTACCAGATGACCTTTACCGACTTTGTAAGGCTCATTTCGGGGTCGGCGGTCTTTGTGAACTGAAGTGACGTGCCTGTATAGTGTATCTGACCGACACCTTCGGCTGTACTGTTCTTGTAGAAGCCTGACATACTGTATGGCTGCTCGTAACGGATAAATGTTCCTCTCCTGTCATAGAGCATTCTGAAGCCTTCGCCCGAAACATTCATCGACAGCTTGCTCCACGGTACAGACGCATTGTAATTTATCACGCCTGTCGTGATATCAAGCGTCTGTGCGGACACTGCCGGAAGATTATCAATATTGACTTCTCCCCAGTAAGTGCCGTTTGAGCTGAATAATATCGGAGTTGTCACATCGTTAAGGCATATAACAAGGTTTTTGTCGCCCATTGAGAACAACGGCCACTTGATTTCTGGTATCAGCGGTGCTTCAAGCCGCAATTTGAATACCTTTGATTCTGCGACAAGATTTACTTCGAGATAAATTCCCGCTTCAAGATAGAATCCGCCCGTCAGCGTCCGGTATACCGTACTGTATCGGTGATCCGGTTTGACGACGTGATATTTTGCCAGACCGTATATATCGAGATATGCACCTACCTGAACCTCAACGCCGACCTCGCCCAGTCGCCTGAGTCCCGTGAACGATACGGTAAGCTGTCCGGATACGCCCATCTTGACACCGACATATCCGAATACCGTAAGATCAAAGCTGTACCTGTCGCCCTCGACCAGCTTGTTCTTGTACATACTGAACTCTTTATCCTTTGAGTTGCCGTGCGTACCTACCTGCGTTGCGTCAAGTATCGAGAACTTACTTCCTATACCGCCTGCGAAATTCATCTTTACAACAAGGCTGAGTTCAAAGTTAAGCTGGAACAGCGACAGCGGTTTAAATGCCGTGAAGAACGGTATACGGCATATTTCTATCTCTCCGCCCTTCTTGTTAAGCATATCCTTGACATCCTTTACAAGACCTGCGGTATCGTTCTTCTCGTCACTGCCGAGCATCTTTGCGACTTCGCTCGTGATATTCCTGTAGCTGTTTGCGCCTACCGAGCAGACAAGAACTTTAAGTTCAATATCCGTCTGCGTATAGATATTAGCCGCATAGTTGAATTCAAGCTCAGGCAGCTCAAACCACTTGAATTCGAATGAATTATAGCCCTGGAATGAAACATTAAGATATTCGCTTACTGTAAATGTTGCATCTACCTTGAGTTTTTTCTTAATGGTAGTCTTATAATTCAACTCGAATGTAATGACCGACCAGTAATCCGGATTAACGGTAGTAAAGTTATCATTTTCTGCTTCACCGACCTTTACGGATACGGAAAGACCGATAGCAAGACTTGCGGCGATGCTCTTGAGCGTATCCTCTTTAGGACGTGAATAGTCCGAGAAATCCTTTAATCTTTCATCGTCCGAAGCGGCATAAGCAGTGGCGGTTACTGTATCGGTAACAAGCGGCTCGCCCTCCATTATCTCGTTTACGGTTTCATCCTCGGCAAGCAGTGCCGCAAGCACAAGGTTCAGCTGCTGTACGCCCTCGCTGTTCTTTACTTCTTCCGCTATCGCCTCGGTGTCGATCTGCTCCTCAAGGAACTTGTTTTTTGCAGGCTCGACAAAATAAACATCAACATTGTCATAAACATCTTCCGCTTCGCAATCGGCTGTCTGAATGTAGTAAATGTTTCTGTCCTTTATTGTATCTGTAATTTTTACAAACAGGCAGTCTTCGGTAAAATTCTTCGTGCCGTTGTCAATGCAAAGCACATCGCCCACAGCAAGAGCATTTTCCTCAAAATATTCCGCCGAAAGCATATATTCGTTAATGTTCTCGGTAGCAATCAGCTTAGTTTTGTCGAGATACTTGATATTGTCCCTGACCTCGATTATATTAGTCTGCTCTTTGTATATCTTGAATGTATACTCGTTTACCGTATCGTCAAGACCCTTGAATGTAACTCCCTCGCCTGCTGTCATACGGTACATACAGCCGGCTGTGTATGCGGTTTCGGGAACGAGTGTATATTCATCCTTCTCGTTTGATGTTACAACGAAATTTTCCGGAGTATCACCCGTATACGCAAATAAGGTGATGTACTCCCATACATTATTTGCCGTTATTTCTTCGTCACATATAAGCGTGATCGGCTGATATTCCGCACAGTCCTCCACATAGTAGGTGGTTCTCACACCGGATTGGAAATCATCGGCAGATTCCACAAACGAGGCATACAAGGTCATATCCTCGTTTACCGGAGTATTGGTGAAAAATTCAGTCGTGAATGCCGTATCGGTAAACCAGCCCATAAATGCCTTGCCCGCACCGAATGATTCGGGAAGTCTGCTTATCGTTTCACCCTTCTTTAAGGTTATCGGGGCTACCGGTGTACCGTCACCCGCATCAAAGGTCACTGTGACCTCTTCTTCTGCGGGCTTATTCTCGTTATATGTAACCTCTGCTGTTATCGTCTTTTTAGCACCGTTTACGGTTATGTCCTTACTTGCCGTAACACTTCCGCTTGCATTCGGCAATACGACCTCGTCTGCAAATACATCTGTCGGAAGTGCTGTCAGCGAGATTACAGCACATAAGAACAGTGACAATATCTTCTTGCCGCACTTCTTTTTAATGCCAAGAACCGCAAGCGTACCTCCCGATAAAATGCTCAGCGTCAGCCACAGCGGACACAGAGAACCGTCCGTTTCAGGATTGCCGGGATTTACAGGGTCGGTAGTATCGCCGGGCTTTGAAGCTTTCTCTATATAAGCCGTTATCTCATTTGACCTGCTCTGTCCTGCCGCAAGTGTATATCCACCGTCGGTAAGCTCGCCCTTCTTCAGTGTAAGTCCGTCCGGCAATCCGATTTCAGACTTTACCTTATCAATCCCGTAAATATTGCCGTTCTTCACCGTAAGAGCAATATTAACGTTTTCCCCCTCTTCATAACTCTCCTTGTCCGTAGTAAGCGTTGCGGATACAAGCGACGCTTCCTGCGCCGCCGTCATAACCGTCATCACGCTTGAAAACGCAAACAGCGTGATAAGCGTTATTAACGCCGCCAGCCTTTTCCTTGTTTTCATCTTTCTGAACATAACCCACCTCCGTAATTATCCGTTTTCGTTTATCGTACTTTCGATTGCTTTTTCAAGCCCTGTTTCCGCTTTTGCGATTATCTCATCTATAAGTCTTTTTGCTACCGAGTGCAGATCAAACGCAAGTACCGCTTCTATAAGGCTCGCACGTTTTTCCTTAGGCACATCATACAGCTTAAGACAGCACTCAAGAAAACGCTCTATCTTCTTTTGCACCGTGAAGTACATATCGCACTTCCTCGCCATAAAGCCACGCATGATACTTCCCGACGCTATATCCATCTCGTAGAAATCCTTATCCTCCGCATCCGGCATAAACAGCGAGAATATAGCCTTTATCTGTACGGCTGTACTTTTTAAAATATATTCCGTAGTGCTTGGCAGGGTATATGCCATTACATATATCTCCCTCAGCGGCTCGGACAGCTCGGTTATATATATCTGCAATGACGTTTCAAGGCAGTACACCATGAGCGGCTCCATATCCTTTGCGAATGCCCTCGCCTTTGCAAACTGATTTTCAAACATGATCTGCGTCAGCGTCAGAAGCAGCGCTTCCTTATTTTCAAATGCCGCAAAGAACGAAGTCGGTGACATTCCTGCCGCCCTTGCTATCTGTGCAGTGGTCGTCTTTTCGTACCCCTGATCTAAAAATAACTGAATAGCCGCAAGCAGCATCTTATTCCGTCTTGCTATGCCCTTTGGCTGTAATCCCTTCAATTTGTGTCCTCCTTATCAGCCTCAGTATTATAATCAACAGTTTAGTCTTGAGTTTACTCAATTATAACACATCGCTTCTTAAAAGTCAATAATTACCGTAATATTTATTTCGGCCTCGTTTATACAAAACCTACAAAAGCGATAAGGATTGTGTAATTATTTTCGACAAGCTAAATCCACTAAACCTATTGACAACATAGGTTTAGTATGTTATACTCATAACAACGAAAACGAAAGGGGCTGACCGGATGAAACCGACAACCGCAAACAATAAAATGCGAATGTGTGCAAACAATATAATACGTCTGTCCCGAAAGAAAGTCTGAGCCTGTCGGATATTCAAACGCACGGACGTAAAATAAACGTCCGTTATTTTATAGGAGGATATATGATAGAGCTTAAAAACCTTGAAAAGACGTACCGCACCTCGAAAGGCAGCGTTACTGCGATAAAAGACATCAACATAACAATAAACGACGGAGAGATATTCGGCATCATCGGACTTTCGGGAGCCGGCAAAAGCACACTCGTCCGCTGTATAAATTACCTTGAGCGCCCGACCTCGGGACAGGTAATAATAGACGGCAAGGAGCTTGGAAGCCTCAAAACAAAAGAGCTTCTTAAAACAAGACAAAACATCGGAATGGTGTTTCAGGGCTTTAATCTTCTCGCACAGCGAAACGTAATAAAGAACATCTGCTATCCGCTTGAAATCGCAGGTATGAAAAAGGCAGACGCCGTAAAAAGAGCCGAAAGCCTGCTCGAGCTTGTAGGACTTTCCGATAAAGCGAAGGCGTATCCGTCACAGCTTTCGGGAGGACAGAAGCAGAGAGTAGCAATAGCAAGAGCGCTCGCCGCAAAAACGCACTATCTTCTGTGCGACGAGGCAACAAGCGCACTTGACCCCGACACAACAAGGTCGGTGCTTGAGCTTCTTAAGAAAATCAACCGCACACTCGGAGTTACCATAATAGTGATAACTCACGAGATGAAGGTAATAGACAGTATATGCGACAGGGTCGCAGTGCTTGATAACAGCACGGTCGCAGAGATAGGCGATGTAAGAACGGTATTCGCAAATCCGAAGTCTGATATAGCAAAAAAGCTCATAATGCCGCAGGGCGAGCTTCCGGTAACAAGCGAACACGGAAAGAAGATAAGGATTATCTACAACGGCGAAAATTCTTCAAAGTCGCTGTTATCCGATATGATATTAAAATGCAACACTCCCGTCAATATTCTTCACGCAGATACAAAGGACATTGACGGCAAGGCATACGGTCAGATTCTGGTACAGCTGCCCGATGATGATACATCGGCAGAAAAAATAACAGCATATCTTAAAGCCAATAGCGTTACCTATTCACAGGTGTAAGGGGGAAGAAAAGTGTCAGGCGATCTTATACAGCTGTGGGATAAAGGCGTACTTTTACAGGGTATATGGGAAACGATATACTTAACGTTCATCTCGTCATTCGTAGCTTACGTTTTCGGACTTCCGATAGGCGTACTGCTTACAGTGACCGATAAGGACGGAATCCACCCTATCCCGTGGCTCAACAAAATAATCGGTATTTTAGTTAATATTTTCCGCAGTATCCCGTTCATCATTCTGATGGTTGCCTGCTTACCGGCGGCAAAGGTTATTGTCGGAACAAGTCTTGGCAATAAGGCAATGATAGTAATGCTCGTTATAGCGGCTATACCTTATGTGGCAAGAATGACAGAATCCTCTTTCAAAGAGGTTGACAAAGGCGTTATTGAAGCGGCTCAGGCAATGGGCAGCTCAACACTCAAGATAATATACAAGGTGCTTATCCCCGAAGCAAAGCCCGCACTCATGGTCGGCGCAGTCATTTCACTTGTAACCATTCTCGGCTACTCGGCAATGGCAGGAACGATCGGCGGCGGCGGACTTGGTATGATAGCTATCTCATTCGGTTATCAGCGTTTCAATAACGATATTGTGTGGATATGCGTTCTGCTCACGGTTATCATAGTACAGCTTATTCAGGAGCTTGGTATGCTGATAGCACGCAAGGCAGACAAACGTATAAACAAGTAAGGAGAGATATAATATGTCACTGCTTTTCATAAAGCTGTTGCGACAGAATTTCCGTTTCGGACGAATGTGCCGATGTTGTATATAAAGAGATAAAACCCGTAAACTAACGGTGCAGAACAAAGAAAGATAAACAAAATACAACATTGACAGGCGGTAAAACCGCAGAAACGGAGAATTGACATGAAAAAGATTTTATCATTAATACTTACAGCGGCTCTTGCAGGTGTAACGCTCACAGCGTGCAGTTCAAACGGCACAAGCTCGACAGCTTCATCAAACGATGCTTCTTCGGCAGATACATCTTCTGCAGCATCAAGCGCCGCAGAAAGTTCGGCAGACACAGACAACGTTATCAAAATCGGTGCAACAGCTACACCTCACGGCGAGATACTCGAATTTGTAAAGGACAAGCTTGCTAAGGAAGGCTACGATCTTCAGATTACCATTTACGATGATTATGTACTGCCCAACAACGCAGTTGCAAGCGGAGAGCTTGACGCAAACTACCACCAGCACACACCCTACCTCAACAACTACAACGAGAAGAACGGAACAGACATAGTTCCCGCCGCACTCATTCACTATGAGCCGTTCGGTCTTTACGGCAACGGCGTTGAAAAGCTGGCAGATGTCAAGGAAGGCGCATCGATTATAATCCCTGCCGATGACAGCAACGAAACAAGAGCGCTTCTTCTCTTACAGCAGGAAGGTCTTATCGAGCTTCCCGAGGGGGCAAATGCCAAGGACGGCGTTACAACGCTTGACATAAAGGATGACCACGGCTACAAGATAACAACGGTACAGGCTGATACGGTTGCCGCTCAGTTTGCAAACAGCGACGCAGGTTCTTTAGCAGTTATCAACGGCAACTATGCTCTTGCCGCAGGTCTTGACATAAGCAAGGCTCTCGCAGTTGAAGACGCTTCCGGCGATGCGGCTCAGACCTACGCAAACATTGTAGCTGTAAAGAGCGGTAACGAAAACCTCCCCAAGATTCAGGCTCTTATAAAGGCTCTCAAGTCAGACGATGTAAAGAACTTCATCAACGAAAAGTACAACGGTGCAGTTGTTGCAATCTTCTGATTTAACTAACAAGATTTCTCCTGAAGTAAGTGATATACAGTCCGGCTCCCTCGCAAACAGTGAGGGAGCTTTTCTGTCACCCGTCACGCACCGCCTATCCCCTGCGAAAAAATATCAATATTCACATTGACCTCAATTTCACTTTCCGCTATTATTTCCCCTACCCTGTCCATATTCTCTCTGTAAAATCTGTTACAGCACCTTCTCAGCGTATTTTCAAGCCCGAACACATCACAGCCTTTTTCTGCAATCGGTATCACCGAGCTTTCTATTTTCCGTTTCAGTTCCCTTTCGGCAGGCTCGGCTACCTTTTCGGCGGCTTTTTTCTCATCTTCCTTCATTCCGCCCTTCGACCCTATCTTTCCCGATGCGCTGAATGATACATCAAATTTCACCTTACCGTTATATTCTGTAGCTTTTATACTCCTTGTAACCCCAATAAGCATAACACTCGGCTTTGCGTTTTGTCCCAAAGGCACGGTAAATGAGTATTCCGAAGGCATATCATTCATAAAGAATATAGCCATTGCCCCATCATCGTCAACTCTGCAAAGCTCTTTACCGCCCTTGAAAACCACTCCGCCGTCAAGTATTATCGTCTTTTCTCCGTCCTCGCTCTGTTCTTCTCCGCCTCCGTTGCCCTTACCGCCTCCGGTTTCCTTCGGAATAGTTACATCTGTCTTAAGTGTTGCGGTTCTGAGCAGCGGAAGAAATGCGCTCTCCGTAGATGTGCATAGCATAGTCATCACCTGGTAGGGATATGTGCTTTTGTTTCTGCTTTCGACCGATGCGTTGTGTATAAGGTTCGCCAATCTCTGCGAAGAGGTCGAGCCTTCCTTGAAGCGTATATCGAGCAGTTCCTCTGCCGTATCCTCTGCGGCAGCAACATATGCCTGCGGATGCGAATGGTAATTGCCCACGAAGAATTCAAGCGTGTCGCCCAGCTTATACTTCCTCAGTTCTTTTCCGATGATTATCAGCCTGTTTTCGCTCAGCAGAAGATCCTTTCCCGTCAGCATCGAAGCGTTTTTCGCCGCCTCAAATATGCTTTCGCCCTCCCCTACGCTTTTCAGCACATTGTCCTGCGTCTTGTCTATCTGATTCTGTCCGCCCTCGCTCGATTGATTGAAATACTGCATACTTATACGATATACCTTTTTGTCAGGAAGATAGTCTATCCCTATCGCCTGCACTATCGCCCTGTCGGACAGGTCAACATAGCTGACACAGCCGACAAGGGTTATTGTCACCGTCAGCGCAAGCATTATAGCAACCGCTCTTATCATTCTCATTTCTTTTCTCCTCCGCTCTGCTTTTTTCTGCCTGCAACAAGCGCCGTCAGCGGAACTGCAACGCCGCCGAGCAATATGTGTATTCCGCCCGACATAACGCTCCTGAAATGCTCGTATACCGTTCTGTCACTGCCAAGCACCATACACAGCATAAATATAAACGCTCCGTATACCACAACCGCCTTTTTCGTGTCGGGCCTCTTACTGCACACAGAATATATCCGCCCTACGCAATATATAATAAGCGCCGTTTTAATAATTCCGCACATCAGCCACACTATAGCGTCTATTCCGTCAAGCCTGCGGAATATTACAATATCGGATAAAGATGCGATAATATACAGAGGGTATTCGATTTTACTCATATAAGGACCTAATATAAGGTTGTAGATCAGGTTAAGAAATTCCAGTATCACAAGCAGAAGCGGCAGATAATAAAGCACCGTTTTATGCGGTTTACTGCGTATTTCATCGGTTATCACCGCAAAAATCAGAATTTCGCTGTTCATACTTATCTCGGAAAGTGTACATTTCACAAAGTACCGCCCGTCCTCAATAAAGGCAGGATATATGAAATCCGGGTTTACCTTGTCCCACATAGTGACGCCGATAAGAAAAATCAGCAGACAGAATACCGCCGCCGCAAAAACAGAGCTTCTCGTAACCGCACTAAGCCCCTTCAACGCACCGTATACCGACACAGCGACAAGCACAGCAATACCCGATATTGTCAGAATGTTATTGAGCAGCGTATCGGTTATATAATGCTGTATGCTTATGACCGTCTGCACGGCGGTCGCCGTCAGGGTAACAGCCAGAATAACCCCTACAGCTACCCCGAAGGCCTTGTTTCTTCTGAAAGCGCAGGTTATAGGGCTGTCACCCTTGAACCTCAGCGTCACAAGAATAAGAGGGATATAAAGCAGTGCCGCAATAATCTTTGCAAGAAATATCGCCGTGAAGCGATCCGGTCCGTATAATACGGTTTCGGCAGACAGAGTCATCATTTCTGCCGACAGCCTGCAGGCAAGGAACGTGATAACAAGCTGTCTGTTACTTATCCTGCTCATTGCCTCCCGTCCTTTCTGCACCGTGACCGCTCTTTGCCTTGCCCGATAACTGCTGTACCGTCATATCCGTATCGGACAGCTTCTTCCAGCTTTCCCTGCGAAACGTATCACGGATAATGCTTTTCAGCGTCACAGGCGCAAACGGTGCGGTATACGGCACTCCGTATGTGTTTTTTGAACACATTCTGAAAAATATAACAACACCGACGGCTGTGATTCCGAATAAGCCAAACGTACCTCCTGCGACTATAAATACCAGCCTCAGTATCATACAGCTGTCGTATAGATCCGGTACGGCAAACGAGCATAATCCGGTTGCCGCTATGATAAGCACCACAGGTGCGCTCATAAGACCTGCCGATACCGAGATTTCTCCTATCACAAGACCTCCGACTATGCTTACTGCGTGACCTATGCTCTGCGGCAGCCTCAGCCCCGCCTCCCTCATTATCTCATACAGGATATACATTATAAGGCACTCTCCGAATACGGGATAGGCGGCAGTCTGCTCCGATGAATAAATATTCAGCAAGAGCGCCGAGCGGAACATTTCCGGGTGGAAGTTGCACAGTGCGACATAAAGACCCGGCAGAACAGCCCCTGCAATAAACGCAAAGAAACGTATGATACGAAGAAATGCCGAAAAGTACGGCTTGTGCGTATAATCGTCCATCGTTACAAAGTTCTCCGCAAACAGACACGGAAGAACAAGCGCAAAAGGCGTTCCGTCCACGATTATCCCCACTCTGCCCTCGTACAGCTTCGATACAAATACATCGGGACGTTCGGTTGTATATATCTGTGAGAAAAGGACAGAATCATCATCTTCAAGAAAGCTCTGTAAATACTCGCCCCCTGCAATAGTGTTAAGCGGAATGTTCTTCAGCTTATCCGTCACGGCGTTTACGATATTCATATCCGCTTTGTCGGTAAGATAGCAAACCGAAACATCGGTCTTGCTCCGTTCCCCTACGGTCATCATTATCGTTTTCAGCGTCGGGGATTTCATTCTCCGCCTTACCATAGCAACGTTGGTTCTTACCACCTCGATAAAGCCCTCTCTTGATGCTCTCAGATTTATGTGCGTTGAAGGCTCGTCTACGCTTCGGTGTGCAAAGCCCTGTATCCCTATCGCTATGCCAAACCCTGCCCCGTCGCACAAAAGCACGGCAAACCCCGACATTATATAAAGGCACAGCGAGTCATAATCGTACACCTGCTTTTGTTCTTCGGCAATCGGCATATCCGAGCAGACCTTTGTAAAAAATTCGTTATCGTCCTGTATTTTCGGCGGTGCGGATACAAGCGGACGGAAAATCAGATTTGCAAGCTCCGCCTTTCCTATCATACCCTCGCAGGTGATAACCGCCATCCTGTGACCGTCGGACGAAAAATACTTGATTATAAGATCCGAGCTGTTGTTCATCAGCCTTCTTACCTCAGAACAGTTGATATTAAGATTTGCGGCAAGCCTGCTGTCGCCGCTGTTTATACTCTCTACCGATTTTTCGGATAAATCAGGCAGTTTTTTTGAATTGCTCATTTAAGTTCCTCGCATATTGAAAGATAATCAGCAGATAATAGCTGTGTAGCCAATCTGTAACTTATCTTTTCCGTCAATGGAGGAAAATATGCTGATAATAATTATCCGTTCCGTGCTTTTGTATATTCTTATAGTATTCGCCCTGCGTCTTATGGGCAAAAAACAGCTTGCTCAGTTACAGCCCTCCGAGCTTGTAACGACAATACTTATATCCAATATCGCCACGTTGTCGCTTGAGGATTCGACCGTCCCGATGATATACGGAGTTATCCCGATACTGATGATAGTCTGCATGGACGTTTTCATGTCTTTTATTATGCTCAAGAATTCACGCTTCCGCCGCCTTGTGACAGGCACACCTCAGATAATCATTACCGACGGCATAATCGACCGCGAGGTTATGAAGCACCTTCGCTACAGCGTTGACGAGCTTATGGAAGCAATGCGTGAATGTATGATATTCGATATTTCACAGGTGCAGTACGCAATAGTAGAAACGACCGGCAAGATAAATTTCTATCAGAAAAGCCGTTACCGCAACGTTGAAAACGGTGACGTCGGGATTCAGGTGACAAACTGCGATCCGCCCTGCCTGCTTATAAAGGACGGCGAAATAAACTATCCCGGACTTCGCCGCTGGAACGGCGATGAAGCAAAACTTCGTGAAATAATTAAAAGCATGAAGCTCGATATAAAGGATATTTTCCTGCTCACAGACAGCACAGACAAAGGCATTTATACAGTGCTTAAAAGCAATGACAAATACGGCACAAAGCCGATATGTAAAGCGGAGGATAAATAAATGGGTCGAATTACCGCCTGTGCGGCAATAGTCATAGCTATGGTGGCTTTTGCCCTTTACGGCTACAATTATTCAGACACCTGTGCAAGAAGGATCTACCTTGCCGCCGACGAGATTACACAGGCGGTTGATGAAAACGACACCGCAAAAGCCATCGAAAAGGCAGACCTTGCCGAACAGCTTTGGCGGAAAATGTCACAGCATACCATCTTTGTTGAGGATACCGAATGCGACAACGAAATAGCTATGAGCCTTGCCAGAATAAAAGTATTTGCCGAAAACGGCGAGGACGATATTTATTCCGAATGTGCCGTGCTTAAACGCCTTATCGAGCTGTATATCACACGTCAGCAGATAACGCCTGCAAGCGTATTCTGACATATAAAAATGCCGACGGCTTTTGCCGTCGGCATTATATCTGTATTGATTTTCGGTTTAGGAAACAGTAGCGTTAAGTTCCTTGATTCTTGCTTCAATTACGCCCTTGTTTTCATCACGGACTGTAGTATACGAATTACCGCCCATTATAACGTCTGATGTGAGATGACCCACTGCGTTTTCACCGTTTGTAGAGTCTGCTATATCAGGGCCTATACCGTTCTTGAACTCAAATACCGATTCAAATGTAGCAGGATCCTTCAGCTTATCAAGTCTGTCAAGAAGTGTTTCATTCCAGTCGAACTCATCAATAGACTGCTGTCTTCCTGCCTTCTTTACTTCCTCATCCTTAGATGATAACAGGTTAGCATATATCCACGCCTTATAACCGTCAGCATTCTTTGAACCCGAAACGAACATATAAGCGTCCTGTTTCATTTCCTGATAATATGTATCCGCACCGTCCATCTGGGGGAAGGGTACAAAGTTTATCTCATCATCTTCCCACTTGTTTTTCTTCTTGAACTTTCTCCAGGTTTCTTCATATCTCCATGTGCCGTCCTCAATGAAGAGCGTATTGCCGTCAGCCCATTCATTATAGCTGGGTGTCCAGTTGTTTTCTATCTCTCTGGGATAACGGAGCTGTTCCTGAGTATCATCGAATGTACGGAGCATATCCATGCACTTTTCGATGTTTGCATCATAAAGGTTGCTTACCAGCTTACCGTTCTCAAGACCGATAAGGGGCTTACCTGTTGTAGCGATAAATGCGTGGTCAAGGCCGTAACCGTCAAACGCATACTTTGCGTTGTCGGGATCTGTGAACTTTCTTGCCATTTCGATGCACTTTGACCAAGTCCACTCGCCCTTTTCAAACAGTTCCCAAGGATCATCAAAGCCGTTTTCTTCAATGATGGACTTTCTGTACCAGAGCAGAGTTGCGGGGTTTACGTCAACAATAGGCGTATAAACCTTACCGCCCCAGTTGAACTTGTCTATGATCGGCTTATAATCAACCCAATCCTCAGTATTTGTATCAACAACACCGTCGATTGTCTGGAAAAGGTTCTGATAAATTCCGTAAGGATAGTTGGATGTTTCAAAAGGGAATGTATCGGGTGATTCATCCGACTGAACCAGCTTTGCAAGGTCAAGGTATCTGTCATTGTAGTTGGAAACCTTAACATTTACGAAAACATTTTCGTCAGCCACTGTTTCATAGCCCTCGGGCTTGTTCTTAGGAGTTCCGTAAAGCGTCTTGAAAAGCTCTACCGCAGGCGATGCCTCCTGAATATCATACCACGCCATGAACTTGAGTTTCGTATCAACCTTAATATCCTTGTAGTCTTCCGCTACAGAAACGTTGTCTACGGCACTCTTTACATTTTCGTTAGAAGACATTATCTTCTGACTGCCGGTAGCTGCTCCGCCGCTTGTTGTTGATGCGGCACTGTCCGTTCCTCCGGGTGTGGAATTCGTACTTCCTGAGCAACCCGTAAACGCTGTCGCACCCATTACAAGAGCAAGAGCGGCCGCTGAAATCTTTTTGGTCGTTTTCTTCATATAATGTACCTCCGATACGGCATTATAAGCCGCTTAATACTCCTATATTATACCAAATTTACGACCGTCAATCAACCATTAGTTAATCCAAACTTTGAAAACTTTTTTGTGGATATACAACAACGAATTTTGCGTTTTCACACCGTTAACACATTTTTTAAGTTAATTATCTTTATACATCTGCGAATAGCCGAGTTTTGTGAATCCGTTTCTTTCGTACAGTCTTACCGCTCTTTCGTTGTCAGGCTCTGTTTCAAGACGGATTCTTGCAGCATCGGCATATTCCTTTTCAATAAACTTAAAAAATTCTCCGGTTATGCCCTTACAGCGATGCTCCGGCTTTACATATATCTCCTCAAGCCACACCACAATACCGCCCGCCTCGTTTGAATAAGTAAGTGCAAGCAGTGCAAAGCCGTAAACCTCTTTTTTATCGTCACTGCGGAACATATAGCACACCGCATACGGCGAATCCTCCATCAGCACATTGAAGGTGCGCTCGTGGTTTTCATCGGGTATAGGGTGAAGCACAGCGGGAGAATGATAGAAATCATGCTCCATAGCGAGATATTCTTCACGGTCATTTTTTCTTATTTTTTCAAATACCATATTTCCTCCTGTCACGCAAGCCCTAACGGATTAATAAACAGATACGCAAAATATCCTGCGTAAGCAACGAGCATAATTATACCGCCCGCTCTTGTAAGCTCCTTTTTGCGTAAAACGAGCAGACCCAGCAGTACAGCAGTAGCTATCGCAACTATCGTATCAATGATAAATGCCTCACCGAAGGTCAGTACGCTCGGTGAGCATATTGATGCCAGACCTACAACGAACAATATATTGAAAATGTTACTGCCGATTATGTTGCCTATAGCAATATCCGATTTCTTCTTGAGCGAAGCCGCAATGCAGGTTATAAGCTCCGGCAGCGATGTGCCGAATGCAACAACGGTCAGCGAGATAGTCCTGTCATCCACTCCTATTACCTGCGCTATGCTCTTTGCAGATGCAACCGTAAGGTCGCTGCCGAGTACGATGCTCACAAGCCCTATAAGAGTGATAAGTATCAGTACGGGTATCTTGTCCTTTTCGGTAAGCTGCGGCACTTCATCTGCCGAGCTGTCGTCACCCTTCTTGTAAAGGTAGAACAGATAGCCTAAGAACGCCGCAAAAAGCACCAGCATGATAACGCCGTCTATCTTGTCAAGTCCTCCGCCTATCCAGCCGAGCAGCAGTAATACAGCGGTTATGATCACAACAAACGGTATCTCGAATTTAAGCGTGTTCGGCTTTATCTTAAGGTTTGTTATCAGTGCGCTTACGCCGAGTATCAGCAGTATGTTCATAATATTACTGCCCACCACGTTACCTATCGAAATAGCCGCCGCATCCTGAAACGCCGCACTTATACTGATAGCCGCCTCAGGCGCAGAAGTTCCCATCGCCACTATCGTAAGACCTATTACTATCTGCGGAATTTTAAATTTAGCCGCAATTTTTGACGCACCCTCAACAAACAGATCCGCACCCTTTATCAGCATAGCGAATCCCACTATCAGCACGCCGAGCGAGCATATAACATTTGCATTGATATTCACGCCGACCATACTCATAACATACAGTGCAGCGCCTATCACAAGAGCGATTACCGCAATTAACATTTTCTGTCCTCTTTCTCTGTTAACACATTAAATTTTTCGGTTACACGAATGACGGGCAGTGACGTTTCCATAGAAGCGACTGCCCGTACATATTGATTTTTATCGCTTACTGCTCTCCTGCAAGCTCCTTGTAAAGACCGATATACAGCTTAGCCGACTGCTTCCAGCTGAAGTCCGCCTTCATAGCTCTGGTAACCAGCTTGTTCCACTCTGTCTTGTTCCAGTAGCAATCCTTCGCTCTCTTTACCGCATAGAGCATATCGTGAGCGTTATATGACTGGAAGGTATAGCCTGTACCGTTCTCATCTCCGCAGTCAACTATGCTGTCAGCAAGGCCGCCCGTTTTGCGTACTATCGGGATAGTGCCGTAACGCAGAGAGATCATCTGTGCAAGTCCGCACGGCTCGCTCTTACTGGGCATAAGGAACATATTCGCTCCGGCATAGATTTTCTTTGCAAGGTCAGGGATATATCCGCAGGTGAACGCCACTCTGTCGGGATATTTCCAGCGCATCTCGTGGAAGAACTGCTCGTACTGAGCCTCGCCCGAGCCTAATATAACTACCTTGTAGCCGAGATTTATTATATCATCAAACACACACTTTACAAGATCAAAGCCCTTATGCTCAACAAGTCTTGATACCATACCGAGAACCGGCTCGTCACCCTGAGGAAGTCCTACTTCTTCAAGCAGCTTCTGCGTGCATATCTTCTTGCCTGCCTTCTTTGAAACCGTGAAGTTTGCAGGGATGGAAGGATCTGTAGCAGGGTTGTACATATCCGTGTCTATGCCGTTCAGGAAACCGCAGGTCTTGTACTGCTTATCCGAAAGCGCCCTGTCAAGACCGTGTGAGAACCACGGGTCGAGTATTTCCTTCGAATATGTCGGAGATACCGTTGTGACCTTGTCTGCAACCTCAATAGCGGCTTTCATAAGGTTTATATCCCTGTCATATTCCATAAGAGAAGCGAAGTGCTTGGGTATACCCAGAACATCTTCGAGTATCTCCATGCCGTATCTGCCCTGATACTGAATGTTGTGTATAGTAAATACATTCTTTATGCCCCACAGCTTTTCATCGTTTCTGTAGAAAATGCTGTAGTATACAGGTATAAGAGCGCACTGCCAGTCGTTAGAATTTATTATCTGCGGCTTGAAGTCGATGACTTTGAGCATTTCAAGAACAGCACGGGAGAAGAAAGCATATCTTTCCGCATCGTCATAATAACCGTAAAGTCCGAAATCACGCTTGAAATAATACTCGTTATCAAGAAAATAATATGTAACATTATTTATCTTTGCCGTGAAAAGTCCGCAATACTGATTTCTCCAGCCTACCGGCACAGAAAAATTAGTAACATACGTCATCTGATCACGCCACTGCTGTTTTATCGTATTCACATAGAGAGGTACTACAACGCAAGCCTCATGGCCTTCTTCAACGAGTGCTTTGGGAAGTGAGCCTGCAACATCCGCAAGTCCGCCCGAAGCCGCTACCGGCTGAGCTTCACTTGCTGCATAAAGGATCTTCATGTTTTTCCGCCTTTCAGCCACGCAGTCTGATTTTCAGTATGTGGCTATTTTTATAGTTTCTTATTCCTATTTAAAAATATATCATATTTCGTTTTCAAAATCAAGCAAAATTTGTCTGCCTTTATGTCGAAGAAAGAAAAATCGGAAATAATAACTAAATATTTCAATTTCTCTTGTTCATTTTAACAAAATCGCTCTCCGTTGGTATTGCATTTTTATCTAAATCGGAGTATAATCTTAATTGAGGCAGTTGTTTTCACGAATTTTCATAAACAATTGTCCGCCTTGTACAACATAGAAAAGGAAAGGTGTCATTACAATGGCTGAAAAAGAAATTACTTTACTTGACGTTATAGACAGAGCGCAGCTGCAATCACTGCAGGACGCATTTGCAAAGGCTACCGGTATGGCTGCATTGGCTACAGATAAAAGCGGTCCCGTCACCCAGCTTTCATGTCCTACCGATTTCTGCATGAACTATACGAGAAAATCGAGCGTAGGCTGTGAGCGTTGCAATCTCTGCGACCTTAAGGGCGGCGAGCAGGCAAGCAGAACAGGTAAGCCTGCGGTATATTATTGCCACGGCGGACTTGTCGATTTTGCTTCCCCGATAATCGTAAACGGCAAACAGATCGGCTCGCTTATAGGCGGACAGGTGCTTACCGAAGAACCGGATCTTGACAAGTTCCGTGCAATAGCAAAGGAGATTGACGTTGATCCCGATGAATATGTGGAAGCTGTAAAGAAAGTACCGATAGTTTCCGAAGAAAAGGTAAACAATGCCGCCGAGCTTTTATACAAGATGGCTCAGGCACTTTCGCAGGTTGGCTACGAAAAGTACCGCATAACCGAGGAGCATAAAGAAGCGGATATTCTTTTCGATGAAGTACGCTCCGACTACGAGGATATAAACGGAAACGTTGACGATCTCAATTCCGCTATCGAAGTTCTTTCCGCAGAGTTCGACACACTTCGTGAAAAGGCTTCCGAGTCAGCAAAGGCTGTCGCACAGACCGACTCTATACTCAAGTACATACAGAATGTCGCTACACAGATGACCCTGCTCGGCTTCAATGCGTCTATTGAAGCAAAGCACGTCGGCGAGGCAGGCGCAGGCTTCAACGTAATAGCACAGGAGGTAAGACAGCTTGCCGAGCAGACCTCAAACCAGACACGGAGCATTGAAGATGTGCTTGGCAGTGTCCGTTCATCAATTTCCGCTATTGATAAGGAGATCACCTTAGCGGTAGGAAAGATTGAAACCAACATCGCTACAGTAAAATCACTCAGCTCAAAAATCGCACAGACCTCAGAAAAAATCGACAAAATCAGCAAAAACCAGAACTGATTTTATTTTGACTAAGATATTAAAATCGGGACGCACCACACGATGCGTCCCGCTTCAGTCTGTCAAAAAAACTATTGTTATTATAGCTGTACTGTGAGACATATCACCAACACCGCCGAAAACACTTTCCTTACCGACAAGGTATTAATAATTTCGTGAGTGTATCAGTACAACTGCACTGACATTGACTCTTCAAAAAAACGCCACTAACCTGAGATATATGTACTAACCTGCGG
>ERZ1027200.53-NODE-53-length-84234-cov-17.306858_pt1 | contig 84234 bp, 106 predicted proteins | sample MGYA00519271_ERZ1027200 | MGnify/ENA primary metagenome ERZ1027200 (study PRJEB26926, sample SAMN06164742) | human gut metagenome | biome: ENVO:00009003; feature: ENVO:2100002; material: ENVO:00002003 | host: Homo sapiens | place: USA | collected 2012 ...
AAGCTGGAACGACGGGGAAACTGGACTATATCGACGACGCCGAGCAGTTCCATATAAAATGGGACAACGGGCGGGTGCTGGCGCTCATCCCCGGCGTGGATAGCTTTACCGTTTTACCGCCCGAGCTCAGCATGACGAAGCTATATAGGTGGCCAGCTCGCCGGTGCTTAAGTGCAGAGAGAAGATCTCATTGGGCAGCGGTGTGAAGTTTTTCAGTTTGTTGTTTTGAAAGTTCAATACATACCTCCGATTCCTGTTGACATGACTGCGCGAGTGGTGTAGACTAATTGCAATATCGGTTAGACATTTAGCTTGAGTCTATCATAACAGAGGCGGCATGATCTGTCAACGCTGTCGATTATTATTTACAATTAGTCCATAATTGGAGGGTGTTATGTGGTACTGTAAAATGTATTTCCCTGGAAGGCATGAGGTCATCGAGAGCGATGCTTTCGGCACGCAGGGTGCGCCGTCACAGCGAAAGGTCTTTCCCTTTTTGGAGTCGCTGCTGTCCTTCACCGAACTGGACATCGGGAAGGTTGCCGTCGCGCTGCGGTGCATCTCCGATGACTTGGAGAGCCTCGACCGTGAGCGCGTGACCAACGCCATGGTCAGGCTGGGAGCGCTGGCAGAGATGCACAGTTTCTTTCGCGTGCTGTATGCCAAGTGGTTTTACTTCCGTTCCGTAGGCTTCGGGAACACTGAGGCTGCGGTATCGGGCGCATTGGATGAGCTGCGGTCACTGCCGGAGGAGCTGCCGCTGTACCAAAAGCAAATCCAGCGGTTCTTTGAGTTGGTACTGGATATAGACAAGGCCGGGCGCGAGCCCAGCCGGCAAGTCTTGCGGTACTATCATTTCGACCAGCCCAACCAGCCCAGTGACCCGGAGCTGTTTCCGTTCCGCCTGCTGACCACGCGCCTTGAGCCTGTGGATGGCGACACTTGTGCGCCGGTGCTGTACGCGAACACCGTGGCGGATATGATCAGTTTTTCTTTGCAGACCTGCGTGGAGCGCAGCATCACCGTGCGTCGCTGCAAAAACTGCGGACGGTACTTCGCCCAGACAGGCCGCGTCAGCGCGGAGTACTGCGACCGCACACCACTCGACGGTCAGTCCAGTTGCCGTGCGATGGGCGCATTCCAGCAGTGGACGCTGAAGCAGGCGGACGACCCGGTGTTCAAGATCTACCGTCGGGAGTATAAACGGCGCTTTGCGTGGATCAAGGCAGGGCGCATCAGCGACAGTGAGTTTTATGCATGGAGCGAGCAGGCCAGAGAGCAGAAAAAGAAATGCGACGAGGGAATTATCACTGCGGAACAGTTCCAGCAGTGGTTGAAGGAGTCGTAGACAAGTAGAGGGCAGACCGAAGAAAGAGGCCAGCGAAACCGGAAAACTGCCGCGAGTCGAGTTTATCGAGTGGTTAAAGGAAGAAGAGGTGTGACCGATAGTCACACCTCTTCTTGTGTTGCAAAAAGTAAGCAATGAGCGCACATTTAGGAAATGGCAAAACTCGTTTTCTTAATATGGCGAGTCATAATAAAAGTCTAAGAGCCCACAAGCAAAGACGATACACCATGGAGGCGGCGTATCTGGTGTATAGCAGCTACATAGCCGCGTTGGGCGAAAAGCTGCGCAGGGCGCGGCAGGGGATGTTCCCCTGCCAGGCCTTGCGCAGCTTCTCCTTTTTACTCTTTCAATCCACGGGAATACCCGACCCGCACAGTATGGCATAGCATACAAAAAAAGTCAATGTTTTTTGTTATTTATCCTTATTACTGAAGTCTTTACAAGCCTCAGCGAGTGTGGTATGGTTAAAGCATCAACATATGCGCGTTAAAAAATATATGACAGGATGTGATCGCCATGTATCCTGCCCATATCCGCGAAACCGGAGAGCGGCAAACCGTCCAGGAGCATTGCCGGAACACGGCGGCGCTGGCCGCAACCGCACTGCGGCCACTGGGTCTGGAAAAAAGCGCCTATCTGGTCGGTCTGCTCCACGACGCCGGAAAAAACAAACAGGAGTATGCGCAATACCTTTCGGAGGCTGTCAGCGGCGGGAACGCCGTCCGTGGCAGTGTCAACCATACCTTCGCCGGCGTGCGCCTTCTGCTGGATCGTTGGCACGGCGGCTGCGGTACGTTCTCCTATTTCGACGTGACCGCAGAGCTGCTGGCCTTTGCCGTTGGCTCACATCACGGCCTGTTTGACTGTATCGACCCCCAGCAGCATAGTGGCTTTTTTCATCGCCAGACCAAGGAGGGGATCTTTTACGATGAATCCCGACAGGGCTTTTTGGCGGAGGTTGCTGACGAGGAGGAGCTGGAGCATCTGTTCCGCGACGCCGTCCGGGAGATGGCCCCCATGCTGGATCGGCTGGCGGCTCTGTCCACCCAAGCGGATGACAATGAGGCGGATCGGGAGACCGCATTTTATATCGGTCTTCTGGCTCGGATGCTCCTGTCCGCCGTGATCGAGGGGGATCGCACGGACACCGCCGCTTTTATGGATGGGATAGAACTGCCCGTGTTCCCAGAGGATATGCGGCCAATCTGGGCAGAACGGCTGGCGTTTATGGAGAAGAAGCTGGCGGCATTCCCGCGAAAAACGCCCATTGATCTGGCGCGCCACACCATCTCCGACACCTGTGCCGCCGGTGCCGCCCGGCCCGGAGGTGTCTACCGCCTGAATGTTCCCACCGGCGGCGGAAAAACGCTGGCCAGTCTCCGCTTCGCATTGACCCACGCGGCAAAGTGGAACTGCTCTCGAATTATCTTCACCGCACCGCTGCTGTCGATTCTGGATCAAAATGCCCAGGTCATCCGCGATTACATAGAGGACGACGCTTTGATACTGGAGCATCACTCCAACCTTGCCGAGCCGAAGGAGACGCCGGAGCGCTTGCAGGAGCTGGAGATGCTCACCGCCTCCTGGTCGGCGCCGATCATTATCACCACGCTGGTGCAGCTGCTGAATACCTGCTTCAGTGGGAGAACCAGCGCCATCCGCAGATTTCACGCGCTGTGCGGCAGCGTCATTGTGATCGACGAGGTGCAGACCGTTCCCGGCAAAATGCTGACGCTGTTCAATTTGGCGGTCAACTTCCTGTCCGAGGTCTGCGGCGCCACCATTGTTCTGTGCTCCGCCACCCAGCCCTGTCTGGAGGCAGCCGACCATCCCCTGCACCGCCAGCCCGTCGATCTGGTTCCGCAGCAAAAGGCACTGTGGGACGTCTTTAAGCGCACCGACATCCAAAACGCCGGATGTGCCAAGCTGGAGGAGTTCCCGCAGATCGTTGCGGAGGCACTGTCGTCGTGCGACAGTCTGCTGGTGGTGTGCAACACAAAAAAGGAGGCGGCGTTCCTGTTCGAGTCGCTGCAAGCCGAGAATTGCCGGTGCTTCCATCTGTCCGCCGCCATGTGCGTGCAGCACCGCAGGGAGACTCTGCAAGCCTTGCAGTCCGCGCTGGACAAGCCCTCCGCCGACAGGCAAAGGGTCGTCTGCGTCTCCACGCAGGTGATCGAGGCCGGTGTGGACATCTCCTTCCAGCGGGTGATCCGCTTCTCCGCCGGAATGGACAGTGTCGTGCAGACGGCAGGGCGGTGCAACCGGCACGCCGAGCAAAAGGAACCCGCCCCCGTCCGCCTCATCCGGTGTACCGACGAGCGGCTGCGTGGTCTGGACGACATCGTGCGCGGACAGAACGCCACCACCGCGCTGCTGACCGCCTTTTCCAAAACGCCGGAGGCTTTCCGGCACAATCTGTCCTCCGAGGAGGCCATCCGGTTCTACTATCGCCGGCTATACGCAGAGATGGAGCCCGGCTTCCAGGACGACCAAACCCAGGCGCACGGCTCCCTCTATCATCTGCTGGCGGACAACCCCCGGTATGCAGACGCCAACTGCGCGCAGGCGGAGCGCTACCTTCTGCGGCAGGCGTTCCGTCTGGCAGGCACCCTTTTTCAGGTATTCGACGAGGACACGAGCACCCTGCTCGTACCCTACGGAAGAGGGCGCGAGCTGCAAAACACGCTGCGAAACGCCGCTCAGGTCTGCGGGCAGAAGGATTGGGCGGTCATTCGCGGCTGCATTGACGAGGCAAAGGGCTACTGCGTCAGCGTCTACCGCTATCAGCTGGAGCGGCTTGAGAGCCTCGGCGCCGTGACCTCACTGTTCGACGGCGGCATACTGCTGTTGTCCGATGGCTTTTATAACGAACATACCGGTTTTTCCCTGGAGGCCGGTACCCGTGATTTTCAGGAGGTGTAGCGATTGAAAACAGAACATCCCAACATCGTAGAATTTGAGGTATACGGTGATTACGCCCTCTTCTCCGACCCTCTCATGCGTCTGGGCGGTGAAAAGTGCAGCTATCAGGTACCCACCTATGAAGCACTGAAGGGCATTTTATCCTCTGTATACTGGAAGCCCACCTTCATCTGGCGAATCCTGGACGTGCGGGTCATGAACCCGATCCAGACCGAGGTGAAAGGCATCCGCCCCATCAAATACAGCGGCGGCAACGATCTGGCGTATTACACCTATCTGAAAAGCTGCCGGTATCAGGTACGGGCCTGCTTCGACTGGAACGACAACCGCCCAGAGCTGTGCGGCGACCGAAATGAGAACAAACATCACTGCATTGCCCGCCGAATGATCGAAAAGGGCGGGCGGCGTGATATTTTTCTGGGTACCCGGGAATGTCAGGGCTATGTAGAGCCCTGCGTATTCGGAAACGGCGCAGGCGCCTACGACGATCTGCCGGAGCTGGGCTTCGGGCTGATGTACCACGGCATCACCTACCCGGACGAGGCCTACTCGGAGGAGACCCGCGGACGGATGACTGCCCGGTTTTGGTACCCGGTCATGAAAAACGGTGTCATTCACTTTCTCCCGCCGGAGGATTGTCCGGGGCAGAAGCCTCTGCGGGAGATGCCTATGAAGATCTTTTCCGCCGACGAGGGCAATTTTATCGGTCTGCGGGAATTTGGGGAGGTGGAGTAAATGGGACTGATGCAGCAAGTCTATGACACCTACTGTGCCATGGAGTCGCAATACGCCGGTATCTACGGCAAGGCGAAGGAGCCACTGGTTCCTGTTTCGCACCAAATCGTAAACGCAGAGCTGGAGCTCACTCTGGACGCGGACGGTCATCTGCTGGACGCCCGCTCCGTCGAGACGGAGCAGGCCGCCACGATCATCCCTGTGACGGAGAGCTCCTCGGGAAGAACGGGCGACACCACCTGCGCGCACCCCCTGTGCGATCAGATACGATTTCTCTCTGCGCTGTATCCCGCAAAATACGAAAGCTACCTGACACAACTGCACCGCTGGAAGGATTCCCCCTATGGCCACCCCAAGCTCTCCGCCATCGCCCACTATGTGGAGAGGGGGACAATCGTTGAAGACCTGGCGCAGCGGGGTGTGATCTCCCTGAATGAAAAGGGGCTACCCACCAAGGAAAAACAGGTGGTCCGCTGGCGCGTAGAGACAGGTGTGGAAAATGAAACGCCTGCCTGCTGGCAGGATCAGAGCCTCTTCCAAGCCTTCATAGACTACTATGCATCCACAAGATCTGAGAAGCCCGCGTTTTGCATGGTCTCCGGAGTGCTTGCCCCACCGACCCGCCAGCATCCAAAAAAAATCATCAACCTGTATGCCAATGCCAAGCTGATCTCCGCCAACGACACCAGCGGCTTCACCTATCGAGGCCGCTTCACAGACGATTCACAGGCCGCGACCATGAGCTACGAGGCGTCGCAGAAGATTCACAGTGCGCTGCACTGGTTGGCGGCGACCCAAGGCGTCTTCATCGGCGGGCGCACCTTCCTGTGCTGGAATCCGCAGGGCATTGAGATCCCCAAACCGCAGGCCGCCTTCCTGCGGCGGGGTGCCGCCAAGCAGATAAAATACTCCGACTATCGAAAGGCGTTGTCAGAAACTCTCCGGGGCTGGCAGGAGACGATCCCGCGGGACGCCGGCGCCGTAGTGGCCGCCTTTGCCGCCGCCACATCCGGACGTCTTTCCCTCACCTATTACAGCGAGCTTCCGGTCTCTGATTTTCTGGAGCGCCTGCACAACTGGGATGCGCTTTGCTGCTGGGAGCATTCCTCCTTCGGCATACAGTCGCCCTCGCTTTCGCAGATCGCGGACTGCGCCTTCGGCACGGTGCGCGTCTCCGACAAGCAGACAAAGCTGGAAACGGACGAGCGCGTCATGCGCCAGCAGGTACAGCGGCTGCTCTCCTGCCGGGTGGCCCGGGGCAAAATGCCAGCGGATATCGCCCGCGCTGCGGCGGCCAAGGCGTCCAACCTGCAGATCATGGACGCCGCCCTGCGGGAAACGGTATTGTTCACCGCCTGCGCGGTGCTTCGGAAATACAAATATGATTGGTACAAGGAGGAATGGGGTATGGCACTGGAACCGCAGAAGAAGGATGTCAGCTATCAGTATGGACGGCTTCTGGCCGTGTTTGAAAAAATCGAGCGAGACACCTATGAGCCCAATGAGCAGCGAGAGCCCAACGCGATCCGGATGCAGTCCGTGTTCGCAAAGCGTCCGCTCTACGCCAGCCGGATCATCTGGGAGCAGTTGAAAAAGGCGTACTACCCCAAACTCAAGCCCGGCACCAGAGTGACCTTTGAGCGCACGATCGAGCAGATCATCCAAGAAATTTCCTCCTTCCCGCAGGCGGAACAGGAGGAGGCCCTGAAGGACACCTATCTCTTTGGGTACTATCTGCAGCGCAGTGCGCTGTACACATCCGGCAAGACCGAAAACAGTCAGGAGGAAGAATAAATGAGCAGCTTGCAAAACAAGATCGATTTTGTGGCACTGGTCTCCGTGACCCGCGCCAACAGCAACGGCGACCCTCTGAACGGCAATCGCCCCCGCACCGACCTGAACGGCTTTGGTGAAATCTCCGACGTGTGCATCAAGCGCAAGATCCGCAACCGGATGCAGGATCTGGGCAAGCCCATCTTCGTTCAGTCGGAGGATCGGTGCAGCGACGGCTGCGGCAGCCTCAGCGAGCGGGCCTCCGCCGCTATGAAGGGCATCAAGGATCGGGAGGAATATGCCCGGCACGCCTGCGAAACGTGGCTGGACGTGCGTACCTTCGGGCAAGTCTTTGCCTTCAAGGATGCCAAGGGCTTCTCCTGCGGTGTGCGCGGCCCCGTCTCTATCCATCAGGCGTCCAGCCTGTCCCCCGTGGAGATCGAGTCCCTCCAGATCACCAAGAGCGTGAATGGTGAGAAGAAGGAAAAGGGTGAGAACCGCGCCTCCGACACCATGGGCATGAAGCACTTTGTCCGCTTCGGCCTGTACGAGATCAAGGGCTCCATCAATGTCCAACTGGCGGAAAAGACTGGCTTCTCCGAGGATGACGCCGACACGGTCAAGGAATGTCTGCGCACCCTCTTTGTGAACGATGCCTCCTCCGCACGGCCCGACGGCTCCATGGAGGTGGTGAAGCTGTTCTGGTGGCGGCACAGCTGCAAGGATGGGCAGTACTCCTCCGCAAGGGTCCACCGTTCCGTCAAGGTCGCGCTGCGGGACGCGGGTACCATCCCCACCTCCGCAGACGACTATGTGATTTCGCTGGAGACGCTGCCGGGTCTGGAGCCGGAGGTGATCGATGGCATATAATGAGGAGGACTTCCTACAGCTCTCCGGCTTACAGCATTTTCGGTTTTGCAGGCGGCAGTGGGCGCTGATCCACATCGAGCACCAGTGGGCGGAAAACTACCGCACCATTGACGGCGCGATCCTCCACGAAAACGCCCACGACACGGACCTTCAGGAGCGGCGGGGCGACCGCTTTATTACGCGTGGCGTCAGCGTCTATTCCGCGGAGCTGGGTGTATCCGGACAGTGCGACGTACTGGAATACCACCGGGGCTCCGTCGGGATCCCCCTCTCCGGGAAAGAGGCACTGTGGCAGCCGTACCCGGTGGAGTACAAGCGGGGCCGCCCCCGCGAGGACACTGGCGACACCCTGCAGCTATGCGCGCAGGCCATGTGCCTGGAGTCCATGCTCTGCTGCGACATCCCTGAGGGCGCACTCTATTACGGGGAGATCCGCCGGCGAGAGAGGGTTTCCTTCACCCCGGAGCTGCGCGCAGGGGTGCGGGAGCTGCTGGCGGAAATGCACGAGCTGTACCGTCGGGGCTATACCCCCAAGGTCAAGCCCACCAAATCCTGCAATGCCTGCTCCTTGAAAGAGCTGTGCCTGCCCAAGCTGATGAAAAGCAGAGCCGTCTCCGCGTATCTCCGGGCGGCCATGGAGGAATCACCATGAAGCAGCTTCTCAACACGCTATTTGTCACCTCCGAGGACATTTACCTCTCGCTGGAGGGGGAAAATGTGCTGGCAAACCGAGACAAGACCGTCGTCGCCCGCTACCCGCTGCACACGCTGCAAGCCATCGTCAGCTTCTCCTACGCCGGTGCCTCCCCTGCGCTGATGGGCAAATGTGCGGAGGCCGGGATCGGTCTGGCCTTCTGCTCCCCGCACGGACGTTTCCTTGCCCGCACCTGCGGCGAGAGTAGCGGCAACGTACTGCTCCGTCGTGAGCAGTACCGTATCGCTGACGACCCCGCTCGCAGCTGTGAGATAGCCCGCACCATGATCTTCGGCAAGCTGAGCAACGGTGCCGCCAGCATCCAGCGTACCCTGCGGGATCACGCGCCCCGCGTGGCGGACTGCGGATTGGAAAAAGCCGCTGCCAACCTCCGGGCCATGCTACCACAGGTGCTGGCTGCCGCTGACTTGGACTCCCTGCGGGGAATAGAGGGCGCTGCTGCCACCGCGTATTTCGACGTCCTCGATCATATGCTCCTGAGCCGGAAGGAGGCATTCTTCTTCCACGGACGAAGCCGTCGGCCGCCGCTGGATCGGGTAAACGCCATGCTGTCCTTCGCCTACAGTCTGCTGGCACACGACTGTGCCAGCGCCTTGGAAAGCGTCGGATTGGACAGCTATGTAGGCTTCCTCCACCGCGACCGGCCAGGACGGCAGTCGTTGGCGCTGGATCTGATGGAGGAGCTGCGACCCTGCATGGCAGACCGCTTCGTGCTGACCCTCGTGAACAATCGAATGCTGCGCCCGGAGGACTTTCAGATGCAGGACAGTGGCGCGGTGCTGCTGTCCGATGACGGCCGCCGGAAATTCCTGAAGACCTGGCAGGAGCGGAAGCAGGACACGCTGACCCACCCCTATCTGGGGGAAAAGCTGAGTTGGGGTATGATCCCCTATGCGCAGGCGCTACTGCTGGCTCGCTGCCTCCGCGCCGACTTGGACGGCTATCCGCCGTTTTTATGGAAGTGATGCTATGCTGGTGCTGATCACATACGATGTAAACACCGAGGACGCCGCCGGGCGCAAGCGCCTGCGGCAGATCGCTAAAAAGTGCGTGGACTACGGACAGCGGGTGCAAAATTCCGTGTTTGAGTGCCTGCTGGACGCAGGGCAGTGCCGCCGCCTGCAGGCGCAGCTCCTCTCCATCATGGATTCTGAGAAAGACAGTCTGCGCTTTTACTATCTGGGGAAGCAATATGAGAAAAAAGTGGAGCATTTCGGTACGAAGAGCACCTATCTGCCGGAGGATCCCCTGATCCTCTGACACACGCCGCCCGGCGCGGCAGTGGTACGGCGCACGGGTATCCGGGACGCGCCTTCACGCCCCCGCGAAGTCCAAGTGACCAGAGATTTCCGGGAGGTTCGCAAGGCTTTTCCCGAGAAAACGCCGGTCTTTCTCCGGGTTTCTCAGGCAACCACCCCGCATTTTTCCCCAAAAACGCAAAAGTTCTACTTGTTTGTCAAAGATCCGCAGGTAAAACTGTGCATCTTTGCTGTCGCCCCCCCTCGCGGGGGCGTGGATTGAAATCCCCGTCAGGAATGAAACCTCCGCATCTGGCAGCGTCGCCCCCCCTCGCGGGGGCGTGGATTGAAATATATTGTTGGCTTTGGCGTATTCCTCGAGGTCGTGTCGCCCCCCCTCGCGGGGGCGTGGATTGAAATACCACGCCGTTAGCGAGGCTGCCCGGTCATACCTGTCGCCCCCCCTCGCGGGGGCGTGGATTGAAATTGGACCTCACCCCGGCGGATCTCCACTGGGAGGGTCGCCCCCCTCGCGGGGGCGTGGATTGAAATATGCTTAGCAGAATGCTGGTGGGCAATACGCCCGTCGCCCCCCCTCGCGGGGGCGTGGATTGAAATTGGGATGCCGCCGATGACGCCCGGGCCGGGATTGGTCGCCCCCCCTCGCGGGGGCGTGGATTGAAATTCCTTGATGTGAAAGATCTGTCCGCAGCTGATGTGTCGCCCCCCCTCGCGGGGGCGTGGATTGAAATCTCCAGCGCGTCAATTTTCAGCTGGTACGCCGCGTCGCCCCCCCTCGCGGGGGCGTGGATTGAAATCTTAGCCATGATAGAGCCCTCCTGTCAGCTTGTCGTCGCCCCCCCTCGCGGGGGCGTGGATTGAAATATCGTTGGCACCGGAGCCTGGGTACTCGCTCGGCAGTCGCCCCCCCTCGCGGGGGGCGTGGATTGAAATCGCCGTCTTCTTCAGCCGCAGGAGGATCTTCTCCAGTCGCCCCCTCGCGGGGGGCGTGGATTGAAATTGCCGCTCACACAGCTCCGCGCCGGACACGGCCGTCGCCCCTTCGCCCAGTTTGCCCGCCGGGTGCGCCCTCATGTCGGCCGGAGAAGTCCAGCTTCGTGCCGTCCGTGGTAATGTATCCGGTTTCGTTCCAGTTGTTCGTCTCTCCGAAAAACTCCTTTGCAGATTTTACATGGCCTTTTTTCTCCGCCTCCGAATAAGCTTTCAGCGAGAACTTCGGCTTGACATTTTCGACGGGATTGGATATACTACGGATAAGACCAAACTTGGTTCCCCCGAACGGCGTAGAACGCCCTAAGGCATTGAACCATTTTTTGGTCTCTTTTTTGTTTTCTCCCAAATATAGCAGTTTGTCGTCAGCCAGAAGCGCATCTAAATTGTGGCTTCTTGTCCCTACACTTCGACTTTTGTTCACGATCGAAATGTGATTGCGTCGGTTTGTAGAGGAAATACGAATCGCGACGACAATAGGGTTTCCGCCGCCATCAAACAGTTGACCAAACACCATAACCGTGTTGTCATACGATTCAGAAATGGCGACGGGGCTTTCCAGCACTTCGGGAATTTGCTTCAGTACGTCTTTTGTAATTTTGCTTTTCCCCTCAAGCTGTTTTGCCGCTTTACTTTGGTCAAACCAAATATCCACATCCGGTACTCCAACTTTTAAGAGCGCATCAGACACCGCGCCTACACGGAATGCTCCACCGTGGTCTTTCCCGTCCCACTGGTCGATTTGGCGCGCGTAATACTTGTCTATACCGCTCTTTTTCAGGCTATACCGCGCACCGTCGCCCTCGCCGGCGGCGGTTTTTGCTTTCTCCGCCTGCCGCTCCGCCGCGTCAAAAGCCGCCTGCCACTGCTTGGAAATGTCCTCCAGCTCGGCAAAGTCCTTGCCGTATGCCTCCTGCGCCGCCATGTCGCGGTATTTGCCAGTAAACAGACCCCTGACCTTGTTGAGAAACTCCTTCAGGCTGTCCAGTAGTTTCTGCGCCGCCGTTCGGTTTTCCTTGGAGAACTTGGCAAATAGGGCGGCATCGTCCAACATATCACCGGCGAAGTCCGCCGCAAGCTCGTCCATCACACCGTCCCGCGTCAGCGTCACGCTCTCCCGCACGGCGGCATCTCCGTCTTTGCCGACTACCGCTATTACCCCAACCAAGTGGTGTATCACAAGATCATGGACGCACTGGAAAAACAAGGCACGGCAAAGGAATAGCCTGCATTCTGCGGTGGTTACGAGCGCCAAATGATGCGTAAATTATAGGTTGATTTTTACCTATATACGGGTATAATAAGCATAGGAGGTGTTCACCATGACCATTGATACAAAGACGATCGTTTCGGTCACCGAAGCGAATCAGAACTTCTCGCGGGTAACGCGCATTGCCGAGAAGAACGGGCAGGCGGTGATTTTCAAGAACAATAAGCCCAAATATATGCTGGTGGATCTGGATGTGTCCCCCATGATCGATATGACCGATGATGAGAAGATCGACGTTGTGGCGGCGCGCATCCTGAAAAAGTATAAGCCCGCATTTATGAAGCTTGCGAAATGATCAAGTTTTCGAAAGATAAGGTGTTGCTGCTCCACAAGCTCATCGCCTAGGAAACAGGCGGCAGTATCGGTGTCCGGGATGAAGCCCTGTTGGATTCCGCATTGGAGAACGCCTTTGCCGGCTTTGACGGGCAGGAGTTCTATCCTACCAAGGAGGAAAAGGGCGCACGGCTCGGCTATACGCTCATCTCCAACCACGCTTTTGTGGACGGCAACAAGCGCATCGGTATGTACGTTATGCTGACGTTTCTGGAAGTGAACGGGATACACATGGAGTGTACCAATGAGGAAGTTGTGGAGGCCGGATTATCCGTTGCCTCCGGCACAATGGACTACGACTCGCTTCTTCAATGGGTGCGCGGCCACAGGAGCTGACGGTTTTGAAGAAAGTCGACAGGCTGCCGCGCCTGTTCTTTGATTACAGCGTGGTCATTTCTGCGCCGTCGCAGGGCTGACCCAAACCGTGACCCAAAAGCCGAGCGGTCAGGAAAGCACCGGAGAGGGGCGGATGGCATCATCCGTCCCTCTCCGGCTGTTTTTGTGGGCTACATGGTCTGGCTGATGACGCTGCCGATGGTGTCGGCGGCGTCACGCTTCATCCCCTCTGTGGCGTGGGTGTAGGTGCTGAGAGTGAAGCCCGCGTCATAGTGTCCCAGTGCGCCGGACAGCGTTTTGACGTCCACACCGTACTTGAGGGACAGCGTGGCGAAGGTGTGTCTGAGGTCGTGAAACCTGATGTGCTCCGCGCCGATGGCCTTCAGGATCTTCTCATGGGTGTGCCGGAAGGAGTCCGGATCGAACATGGTGCCGGTCTTGGGCGACACGAATAGGTACGGACTGTGGGGATGCTTGCCGTGTTCCTCCACTGGTGCTGCCATTGTGGTGATAATAATAAACATCCAGAATCTTATCCGCCAACAAGAACAGCTTGCCATCTGCGTTTTGCAGCACACGCCACTTGATCGGCTCGGTCAGGTAGTCGCCGTTTCCGTCACTGCTCTGCTTGTAATTGCCGAAATAGACGCTGCTCTTCTGTGCGCCTTTAATCTGTGCTACCGGACTGCTTTGTGCTGCTGGATCGCTTGTGGTATCCGCCGCAAATGCTACTGTCGGCGCCATCGTCAGCACCATTGATCGGCCTGTGATTGGCCTTTGCAGCACGAGCAGATGCGAATAGGCGTTGTCATGGCGAAATCCCACCAAAATGCGAAGTAAGGCCCCCGGGAATTACCCGGGGGCCTTCACGGTTATCGTATATATTTGGAGGATGAAAAATCGGATTTTATTCATCCTATGTCGTAGGCACTGCATCTAAAGAATTCAATCGTAAGGCGGAACACCGCATAAGCCAGCAAGTCTACTTTCAGGATATCCGTTTGGGGCCGATTACATCACGGACAGCATATTGTAGCGCTTCAGCAGCTGAATATCCTCCCGGGAGATGCGCAGGTCCTGCAGAAACTCCGGTGTCTCCGGCTGGATGCTCTTGGACAGAAATACCTTGGTGGAGGTAGGCATAATGGGTCGGCAGGAGATGCCGAAGCCCAGCCCCCACTTTGTTCCGGCGTTCAGATAGGAGGCGGGCAGGCAGAGGAGATAGACGTCCATCTCCGTGTCCTGGTTGTGGGTGACGATGTTGCTGAGGGCGTCATAGTGGCTCAGCGTACCCAAATAGGTGTTCTCGCAGTTCCGGTACTGCTGATAGTCCTGAAAGTTCATGTACAGCGCCACGTCATAGGCGTTGGCGCCAGTCTTGGCCCGGATATCGATGACGCTGCGGACCAGACTGTTGTTCCGGCCGTCGAAATAGTACATATACAGCCGGTCAACGCCGCGGAAGAAGGCGGGCACGCTGTCGGCCATCAGATCTTCCACGGGCAGCGGGACACAGTACAGCAGCTTTTCCGGCGGCACACCCAGGGCGGCCGCCACCTCATACAGCGTCACCACGTCCATGGCGATCTGCCCGCTTTCGTACTTGGATACGGTGGCCCCGGTTTTGTGGAGCAGCGCCGCCAGCTCCACGATCTTCATTCCGCGCTTTTTGCGGTAGTATTTGATCTTCGCGCCGATTTCTTCTGTCAATGTCATGGCACTTTCCTCAAAATCAAGTTTTAGTGATTTGACACTCTGCTTTTCAGTATAGACGCTTTTTCCGGTTCGCGCAAGGGGAAATATAATTGTGAGGAAAGTTTTTCGCAAAATTCGTTCCTGAAAAGTAAGCGGCGGGCTTTGACGGGGCGCGCGGCGGCTGGTATTATAAAACCATAACAGGAAAGGAGCGATACACCATGACCTACAACTTCGACGAGATCATTGATCGGCGCAACACCAATTCCGAGAATGTAGAGGGCTGGCGGCCCTACATTTTCCACTGCGGGCCGGAGAGGGTGTTCCCCTACAAGGACGAGGAATTCATCCGGATGTGGGTGGCGGACATGGAGTTCGCTGTGGCGCCGGAGATCCTGCAGGCCATCACCGACCGGGTAGATCGGCGCATTTTGGGCTATACCCTGGTGTACGATAAGGGTTATTATGAGGCGCTGCGCGCCTGGTGCGAGAGTCGTTACGGCTGGTCCTTCCCCAAGGAGCAGCTGACGTTCTCTCCCGGCGTCATCCCGGCGCTGTACCAGCTGACGGAGGACCTGGTCAAGCCGCTGAATGGCAAGGTCCTGACCATGACGCCTGCCTACGGATTCTTCCTCCACGCCTGTGAATACAACGGCGTTGAGCTGGTGACCTCGCCCCTGCGGGAGGAAAACGGCCGCTTCTCCGTGGACTGGGAGGACTTTGAGACGAAGGCCGCCGATCCGGACGTGAAGCTGCTGATGCTCTGCAATCCCCACAACCCCACCGGCCGCATCTGGACCGAGGATGAGCTGCGCCACATGGCGGCCATCATCGAAAAGCACCGGCTCTGGGTGGTGTCCGACGAGATCCACTGCGACCTGATCCGCGCCGGCCTGCACCATACCCCTATGGGCAAGGTCATGCCGGACTATGACCGGCTCATCACCTGTATGTCTGCCAGCAAGACCTTTAATCTGGCGGGCCTGATGCACTCCAATATCATCATCCGCGACGCGGAGGAGCGTGCCCGCTTCCAGGATCGGGACAAGAACATCGGCGCGGTGAACCCGCTGTCCATCGCGGCCCACAAGGCGGCCTATGAGCACGGCGGCCCCTGGCTGGAGCAGCTGAAGGCCTATGTGGACGGCAACCTGGCCCTGGTGGACCGTTTCCTGAAGGAGAATATTCCCGGCGCGAAGTTCACCATTCCTGAGTCCACCTACTTTGCCTGGGTGGACCTGCGGGAGGTGCTGCCGGAGGTGGAGGACCTGCCGGACTTCTTTGCCAACAAGGCCGGTGTGCTGCTGGAGGGCGGCGACGGCCTGTTCGTGGGCAACGCCAGGGGGCATATCCGCCTGAATTTGGCCATGCCCCGTGCCACAGTGCAGATCGGCCTGGAGCGTATCGCCGAGGCCATCCGCAAGGAGAAGGCCGGCGCATAACGCCGCGACCGCACGAATAGGCGTTGCACATCTCCTGCCTATCTGCTACAATGGCGGCAGTGTGCTGTGCGGGAGGGAAAACGCCTATGAAAAAAACGCTGGATTCCAACGCGATCAAGCTCGTCGCCATCGCGGCCATGACCGTCGACCATGTGGCCTGGTGGCTGTTTCCCGGCTATCCCCGGGCGGTGCTGCCACTGGCGATGCATATCATCGGTCGGCTGACCTGTCCCATCATGTGCTACTTTGTGGCGGAGGGCTATCACCACACCCGGGATATCCGGAAATACACGGCGCGGATGTTCCTGTTCGCGGTCATATCCCACTTCGCCTATGTGTTCGCGTCGGCGGATTTTGCCGGCTGGCGGTCGTTTATCCCGTTTTCCTCCGGCAGAGTGCTGAACCAGACCAGCGTCATGTGGTCGCTGGCATGGGGGCTGGTGATGCTGCGGGTGGTCCATGACCGGCGGCTCCGCCCGGCGGTGCAGGTGGCGCTGATCCTGCTGATCTGCCTGGTCAGCTTCCCGGCGGACTGGAGCTGTATCGCCGCCCTGTGCATCATGGCCTTCGGTACCAATCGGGGAAAGCTGAAGACGCAGGCGCTGTGGATGATGTTCTATGTGGCGCTTTACGCGGTGGTGTACGCCCTGGCGCTGGACTGGGTCTACGGCCTGGTGCAGCTGGCGGTGGTGCTGGCCGTTCCCGTGCTGGCGCTGTATAACGGGCAGCGTGGGCCGTCGCCGCGGGTGAACACGGTGATGAAGTGGCTGTTTTACCTGTACTACCCGGCGCACCTGGCCTTGATCGGCTGGCTGCAAATGCAATGAGACGCAGATACCCGGCACGCCTTCGGCGCGCCGGGTATCTTTTGTTGACGTGGTCGGTTTACAGCAAGGGGCGCCAGGGCGTCTCTCTGACCAGTCGTATCATCTCCCGGGCGAAGATGCCCAGAGCGCTGTCCCGACGGTACAGCACCCGCAGCTCCCAGCTGAGCTCGGGGACGTCTATGGCGTAGAAAATAAGCTTTCGCAGAGTATCCGACGGTATCCGGCCAATGAAGTAGCTGGGGACGAAAGAGGCGCAGTTTTCCAGAGAGGACACCAGCGTGTGGTTGATGACCGGATCGCCGCAGTGGATCAGCGTGTCGGGAATAATGCTGTAATGCTGGAAAAACCGGTGGGAGGAGGCGTAGATCATCTGATTTTTGTTGTACATACAGTACTGAAACGGCGGCAGGTCCTCCACCGCCGGCGGCTTCGGCATCGGGCTCTCCATCGCCCGGAGCATTGCCGAGGGCCATCGCGGTGCCATCTCCGCCCGCACGGAGGGCGATACCATCACCTTTACCGCCCTGCTGAAATAAATGGGACGGGGCCGTCAGGCCCCGTCCCGTACTTTTCTGCGTTAATTCTGATAGTGTACCCGCCACGCCGTGTCCAGCGGCTGGCAGGCGAGCGCCGTGCCGTCCAGGTCGGCGCGGTGCATATCCACGGCGCACAGCTGGGCGGCGTCGTAGGTGGTGTAGTAATACACCCCGGTGTCGGCATTGCAGCAGCTGGTATACAGCGTCAGCTCGCACGCGCCGTCCTCCAGCACGCAGCAGCCCCGCTGCTGTGCCGCCGTGCCCAGAATGTGCAGGAGCTGGCTGACGCTCTCGGCCTCGCCGTCGCCGGAACGGCTGTTCAGCCGGGTAAAGGCCGTCCGTACAAAGCGGGAGGGGGAGGACAGGTCGCCGGGCAGACCCATGGCGCCCATGCCCCGACTGTATGTCTCCAGCGGCAGGGCAGGGGAGAAGTGGTTTTCCGGCGGCTGCGGGGACAGCTGGGCGTAGTCGTTCAGCCGGAACAGCTGCATGGGGAAGGGCGGCTCGTTGGTCAGCACGCCCGCCGGGTCCTCATAGATCCGCAGGCCCTCCGCCGTCTGCTCCACCGCAAAGCACTGCTCCCGGTCCGCCAGCAGCCAGTGCAGCCGGGCCGGGGGCAGCCCCGGCAGAAAGGCGTCGTCGGTGATGCGGCTCTCCGCCAGCAGGTCCCGGGCCTCCGCCGCCGTGGCGCAGCGGCCCAGCAGCCAGGGGATCAGCTCGAACTGTGCCACGTTGGCCTTTCCCGGCGCGCAGGGACCGTATACGGCGCTGCGGACGAAGTTCAGCCCCGCCATGCACAGGCCCTTTTCGTTCACCGCGTCATAGTACAGGGGGTAGCCGTCCTGTACGGAGGCCATGCCGATCATGGCGTAGTGCCGCGTCAGGTCCGGCAGATGCCGCATGGGCAGGGGAAAGAGCCGGGGTGTGATGACCACCTGCTCGCCGAAGCCGCGCTCATAGTCCAGATTGCGCCCGAAATAGAAGCATTTTGTCTTGTATGTGGCCGCAGTGCACATGGGCCGGGACCTCCTTTTATTCGTTATCCGCCGGCTCGGCGGGGTACTGCCGCTTCAGGAAGGAGAGAAAATACCGGACGGCGCTGTTGGCCGGGGGCGGTGTCTTCACCGCCGCGCCCAGCCGGCGTGACAGCGGCTCCGCCAGCGGGAGCACCCGCACCTGGCCCTCATAGCCCGCCAGAGAGAAGGCGGACAGCACCGACACGCCCAGTCCCGCCGCCACCATAGACAGTATGGCCGCGTCGTCCGACGCCGTGACCTCCAGCCGTGGTGCCTCCGGCGGCAGCAGGCGCGCCACATACTGCTCCGGGCAGGAGAGAAATGTCTCCTGCAGCAGGCGCTCCAGGGGAATGACGTCCTCTGTCCAGGGGAAGTCCGGCGGCACCACCGCCACCAGCGGCGCGTCCGTCAGCGGCGTCCAGTAAAAGCCCTTGCCGCAGGTCTCCTCCACCAGGGCCAGCTGCACCCGCTCCTCCTCCAGCGCCGCGGCCAGCTCATAGCCGCCCACCAGCACGTCGATCTTGATCTCCGGGTGCAGTTTGCGGAACTTCTGCAGCAGCGCCGGCAGCCGTGCCCGGGCAATGCTGGCGAAGCAGCCGATCCGCAGCACGCAGTTGTGGGCCTCGCCCTGGGCCGCCGCCTCCCGCCGCAGGGTCTCACTGGCGCGCAGATAGTCCTGTATATAGGGCAGCAGGTGCTCACCCTCCTCCGAGAGCCGGACGCCGTGGCTGCTGCGGGTGAGCAGGGTACAGCCCAGCTCGGCCTCCAGCTTGTTCACCATGTGCGTCATGGCGGACTGGGTGTAGCCCAGCTGCGCCGTCGCCTTTCCAAAGCTGCCGCACTGCACTGCCGTCAGCAGCGCCCGCAGCCGTTTGTCATCCATAGGGGCCTCACTTTCTGTACAAATTGGACAAAATTACAACGATTATTTTTAACTATATCACAAGAGCTGTCGCCGTTCAATGGCATAAACGTAAACTTTCCACCAACGATTTGGAAAATGCGGTAAACGTTTTTATACGCCATCAAAATTTTTCATGTGCCGTTCGATAAGCGTCATTTCCGTAATGATGAAAAGCATGATACGCTATATGCACAGGATGCAACGCGCTTTAAAACGTGAGTTTGCACCGGCGCGCCGCAGTCGGCGGCGTGGGAACAAGAGAAGAGAAATGGAGAAATCAGAATGATCGGACAGAAGAAAAACACCGCGGCAGATATCGTTGTCGTGGGCTTTGCGCTGTTTTCCATGTTTTTCGGCGCGGGCAACGTGATCTTCCCGCCCTTTTTGGGCATGGAGGCCGGCAGCCAGTGGCTGACGGGCTTTTCCGCCTATTTCATTGCGGATATCGGTCTGGCGATGATGGGAATGTTCGCCCTGCTCCGCGTGGGCAGCAGCGAGAAGGTACTGGAACGGGCGGGCAGAGTCCCCGCCGAGATCCTCATGTGCGCCATCATTCTGTGTATCGGCCCCATGGTGGCCATTCCCCGTACCAGCGCCAGCACCTATGAGATGGCCATCGCGCCCAACCTGTCCGGCGTATCGCCGGTGGTGTTCTCCGTGGTGTTCTTCGCGGTGATCCTGGCTCTGTGCATCAAGGAGTCCGCCGTGGTGGACATCGTGGGCAAGGTGCTCACGCCGCTGCTGCTGGTGGGCCTGTTCGCCATTATTATCAAGGGTGTAATCACGCCGCTGGGCGACATCGCGCCCCTGGCGCAGATCGACAACGTGGCCGTCACCGGCATCAAGGCCGGCTACCAGACCATGGACGCGCTGGCGGCCCTGCCCTTCGGCATCATCGTGCTGCAAAGCGTCACCGCCAAGGGCTATCAGCGGGGCCAGAGCCAGCTTCGCGTGGTGGGCGGCGCCGCGCTGCTGGCGGGCGTGCTGCTGCTGGCGGTGTATATGGGTCTGGCCTATCTGGGCGCCACCGTGTCCGCACAGTACACGTCCTCCATCGGCCGCGCGGCCCTCATCATGGCCATCGTAGAGGCGTTGATGGGCAAGACCGGCATGGTGATCTTCGGCGTGGTGGTGGGCCTGGCCTGCGTCACCACGGCCATCGCCCTGACCAGCTCCGCCGCGGCGTATTTCACGGAGCTGTGTCGCGGGAAGATCAGCTACAAGGTGTTCGTGACGGTCATCTGCGTGTTCAGCGCCGTGGTGTCCAACCTGAGCCTGGACCGTATCGTGGCCGTGGCCGCGCCGGTGCTGGATATAGTATATCCCCCCGCGCTGGTGCTTATTTGCATCTCCCTCATCATACCCAAGGTCCACGATTTCGTCAGCCGGGGCGCCGCGCTGGGCGCACTGCTGACCAGCGTGCTGTGCACCCTGCACACCTGCGGTGTGAAGCTGCCGCTGGTGGAGGCCCTGCCGCTGTATGATCTGGGCCTGAGCTGGCTGCTGCCCGCCGCCGTATTTGGCCTTGCCGCCCAGCTGCTGACGCTGCTGCCCGGCGTCCGCTGTGCGGAGAAGCCTGCCCGCCGCGCCAGCGAAAAGCATTAAACCGCTTCCCCCGGGCGGGGCCGTTCTTACCCCACGGTCCCGCCCTTCTCTCCTGTATTTATTATATACCGGCGGCTGTCTGAAACAGTCTGCCGGCGGGATCGGCTTGACAAGAGCAGGCGTTTGCCGTACAATAAACACGCTGCTGACGTCGAAAGTACGCTTGAGACGGAAGATGCGCCATAGGTTCTGCGCCCGCGAAGCGGGCGCTGTGGTCGTGTCGCGGTGGCGGCGCGGCTTTTTTATTTGGCCGCGGACGATACGGATAGGAGGCTTTTGCTATGGAAACACGGGTGGCGGTCATTGCGGTCATTGTGGAAAATGAGGATGCGGTGACGGAGCTGAACGCGCTGCTGCATCAGTACGGTATGTATATCATCGGGCGGATGGGCGTGCCCTACCGCGCCCGGGGCGTGAATATCATCTCCGTGGTGCTGGATGCGCCGCAGGACGCGATCTCCGCCCTCAGCGGAAAGATCGGGAGGCTGGAGGGTGTCAGCGCCAAGACGCTGTACTCCAACGTGATCACACCGATAGAAGACAGATAGGCATGCTGCACGACAGCTTTGTATAAGAGACCGTATCACGGAAAGGAGAAAACAACATGAAAAAAATGATATCCCTGCTGCTGGCGCTGACGCTGGCATTGACGCTGTGCGCCTGCGTAACGCCGAAAACGCCTATGCCCATTGAGGATGGCGACAAATCCGCCGCCCAGCCGGTCACTGTGCGGTTGGGCGGGCTGAAGGGCCCTACCTCCATGGGCATGGTAAAGCTGTTTGACGATGCGGACAACGGCCTGGGCCAGAACGCGTATACGTACACCATCGCGGCCAGCGCCAATGAGCTGACGCCGCAGCTGGTGCAGGGCGAGCTGGATGTGCTGGCGGTGCCGGCCAACGTGGCGGCCATCCTGTACAACCAGACGGAGGGCGGCGTGGTGCTGCTGGCCGCCGGTACACTGGGTGTGCTGTATATCGTGGAAAAGGGCGGTGAGACGGTGACGGACATTGCCTCGCTGAACGGAAAGACCATCTACGCCACCGGCAAGGGCGCTACCCCGGAGTACGCGTTGACCTATCTGCTCTCGCAGCACGGCCTGACCCTGGGTGAGGACGTACAGGTGGAGTGGAAGAGCGAGCCCACGGAGATCGTGGCCCTGATGGCGGAGCAGGACAACGCTGTGGCCATGCTGCCCCAGCCCTTTGTCACCGTGGCGCAGAGCCAGATGGAGGGCCTGCGTGTGGCGCTGGATCTGAGCGCCGAATGGGATGCGCTGGACAACGGCAGCCGCCTGATCACTTCGGTACTGGTGGCCCGCAAGGCATTTGCCGATGAACACCCGGCGGCGCTGGCGGCCTTTTTGGAGGACTACGCCGCCAGCACGGACTACGCCAATGAGCACCCGGCCGAGGCCGCTGTGCTGGTGGAGAAATATGGCATCGTCAAGGCCGCCGTGGCAGAGAAGGCGTTGCCCCAGTGTAACTTGATATGTATTACCGGCGTGGATATGAAGGTCGCCGTGGGCGGCTATCTGCAAACACTGTATGACCTGAAGACGGAGGCCGTGGGCGGCGCCATGCCCGGTGACGGCTTCTACTGGATGGGCGCATGAGCACACCTGCGGACAAAAAAATAAAGACCTGGCAGCGTGCCGGCGCGGTGGTGCTGGCCCTGTCGGTCTGGCAGGCGGCCTCCTGGGCCGTTGGCTCGGCACTGCTGCTGCCGGGACCGGTAACGGTGCTGGGGCGGCTTTGCGCCCTGGCGGTGACAGCGGCCTTCCGGCGGGCGGTGGCGTTCAGCTTTTGCCGTATCGCCGGCGGCTTTGCCCTGGCACTGGTGCTGGCCTTTGTGCTGGCGCTGGCGGCGGGACGCTGGCCGGTGGTGGAGGTGCTGCTGCGGCCCTATGTGCTGGCCATCAAGGCGGTGCCGGTGGCGTCGTTCATCATCCTGGCACTGATCTGGATGCGGACATCGGCGCTGCCGCTGTTCATCTCATTCCTGATGGTCTTCCCCATTCTGTACACCAACGTGCTGGCGGGCCTCCGCAGTGCGGATGGCCAGCTTCTGGAAATGGCCCGAGCTTTCCGGGTGCCCTGGCGGCGGCAACTGCACAGCATCCTGCTGCCGGCGGTGGAGCCGTTCCTGCTGGCGGGCTGCGCCGCGGCCCTGGGCATGAGCTGGAAGGCCGGTGTAGCGGCCGAGGTCATCGGTGTGGTGGCCGGCTCCCTGGGCGAGAGACTGTACGACGCGAAGATCTACCTCCAGACCGCCGACCTGCTGGCCTGGACCGTGGTGATCGTGGCGCTGAGCGCCCTGTTTGAGAGACTGGTGCTGGCCCTGCTGCGGCGGGGCTTCCGCCGGCTGGAAAGGGGGTGCGGCGCATGAACGCGGCACATCTGTACAAGCGCTTCGGCGACAAGGTCGTGCTGGAGGACGTGAGCCTGACCGTCCCGGACGGGGCGGTGGTGTGTCTGATGGCCCCCTCCGGCCGCGGGAAGACCACACTCCTGCGCTGTATCGCCGGGTTGGAGATGCTGGACAGCGGCACCGTCACCGGCGTGCCGGAGCGATTGGGTTTCGTGTTTCAGGAGGACCGTCTGTGCCCGCAGCTGGATGCCGTGGAGAACGTGCGTCTGGTCACGGGCCGGGCCATGTCCCGGCCGGATATCGAGGCGCACCTGCTGGAGCTGGGATTGGCGGACTGCCTGGACCAGCGGGCGGCGGAACTGTCCGGCGGACAGCGGCGGCGGGTGTCCATTGCCCGGGCGGTATGTTATGGGCCGGAGCTGCTGCTGCTGGATGAGCCCTTTAAGGGCCTGGACGGCGCGGCCCGGGACCGGACGGCGCAGTATCTTCTGCGGCACCGGAACGGTGCGGCGGTGCTGTGCGTCACCCACGACCGGGCGGACGCCGCGGCGTTGGGTGCAGAGATCGCGGAAATATGAAAAGAGACGGCGGATGCCGTCTCTTTTTGCTTTATCTGATCTGTCCGTTGCCGCGGATGACATATTTATACGTGGTCAGCTCATCCAGCCCCATGGGCCCCCGGGCGTGGAGCTTCTGGGTGGAGATGCCCATCTCGCAGCCCAGCCCGAACTCGCCGCCGTCGGTAAAGCGGGTGGAGGCATTGACATACACGGCGGCGCTGTCCACGCTGTTAACAAAGGCCTCGGCGTGGGCGGGGTCTTCGGTGACGATGGCGTCGCTGTGGCCGGTGGAGTGGGCGGCAATGTGAGCGATGGCCTCGTCCACGCTGTCCACGAGCTTCACGGCCAGGATATAGTTCAAAAACTCGGTGTCGAAGTCCTGCCCGCCGGCGGGCGTTCCGGGGATGATCGCCGCGGCGCGCTCGTCCAGCCGCAGCTCCACGGGGACCTTGCCTGCGGCGGCTCGGTCATCCACCAAGCGCTTTTTCATCCGGGGCAGGAATTCCGCCGCCACCGCGCTGTGTACCAGCAGCACCTCTTCGGCGTTGCACACGGAGGGACGGCTGGCCTTGGCGTTTTCCACAATGTTCAGAGCCTTGCTCAGATCGGCGCTCTCGTCTACATACACATGGCAGATACCGGTACCCGTCTCAATGCAGGGCACGGTGGCGCCGGCTACGCAGGCCCGGATCAGTCCCGCGCCGCCCCGGGGGATCAGCAGGTCCACCAGACCCTTGGCGGTCATGATGTCCGCGGCAGACTGGTGGGTGGTGTCGTCCACGATGTTCAGGATGTCCGGGTCGCCGCCCTCGGCGGCGATGCCGGCCTTCAGCGCCTGCACGATGGCGCGGGCGGTACGGTAGGCATCCCTGCCGCTGCGGAGCACGCAGACATTGCCGGATTTCAGTGCCAGGGCCGCCGCATCTGAGGTAACGTTGGGGCGGCTCTCATAGATAATGGACACCAGCCCCAGAGGGACCTGTACCTTCTGGATGACCAGACCGTTGGGGCGGCGTACCTCGGACAGCACACGGCCGGTGTGGTCCGGCAGGGCGGCAATGGCCCGCACGCCGTCGGCCATGCCCACCAGTCGGTCATGGTCCAGCCGCAGCCGGTCCAGCATCACGTCGGAGATGTGCCCCCGGGCATTGCTCATGTCAGCTTCATTTTCCGCCAGAATAGCGCCCTCATGGGACAGAAGACTGTCGGCCATGGACAGCAGCAGGGCGTTTTTGCCTGCCTCGTCCAGGGCGGCCAGTCCGCCCCGGGCGGCGCGGGTCTTTTTCAGAATATCGATAGTGGTCATGGTTCACTTCTCCTTTGCCAGAAATCGGGTGCCCACAGGCTTTCCGCCCACGATGTCGTACAGCAGGGCGGGCTTGCTGCCATTGGCGATGACCATCTGGCAGCCGACCTCGGTGACGATCTGCGCCGCCTTCAGCTTGGTGGCCATGCCGCCGGTGCCCAGACTGCTGCCGCTGCCGCCGCCCAGAGCGAGAATGTGCGCGTCGATGGACGGCACCACGGGGATAAGCTTCGCGGCGGGATCCCTGTGGGGATCGCCGTCATACAGGCCGTCGATATCACTGAGCAATATCAGCAGGTCGGCGTGTACCGCCGCTGCCACGATGGCGGAAAGCGTGTCGTTCTCGCCGATGGTGTTCTCCACGCCCACCTCGTCGGTGGCCACGGTGTCGTTTTCGTTGATGACAGGCAGCGCGCCCAGCTCCAACAGGCGAAAAATGGTGTTCCGCATATTACGGCTGCGCTGCTCGTTCTTTACATCCTCGCCGGTGAGCAGCACCTGTGCCACTGTGTGGTTGTACTCGTTGAACAGCTTGTCATAGGTGTACATCAGCTCGCACTGGCCCACGGCGGCGGCCGCCTGCTTCGTGGGCATATCCTTAGGTCGTCCCGGCAGGTTCAGCTTGCCCACGCCCATGCCGATGGCGCCGGAGGAGACGAGAATGATCTCGTGCCCGGCGTTTTTCAGGTCGCTCAGGACCTTGCACAGGCCCTCCATCCGCTGGATATTCAGCCGTCCTGTGGCGTGGGCCAGAGTAGAGGTGCCGACTTTTACCGTGATACGCATAGAAATGCCCCCTTCGGGAAAGGAATTTGGAGCCATTATACTACGAAACCCCGGGGATGAAAAGAAAAATTTTCCCTTGACAGGAGGGAGAACATCGTGATATGCTAACTGTACTAACACGCATAGTACACTTGATACGGAAAGGAGCGTGTGCGATATGATCGTGCTGGATTACCGGGACAGCCGTCCCCTGTACCAGCAGGTGAAGGACAGCCTGCGGCGCATGATGCTGACAGGGCTGCTGGAGCCGGACGAAAAGCTGCCCTCCGTGCGCTCTCTGGCTACGCAGCTGGCCATCAACCCCAACACCATCCAGCGGGCTTACGCGGAGCTGGAGGCGGAGGGGTACATCTACTCTGTGGCGGGCAGAGGGAGCTTTGTCTCCGCCGGGGACGGCGAGCATCTGCGGCGCATCGCTGAACTGACGGGGCGGCTGGTCCCGCTATTGGAGGAGCTGAAGAGCCTGGGCTATACCCGGGAACAGCTGCTGGTACTTTGGGAAGGAGGAGAGGGTAAATGATCGAGGTAAAAAACGTCGTCAAGACCTTTGACGGCTTCCGGGCGCTGGACGACCTGACCATGACGGTGCCCCACGGCGCGGTGTACGGTCTGGTAGGGCCCAACGGCGCGGGGAAATCCACCATCATCCGCCATTTGGCGGGCATCTACCGGCAGGACAGCGGCGACGTGCTGGTGGACGGTCAGCCGGTATATGAGAACACCGCCGTGAAGAGTCGTATGGCCGTTATCGGCGACGACTGGTACTACTTCCCGCAGTCGGGCATCCGGGAGATGGCGAAATTCCTCGCCGGTATCTACCCCGATTTCAGCTGGGAGCGGTACGAGAAGCTGAAGCAGGTCTTCCCGCTGGATGAGAAAATGATGCTGCGGCGGATGAGCAAGGGTATGCAGAAGCAGGCGGCCTTTTGGCTGATGGTGTGCTGTATGCCGGAGTACCTCATTCTGGACGAGCCGGTGGATGGCCTTGACCCGGTGATGCGGCGGCAGGTGTGGTCGCTGCTTCTGGGCGACGTGGCGGAGCGCGGCACGACGGTGCTGGTCTCCAGCCACAACCTGCGGGAGCTGGAGGACGTGTGCGACCACGTGGGCATCCTGAACCACGGCAAGGTGCTGCTGGAGCGCAGTCTCAGCGACCTGCAGGACAACACGGTAAAGCTGCAGGTGGCCTATCAGGGCGTTACCGAGCCGCCGCTGCCGGCGGAGCTGAACATCCTGCACCGCAGCCACGTGGGACGGGTGTACACCTATATCGTCCGGGGCAGCAGTCAGGAGATCATGCGCCGGATGCAGATCACCGAGCCGGTGCTGCTGGAATCCATCCCGCTGACGCTGGAGGAGATATTCATTTACGAGCTGGGAGGTGTGGATTATGCCGCGAAAGACATCCTTCTGTAACGCCGCGCTGCTGCGCAGCGATATAAAGCGCTACTGGCCGCTGCTGTTTTTGTATGTGGCCGTGTGGGTGGTGATCCTTCCCATGCAGATACTGTCGGCGAGCCGGGAGTGCGACGGCGTGGCGGAGGGCATCATGACCGTGCTGCAGCTGCGGCAGCACAACGTCATCATCCAGTCCATACCCGCCTCCGTGGTCATGTCCCTGCTGTTCGGCTGCTTTGCGGCCATGGCGGTGTGGTCGTACCTGATGTCCGGCCGCACCGTGGGACTGATGCACGCCCTGCCGGTGACACGGACACAGGCATTTTTCTCCCACGTCCTCTCTGCGCTGGGAGCGCTGACGGCGGGGAACGTGCTGATCTTCCTGCTGACCGCTCTGTGCAGCGCCGGCTTCTCCTACGTGGACTGGGCGGCGCTGGGCACGTGGCTGCTGCTGACGGAGCTGATGGCGCTGTTCTTCTTCGCGCTCGGCTCCCTGTGCGCCATGGTCACGGGATGGCTGCTGGCGGTGCCGGTGCTCTACGGCGCGATGAACGTCATCGCCCTCCTTCTGTACGCGGTGATAAGCACGATGACGCAGATGTTTTACTTCGGCTACAGCAACAGCGACATTCCGGAGTTCATCACCTGGCTGACGCCGGTGGGTCGGATCTGGGATGCCGTGGCCAACGGCGGCGCCCAGCCCATCGAAGTGCAGTTCCGCGAGCCCATCGGCACCCAAAGCTATCAACGTGTCCAGCTGCCGGTCTCCGCCTTCTCCACCTGTATCATCTACGCCGCGGTGGGCATCGCACTGCTGGCGCTGGTGTGGTGGCTGTATAAAAAGCGCCCCAGCGAGACGGCCGGCGACGCTATGTCCTTCCGGTGGCTGCGCCCTATCGCCCGGTGGAGTATCGGACTGTGCGGCGGTCTGGGGCTGGGTCTGTTCCTGCGCTATACCGCCTTTATCGACGGCGGCTTCGCCTGCCTGCTGATCTGCCAGCTGGTCATGGGCGTGATCTGCTTCTTCGCCGCCCAGATGCTGCTGCAAAAGAAGTTCCGCATCTTCAACAAGCGCTGGTGGCTGGAGACGGCGGCCATGGTGCTGGTGCTGGCGGCGGTGACGGTGTGCGTGAAGCTGGACATCACCGGCTATCAGCACCGCGTCCCGGACGCGGAGGACGTGACCTCCGTCCGCTTCAGCGCCAGCTATGCGGATTTCACCGCCGATGATCCCGCAGCGGTGGAGAGCGTGATCTCCCTCCACCGCGCCATTCTGGAGCAGTACGATGAGACAGGCGAAAGGCTGGAGAACCAAACCTATCTGGACACGGAGGGCGGCCCGGCCACCCGCTATGTGCGTGTGGACTACCAGCTGCGGAACGGCACGAGTCTGTGTCGTGAGTGGAGGGTAGCGATCGTCAACGGCTCCGATATCCACCGGCTGCTGACCCAGCTGGTGAGCCGCACCGACTGCCGGGAATCCCTTATGGGTCTGGATGTCCTGCGGAAATATGGCGGCGTGAGCAACGTGGTGGGCGGCTACGTCACCCAGTACGAGACCGGCGCGTTTGCGGATCTGACCCGCCAGCAGGCGCAGGATCTGGTGTCCCATGCGCTGGCGGACGCCGCCAACAGCCGCGCACCCATCGACCCCCTGCGCGACGATATGTACAGCAGCACCAACCTTGACATTGAGATTCGGCTCAACACCGACAAGGGCAACGTCTCCTTCAGCCTCAACGTCCCCGACTTCGCCGTGGAGACAAAGGCGTTCCTCGATGCACTGGAATTCGAGGAGCCGGTGGACGGCACCTATGATAGCTCCACCGTGGCCGTGGACGAGATACTGTACGACTGAGCAGATGCGTCAGGCCCCCGGCGGAGGCGGGGGCCTGACGCTATACATGAAAGCAGTCCCCCGGCCTTGCCGGGGGACTGCTGCTGTTTACTCGTTGGTGTAATTATCGAAGTAGCCCTGGATATAGATGATGGGGGTGCCCTTGTCGCCGCTGCCGCTGGTCAGGTCGCACAGAGAACCGATCAGGTCGGTGAGGTTGCGGGGCGTGGTGCCCTCGGACACCATGTTGCCCACCAGAGACTTCTTGGCGTCCTTGGCCTTGATCTTCTCGGAGATGGCGTTCTTCAGCTCCTCGCCGCTGAGATCGGCGAACTCCTTGTCCGCCAGATACTTCAGCTTCAGCTCGTTGGGCGTACCAACCAGACCGCTGGTATAGCCGGGAGCCACCACGGGGTCAGCCAGCTCCCAGATCTTCCCGGCGGGATCCTTAAACGCGCCGTCGCCGTAGACCATGGCCTCCACCCGCTTGCCGGTGGCCTCGCTCATGGCCTTACCGATGGCCTCGGCCACCGCCTTGGCGTCACGGGGAAACAGCTTCACGCGGTCGTCGTCCGCCTTGTTGCTGCCCAGCAGGCCGTACTGGGCGTTGTAGCCGCTGCCGTCCACGGGCGCGGTCAGCAGGTCGTCCAGACCCAGCACCACCTTGGCACCGGCGGCGGTCAGCAGACGCTTGCTGCGCTGGCGGCTGTGGATGTCGCAGGTGATCACCGTGTCGGTGTAGGGCAGGATGGCGGTGACGCGGTTGGCGAACACGATCTCCGCCTGGGCACCGGCCTCTTCGATGATGGACTTGTAATAGGCCACATAGTCCACGCCGGTGAAGGGATGCACCACCTCACCGAAAGCCGCGCGGAACTGCTCCAGCGACAGCACATCGTGCCACGGGTCGATGCCGGCCTCGTCCAGCTGGTCCAGACTCACCAGATGGTTGCCCACCTCGTCGGAGGGATAGCTCAGCAGCAGCACGACCTTCTCCGCGCCCATGGCGATGCCACGCAGCAGCAGGGAGAAGCGGTTGCGGCTGAGGATGGGGAATGCCACGCCCACGGTCTTGCCGCCGGTCCTGGCGCGCACGTCCTCGGCGATCTGCTCGCAGGTGGCGTAGTTGCCCTGGCAGCGGGCCACCACGGACTCGGTCACGGCCACAATATCGCCGTCACGGGCGGTGATGTTGTTTTCAGCCAGCGCATTCAGCACGGTGCTGACGGTGATGTCCACCACGCTGTCGCCCTCGCGGAAGATGGGGGCGCGCACGCCCCGGACCACGGTACCCAAAGTTCTGCTCATAGCGGAAGCCCTCCTGATATAATTAAGGTGTTGTGTTGAAATCGTCAAAAGCGGCGCAAACGCGCAACATAAAATAGTATATCACAAAATAAACATAAGTAAAATACATAAAATTGATATCTGCATTTTGATTAGCTAATGATGCGGCTGGCGCAGAAATTCCTCTTGCTTTTTTGCGGGAAATGTGTATAATAACAGGGTACGCAAGTGAATACGGGCTTGTAGCTCAGCTGGGAGAGCGTTCGGTTCGCATCCCTATGGTCGCACATCGACCTGCGAGTTTCAGTCCATGATTTCGGAGAGGTTTTTCTCTGAATTCTTCTAAAATCGGAAAACTTGAAAATCAGCTTTTTGTTGCAAAAAACCTGCAAAAAACGGCAATATGGGCCTATAGCTCAGCTGGGAGAGCGTACGGTTCGCATCCGTAAGGTCGTCGGTTCGATCCCGATTAGGTCCACCATTGAGCGCATATCCGAACCCTACATTGTATGGGGAAAGATATTCGTTCAAACAAAAAGACACCCTTTACCGTGACGGTAGAGGGTGTCTTTCTTCATTCTCCAGTAAAACCGTTTTCCCGGGCGCATTTCAGCGCACCCAAAATCATCTTGTCCTGAGCCAAAGTCCGCTGCTTGATCTCGTAAAGAGGTGTCCCCCGGTGCCTGTCCCATTCCATAAGCTGCTTCCGGTCGTGGACTACCACGCCCTCATAGAGATTTATCAGCTTGTCCAGCGTCAAGTCCTTCAAGGTCTGCATGATTATCCTGCACTTTCATCAGAAGATTTGTCCTTGATTTTGATACCAAAGAGCAAGGCAAGCTCGACCGTCCAGGCAGAGAACCATGCCACCGTCAGTTCCGAGGAAATCATGTGGTCATGGAAATTGGCGACCAGGACTGCGATTGTGTACCAGAACAGATTGAACATGGAGAAGACCGTGAAAAGAGTACGCTTCTTCAACTTCTTCTTCGGCTTTGTGGCAACCCGCTTGCCGCTCATTGATACCACCCTCACTTTTTCAGATAGGCCGCAGAACAGAACCCGGTGTAGGTGACATTCCGGTAGGTGAATTTGACATACAGCCAATTCACGCCGCCCATGGGAGTGTAGTACCCGTAGTTCTGAACCTTCGTCCCTTTCGGGATAGACACTAAGACACCCTTGTTGGTACCGGCAGCGTCCCGGACATTCAGACCGTTGCTGGCGGTCACCGTGTAGGTTCCGGCCAGGGCCTTATCAAACTTGGTGGCTACGCCGGTAGCCTTGACCTCCCGGCCAGGGGAGGCCGGTTTCTTATCCGGGGCCGGGACGGGAGCCGGGGCCTCCACCTTGCTGGAATACTCCACATAGGGGATGTGACCATGCTTCTTCCAGGTGCGGGTGTTGTACCCGGCCCGGGAGCCGATGTTGCCCACCGCCGTGATCTGCACACAGTTCTTCCACTTCGGCGTACACTCCACCGCAAGGCCATTGCCGATGTAGATGCCGATGTGGCCGGTAGTCCACACCACTTCCCCGGGTTCCATGGTGGCCCAGCCGGAAGCGGACGCATCGGGACAGGTGGTAATCATTCGGTCAGCACCAATGTCAGGTACACCGTTGACGGCATACTTCGCCCCGCCGTAGCTCTTGCTCTTGTCCCCAGACCAGCCCCAGAGGATGCCTTTGATAAGGTTCACGCAGTCAAACCCAAAGGTGTCCTCAGAAGCGGCGTTAATCATCTTGACCCTCGCCGCAGCCTTGTTGTAGGAATGATTGGTGGTGTACCGCTTCTTATTGGCCGCAGTCATGGGGGCACCGAAGCACCCCATGACATACAGCGTCTTATCGTTCTTGGCAATGTCAATGGCCTTGCTGACCAGCTCACTTGCTTTCATCATGGCTTACTTGCCTCCCTTGTTATCATCCAAAAGATCCTGCGTCTTCTGGCTCTGAGTGCCGAAGTAAAAAGCGATAATGACGGCATAGATGGTCATGAAGTCCTGGCTGATCTGGTTGGTGCAAGCCATAAAAGCGAATACACCGGTCAGCACAAGGGTCACGAGGGACTTGACGGACAGCAGATTGGACAGACGCTTGATAATAGTTTCCATGATGCTTCTCCTTTCTATTTTGGTGAGTTTAGTGACCCATTTTCGATTTTTACCATAAACTCTCTTATAGGGACGCTCTCTAAGGGGACTTTATAGCAAAAACTTAAAATCATTCACTAAACTCACTATTGACCACTGAAAATAATTAGTAGATGCACTGAAAATGTTCAGTCAATCGGGCTTGTGAAACTCTTCTAGGTCGGAAATACGATGGTTAATGACCTTGATTTGCTCTTCTACCACGGGCATACGCTTGGCAAAATTGTTGTGTTCACGGACTTCACGGGTGAGGTCTTCCAGCTTCGTTTCCGTAACCGCTTGCTGTCTGTCCAGTTTGGCGTTCATGGTCTGAGCGGTCTTGTTGCTGGAATAGATGGTGCCAAGCAGAGCCAGTCCACCCGTGATGATAGCTACAATGATTGCCTCCGTCATTCCACTACCTCCCAAGCCTGAGCGTAATCGGTGGGAGAGAAGTTGGTGTCCTGCTTGCACCGGTACACTTTCCCGTCCGTAAAGATCATGTACTCACCAGTGTGGTACATATCGTGCGCTCCCTGGACAGGGACAAAGGGACGGGCCGTTTCCTTGGTCTTGCCATGCAGGGGCCGGTTGAAGGTGTACCAGGAAGGGTCACCGGGAATCAGCCCGGGGTAAGTGGCGTTGTCGTAAGCCTGATAGCACTCCCAGGTCTGTTCCCACTCGCCGCCCAGACTGCCCCCGGAGTGGGTATTGTAGATTTCTCCCCGGGAATGGTTTCCGGCCTCCCAGTCAGGGTACAGTCCCGCCGCCCTGATCTTCTGGTCATCTTCCTTGACGGCCTCACCGGCCAGACTCAGCTTCGACACATAGATTGCACTTGCCAGAGCATCCAACATCTTCTTGTTCATCACAGCGCAAGCCCCCTTTCAATCGCCGCCGCAATAGCGTCCACTTCCTCCTGGTCGGCCTTTCTTTGAAGAATGGCCTCCTGCTCCTTCTGGTAGGTGACCTCGCTGATCTCGGTCATCTCAATGCTCTCCACGCCGTCCAGAGCATCCCTACCGGCCAGATGGTACACGGTACCCTCCACGACCACACCCTGGGCCTCCTGCTCGTTGCAGAGGCCATAGCAGCCGTTATCCTGCTTTCTGACCCAGACCGGGTTCGTGACCATAGCCAGAATATCTTTGCCTTTGAACATTCGATACATTGCTTTCCCAACCTTTCTTATTCGGATAGAAGCCAAACATGGATTTGAAATACTGATTGGTGCGCTCTCTCACCTTGAAGCTGTTGCCTCGCTTCATGTGTCCGTGGTAGCTGTCAATGGAATTGCGGATGTCCGACAGAGCCATTTCACCTTGTTCGACCTTCCCGTGGAAGGAGCGGAGTTTGCGCCGAATGAGCTTGGTGGAATGAGGGTTCATCTTCAAAATCACCTTACCTTGCGGGGTGATGATGAACTTGGTCTTCAACCACCGGTAGAAATCGGCCAGAGGAATTACCCGGGTCTTCTTCCAGTTGAGCCGCAGTCCCAGATGCCGTGTGACCTCTTCCAGCCCGAGCATACATTCACCTTTCAGGTAGTCCAGGTCTTCGTGAATGGCATAGCCGTCATCCATGTACCGGGCATACCCTTCAATCCCCAGGACTTCTTTGAAATAGTGGTCAACCGGACTTGGCAACAACAGAGCGTTTGTCTGGCTGATCTGACTGCCCAGGCCGAAGCCCACGGGGCCGAAGTCTGCGATAAAGCTGTTGTGCAATTCCCGAACACGGTCATCATGGAGCCGCCGTTCCGCTTCCCGCAGCAGCGGGGCATGGGGAGCGTCATCGAAGAAGCTCTTGAAGTCGTATATCAGGATGCCGCCGCTCAGGCCGTGTTTGCGGAAGTGTCGTTCCAAGTGATAGACCATGCGCCGCAGAGCGAAGTCCATTCCCCGGTGTTTCAGGCTGGCGGAATTGTCGTAGATGAAAGAGGCGGAGTAGATCGGAACAATGCAGTAGTCACATAGGCACTTCTGAACCGTCCGCTCCGAGATGTGGACAGACCGGATGTGCCGTTTCTTCCCTCGCTCCATGATGTAGAACTCATGGAACCCTCGGTGAATGAAAGTGCCGTTTTTCAGGGACAATAGGGTGAGGGCCACATTCGGTATCAGATCACCGATATACCGCTGAGTCGAACTTTTCCAGTACACTCCTTTACAACACTTTTTCGCTGAGAGATATAGATGCCGGAACGAAAAGACTTCATCGAAATCACCACAGGCCATGCTTCGTTTGAGTCGAGCCTCGTCCCTTTTCGCTTTCCTGCGTTGATAACGGATTTCTCTCCGTTCCTCGCTTGTCATAAAAAGGGTTCCCTCCGTACAGTCTTGTTGTAGGGTACGGGTTATAACTGCATAGTGGTACCAGCCATGAAATGAGCTACCGTACAATCGCTCACCATGCAAGCAGCGTCCGGCTGACCACATCGGAAACTCCCGTTGCCGGAATGGGCATATTTCAGGCGATATGCCCAGATGTTTTAGCCTTTCGGCAGGGTACAAGTCCTCCCTCTGCAAAAGGTTCTGATTTCACCCAAAGGGGCTACTACGACTGACCTATACGAAGTTGCAGAGTCCGAAGGACACGCCATTACTGTTGTTGGCGTTGTTATTGTTGGCGTTGCCCGAACTGTTCACATTGCAGAAATTGTTGGTGTTGCCGGAATTAGGCGACCGCTCCCACCAGTTGTTCGCAGAACAAGCAAGGATTACAGGACTTGACCCATATCTGAAAACTCACGCCGGGAGGCTCTTGAACCTCTCGTTGTCAGCTTTCTTCACTTTGGCGATCAGCTTCGCTTCCTCTACGATGTATTCCCCGAACTCCTGCATGGCATGGTCAATCCAGGGGCATTTCTCAGGGTTTTGAAGAATAGCATCGTAGAGCAAGGTCAGCTTCGGACTGAGATTTTGGAGGGCAATGTTGGCTCTCGTCAGGCAGTCCCGGCGCATCTGAGCCTCATGCTGGTTCTTCGGATAGATATTGTTCGCTGCCCGAACCTCGTCATGAACCGTGGTGGCGAGAGCCATGAGCTTGTAAAGGAGATAGGGGCCGTACCGCTTGGGAGCTTTGGTGACCACCGAGAAGGTGTGCGCTTCCAACTTCCTTGCGGTATCTACAAACTGCATGGTACTCTCGCCACGCATGGCCTTGATGACTGACATGATTTACCCTCCTACGCCGCCCCTTCCGGGGCGGGATTATACAGATATTGGATTAAACGCAGAAGCCGAAGGACACGCCATAACTGATGAAGGCGTTGTAACCGTTGGCGCTGCCCGAACTGTTCACATTGCAGAAAATGTTGGTGTCGCCGGAATAAGGCGACCGCTCCCACCAGGCGTTCGCAGAACCATTGACCTTCTTAATCCGGCTGTTACCGGCCTTGTACCATTCGTACTGCGTACCCTCACCGGCGACCGAGTAAGTGGTAGTGCCAAAAATCTCAATCTCGGACAGGAGGAAGAGGTCATCATTGGTCTGCTGGGTTCCAGAGGAAGAGCCTCCACCGGTGCCGGACTTCTTCTTGACGGTCTTGATGACATTGCGAAGAGCTGCCGGGAGCTGGCTCTTGTAGGTGGACATTCTGCCTCTCATGGCAGAGCCGTTCCAGCCGCCAGTATTGGTGTTGCTGGTGTTCATCTGCTGGGTTTGGTTCAGGCAGTCCACAAGCTGGAAGGAATAAGCGGCTTTACCGCCAGACACCTTATCGTCATGGTTGAAGCCAATGATCTGCACCTCATAATTGGTGCCGCCGATATTGACGGTCTTCGAGTCGCCCACCTTGAAGAACTGCTGGGCCATGCCCAGACGGCCACAAATGTCAATGTCTGCCCAATCCGTGTCGTTCAGGTTGTCCCCAATCGTAAAGGGGTAGACATAGACGATGCCGATGACTTCCAACTTCCACTGTTTGGTCTTCTGGGAGCTATCGAAGGTGTACTTGATTGTCCACTCTCCCAGCTCCGTAGGATAGAGAACCGCTTCGCCCCCAGACACCATAGCGGTCAGGGTCTTACCGCCCTTGGTCATGGTGACCTGGGTGCCATTGTCGGCAATCACATGAACCTCGGCAGGAGAACCCTTCTGGCTGAGGGCGTACAGAGCGTCATCCACCGTGGGGTCGGACTGGCTCAGTTCCAGGGCGGTCTTCGTAGCGTCTTTCAGCAGCGTTTCCTTGGTCAGTGCGGTGCCGACCACATCACACCCAGCGGGGTTCAACGAAATGTCCACGGTGGCGGTACCAGCCAAAAGCTGATTGCGCCACTCGTCAAAGGTTTCCGGCATTGTGGCCGGAGCCTTTAGCTTTCGGGAAGTCCCCGTTCCCTTGATGACAGTATCTTTCATGTTATCCTCCTTTAATCTCCGCTATTGCACAGATTGGCGTACTGGAAAGCGGCCACGGTGTGGTCGATCTTGGAATACAGCTCCGTTTCCACTTCGGTCAGGGCCGTGTCGATGACATATAGCAGATATTCGATGTTATTGGCGACCTGAAAGGTCAGGTTGTCTAAGGTGGCCGGAACAACCGGAGCATCCGAAGGAAGGGTGAGCTGTTTCCGAAGAACCGTGAGGTTGTTGAGGAACGCAGCCACAAGCGATTGCGTGGGCGTGTCCCCCATGGCCCAATCGGTTTTCGCAGACACCACAACGGACGAGGGATTGTAGGGAACCAGATAGATCGGGTCATCTGCTACTCCTTTCTCCGCTCGGTATGCCGCCAGCTCTTCCGGGAGAGAGGTCATTCGGTCGGCAATGTACTCTACCGCCTGACCCACTCTGTTCATGTCGGTGTAGTTGTAGGCACCCTTCATTCCGGCCATGTACTCGGCCTTTTCCTCAACGGAGAGGGCGGTCATCCCTCCCGTGAGAATTTTGTTCTTCAAGGTGAAAACCCGTTCCACATCGGCCTGTGTGCGGTCATAGACCAAAGTATCAATGACGCTCATATCAATCCTTTCACCTTCATCTTTCCGCTCAGAGAGCCGCTGAATGTGATTTCATCCACCAAGATCAGTGCGTCCATCTCAGGGGTGTAGGCCGTCTGCAAGCCGATAATGTCACCCACTTCCATTTCCGGGTTACCCCGGTAGTCAGCATCGTAGGTGTTCCGCATGGTCAGATAGCTCTTCACATGGTCGGCCAGGGCATTGCACATGGTATCGTTGGTGATAAGGGGGTTTTCCTCCTTGTCCACTTCCCCTTCCAAAGCTACGGGGTAGGAAACGACCACCGAGTTTTCGGAAAGGGTTTTTCCGGTAATGGTCACGGTCTTGGTGCCGGAGGATAACACCAAATCCGCTGCCCGGGCGTAGATCGCCTGAGATACCACGCTTCCGCCGCTCACCGAAATCTGAATATCTTGTGCCAGACCAGAAAACTCAACATGGAGTTGTGTTTTGGTGGTCGTTTCCTCATACAATTTCTGGGCCTCGCTGTCTGCGGTGTACGCATACCGGGCCACAGTTACCGCTTTGAGCTGGTCGATTTTGCTGATCGACTGGCTCTTTTCTGCAATGGAAGAGAAGTCCAGGGTGAAGTCGGTTTCCCGGTAGTACACCTTGCTCACTCTCATTCTGCGGTATGGGAGATTGCCATACATGGTCACCTCAATCTTCGTACAGTCAAAAGCAAGGTTGCTGCTGACAAAGACCTCGGCGGAGTCAATCTCACTCACCGTCTGGGTGTCGAGAAGCGTGGAATTGCGGTAATACTTGACCTGGACAGAGGACGGGTACTCATTCAGAGGTGTGTCAAAACGGATTGCCACCACCGGGAGATCGTGAGATACATCAAACTCCTTGGTGAAGACCGGGGCGGTGGTGAAGCTACCTTCTGCGCCGGTCATGGCCTCGCTGATATACCCTCTGCCGGAAGGGTCTTCATCAGGTACTATGACCTGAGCTTGTCCGTCCAGCGTCCACCGGTTCAGCTCCAAAGTGCAATAGGTGTTGCCGACCTGATTGCCCCTGTCCACCGTGTCCCACTCGCTGTACCAGAGATGGCCGTTGTCCGACCACTCACCGCTGTAAATGCCGGTCACCGTCACTCCGAAGGGCTTGATGTGGATGATGTTGTCATCGTCCGTGAAGAGGCGGCACCGGGCAGCATGGGCGATCAGTTGCAGACAATTCATGTGGGTGTCAATGGGCAGAGCCGCCGTGGTAAACATCTGCTTCAAAGTGGGGTCGATGACCCAGGGGTGGGTACCATGTTCTGTCAGGGTCAGGTTTGCGTCCATCAGAACCTCTTCGGCCATGTCGTAAAGGTTCTTGTTCCCCAGCTTGCTCTTGTAGAAGGAACCGCTCAGACTGCCGATCAGGCCGGTACAGGAGAAGGTGGCCTGGTTATTCTTGGTCTGGGGCTTGCCGGTCAGGAGGTACTTATCCGGCTTAATCCACTCCACCTCCCCGTCCGGCAGCTCATAGCCATATCGGAGGGAAATAGGGGCGTTTTTGTCCACATAGGAGTAGATGCCAACCGGGTTATCCGGGTCATAATTGTGTTCAAGGTCGATGATGGTGAACTCCATGACCTCTTTCGGGAGCCTACGGCTTAGGGGGTCTACATCGTGGCTTTGCTTGATGGAAACAATGTCCTTGTTTCCGAAGATCATCTCCACACCGTAGAGAACCTGTTCCAGCCGGGGACGGCGGTAGGGCAAGCATTTCCCGAAGGTGATCGTGATTTTATCCGAGGACTCCGCCTTTGCCCCGATGACCACTTTGGTTCCGGTCACCGGTTGCGTGACGGTTTCCTTCACGGAGCCGTCAAGCCAAAATTCCACAGTCACGGTTTCCGGCCATTCCTGATACCGGGTGTCAAAGGTGAGGGTCAGCCCGGGGAATTCATGGGGATTGGAGAAGGTCTTCGTCATGACCGCACTCACGGTGAACTCCCCGTTCGCATTACTCATGTGGCTCGAAATGAACCCGTCATACTTGGTGCCGGATGCCGGGACGATGACCGTGTTGCCGTCCAAGGCCCACCGGTTCAGTTCCAGGGCGGCATAGGACTCCTGGTAGTCGAAGTTATAGTCAACGGTGTCGAACTCCGAATAGCTCTGCGCCCCGTTGCTTCCCCAGCTACCGTCAGTAGCCGCCGCAGCGTCCACATTGCCGAAAGATACCTCTACGAAGGAGCGATTGCGGAGGATGGACTTCATGCTGGACTTGTAAGCATTACTTACAGCTTTCATGGGCCACCTCCTTAGAACGGTTCTCCACAATCAATCAGATTGACCTTGCAGTTGATGTAGTCGATTGGGAGTTGAGTAACGGGGTCAAGGTGGAAAGGCTCTGCGGTTCGATCACCCGGGTACATTTTCCGGGTAGTCCAGGTGTTGTTCACCATGTCCGGGTAAGTGACCGTCACATAGAAGTTTTTGAACTCCTTCAAGATGCTCGACCACTGTTCCGCCGTCAGGTATGCCCATTCCAACCTATCAAGTTTCTGTTGCTCACGGCCCACCACCTGGCCCACCACCACGGCGTTTGCGTTCCGGGCGGAGTCCACGATGGTAGCGGTCATGAGGTTAAGCCCCCTTCGGGGGCAGGGATAATCACGACCGTTGATCTTGATGAAAGAAGCCATATATCCCTACCCCCTTAGTAAGCGTTCGAGAATGCTCCGCTGTTCACACGGACACCTCTGTTTCTGCTGTACCGGTCATAAGACCGACCAATTACATCATCACCGATGGACACGGACAAGTCCTTATCCTCAATGATGTTCATGAGTGCGTAGATAGCGGCGATCACGCCGTCATTGGCGACAGACACGCCAGCGGAGATGCCCTCCACAATCTGGTCATTGTTGGCGACAGCGGTACGCCGTCCCATGGCACCGACCATCTCAGCACCGGACTCTCTCGCAATGAAGAGCTGCCCTTCGTCCACGAAACCGCCGTCAGCCATATACTGAATACGGTCTACCTTGACCTGGCTGATATAGCCCAGGCTGATACCGGTAATCCAGGAAGTGCGGTTGATCTCCCGAATGACATTGTTGACTGCCCGGACGGCGTTGTTCATGCCCTTCTCCATAACGGTCAGGACACTATTCCACTGGACGATTGCGATATTGGTCATGCCTCTCCACATATTCGACCAGCCAATCGGGAAGACGGTGGTGAAGTCCGTCATTCCGGTATTCATCTGGGCCTGGAACGAAAGGAAGTTTGCGAGGGTGTTTGCGGTGAAGGTGGTGAAGTCCGTCTGCATGGTAGTCAGGCCGGTTTCCCACTTCTGCACGACCCCGTTCACCAGGGTATTGAAGTTGGTGTCCAGGGTGGTCTTCATCTGCTCCACATTGGCCTGAATGAGCGGCATTTTGTTCGTCATACCGGTAGAGAAGCCAGTCACAAGCTGCTCACCGCAGACTTGCAGATTGGTAAAAATACCGGTTGCCAGATTTGTCGTACCGTTTTCCTGCGTCAGAATACCAAGCTGCTCCATAAGAGCGGCATACTGCGTCAGCAGGGTTACAGCGGTTTGCAGTTCCGGGTTAGCAAGCCGAAGCTCGTCATTCAGGCTTTTGGTGTCCGTATAAATGTCATTCACATCGTCAGCAAAGTCACCAATGGGATTGCCAGCAAAGAGCTTCTGGAACCCACTCACAATGCTGTCCCAGGTGATGCCGCCCATGGAGTCAGTATAGGAACTGATCTCCCCGGCGAAGATGGTCATGAAGTCCACGAAATCGGACATATCCTCGGTCAGTTGCGGGAGAGTGCCGTTCAGATCACGAAGAGCGGGAGCCAAATTGAAGTTCAGCTCGTTCGCCACATTTTTCAGGCTTTCCACCAGGGCGATACAGGCCAGGGCCATTTCCGCCAGAATGGCGGTACCCACGGCAATCGCCGCAGGAAGCAGACCCGCAGTACCGATAGTGACAGCACCGAGAGCGGCGGTTGCAGCACCCACCGCCACCAGGAGGCCGGTTCCGACTCCGATTGCGGTAGCAATCTGCTCACCGTTATCCAGAACCGGTTGCCATGCCTGACCGATCTCGTTCAGCCCCTTACCTACGGCCCAGATTTCAACCAGGAACAACCCGGTTGCCACTCCCAGCTCTAACAGGATTGCGGTGCCGAGGCCGATGTTCACGGCTATGGTCTTGCCTCCGGTACCCAGGGCATAAGCGGCAAGGCCGACTGCGCCCAGAATACCAGCACCCAGGCCGATTGCCGTGGCTACGGTGGCTCCGTTCTCAATGACCGGTTGCCATGCCTTTCCGACTTCATCCAGCTCATGGCCCATGATGGCGATTGCACCTACCACGATGATTGCGGCGGCAGATACTTCGGCCACGATGCCGACCACCAAACCGAGGTTCTTTGCCAGGGAGGTCAGCTTGGGAGAGAGGCCGGTGCTGACGGTGGTATCAATCGTGTCGGTGGCCGTGGTGAGGGTGTTCATGGCAGTTGTGGCTTTGCCCAGGTTGGTGATGCCTTTCAGCTTGGAGAACACATCCAGAGCGACCACCAGACCGCCCAGAATTTCCAGACCGCCGATGATAAGGGCAACTTTGTCCACGCCGCTCCAATCGCCTTGCTTGATTGCATCCCAATTCGTGGCGATCTCCCGGATAATGGTGGTGAACCCCTGAATTGCCACGCTCCATGCCGCCAGCTTGATATTGTTCGTGAACAGGCCAATGCCGATTGCAATATTGGTCAGTCCCCGGACAACCGTGAGGGCGTTTTCCACATTAAGGCCATTATCAGCAATGTCCTTGATGCCGATAACGATTTCACCCACACCCTGGATGATCTTCAATGCTCCCGCTATATCCAGTCTGCCCAGCAACATAAATGCGTCACCGAGCATACCGGCAAAGGAACTAATCATACCGGCAACATTCTGGAAGGTGGGGCCGTTGTCGAGGAAATCTCTCAGGTGCCGTTCAAACTCCTTCAAGTCTGCCAGGAACATAGAGAGGCCGAGAAATTGAAAGTCGAGCTTGAAATCAAAATTCTTCGATCTCAAATCGTTAATCATTTTCAGGGCTTTCAAGAAATCCTTGGCGACCTTCCAGGCCAGGATGCCAGCGGCAATACTGGTGACAGTAGCCAGCACATCCTTCAACTTCTCTTTCAGCTCGTCAACCTGGCTGTTGATGCTGTTGAAAATGCTCTCGTCCCACAGCTTGTCAATGTCGAACATCCCTTCAAGGCTACCGCCGCCACCGGCACCGATACCAGCTCCACCGGAACCCTGATTGGGGTCAAAGACATTCAGCTCGTCAAAACCAGCGGTGTACTGCTTCAACTTCTTTGCGGCACCAGAAGCGTCTTCCAGGTTGTCAGCCATGGCCCCGGCACCAGCGGCACCGGCGTTCACGCCGCTGCTGAAATCTACCGGTTTCAGGTCAATGCCGAAGAGCTGGGCGAGGGCCGCAATGGCCTCTCCAATCAGCTCCACAAAGGCTTGCACATAGGGCAGAATCTTCACCAGAGCGGGAAGCAGGAAGGAGCCAAATGCCTGAGAAAGAGAAGCGAGTTGCTGCCGCAAGGTTCTCATAAGACCTTCTGCGGTGGTCATCTCCCGGGCATAGGTGCCAATCAAGTCCTGCGCCCTTGCCTGGTCAATCAGGGTCAGGTAGCGCAAATAGGACTTCAATTCCTCGCTGGCACTCTGGGTACTGTACGCAATGCCATAGTTTGCCGCCGTGATCTTCAACTGAGAGTCCACGATGGTGAAACCGGCTCTGCGGATAGGCTCTACCTCACCGGCGATTGCGGAGCGGACAGCAATGGCAGCGTCCTCAAAGGTCTTGTAAATGTCGTTGTAACCGGCCCAAATGTCATAGGTCAGTTCCGTGTAATTCATTGCCATGGCGGCAGCATCCTTCTGAGCGACACCAAAGCCTTTCAGCATAGTGCCGTAGATGGACGCATACTGCATGAACTTCTGGACATTGATCTGCAACTCGGAGTTGAGCTTCAATATCCACTTGTAGTTCTCTTCCGCCTCTTCTCCAAACGCTCGGCCAAAGCGGTACATGATGCCCTCCCACTCGGAGGCTTCATACATATACTCGGCAATGACCGCACCAATGCGGTTAGAGGCGTAGATCACCGTGGAGAGCTTGATACCGGCCAGAGCCTCAGACCATGCCCGGGTACCGGAAGCAGCCTTGTTCACAGTGCCGTTGTAGCGGTTTGTGCTGGCAATAATCCTCTGAATTTTAGAGGGGAAAGCCGAGAAGCCATTGGAAACCTTCTGCATTTCATCGGCAAAAGGCTTCATGGCTGCGGACAAATCTTTCATCTGCCGGGTGAACTTATCAATGTCCGCCTTTTCCAACTCGTTAATCACCCCGGGCAGCTTCCCGAGCTGATTGATGAAGCTGGTCAGATGTGCTTTGTCCAATTCGGACAGGGGGCGCAAACCATTAGCCAGACTTGCCAATTTGTCCCCGTCCGTCCACTTTAACTGAGTTAATGCGGAATTTAATTTGACGATGGAGTTGGTGGTAGAACGAAAACTGCTGAGGTTCCCCAGAGCCGCTAAAGCGGTAGCAAGGCGATTGATTTTCTGGGAAGCGTTACCGGTGTTCAAGCCTTTCAGGGCATTGGTCAATTCACGAATACCCGTGGCAGTCTTGCTCAAATTGTTTGCGCTACCAACGGAAACCGTCTTCAACCCACTCAGGGCCTTTTTCAGATTGTTCAGACCGGTTACCGCACCAACACTGTTCTCCTGAATTTGAAATTCCAAACCCTGAATTTCCACATTATCAGCCATTCACGCCACCACCTTTCTCCTGAAATTTCTTGTTGAGCGACAGGGCCAATGCCTGGAAGTAGGCTTTCGCCTTTTCATCCTGCTTTTCCCGCTTCGCCTCCTGCCGTTCGTCCTTCTGCTTGGTGTCAAAGGCAAAGGGCTGATCGGGATAGGGAATGGCTTTGACTCCCTTCTTCGCAAAGGCTCTGAGGATAGGGGCCAGATTGCCAATCGCCTGATATACATACATCCCCTGTAACCAAGCGTCCTGATTTTTCAAATCTTGCCGGATTTGAGCGGCCTTTCGGTAGTACTTGACCAGCTCACAATCCCCCTCCCAATACTGTTCCGGGGTCATGCCAATCGCCAGGTAGTAGGGGAACACATCGTAGAATTTCTGGGTGTAAGCGAAACGGGGAGCGGGGCGCATTACGCCACCGCCCCCTCGTTCATTGGACTGCAACCCGCTTACCAGTTGGCAGTCCACTCCATGTTTCCCTCGTCACCCTCGTCAGAGGCGGGTTCCTCCATGAGAGTGAGAATGGGTTCGTTATACATCTCGACCAGCTTCGGGATAAGCTCGTCCTTACGGGGCAGACGGGCGTAGATACGGTCAATGACCTCCTTCTTCACGAAGCGGTGCCGAGCGATAAACGCACCGGCAAACAGGGCCGGGAGCATGGTCATAGGCTTGCGGTCAACTTCCTCGGCCACGAAGCCCTGTTTCTCCATGATCTCAACGCTCTTGCGGGTGTATTCCAGCGTGTAGTTCTCGCCGGAAACGGGGTCTTTGATTGTCAGTGTCTTAGCCATGATAAATCCTCCTTATCATTCAGGCCGAAAGTGATTACTCAGCGGCGAAGGTGATAGGGGTGGAAGGAGCAATGGTGATGCTCATATCCACGACCTCGTTCACGCCGCCGCCCACGGGGAACACAGAAAGCTGCCCCTTGAAGGAGAACTTGCCGTTGGAGCCGTCCGGGGTGAGGGAACCAGCGTCACCGGTGCCGCCGAACCAGACAGCGTAATCGTTCTCCTCACCTTCCAGAGCTTTGAGGGTCTGGAAGTCCTCCATGTCGTAGTTAGCGGTGAAGGTCAGACCGTCAAGGGACTGGATACCGGCAATATAGGTCTGCATATTGTCGGACAGGGTGGTGGTTTCCAGCATCTCGGGTTCGCCGCCCAGGTCGGGGAACTCCTTAATGTCAACCAGCTTTGCCCAGGTGTCGGGCAGGTTCTTCTTCATCAGAAAGACCTTGTAAGTGGAAATAGCCATATTACTTTACCTCCTATACAGATTGGCACCGTCCGTTTCAGCCCGATACCGGGCCACCAGGCGGTATATACTTGCGTTCTCCAAATTCGGGATTGGGGACATGGAAATGCGAGTGAAATTGAACTGATACATGAGGTCATCAATGACCTTCATGATGCTCCGGCACTGGGCCTTTTTCCCGGTGGACTTGTTGGAGTAGACATTCACCTCATACATCAGAGTGGCGAACTTCTCCCGGTCACCGTTGCTCATGTGTTCCAGCGTGGGATAATTGTCCTGCTCCACGATGCTCACATGAGGGAAAGAAGACGGTGCCTTGACATACTCACCGCTTACATTGATCTCAGGAAAGGCTTTCCGAAGTGCCTCTGCAATCGGTGTATAAATCTGGCTCTCTACATCAATCACCGAAACACCTCCTTCGCCAGTCCGGGCAAAATCATTTGCAAATGCTTTACGGTTTCGTACATCGACATATTGGCGGGGTTACCCTGGGTGATGACCACGGTGGTACCATCGTCCTTTGCGTAAACTTTTCCGTTCGTGCCGGGCTCACCGTAGTAGCCCCAGGACGGTTGCTTACCATGACCGGCCCCGTATTCGCCCCGGCGCATCCCGAGGTCTGCGGCCTCCGGGTGATTGTCCGGGTAGACAACACCGGTGCCGAACTCAATGAACAGCACGGAGGCCCCTACTGCTACCACGGCCCTGACACTTTGCTCCCGCTGCTCCACGGAAACAGAAACATCATTGGTGCCGTCATACGCCGCCTTTGCGAAATTGGCAGAGGCCACGGAAAGACCTTCCTGGGCCAGCCTGTCCAGCAGAACACTTGTCCTTGCTTTCAGCCAGCTCTTATAGCGGTCGATCTCCCGAATGGCGTTATCAATCCCGGCCACGGACAGGGGAACTTTGATGGTCTTCACGATACAGTCACCTTGCTCACGGCGTAGGAGATGGAATTGAGGCTCTTGGCGACCCGCTTCACGATGTAGTCATACAGGGGGTTCCCGTCATCGTCATACTCAGGCTCCTTGTCTATGAACAGGACGGTATTTTCATCAATCGGACAGGAGAGGTCATCGGTGACGATCACCCTGTCATAGGAGATGAAATTTCCGAACTGCTCAACCTGAGCGGTACCGGTGGCAGCAGAAACATTGTCCCGCCGCTTCACGGCCTCTTTGTAGACCACACGGGTATCTCCCGTTTCATTGCCCTCTTCGTCCTTGACCGCCTCTTTACGGTCATACAGGAGGTACCAGTAAGAGGACTTGTTGCGCTCCATCGTTCTCACGGGGTCACTTCCTTCCGCACGATACCGGCAAAGGGAATGATCTCACGCAACAGGGTGGGAGGCACATCCCCGTCCTCATAGGAGCGGGAAATGCCGTTCTCGCTATGCGCCGTTTCGCCCTCAGCCCCTCGCTTGTTCAGAAGATAGGCCGCAATTTCCACCTGATTGTAGGCGTACTGGTCAGGCACCTTGGTCACGGTGGTATCAAAGGGATAAGCCCGTTTCAGGACTTTGTTGCCAGCGATAGAAAGGTAGGTGGAAAGCACATCCTCGTCCTTCTCGCCGGTCATGGTTTTCAACATGGACAGCTTCTCAGCATCGGTCATGGCTTTTCACCTACCTTTCATCAAATTAGCCGCCAGCCCCGACTTCCTTGGTGTTCACGGGATTGCTGGTATCGTTGGCAATGAACACGCTCCGGCTGTACTTGGGAGCGGTGAAGCTCTGAGCAATGCCGGTGAACTTGCCGTGGTACCACTCAGGGCCGTGGTCAAGGCCGATCTGGCCGAAGAGCTGATACTTCTCACCGGCACCGGTCTTCGCCAGAGGCTCCAGGAAGAAGTTGCCCTTGCCGGGAACAGGCTGGTACACGGGAGCGATCACATTCAGGTTCAGCAGCAGAGCGGTGCCAGCGGGAAGACACTCGCCCAGGTACAGGTAGACCACGCCGATAGGAGTGACCACACTGGACAGGGCAATGCCGTTAATCTCCCGGGCAGCGGGAACCACGGTCAGGCCGTTCTGAACAGCGTCAGCGTTGACCTGGAACAGCGTGGTAGCGTCACACCACAGGCACAGGCCATCGGTGGGAGCGTTTGCCCCGTAAATCTTCTTCACCATGTCAGCAATGTCCCACAGGCCGAGGGGCTTGCTGCTCATGGCCTTGGTGTTGGTGGTGACCGCCTCCACCAGTCCCCGGGTCTTGTTTACCTCACTGTCCTTGGTGGCCTTGTTGTAGGTACCCTGAATGAAGGTGAACTCAATGTCCCGGTTGACCTTCTGCATCTTCGCCGCCACCTGGAAGTCCAGCTCATTGATGGGGTTGGCCTGCTGGTTGGCGACATTCAGGCCGGACAGGGTTCCCATGTTGGACTGCTTGGCATAGGAGATGCCGACAGCCTCCATGAAAATCTGCGTCACATTGGTCTTCTGGGTGCGGGTGATGACGCTGGCCTCGGGAGCGGTCAGGGAGGCGGTTTCGCTGATAGAGGGCTGTGCGCCGCCGCCAGTGGTGTACTCCTGGCCGGTCACGAACTCAACATGGTTGGTGGTCTTGGCTCTGCCGCCGATGATGGAGGACAGGGGGCAGCGGGTATTGCCCTTGTTGAAGAGCATACCGGAGTAGTTCAGTACCCCGAAACTGGTAGCCAGAGTATCGGACATAAATCAATCTCTCCTTTACTGGTTATTCGCCTGAGCCTCGGCCTCAGCCTGAGCTTTCAGGCGGGTGTAGTAGGCCACGGCGGTGAAATCACCGTTCTTCTGGGCCTCTTCGATCTTCTTGCCGTAATCCACGGCACCCTCAGTGCCAGAGCCAGAACCGGCCCCAGGCTTGGGGGTCTTCTTGATTGCGTCAGCTTTGACCTTCTTCGCATACTCTTCGAGGAATTTGCTCTGGTTGGCAAAGACCTTGGCACTGTCGCCGTCAGCGAGAGCCTTGGCGGTGTCCTCGGCCAGAGCCTCGTCATAGCCCTGGGACACGAACTTGGCCTTGTAGTCAGCAACGGTCTTGCCCTTACGGAGATCGGCAAGCTCCTGTTCCATCTGGGCCAGCTTGTCAGCGTCCTCCTGCTTCTTCTTTTCCTCTTCGGAAAGAAGAGCGTTGTGCTTGCGCTTCCACTCGGCGGCCTCGGAGTTGGCCTTGGAAAGAGCGTTCTTCTGCTTTTCCAGCTCGGCGGAATTGTCCTCATACTCGAACCCTTCCAGAGCGGCCAACTTCTGCTCAGGGGTCATCTCGGCGTACCCCTCGATCTTGCTGGTGTCAATCTTTGCCATAACAAATACCTCCTGCGTTTAACAAGGCTGTTCACTCAGCACTGATTTCTGTTTTTGGTGGGGTTTTCTCCCCTTGCGATTAAGGTCTTCCCTGACCATTCAAAGCCTCACGGCCTTAAAACCAAAAGAAAAAGAGGCCGGGAGTGCTATTCGCACTCACGACCCCTTGGCCCTTCACCAATCCCTACGACTGGTGGTTTATATTCTCTTTTTGCGGTGGATTTCAATGATAACCACCGAACCGTCCTCGATCTTGACCTCAGCGTGGTTCCGGCGTTTCAGAATATCTTCAATCGCCTTTACCGCTTCCGGGCTGATAGCCAGATTTTTCTTTTCCGGGTTCATTTCCCTCGTCACCCTCCTTGGTCTGTTGCTGTGCGGCCAGCTTTTCGGCCTTGGCCTCCTGCTCGGCCACATACTCCATGCTCATTTTGTAAGCCACCTGGGGGTCAGAGAACATCCCGCAATGGATAAAGGCCAGCACCGGTGCAATCTTCGGGTTATTCAGCATCGTGGTCAGAACATTGGCCTTTTCCGAGATGTTCTCATAATTGCGGCGGGTGAAGCGAATGTCAATGGCATACAGCTTCAAGTCCAGATCGCCCAAATCCCGGCAGATACGAAGCAGGAGCTTCAAAAACCGCTTCTCGGACTTCCTGAACATCCGCTCCGAGTCCTTTGCTCTTGCCTCGGCAGCAGACCAGCCATCACGCATGATGACGGCGGTGCCGGTGTCGCTGGTAGAAGAGCCGCCGTTACGGTTCGGCATACCGCAGATGGTTAGGACGATGTTATACATACTGTCCACAAGGGTCTGCGTCTGGGTCTGGTTCAGCTCTGCGGTCAGATACTCAATCTCCGCCTTAAACTGCGGGTCAATGTCCTTGAACTTGATTGCGCCCTCGTCCCGCAGCTCCCGGTAGTCTTCGGAAGAAATATCGACATTGTGGAAGAGCATGAGGGACTGAATGAACTGCTCCACGCCGTCAATGCGGTTAGACTCTGTGGTGTTGATTGCGTCCAGCAGAGGAAGGACGATCTCAAAGGCACCCAGCCGGGACTTGTTGGCCGGGTACTCAATGATGGGAATGCCCAAATACTGCTCTTCGCTGCGTCTGATTGCCCAGGTATTTTCGACCTCATAGAAGTGGTCATCCGTGTAGCAGCTAAAGACCAGAACCCCATCGTCTTTGAGGACATACTTCACGCCCATAATGGGAGGGTTGCCGAGGGCCGTGGAGTAGACCACAAAAGCAAAGCGGGGGTCAAGGGTGTAAATCTCAAAGGGGGCCTCGTCCTCTTCCAGATCAGCTTCGCCGTCCGGCAGCACCATTCTGTACGATGTGCCGCAGATATGCCACCACTCGGCCAGTTCAGCGTCCTCGGAGGGTTTATCTTCGGACAGAGTGTAGTCATTCAGCCGGGTCACCGCCTCAGCGATACCCTTGTCATCTTTCCGGCTGACATACTGAACAGGCTCACCCATCAGGTAGCCAACCTTGAAGGACACGATCTCATTGGCCCGGTTCTCAACGACTTTGTTGTTGATTTCAGGCCGAACATCCTTCTTCCGGTAAAGAATGGGCTGATCGCCCTTGTAATACCGGTAGAGGTAGTTAATATCCGCCTGGTTCATGAGGTGAGTGAACAGAGCCTTTTGGAGAACATCAATGATGTTGTTGTCGTTGATCTCGGTCACATCGGCATAGATCACCCTACGACCAAACAATGTCCTGGCCCCCATTCAATCACCTCCCCGCAAAATGCCTTTCTATCACCTCACATCATAGCATAATCTCTAATGCTTGTCAATGGCCTAACTCTTCATAATACCATTGGAGAGCAAAAAGCGCAAGGTATCAGCAAGGCCGTTTGAAGATTTCGATTTTCCCGCCACTCAGCATACGGATTTCATTTTCCAGAAGAGCCAAGGAGTCAGGTGCGTCATCGTGCGGCACCTTACCGCTCCGGGTGTAGGTGGTCAACTCCTTCATGAAGTTCCAATACTGACTGCCCCGCTTGTAGGTGGTAGGGTGCTTGAAGTAGAAGTTCTTCTTGATGTTGTCTGAGGCGAACTCAATCCGGGTCTGCTTGTTGGAAATGGTACGCTTTGTCCGAATACCGATGGAGTACCCTTGCTGCCGGATAATATCAGCCACATCCCGGGCATAATACTGACCGGCGTTATTAGCCTCGAAGGTGGCGGAGGCAACCTTGTTGGAGATCAGGCACTTGGCGCACTCCGGCTTTGTCACCTCGGCGGGAGCATCGTCAAAGACCACATCCACAATGTAAACCTCGCTGCCATAGATGACGGCTACCGGCATGGAGGTGGAGTCAGAACCGCTTTCGGCGGTATCTCCTACGGCAATGATGGTGTCCGGCTCCCGGTCAGGAGGCAGCTCAAAGAAATAGTTCAGCTCGTCCTTGTTGAAGAGAAGACCCTTGGCCTCAAAGGGCTGTTGCTGAAACTCACTCTCAAACTGTTCGGCGGACAGAAGCTCCCGCTGCTCCCGGAAATAGGCCGTGGTGAAAATCTTCTGGCCCTCTCGCTCATACTCATAATTGCTTTCGTCCGTGATGGGGTCAAGGGCCGGTATCTCAATGGCCCTCCATGCCCAACCCTGTTGCTCTGCGTACTCCTGAATACGGCCAATGGGGTCATAAATGGAATACCGGGTGCCAGTAAAGACCATGGGGGTACCCTCGATGGCACGACCCATAATGTCGCCGGAGATTACCTCCCACTTGTCATCAAGCCGCTGCCGGTTCTTCGCCTCTTCACGGCCCTCCACACAGTCATCAAGGTACAGAACATTGGTGGCCTCAGACAAGCCCACCTGACGAGCATCAATGGAGCGGCACATGATAGTGGGGAAGCGGGACTTGGATTTGAGGTTGATGATCTTCGTGTCCGCTCCGGTCTGCACCAGACGGGCTTCCGGGAACACATCGTAGAACAGGTACTCGTTCGGCACCGTCAGATATTCCAGGCACCCGTTGTAGAAGCTCTTCACAAGGTCATCACCGGTACCTTCCATCAGCGTAGATCGGTCGGGGAATTTCCCGGAAAGCATATTGACAAAATTGATGCCGGTCTGGGACTTTCCCGCTCGTTTCGGCATGGATATTGTCAAAAGACGCAGCTTTTTGTCAAGTATATCCTGAAAACCCTGTACCATCGGTTTCAGGTAATGCCGTCTGGTGGCATAGAACCGCTTGTCCGGCTTCCGGTCAAGCTCAATATAGGTCATGAACGCATCAAAATTGTGAGGCGCATCAAACAGGAGGCTCTTCCTCCATGCCTCATAGAACCTTTCCGCTTCCGAAGGAGAGGCAAGGCGCAGTTGCTTTGCCGCCATACCCCTCAGTTCTTTGTTTAGAGCATGAGCCTCCTGGAAATTCTCTTCTTCCCACTGACGGCAAAAGCTAAGACACTCAATATAGTTCAGACTGTCCTTTGGGTATCTTTCAAGGTGCTGTCTGATATTCTCTGCAAATTTCTGATAATCCATGAAATCACCTCAAATAGCCCCGGCCAGCCGGAAAGCCTCAAACATTTTCGGAGCCTGAATGGCGAACCAGTCCACCATTTCCTCATTTTTGGCCCAAGCCTTTTCCGGGGCAAAGCTGTTCCACTGTAAGCCGGACTCATTGAGAAAAGCGTGAACCAGCTCATGCCGAATGGTACACTTCTCCATGCGCTGAATGACCTCTTCCTGAGCCGAGGCCCAATCCGGGGTGCTTTTGAGATTGAGAATGACGATCTCCTTGGTGTTGTTGTCGCAGTAGCCGTCGTAGTTCATCTTCCGCATGAACTCGTCCTGGTCAAAGTTGACCCGGCGCAGATTGTATTTCGTCCCCAGCACATCAATTTTCATAATGACCTCCCAAAAAGAAAAGGGCTACCGGATTGCTCCGATAGCCCCTCGGCTGTCACTTCCGCCCTTGCGGAAGCCTATTTTGCTGACTCCATATACGCATCGTTGATTTGCGTGGCCTCTTCCATATACACATCCATGATTTTACCGGCCCACTCAGAATACTCTTCATAAGACCCGGAGCCATGCTTATAATAATACTCGGCCATTTCAGAAATGCCCTCATTTGAAATTTCAGCCAGCTTAGTGATCTTCTCATTGCAAATTTTAGCCAGACCTTCCAGCCCCTCGGTATTCCCCGCAATATCGGCCTTATACTCTTCGACCAGCATAGGAGCGGCTTCTTGCAGCTTAACGGTATAAGCGTCCAAAATATCCTGATAGGAGCTGTATTTGACTTCCTCTTTTGGTTCGTCCTTCACCGAAGGTTCAGCAGGAGGCTCACTCACATCCGGCTCTTCAACCGGCGTGTTTACTTCTGACTGAGAATTATCCCCCGGCACCTCGTTTGAGCCACACGCCACCAGAGAAGAGATCATGAATGTTACCATCAGTAAGTACAGAATTTTCTTCATGATTGACGCACCTCTTTCAGTTTATTATACCATGTAGACCGACTGATTTTAAGTTCCCGGCAACAATCGTTCACCGTCATAGAACCCTCTTTTTGTTTTTGAGCGATTTTCTGAAACTGAACTTTGTCTATGGTGACTGGTTTTCTCCCTTCCCGGTAAGAAGGTTCATGTTCCCTCTTATATGCTTTACCGGCAGTAGTCCTTTCCACGATCATATCCCGCTCATACTCCGCAAAAGCAAATAGAACAGTTACCATCAACCTTCCCATGGGTGTATTGTCGGCAATACCCATGTTCAAGATATTCACTTTAACACCCATATCGACCAGCTTTTTCACCAACAAAGACCCCTCTGCTGCTGTCCGAGCCAGTCTATCCAATTTGCAGACCACCAACTCGTCCCCAGGAGCCAACACAGAGAGAACATTGTCCAATCCCTCCCGGCTCATTTTCTTTCCGGTATAGGTGTCGGTATAAATGTTGACCGCTTGAACCCCATGTTCCAGAAGAATGTCCTTCTGCTCCTGATACGATGTTCCATACAATCGCTGTCCTTTGGAACTAACTCTGCCATAGCCGTACTTCATCTACATCACTTACTCCAATTCGCTCTCACCGTCCAGTATAAATTCATCTTCGCCGCTATCTTCCGACTGCAAGACCACCTGATAGCCCAGGGCCTCGGCCCACCTAACAAAAGTGTCAACCTTCATACCCATACCATCATTCCGGGACAGAGGTACAGATACATTGGCCGGTCGATCATACCCCAATGCCCGGGACATATCCGCTTGGCTCATGGATTTCTTCTGGCAAATGCTGAGAAACACTTCCTTGACGGTCATGACGCTCACCTCGCTTTGCTTTGAAAACAATCGTTAGTAGGTTCTCATTCTTTCTCTTAGTAGCTCTATATAGAGATAAGTTTCGACAACTATAAACGAATGTTAGTAATTATACCAGTTTAATTCTGCTGCCGTCTTGGTCTTTGCCCTCTTCCTTCGGAGTTGTGTCCAAAAGGGAGGCAAGGTCATACTGAGGGGCCTGGTCAGCAACGGGTTCGGCCTGATCGTAAGAAATCGTCCACTGGTTCTTGTTCTTCTGCGGAGAGGTGCTTTTCACAACCACTTCGTAACCCATGGCGTACAGGAATTTCACAAAAGTATCAACTCTCATGCTCTTCCCGTTCAGCCTCTCGCTCACACCGGACTGATTTTTATAGCCACACTGTTTTGCGAGGGTTCCTTGCGTCCACCCGAGGGACTTCATTGCGGCAGTAATGATTTCCTTTTCAGTCATGATTGAAACCTCCTTTTGAAAACATGATAGCATGATATTGTGTTATTGTCAATAGAAGAGTATCACGCTATCGTGTTATTTTGGAATATCGTGTTTTCATGTTATCGTGTTATCAGAAAAAATGGCCTTTTTATTTTTGTGGGAATTTTCGGCACTCACCCCGGCCCCGTGGCGGTGGCTATATCCCCCGGCCCCGGGTACCAGATCAACGGCCCCGGCAGCGCATGAAAGGCACAAAAAAAGAACCGCCCCGGCGAACCAGGGCGGCTATCTCATTTATTCAACTTCATAATTTCAATGATAATTTGAAAGGGAAGAAGCAAGATCAGAAGAAGGATATACACCAGTTACACCGCCTTATATACGGGGACTCTTGAAAACCCGGAAAATTCAAACAACTTGACTTCTTCCGGCTTAACCCCTTCATAAGCTGCAATTTCTTCTTGCACTTTATAGGAAGTGCAATAGATAGAATACCCTTCTATATCTTCCGGGCCGTTCTGCTCCGGGTTAAATTCCCCTTCATGTACTATCCATTCCGAACCCGTGTTGAAGTATTCCACTTCAAAAGCGGCCAGGGCTTCCCGGCCCCATTCATTGACCGAGTAAAAGACTTCTTGCCAGTCACCTTGACAACAACCCCGGATAATTGACCATTGCCAGGGCTGGCCGGTCACCAGGGAAAGAACCCTTGCAATAATCTCTTTATCGTCCCGGCTTGATCCGGTTCCATACCGGGAAAAATAGCCCTTCAAGGCGTGAATATTGCCGGTGCTGAATTTACCCTTGACCGGCTGCAATAGGTCAATGGCGGCCTCCGTTGCGCATTTATAGCCGTATTCCCGGGGACTTTCCAGCACTTCCGCATAGCTTTCCAGGGTATCTAATACCCGGTCATATTCCGCCGTTGTGCGGCTGATATAATCCCGGTTGCCGGTCACAACGATATTTTCAGGAAACATCCCGTCAAGGAAAATCGGGCTTTCTTGCCATTCCGGCGCAATCTGCCTTGCATAGATCATAATTAAACCCCTTTCACATAAAAGGCCGGGTAACGGCCCGTTTCCGCATTGCAGTTATAGAAGATAAACGCATTTACCACGGTATCAAATTCCCGGGAACGGGCAACAACCGTATTGAAGCCGTCCCCCGCAATGGGGGAATAGGCTTCCTTGTGGCAATCCGCAAAACAGCCCCACATATTGACCGGGGATAATTTCACGGCGCACATTCTGACAACTTCTCCGGCATTATACCGCTTCCGGGCTTCCTTCCGGGTTATCCTGGTAAACCCGCCGACACTGATTTTATTCATATAGCACCCCTTTACACGAAAAGGAAACGGCGGCTTGTGGTGCTTTTGGTGTACCTGGCCGCAACTTCCGGTAAATCCTTCTTCAAGGCCGTTGTATCAATACGGCAGCTTGTCACGGGCTTATAAGTGGCCTTGTGTTCCGCTCCGGCGATATGGTCAAGCCCGTTTTCATCCATATACCGCTTTAAGGTATCTTTCAGGCCGTCCAGTGTGGCGGTTATCTCTTCGGCCATTCTGGTATATTCCGCAATTTCACGCATAAGCCCGTTAAGGTTATCAGCCGCAATGGCGTTATAATCTGGCATAAGTAAACCCCTTTCAGATCAGAACAGCCGGAAGAGATTAGAAGAACGGCCCACAACGGCCCCTAATTCCCCGGTATCTTTATCTTGCACAAGTCCGCCGTTAAGGCCGTAAACGCCCCGGCTATAACCGATTTTCTCATAGTGGCGGGGCAACTCTTCCGGGTCAACCGTGGTTAAATCCCGGGCCAGTTTCAAGCGGATATATTCCCGCAATTCCTTTTGCGTGTACTTTCTCATTTTCTGGCCCCCTTTACCAACTCTTGATAGATCAAATGCGTTAAAAGCTGTTCGGCCTGGCTTTCCGTGTATCTGGCCCTTTCCCGCTCCGATTGCTGTAAGATTGCACCCAGATCAGCAACGGCGGAACGGTTATAGAAATAGCAGGTATCAAGGACGGACGGCAACCCCTGACACCAGTCAATAAATACGGCTTCATTGGTATAGCCTTTTGCGGCCTGGTATTCCGGGGAATACTGTTTTTCCGTCATGTGGGTATCAAGGATAAAACGGGCCACATTTTCAAAAGTGCAAGGCCCGGAAAACTCATACCCGCAAGGGTTGAAATGGTCAAGGATATATTGCCGGACGGCGGCCCGGGCTTCCTTGTTTGTTGTTTTCAATGACATATAGGAAAACCTCCTTATAATTTCTTCCGGCTGCACTTCTTCGGCTTTCCCTTGACCCGCAACGGCAGATTTAACCGGGGCGGCTTCGGAAGTGCGCCGGGATTGAATTTTCAAGGTGCAACGAAATCATGTAATCATGTTTTCATGTTGTAATTGTAGTATAAACACGAAATCGTGTTTTGTCAATAGTATTTCAAGAAAAATTTTCACGAAATCATGTTAGCGTTATACTATATATAAATTCAAAAGAAAATGGACACAACCGGCAGCGGCTCCGGCCTGGTACCAGATCAGCCAGGGCGGGGACGGCTCCGGCCAGATCAGCCGCCAGGGGGTCACCCCGCCCCGGGGCGGGATATGAAGGGAGCCGCCGACCTTCCCGGGAGGGAGATCAGCGGCTCCGATAGTCGTGGAGGCAAGTTCAAAAGTCGTGAACCATAGTCGCAAAAGTCGTGAAAGTCGTGAACCATAGTCGCAGATCAATCTTCGGTGTCATAGTCGCAGACGGTATCTTCCAGATACTTCTTCTTCAACTCTTCCTCCGGGATAACATCTCCGAGCGGGTTGTTGGGGGTCAATACAACCTCCTGTTTATCCAGGTACCCGAAATGGTTCTTCATCAAGAAGATTGCGGCAACTGGGTTAATCTTGCCGTTTTGGGCGTAATCCTCCATCTGAGCGTTCAAAATTTGATACGCCTTTTTTATATAGTCCACTGTCTGAGGGTTTACATCATGGGTAATCAACGCATGACCCTTCACCTCATTCGCAATTTCCCACAATCTTCTCCTATCAATGCCGAAAGCCAATGCCAGTCCTGCGACACTCGGCTTCATATCATCATCAGCACACAACTGAAAATAGGCGGTTACTCTTTCCAACACCTGCTGCGGCTCCTTGAAGTCCACCTTGGGCCAGTTGAACATAGCCATGGAGTGTTGCAGATATTTCCGATTGTCCCCGGGGTCGGTATGGAGGCTCATGGCCTCTGTCCGATCAGGACGCTTATTCCCACCAGTCCCTTTCGGTCGGCCTCTGCCCCTCTTAGGGGCCAACTCTTCGTTCATTTGAAATCTCCTTTCTGCTAACATTCGTTTCCTCGTTCACAAAACCTCTCTATATATCTACTACTAAGAGAAAGTATGTGAACATATAAACGATTGTTAATAAAACGAATACTATATCATGTTTCCATGATTTCATGTTTCCGTGATTTCATGTTTTCGAGTATCACTCTGCCTGCGGGTCAATGCCTTTATCCAGCAGATAGTCGAGAATGTCATCAGACAGGCAATACCCATCACAGTCGGCTCCGTCATAGAAGACGGTTTCCGTTAGAAAGTTCAGCACATAGAAGCTGTCCTTCTGCTTATTCAGCAGCATCCAGGCCGCTTTCAGAAGGGTCACTTCTCTCGGCTCTTCCTTCATAGAACTCACTCCTTTCACTCCGGGAACAGAACCACGGTCTTCCCGCCGTTCTTTTGCAGCCACTCGAAGTAGCACACGCTGTTCACTCGGCACCCATCGGACAGGGGGTTGTCGTTGGCGCACATGACGATCTCCACGGAGGCTTCCTCGGGGATGTTACTGAGCTTCGCTTTCAGGTCTTTTACGGTCACCGAACTCACTCCTTCCACTCTCGCAATAGGCTTTTGCCCGGGCGCACAGACGGTCAGTGTCCACGCCATACTTTCCCGGGCCGGTGCCGTCACACGAAGGGCAATCCCTCTCGGCACAGGTGAGGCAAGGACACTTGCCCTCAGAATGATTGCAATAGTTGTAGATCATCCCTCTCCCTCGCTTTCCCGGGTGGGGTTGCTGGTCATGGAAGCCCGAATGAGAGCCTGGGTCAAGAATTTCGCCTCTTCCTCACTCGCACCGGCCTGAATGACAGCTCGGTAGAAAAGGAGGCTCGTTTCGGCCAGGACACCAATCGCATTTAACAGCTCTTTGAGGTGGTCATTGTTACTCACTCAACCCATCTCCTTTCTCATGCCGGAGGGAAAGCATCTTCTCCCGGGTCATCTTGTCCACCACTCGGCCGATCTCGAAGTACCCGGCCATAGCCGCCAGCTTTTCCAGGTTTTTTGCGGTCTGCGCCGTGACCAGAATGTGAATACGGCGCATATTCTTCTTGTTCATGGGGTCAAACACTCCCTTTCAGACGGATATTCCGGTAGACGGGATAGCCCTGGCTCATGGTTTTCCCTCCGTGCCATTCCGGGTGAGCTTCCATGTCGGCGTTGAACCGTTTTGATGTGATAATGAAATACCCGTTGGACTTACACCAGATTTTGTATGAGTCGAACAGGGTCTTTGCTTTGGTGATTACCCCTTCGGCTCTTTCGCATTTCTCTTCCAAAAACTGCAAAACAAGGTCGTTGTCCTTCTCATATTTCGTGATAACGCTCTTCATGGAAGGGGACATTTTCAGGCCGAACCGCTTGTACTTGAAGTAGCCCTCCAAGAGCCAGGTGAAGATGCCACGCATGGCCTCCGGGGTCTGGAACTCATTTTTGAGGTTCTTGTCCTGCTCGTCCTCGGAGAAATGCCGGTTGAACTCCACCACTCGCACACGGTCGGAGGCGAAGAGGCTCTTATCATTGACGGAAGGAAGGTCATTGCAGGACAGCCAGAGGGTGAATTGAGGCAGGAAAGTCGTGGTGGCTTCATAAAGGTTCCGGGCTTTGATCTCTTCGCCACCGGTGAGCTGCTTGATCGTTTCCTCGTCCAGTTTGCCATACTGATTGCTCTCGGCCATGGTGACAAACCGCTTGCCTTTAAGGGATGCCAGCATAGGGTTCGCCGCCTCGGCGTTTTTGGAGCGGTCAGACTTGCAAATGATGGACACCGGCGACACGGAGGCGTAATCGCCCAGGAGATGGTGAATGGCACTGAGCATGGTGGACTTCCCGTTGCGGGTAGTCTTGCCGTGGAGAATGAACATACACTCTTCATTCGCCATGCCGATCATTGAGTAGCCCAGGGCCTTTTGCAGATATTCAGCCTTGTCCGGGTCATTACAGGTCACTTCGGAAATGAACTGCTCCCACCGAGGGCAGCGGGTGTCCTGCAAGGTGTAGTCGAAGCCGGTCTGCATGGTGAGGAAGTCCCGCCAGTCGTGTTCCCGGAACTCCATCTTTTCCAGGTCATAGGTGCCGTTCAAGCAGTTTATGAGATAGGGGTTCGCATCAAACTGTTCTGCCGTGATGGGCATGACGCTGGCAGCGTCCTTCATGAGCCGGTCACGGAAGCGGCGGTCACCCATCTTCACGATGAACTTCATGTACTCTCTGCGGCGGTCTTCGTTGTCGATCTCCCCGCAGTAGAGGGCCATGAGGCGGCAGAACTCCTTGATCTTCTCGGCCACCAGAAGAGAGCCAATGTCCTTCCGCCATGCCCCGTTGGAATAGGTGTACCAGCACTTCGCCTCCGGGCAGAAGCGGGTATCATTCTTGTAGCACTCGGAAAACAGCTCCGCCATGCCGGACTCGTCCCAGGAATAGCCGGTACCGCTGATCTGGTGGCTCCGCTCCGGCTTGGACTCCTTGATATAGAACATCTTCTGGGACAGGTCTTTGTCCATGATGTAGCGGCCATTGGAGAGCTGAAAAAGTTCCTGCTCTTCCGTGGTCATGATTTCATCTGCCATTTCTCGTCACCTTCCTCATTGTCTTCGCTATCACCAGCACCGCACAAGCCTGAGCGTCTTCATCCCACCACGCACATTTCTCTCGGCAGCAATGCAGAACCTCGTCCGTAGCGGCGTTGAGAGGGCAATATTGCTTATTCTCCATCTGCTACACCCCCCATAGAAGAAAGCGTTTTCCAGAGCCGTGTCGATATGGGCCATGATCTGAGGCGGAAGAGTACAGACATACTTCCAGTCATCGGTAATGTCGATGACCCGCACCTGTTCGCACTCGGCCATACTCGGTTCCAGGTTCTCCCACACAAAGGCGACATGGGTGGGCATTTCCAGCCGCTTCATCTTTGTGGTCAAAGGGATTACGATGCTGGTGGCGGAGAACTGGTTGCCCATGTTGTTCTGGACAATGACCCAGGGCCGCTTACCGCCCTGAACATGGCCGGAGGCCGGGATGGGAACATCTATGATAACAACATCTCCACGCTGATAGGGTTTCATAGTTACCTCCTGTATCTGGTTACAGAATTTACGATGGTTTCAATCTCGGAGCGGGGAAGGGGCGGCTTACAAGCCTGAGTGTTGGCATACAGCAGCTCCTTGTAAATGTCCGCCTTGGAATATCCCTGGTTGTGCATCTGACCGGCCAGGGAAGTCAGGCCGAGGTTCCGGCTTCCGGTGGTGATTGGGGGATATTCGGGCTTCACGGCGATCTTCCCGTTCTCTGGTTTCCGGTAGACGGGAGAATATATCCGCTGGGGAGCGGAGAGGCCGGTACCCTCTTTCGGAGCATCCGGGAAATACTTGGACACGATGTAGTCAATCGCCTCCTGGTTTTCAATGATCTCCGAATAGATAATCACCTTGCCGGTCATAATGAAGTACCGGCCACTCCGATATATCTCCACGCCATTCCGGTTGTTGCGGCCCTTGAAAGGGAGGGAGCCTTTTAAGAGGACATGAACACCTCTCCCGCTCCGGCTCTTCTCCGTGTAGGAGCCGCAACGACCAATAATGTCAGCCGCCAGGGGTGTCAGAAAGCCATCGTCAAAACCAGCATCAATGTCAATGCCGATCAAACCGTCATCATTGAAAACATACCCGATGCCGTCATAAATGTCGTTCTCCACATTCAGGACGGCACACTCAAAAGTCCCCCAGGTATCAGCCAGCATAGAGGAAGCGGCCTTTTTCTGCCCGGTCTGCATGGGTACCTTGCTGCTGTTCCAGACATTGACCCATTGGGCTTTTTCTTTCAGTTCCTCGGGTATTTTTTCATACATGACAGATACCTCAGCTTTCGTAGGGAGTAGGAAGACTCCAATCCCAGATTTGTCCGCCACGGTAGGCGTTGCGGAAGTGGTTGCGCTTTCCGTCACCGGTGAACCACAGGTAATCGGAAGGAAGAACTCTGCCTACATCCGCCTCACCGTCTTTCTCGGCATACCAGCGGGACAGAACATCTTCACAGAGGGCTTCAATTTCATCATCAACCGGGTTATCTGCATCATACCCGACAAATTGATATGGAGCGGTTACAACGGTCACCAGCGACCCATAGCCATGATCTACACGGTTGAGGGCGCACCAGACACAGGCCGCTTTCTCGGTATCGGAGGGGACACCCCGGGCCTCTCCCCAGACCATTTTCGCCAGGACGGTAACCTCTTCCTCACTCCACGGCTCAGGGGTCGGAGCGGGTTCGGGGATTACCGTTTCTTCCGGCAGAGTGGGCAGAGGCTCCGGCGTGGCCTCCGGGGTACGGGCGGTGCATGAGGTCAGGCAGAGCAAAGAGATCAGAGCTGCCATGAACAGCTTACTCATTGACCGGCTTCCTCTTCCGCTGCTTGGTGGCGAAGAAATACTTGCTGTCAACGCATACGGGATAGCCGGGGAACCGGTTGCTGGCCCTCTTCTCGCCCTGGTTGTAAATCTGCTCCGCCGCTTCCAGCGGCATTTCGCCGGAAACATGGTCAGCACCGGCGACTATGATGTACGGGACTTTCCCGTTATTGTTCACGAATGTCATGAATACTTCCCCTTTCTCTGTTCCATGCCTCAACATCTACGCCGATCTTTTTCAGCTCTTCCTTGCAGAGCCAGGTGTAGTCATCGGGCATTTCGTAGTGGCGAATGAGGCGGTCATGCTCTGCGGAAACGGCCTCATAAAAGCGTCTGAGCCTCTTCGGGCCGAAGCCCAGGTGAACCGCCAGGGTGTAGAGTATCATTGCGTCAATGTCATCGGTGTACCGCTTGTCCGCTTCGATGATTTGCCGATTGATCTCCATGTTCATTGCCTTGCGCTCGGCAGCGGTGAAGGTAGCACCGTAGACTTTCCCTCCGGCTTTCTTCACAATCATGGCTCACACCTCAATGTCCTCGAAGAACACCGGGTACTTCGCCTTGAAAATGTTGAGAAGCCGATGGGCCACCACTCTCATGTCAGGGTGAGCGGCGGGAGAGGTGCGAAGCCGGAGGAAATGCCTCCATTCCCGGATATTGGCCGTCATGACCACCTCGGTCTTCGTGCTGTTGGGCAGAACAGACCGGGCCTCCTGGGGAGAACAGCCAATGTCCAACAGCTTGAAATAGCTCTGCTCGGCTTCCTCGCAAGCCTTTTTCCACAGGGTATAGGGAAGATGCCCTTCGGAAGTCCAGGCCGGAGCAATGAAGGTGATCTCGGTGCCGAACTGCTCCTTCCCATAGTTACAGTACCGGGTACTCTCCTGGCAGTAGGAAGCCAGCCGGTGCCGGACGATCTCATGGCTCACGCCCCGGTCACAGGTGAAGCGAACGGTCACGCTGCCATGCTCAATGACGGCCTCATGGCCCCGCCTCAAAATGTTCTGGACAAACTTCTCTGCGCTGCCCTCGCTGATCTTGGCCTCGGACTTGTAGCAGGTGCGTCCGGCCAGCTCAGTCAGAGAGAGAGAAGGTCAAAATAGGCGGGAGAGTTGATAAGCTCAACCTTGGGTTCAATGATTTTCATGGTCAAACTCCTTCCACATGGCTTGCCAGCATATCGGCATGGTGCGTCCAGAGGACATTGGGCCACATCTTCACGGCCCTGGTGTAATCGTTCCACTCCTTCTCCGGGGTGAAAGCTCCCATGTGATACCGAATACAGGCAATTTCCTCTTCGGTCAGTTGGAAGAACTGCGACAGCAGCATGACCGACTTCTCCCCGTGGCCCTTGAAGAGCGTGTCAGGGTTGTACTCCCAGCGGATAGTGTTTTCCTGCCGCTCACACCTGTACTGGTCAATCTTGCAGAGATCATGGAACATACCCACGATGTAGGGAGAAATCTCCCGCTGCCAGTGGAGGCCGTTGTCCTTCGTGAGCTGGACAAGGAATCGCATGACGGAGGCGGAGTGCCGGTAGAGGCCACCTTCGGTTGCCCCGTGAAAGCGGGTAGAGGCCGGGGAACAGAAGAAGCCCTCTCTTGCCAGCCAGTCCAGCATATCAACCGGGATGATGGGCGTACCGTCAGGGAGCATCATCAGATCACAGAAGTCCCGCAAATCGGACTTATAGAAGCAGTCACTCATGGGCGGCACCTCCTTCGTATTCGGGCCGGTGAACACTCCGGTCAGGGTCAAAGCCCTCCGGGTATCTCTTTTTCAGCTTATCGACATTGTGCTGGGCCACGGCTTCAAGGGTCACCCCGAGGCCGGTAGCCGTCTGGGCCACATACCACAGCACATCACCCAGCTCGTCCAGGAGCTTATCAGGGTTGAAGTCATGGCCTTGGAACTCGACCTTTTTGAGAAGGTCGATACATTCACCGGCCTCTCCGTTCAGGCCGTAGCACCCGTTTCTGATCTTGTCCCACGGGCTGAGATTGCCGGAGGTGCGCTCGGCGGCTTTCTGGTACTCATTCAGCGTCATGCTTCGCCGCCTCCATTTCCACTACGGTCATAATGGCGTAGTTGGCGAGATCAATCAGGGTGTCCCGGATAGACTCGTCATTGACCTTCTGCTCCCCGCCCCGGGAGAGGGTCTTGAACCGGTTGAACTTGTCCCCGAGCCTGATACGGGCCATTGCCATACCCTCTTCAACGAAGGTCTGGTGGAAACTGTCACCGTAATCGTGGTTCTTTCGGGCATAGAGGTCATTGATTTCCTCGCAGACTTCCCGGTGAAGCTGAACCTTTGTCTTTGTCGTGGTCAAAGTATCTTATCCTCACTTTCCACAGAGTTTTCAATAAACCATTGGAGAGGGAGGCCGGAAATGATAGCCGACCTCCCTCGTCAGGGGTCAGCCCAGAAGAGCCATCAGGTCACTCTTGGACTTAGGGGCCGCAGGAGCCGCCTGGGAGGCCGCAGGAGCGGCTTTCTTGGGAGTGGCGGGTGCGGGGGCAGCCTGGTCATCCCAGCCGTCAGAGGGCCGCTTATCGGCCAGACGGGCGAAGGTGATGGTCTTATCCGGCTTGTTCTTGTTGGGCTGAACATCATGCTCAATGTCGCACTCAATGAAGTGGCCCACAAGATCTTCGTGGTCGATCTCGGACAGCTCGAAGTCCTGCAAGGCGGTCTTCGCAAAGTAGCTGAACGCATTGAGCGCACCCTCGTTGGCAGACCCGTCCGCTTTCAGCAGAGAGAACCGCTCAATGTACTTGGCTCCGCTCTGCGTCTGCATGGTGACTTCCAGCTTGCCAAAGGCTTCCTTGTAGCTGACCCCGGTGATCTTGAAGACATGGGTACCCTCGGGGATAAGGGAAAACCCATCACTCAAACCAATTTTAGCCATTGTTCATTGTCCTCCTTAGATTTCGTCAGAGATGGGGAAGATGATGCCCACCAGTTCCTCTTCGTCCCCGGGCAGTACCGGGAAGCTCTTCACCAGCAGAGCCTTTCCGACATTGGTGTTGGTGTCAATGTCGTAGGCATACAGGATTTCACAGATGTCGGTCTTCTCAATCAGCTTCCAGTCATCGTTGCTGATCTTCACGGAAATGTCACCGGCCGGGGTCTTATAGACCCGAATGCAGTCCTTGATTGCCCCGTCAGGGAAGGGCATGATAGCCTCGGACAGAACCGCATAGTCCGTGTGACCGATCTGGTCAAGCATCTTGGAAATGCCCTGGGGCATTTCCTGAATGGCCGCAGCGGTCACGCTCCGCACAAAGGGCGGAATGAGCATCATGGCCGTGGGAGAGGCCAGCCAGCGGTCGGCAAGGGGCAGCTCTTCGACTCCCCGGTTGTAGATGACCCCGCTGGAAGCCAGGGACTTCACAAAATTCTTGAATTTCATCAGGTCATGCCTCCTTGATGGATTTCGGCAACAGCCGGTAGCTTTCCTCGGTGGTGCTGTACTTCTCCAACACCCCGTCCGCTTTCATGGCGTTCTTGTCGATCTTGGTGGTGGTACTCTTGCTGACCTCCCAGAGATAGGAGGAACCGATGACAGACACCTTTTTGTCCCCCTCCCGGAACTGCTGGATAGCCGCCTTTTTAATCATCTCAGTCAGGGTCTTGTACCGTTTCTCGTCATCGGCAACCTCGGCGGCATGAGCGTCCAGCTTGGCTTTCAGCTCTTCGGCCTCCTTCACCAGAGCCGCCATGTCGGTTTCCGGGGAGAGGTTGTTGGTACGGAGGGCAGCGAGAATTTCAGCGTCCTTCTTCTCGTCATAGGCCGGAGAGAGGCCGGTTTCCACATGGTCTTTCCACCACTTCAAGGCGGGTTTCACATACCGCTTCTCAAAGTCCGGGTACCGCTCAGATACCTTGAAAGGCCGGGTGATCGTGTTGGAGGGGCTGCACACGAAGTTCTCAGGGTGTTCGTAGTCCCCGGGTTCCAGGAAGGAGGCCACCATGATTACATCGTCCACGCCCAGGAGGAACGCATAGAGGGCCGCTTGCAGAGCGTAATACTCGGGAATATCCTCGGCCCAATCCTCAACCCGCTTGGAGGTCTTCATTTCCAAAACGGTCACGGGCTTGCCGTCCTTACCATGCAGAAGGTAGTCCCACATACCGCCGAGTACCGGCGTGTCGGAGAAGAAGTCACCGAAGGTCTTCTGGAAGTAATTGTCCCCGTAAATGTCGGTCGGGGTGACCAGATTGGTCATGAAGTAGGTGTTCTTCATGTACTCAGCCTGTTTCGGCTCAATGGTCTTACCGGCAATGGTGTAGATCGTGTCCTCAAAGGGCTTCTGGTAGGTGCGGGTGATCTCACACCAGACCTCAAAGGGAGTAGACCAGGGGTTGAGGCCGAGGATGGTAGCGAACCGGGTAGCGGTCAGCTTCTTGGGCCGTTTCGGGGGAACGATCTGAATTTTGTTATCAAGCCATTCCATTGATTAACCCTCCTGAGTGTCATACGCCGAGAGCATATCACGCACACCAGCAATGAGCTGGTCACATACATCGGCGGTGATCTTAGTGAAGCCCTCAGTCTTTACGGCCACATTCTGCACAAAGCTCTCCTGCTCTGCGTCCAGCTCCATGAGCTTCTTCAACTCCGCTTTCAGCGTGGCAACCTGTTCGTCACTGGAAGCACCTTCCGGGGCAGAAGTCAGTTCGGACTTGATTTCCTGACGCTTCTCAGCGGTCACAGGAGCCTTTTTCGTGGCCTTGGGAGCCGGAGGCGGGGTGGGAGTGTCCTCACCGGCACCGGAGGTATTGTCGATGCTGTCAGCCTCAATAATGTCAAGAACAAGCTGCCACAGGTAGCGGCGCATATAGGTGATGGAGCTGCCCAGGGCTTGCATCTCGTTCGTTACGACCTTACCGCTGTTGGAGATGATGGGAGCGATCTGCGTGAAAGGAGCCTCGAAGATAATAGGCTCTTCATCCCGGTCATCACAGTTGAACACCTTGGCAACGGCGTACTCCTTGCCGAAGGTAGGAGCCATCAACAGCCCCACTTCCGTGAAGATGGACTCGGCCACAGGAACAATGTCACTCAGCTCGAAGTACATGAACTCCAAGTGAATGTTTTTGCCGGTCTTCTTCACACCGGCTTGCAGGAACTTCAACCGGGCAATCTGCAACTTCCGGCAGATATTCATGCCGCTGTAATCAACGGTGGGGGCGGTGGTCTTCTTACTCTCGGTAGCCATTTTTCTCATACCTCCTGAAATTTCTTCAAAAACTTGTGAGAGCTGATATATTCGTTCATTTTCGCTCTCTGCTTTCCTACGGCTCTGCGGCGGTTGAAGAATAACTGTCTGCGCTCCGCTCTTCCGGGATTTTTCTTCATAATGAACCCTCCAATAACTTCAAAAGATTTCTTTTTGTGATAGCGATAAGATTATCGCCGGTCAACATCTTCCATCGGAATTTGCGATCTGTCGGCACAAGTCCAAGGTCTTCTGCTTGGAAGCGGAGATCATAGTCACGCACTGTATGACCGTCTGCCTTGAATGTGACTGGGCTATCCCTATCCCATTTCAAAAGTAATTTCCAAAGGTCAGGGTAGGTTTTCCGCAGTAACCGAAACTGGTCTATTCCTTGATTGTGGCAGAACCAACACCCCCCCCCTTGTTGCAGTTGTGTAAATCGGGGACAATAAATCCCTCTCTTCACACCACTTTCGGCAGTAGGCTTCATCCCACCCAATTTCCACCAGGGGCATTTTGAAACCAGGTTTCGTATGCCGCTCAATGCGTTCAGGCTCGTCAGCAGCAATCCCGAGGTACTGCACAATATTTGTCTTTGCCCCTTGTGCAATGGGGCCAGCAGAAAACCCGGCGTTTGAGATCGCTGGTACACCAATTTCCCTTGATGATAGGGAAGCCGAGGATAAGACCCATCTTTGAGCTTTTTGCACCATGCGCTGATTGTGAACGGGAACCCGTTGCAAATTTCGGAGTTTGAGTCTGCTGTTGCACCATGGAGCGAGGCGGGGTGGGAACCCGGCAATCGGAGATACCCCCCCCTCACCGAAACGATTTATTGTTGCTTCTTTTCTGACGGGAACATGATAGAACAGTTTTTCATAGGTCAATTTCTCACCATTCCGAACGGCACATTGATGTTCTACCTCAATCCCATACCGCTCTCGAATGATTTTATCAGCATGAGCTTTGAATGAAATCATTGGAGGCAAATCAGCCGGAATATCATCCGTGGCCCACACTTCCGCATGAATGATACGGTCAAGCGGCCAGCCAAGTTCTTCAATGGCTCCGAGGCAAGCTAAACTGTCCTTACCATAGGAGAGTGAAAGAACATACTCTATATTCGGTTCTCGCTTCAAACCTATCCCTCCAACAGAGCCGTCAGCTCTCTTTTGACCTTGTTTACTCGCCGGGTATTCCGTTTGGGAGGTTTGATGCCAAGGAAATCCCGAACATACCGCTTTGCCAGCCTGATATACCAGTCACGGTCAACCACTTCAATAGAGAGGTGATTATCATTGTCCACCACGCACCTTGACGGTAATCCGGCAATCTTCACAGGGTTTCCGGTTGAAAGGTGCATCTTGTAGAGCGTTCCCATGCGGTGATCGTCAGTAGCATAGACACGGTTGACCTTCTGCACCACCTGTAACTCTCCGTCAACCTCGTGGAGAGCATCACCATACTTACTCCCGGCCTTGGCAATCAGTTGGAAATCCAGCAGCTTGTCACACTCCATAATGGTCTGTTCCACAGGAACCCCATAGGCCAGACAGTCTTTGACTGCTCTGGCAACCACACAGGCATTGTTGTTGACATTAAAAGCTCCTGCCGGGGCAATCCCTCGAACCAGGACTCCGCCCTTGATTTTAGGGTCGCCCTCGAATGGGACTTCCACATAATTGTTTACATCTTTCTGGCAAATCATCTTTATCAGGTCTTCTTCCAGCTCGAAGCCGGTGCGTTGTTCCCATTCGCCGGTGATCTCCTGATACCGGGCAACATCGGAGTCATCAAGGCTGACCATGATGCCATCGGTGTTTAGCTGGATAATTTTCAGCGTAGGGCAATCCTGAATAAGATGGACGGCCATTTCGAGAAGCTGCAACTGACCGGAAATGCAGACCGAGCGGCCCATGAGAGGGTCATAGAGGTCATTGTACTTGTTCAGCATGGCTCCATAGGTGGTATTCAACACCAGCTTTAGAGCATTGGCCGTGGCCTTATCACCGGCTTTTTTCGCTTTGACTCGCCGCTCAATGGTGGCAGCATATACATCAGGAGAAGGGATGTTCCGGCTACAATACCCGTTCAAAATCATCTGGTGAGGGTAGTAGCTGGCAACATCTTTGTTGCGAATGGAACGGGTTTCCGTAGCTTCCTCTCGGTAACAGGGAATGGCTCCATGAATACCACCGTAGGCAATCGTGCAAGGGCAATCCCCAACCATAATTTCCAGCTTCTCTTTGAATACCACCTCATTCGGGATGGTCATATCTTTCAGCCGGTCAAAAAACGCAAATACCTCCTGCGGAATGTACTGCCGTAGTAGAGTGGCCGGGTACTGGTACTCTCGCTCGTCATAATGAGGCTTTGGCTCCGCATCAAGATAAGCAGCAGTCAACTTGGCGTTGGTCATATAAAGAGCCTTTGCCGGGTATATACCCTTCTCTTTACCCAGGGTCAATTTACTGGACAGGTAGCCTTGCCGAAGATCATCCAGCTTATCGGTTGCGTCCACATCATGCTTGCAGTAGAAGATGACCTCTTCCAACTCTTCGGGAGTTAATGGCCTATCGAGATTGAAGGACACAGTGGTTTCCCGAATATCCATGCCCAGGTGCGCTTCGATTGCTTTCAGGGACAATCCCATCTGGCAATCGTCCATGAGGTCATACTGGTCAAAGTAGACCCGGCTCTCACGGAGATCAGGGTGTTCCCACCCTTCATGCCCCTGGACGATGATGAAATCATTGACCACCTTCACCTCTTCCGGCGTGTAGTCCGCCAGGACTGCTTTCAGAATGAATTGGTCATAGTGCTTATTGTTGAACCCGGCCAAAAGAGGTTCCTGCTCCATGAACTGTTTAACTGCCTCATTGTCGTTGTGAATTACGGTGTATTCCCCGGTAGCCTTGTGCTTGAACACAAAAAGCCAGTCAAAAGCAAACACCTCGCAGTCAAAGATAAAAAGATTATCCATTCATATCACCTCCCCATTGTTGAGCCATTGCTTGTGCAACACCCGGAAATGTTTTTGAACGAGTTTTGGGGTCACGCTCATTTCTTCCTTGAAATCTCCGGTAATTTCCATGAGCGTCTTTGCAACCTCCATTAACATACGGTGTAACTCCTTCCCGAATAATATCGGTAGGGGTAAGGGGGGGGAGATTTTTAAGCCAAAGGCAAGTGCGTTTCGTATAAGGGTGTCCGAACCACCATGGTTGTATTGCTTGGGTATATTGTGGTAGCTGGTGAATTTTTCCGGGAGTAGGGTTCTCAACACAGATTTTCTGACAATCTGCTTCCAGAAATCGCATGAAAAACGCTTTTGCTTCAATGGCTTTCGCCATTCTCTCTTTATTGATTTCCCCTTTTACCCGTAATCGAACTGAACCCGCATTGGTTAGATAGGTGCATGGAGGAAAGGCAATCAATAAATCCCAGGTTCCAACAATGGCATGAAGATCACCGTCCATCGTGATAAACGGCTTATTGCCATTGATAAGCGGAAGAACATCTCCTTTAATGTGCCATTCCGGGTGTCCACCAGAACACTCCTGCGTGTCGCAAGAATAGGCTTCATGCCCTAATTTCCGAAAGGCGATACATACCGCTTGGCTCTCTTCACAGGCTACAAGGACTTTCATTTCGCCTTAGCTCCACGGATGATATAAATACACTTATCAACCCGGTAAGCGTCATACCCCTTCGAGTGCTGCTCATTGTACTTACGCTTGTGGCCGGAAATGGTTGCCAGCTTGTTCTTTGCCTCTTCCTTGGTGTCATACTCAAAGCACATATTCTTTGCGTTTCCGCTGGTCAGGAAATCTTCAATGGCTTTGACTTCCTCGCTCTTGGAAAAGCCCCGTTTGTCGGGAGCCTGAACATTGTAGGTAATTTTCAATTTATTCACCCTCTTCTTAATTGATTTCCGGGGCAGCTATTGTGTCGATATAGCAAAGGTCTTCGGTGCCGGGGATAACATCAAATAGGCTGACCGTGACTGGCTCAGAAGCTCTCTTCCGCCTTTCATGCCCTACGGCAGAACGCATGGCGGAACAGGCTACCGTGATAAACTTCAACCTCTGCAATTCAGGAAGTGCAAAGTATCGCTTTACACTTAACAGATACCGGAAGATAACCACATCGAACCATTCATCAGAGTTCAAACCCTGTTGTCTTAAATAGCGGTACACAATATTGATGTGCTCCGAAGCAAACCGGCTTTCTTCAAGTGTGAGAGGCCGTTCATAAAACTGTTTTGGAAGCCTGACTGCTCCGCCCACATCACACTCACGGTTTTTCATTTACCCCCCCCTTCACTCTAAAATTTTACAGCCGCATTTGCGGTACGAAGTGCATCGTTTCTTATAGCTGCGGACAAGATACTGAATACCGTTATCCACATAATCGTAGGCAATCGGCTCTCCCTTGCCCTCAAAGGTTCTGGCAATACGCCCTACGCTCTGCGTGATAATGGCGTAGTCCTTTTGCGGAGTGGCCAAATACAACCGGTCAAGCCGGGGAATATCCAACCCCTCTTTTGCCAGAGCGTAGGTTGCGAACAAATAGTGCTTTTTCCCGGCCCTCATGTCCTCAATGGCCTGTTCCCGTTTCGCTTTTCCCTTCTTGGAGGTCATCTTCCCATCCACCATAACGGCCTGATCTCTCAGGTGCTTTGGGAGGTGGACCATCAAATATTCCAAGTGGGCCAACCGGTCAGACAGAACAAGGTTGTAGTGTTCGGCGTTCAACATGAGATCACCGACAATCTGACCGTTTCGGCGGAAGTCCTCAGCCAGATAATTTATCAGCTTGGCATAGATGATTGTGCCGTCTGTATCAAGAAACTCTTTGCTTAGGCCGATTTGTGTGGGCCGGGGAAGGACGCTGACGGTCATGATTTTATCGGCTACCGCCTCGTCCGGCACTTGGTAGGCTATTTTCCCCAGGAGCGCATAGGTGGCGGCAATCATGCCGTCTGCTCGATGAACCGTGGCAGATAAACCATACTTGTGCCGAGCGGCCAATGAACTCAGAACTTTGGAAAATTGTGTGACTGCGGTAGGTGTACCGGCTACCCGGTGGCACTCGTCCACAATGACACACCCCCAGGTGTCCCGGTATCGGCTCAGGTCAAGATTACACATGGTCTGCACCGTTGCGAAGGTGATCGCCTTGCCGATTTGCACCTTTCCCTCCGTGATGGTTCCAGTCAAGGCCGGACTCATGTATTGTTCCGCTCGGTTCTTGCTCTGCAAAAGCAAGTCCCGGGTATGGGTCAGCCAGAGGGTTTTTTGGCCTATCTCACAGGCCAGGGCAATACCTATCTGGGTTTTCCCGGAACCGGCAGGACTTTGCAATATCCCTCTCCCGCTCTCCGCCAAGGCCGCTTTCGCCGCCTCCTGGTAATCATAGAGCGGAATGTTGCACCGGTAATCAACCCGAGGCTGCGGGGCAAAGGCCATGGACACATCGGTGAACGGAGCCAGCCGAAGAACATCATTGAAACAGCCATAGGGAAGCACCAAGGTATCGCCGTCCCATTGCATGAGGTACAGCTTTTGCGGGGTATTCCCCAGGTAGAAGTTCATCCGGGCTTTCTTGGCGTAGTCCGGGTTCGCCAGCACCAGGTTCTTCTTGCACCAGGCCAGCAGCTCAGGAGTGGGGTCGTCAATGCGGAGCTGGCTTGAAACCGTCATGTGCATTTCGACACCCACTCTTCCAGGGTAATCCCGAACTGCTTGATCTCCGGCCAGTACAGCGATCTCCGGGTCAGCATGGCTCTCTCCATGTTCTCAAAGGAAATGAACCACACCTCACCGGTGGTCATTCTCAGGGCGAACCAGCCCTCGCCGTTCCCGGTCTGCCGCCAGAGGGTCATTGCGGAATACTGGTTTTCCTCGACCCTCTCCAAGCGGAAAATGTCTTTCTCACACACTTTGCAGTCAATGGGATAGCTCTTGCCGTTTCGGGCCGCAATCACATCAAAGGGCTGGCCCTGGCTCTTCTGAGCGAGGTTGTGCGCCCAGAACCCGTACCCGGAAAGGCTGATACAAAGCTGTTGCTCAAAGGAGGTTCCTGTCTTGCGGTTATTATTGGTCATGTCGTTGTCCCTTCACACTTTCACCGCCCCTTCCGGGGCGGGATTGTTTTGGATTACAGATCAAACGCAGAAGCCGAAGGACACGCCACCACTGCCGTCGGCGATGCTATCGCCGGCGTCGCCCGAACTGTTCACATAGCAGAAACCGTTGGTGTTGCCGGAACAAGGCGACCGCTCCCACCGCCATCCACGCTCACCGTCAGGGTACTTTTTCGCATAGGAGAAGTCCTCCTGCCGGTACAGCTCATACCAGTGACCTTCCCCGCCGTTGGAGTAGATTTTCCGGCCAAAGATTTCCTGCTCGGACAGAAGGAAGAGCGGATCAACGGTTTCGATCATCTTCGGCTTCTCGTTGTCGCCGCCCTCGCAGGTGTACTTGACCACGGGAGTGATGACTTCCACCAAATCGTCAGGCAGCAGGTTCCGCACATCACCGTGAAGCCACTTCCGCATGAAACTGTCCTTCCAGGAGGTCAGGTTGGTCATCTTGTGGTTCATCACCTGGCGGTCAGGCCAGAAGTCCACCAGCTCCCAGGTAATCGGCACAGGAACATCGTGCTTGTCGAGGTCGTGGTAGAAACCGATGATCTGAACCTTGATGGTCACACCGTTCTTCAACTTGACGGTCTTCTGGTCACCGAGCCGGAACATCATCTGAGCGAGGCCGCTGTCACAGATTTCCTTGATCTGCCGCCAGCTCATGTCTTCCGGGGTCTTACGGGCCATGAGGGAGAAGGAAGCCGCCTCCAACCGGTGGTTGAGCATGACACTCAGGGGAGAAGCCGCCCAGAGATTGTGCGTCTGTTGCTTGGCTTTCAGGCCGTCCAGCTCCTTCTTCAAGGTGATATTCTCTTTCTCCATCCGCTCAAACTCGGCGGAGAGCTGAGAGATGATCTCTTTCATGTGAAAATCTCCTTTGCATTTTCCGAAATGTCTGATATAATCAGAGTGAGCTTTTACGCTTACCGTGGATGGGACTGCACTCCCGTCTGCGGCTTTTCTTTTTCTGGGGAATGTAGGGGTCAAACGCTCCGGCCAGCTTGCAGAAGACATAGAAGAGAGCCAGGGCAATGACCATGTAAAGCGTTCCGGTGCCGAGGGCCATCATGTTCTGCTCAATGGCACCAACCAACCCCAACAGCCAGAAAAAGGAGAGAAATGCCAGGGTTCCGAATACCCGTTTCATTCTGTTACCTTCTTCCACACATACTCTTCTCCGGTCTTCTTTCGGTACCAGTCCTCAAACTCGGCCCTGTGTACGGGGTCAGTGAAATACTCCCGCACGATCTGAACCAGCAACAGGCTTGCGGCTCTGGCCTGGGCTTGTACTTCCGGTACGAAAGCACTCACGGCTCTCCGCATGACCCCATCCGCATCCGGTACTTTTGCAGAATGTCGAGGGAACGGCGCAGAATTTCGTCTGCCTTTTCACCGGTACGGACACCGGAGAGAGTGGCGGACATTTCGTACTTGTCCGTCATCAACCCTTCATCGGAGAGCTGCCGAATGAGCCAGGTGAATGTCAGGCTCTCACCGGTGACAAGCTCTCTGATCTGCTCCCGAAAACTCTTGCGCTCCTGCTCAGTCAGCCGGATAACCGGAGTATCGGGAGTCCAGTACGGACGAGGTGTGGGGGTTCCCGCCATCATGCGACCTCCTTTCTTTGAATTACAACTAAAGTTATAAATTATCCTTGCAAGGGAAACTCTCTTATGCTATACTGAACTTGTCACAGAACAATAAGCATTAGAGATTTCCTTTTGACATAGGAGCCGAATTTCTTTTCAAAGAAAGAGATTTGACCCCTCGGATTGTTGTTGCCTGTTTTATAACTTTCGTTGTTGATATGAGTATAATCCCTATATAGGGAATTGTCAATAGGGATTTCAAAATATTTTGCGAGGTGTATGTCATGACTTTCATTGAGAGGCTTGAAGAATTAAGGAAAGAAAAAGGGATTACCCGCAAAAAGTTATTGGAAGATTGCCAATTAGGGAAAAACCAGATCAAATATTGGGAAACAAAAGGTATTATCCCAACCCCTTCTGTATTGGTAGTTCTATCAAATTACTTCGGGGTAAGCCCGGAATACCTACTTGGAGAAAGCGAGGATAAAATTCAAAAGGGAATAGATAATCCCTGTAACCTCAAACAGACCCTTTTATTCTTTTTCGAGGAATGTGACTCCCAGGGGCAACTTCGTATAATCCAAACCGCCATGAATGAACATGATCGATCTGTAAGAGAAAAAACAAGCCCTACAACGCAAGCTGCTGGCAAATAAAGTCATTGACCTGTCTGAATGGAGAAAGACATTATGAAGACGAAGAAATTCCCAATCGACCTCTCTATGCTGACCGAAGAGGAAATTGACCAGTTCCGGCAAGACCCTTCCACTCTTTTCGAGGGAGATACCGATGTATCTCTGTACCTCCGGTTCAGCTCTGAACGGCAACGGGAACAATCCATTGAAGGACAACTCCGGGACTGCCGAGCCTATTGTAAAATGAACCGGTACCGTATCACCGCCATCTATGTAGACCGGGCCACCACCGCCCGGAAAGATGTAGAGAAGCGACTTCACTTCCAAGAAATGATACGGGACAGCGAGAAGCGGCCCTGGGAGTATGTGGTGGTGTGGAAGCTCGACCGCTTTGCCCGGAACCGAACAGACAGCGCACTTTTCAAATTCCGGCTCAGGAAGAACGGTGTAAAAGTCATCTCTGCTACCGAGAACATTTCTGAGAAACCGGAGGGCATTATCCTTGAAGCTGTGTTGGAGGGTATGGCTGAATTTTATTCCGCTGACCTCTCACAGAAAATTACCAGGGGTATGAGAGAGTCCGCTTTGAAGTGCCATAGCATAGGAGGCCATGTTCCCCTCGGCTATAAGATTGAAGATCACAAACTGGTCATCAATCCCGCTACCGCCCATATTGTCCAAGAGGCTTTTGAACTCTATGCCAATGGAGAAACCGTGGCTGATATTTGCCGTATGTTCAACACAAAAGGCTACCGGACGGCCAAAGGGGTAGAGTTCAACCGGAACAGCTTTAAGTCCATGTTCCGTAACAAGCGGTATATCGGAGTCTATACCTACAAGGATATAGAGGTGGAAGGTGGGGTTCCCGCCATCATTGACAAAGAACTGTTTGAAACGGTAGGCCGTAGGCTCTCTAAGAACGCAGAAGCCCCGGCAAGGGGCAAGGCCAAGGTAGATTACCTCCTGGCGGGAAAGCTCTTCTGCGGCCATTGTGGAGGCTCTATGAACGGGGAAAGCGGCACCAGCAAGACCGGATCCATCCACAACTACTACACCTGTTACACCAGGAAGCGGAAACACGCTTGTGAGAAAAAGCCCTTAAAGAAAGATTGGATAGAGTATATCGTGGCGCAGGACGCTATGGAGCTGTTGACCGATGATACAATTCAAGAGCTTGCAGATATGGCGATCTCTCAAACGGAACAGGACTTGCGAGAAAATACCCGTATTCCTGAACTTACAGACCGGATGAAGGAAACAGAGAGCGGCATTGCCAACATCACAAAGGCCATCGAAAAAGGTGTTGCCTCTGACGCTCTCATGAACCGGATTATGGAATTGGAGAAGGAAAAGAAAAATCTTCTCCGGCTCCTGGCCGAAGAAGAGAAGTATGTCTGTAAAATTGAGCGGAGCCAAATCGTGTACTGGCTGACTGAGTTTAAGGGAGGCCGCATTGAAGACGAACGGTACCGGCGTATCATCATTGACCTCATGGTGAACTCCGTCACCGTATGGGACGAGCCTGACGGCTTCCGCATCACCACCGCATACAACCTGACCTCTTGCAAGAGTAAGACTTTCCGCATTGACCCCTCCGGTACAAAAGGGTTCGGATTTGAGGGGTTAGAGTCCACCATTTCGAGAAAAATCACCGCCAATTCGGCGGTGATTTTTCGTTTGACCACAATTATACCACAGACGGCAGAAAATCCTGACCACTTTTGGAATCCGCAGGCGGTGAGTAGCAGCCCCTCACCACCTGCGGATTTTCGTTTTATGTGTTTGCCGGTGCGGCAAGTTCTGCTCTGACCTCATCGTAGTATTTCTGCACCGTGGTGCGGTCCATGCCTGTTTCCCGTGCGATATAGCTTTTATTGCTCACGCCGGGGTGCTGGCGCAGGTACTCCGCCAGCTGCTTTTTCTTGGGGCTGACGCCGTCTGGATACTCCGCAGCCGTCCCATTCCGCAGGACAGCGATCTCCGCTTTCATTTGCAGGATCAGCTTCGCCAGCTTTTCCTCACATTCCTCCCGCGTGTGGCCATATACATTGCGGGAATGCTTCTTGCCGTCTGGCCAGACGGGCGAGTACCGTCCCTCCCACAGATCCTCCTTGAGCTGCTTGATGTAGCCCGTGCCGGGTCTGCGGCGCGGCGGTGTGTACGGTTCAAACCTCTGCGCCTCTGATGCAGCTTCTGCTTTCTGTCGGGATATTTCTGCCTTTGCGATGCCGCGGTCGATGCTGGCTGCGGCATTTTCCTGCATTTCGTTGGTAATGTGGGTGTAGATATTCAGCGTGGTCTTGGCGGAGACATGGCCAATGATGGCGGACAGTGTCTTCACATCCATGCCGTGTTCCAGTGACATGGTGGCGAAGATATGGCGCAGATCGTGAAAGCGCACCTTTTTGCAGTCTGCCCGTTCCAATATCTGCTGGAGCCGCTTGCGGACATAGCTGGGGTCGATGGGCTGGTTCGGCTTGATGCGGGACGGGAACATCAGCGGGGAGAATACTTCTTTCCGATATTCCCGCAGAAGTCCTACCATGACTGGCGGCAGGATGATCGTGCGAAACGCTGCTTTTGTTTTCGGCTCGCTGATGATATTCTTACCGCCAACCGGTGTGACCTGCTTGCTGATATGGAGTTCCCCTGTCTCAAAGTTCAGGTCATCCCATGTGAGTGCCAGTATCTCACCCCGGCGAAGTCCTGTGGTCAGCTCCAGCAGGAAGAGTTCGTACATCCCCTCCGCTTTGGCCTGTATCAGAAATCGCTGAATTTCTTCTTTGGACAGCACCTTCATTTCCTTCTGCTCTGGCGGTGGGAGCTTGACACCGAGGATGGGATTTTTCTTGATCAAGCCATCCTTAATTGCTCTGTCCAGCGCCATCCGTATCACATGATAGCAGCTTCGCACCGACCGCTCCGCCATCTCCGGCCCCTTGGTGTCCCGATGTGTCTTTCTGCCGTTGGCCTTCATCTCGTTCAGAAACTTCTGGCAGTCCGCCTGCGTCAGCTTATTCAGCGGGATATGCCCGAGACCGGGAATAGCGTGGACATAGATCCACTCCTCATAGCCCTTCTGCGTAGTGGGGCGGATGGATGGCTTGCAGTGATTTTCATACCAGTAATTCATCCAATCCCCAAACCGCATATCCGGTTTTACCTTGAAGGGGGCGACCTCGGTGTACTCTTCCCGAAGCCTTTTCAGCTTTTCCACGCATTCCGCCTTTGTTTTTGCCAGGACGCTTTTTTGCTTTGCCTTTCCGTTTTCATCGTAGCCCACGATGTGACGGCCTTCCCACCGTCCGTCGCTTCTCAAGCGGACAGTACCCTGACCGTTTTTGCGTTTCCTTGCCATGTGATCACCCCTTCACTACAAAGTCACTCATGAACTCGCCCACAATTCCCGACGCTTTGCGGTGCATATCCCCTGTGACATGGGTATAGGTGTCCAGTGTGAACGAGGTTTTTGTGTGGCCCAGAATGCCGGAGAGCGTTTTGGCATCCACGCCGCTGGTCAGCGCGTGAGTGGCGAAGGTGTGCCGGAGATCGTGAAAGCGCATATCCGGAAGTCCTGCTTCCGCCAGCAGCTTTTTCATGCGGGTGTAACCGCTGTTCGGCATGATGGGGTCTTCCGGGTGGATCGGGTTCGGAAATATCCACTGGGAGATGGATGTCCTTTTTCGCTCGGACAGCAGCTGCACCGTGCTGGGCGGTAGTTTGATGATCCTGCGTCCCGCACCGGTTTTCGTTTCGCCCACATAGTAACCGCCGCCCTCCTTGTTGTGGAGTGTTCTGCGGACGGTCAGCGTTCCTTTTTCCGCATCAAAGTCTGTCCACATAAGGCCGCACAGCTCACCCCGCCGCAGGCCGGTGGTGATCTCCAGATAGAAGAAGTCGTGCCAGTGCTCATCTGCCTTAATAGCTTCCATGAATCGTTCCAGCTGTTTGTCATTGAGGATAGTTTTTGCGGCAGTCACTTTCTTCGGCAGTGTCACATCGTCGGTGGGGTTCTTTACGATCAGGTGGCGGTCAACAGCCGCATTCAGCGCCTGATGCAGGACGCCGTGTATCCTGCGGACCGTGGTGGGAGACAGCGCCCCGCCGTCCACGCCGCCCTCCCGCTGCAGCTTTCGATACAAGGTCTGAACATCGGCAGCAGTCACCTTGCTGATTTGTTTGTTGCCAAGGGAGGGTTTTATATTTCGCTCTGCATACCCACGGTAGCCCTTGTATGTGGATGGCCGGACCGACGGTTCGGCACACTCCTTCAACCAGATGTCCAGCCACTCCCCCAGTGTCATGCGGCTGTCCTCCGTAAGTTCGGCGCCGTCATACTCGACAATGCACCGATGCATCTTTTCCATCAGAGCCTTTTGCGTCTTCGCGGATACATAGTGGAAGATCGAGTCGCCGTTTTCCTTGTGCCCGACCACAATACGCCCTTCCCAGCGACCATCGTCACGCTTGCGTACCATGCCGTCACCGGATGGCCTTCGTTTCGCCATTTACAGTTATCCCTCCCGTCCGTTTTTCTTTGTATAGGCATTGCATTCCCTGCGCTGCCTGCAGCCTGTTTTACAAACACACCATACCGATAACCCTTTGCGAAAGCGAGAAGAATTATCGATGTCGACGCACTTTCTACGAAAGCAACAACAGTCGCGCCCATAGCTTTCACCACATGGTCTGCTGCCAGCTCTGCCCCCGGCTCAGCTTTTGTCCCAAGGCCAGTTTCTTCAGCGCCTCTCGATGCCGCTGCTTGCTCTCCGTCCATGCCGGCGGCGCAGGCAGCGGCGGCAAATCGTCTGCCTCCTCTATGGACCGACCCAGCCGAACCAGCTCGCTTGCCAGTTCTCCCATCCAGCCCTCCTCCGGCTCCGGCGTGTTGGGCCGGAAACCCACCGCCTGTCGGTAGGCAAACAGCGTTTCCAAATTCTCCTTCAGAAATGTTTCATCGTGGAGGCTGCTGTCCCGGCACCGCCGACCGTCAGGACAGACAAAGGTGATATGTTTCCGAGTGTCCGTCCAGATAACTTCATAGCCCTCGTACTCCATGTTTTCGACGAAGCTCTCCCGGTCATCGGCATATTCCAGTGCGTTGTTGATGGCTTGGATGAGATCCAGCTTCCAGCTATCGCCCCGCAGTCCCGCCTGGTACTCGCCGGGGCGCATCTGCTTTTTCCGAGTGTGCTTTTTTGGCGGCTCCAGCACCTGCAGCCCGTGCGCCATGCAGATCTCATCATTGACCTGCCGATGCCGCTGGAGATCTGCGGCGTTCTGGTGCAGCTTTTTGCCGTCCTTGCAGCTCACGCTGTTGACCACCAGATGGTTATGAAGATGGTTTGTATCCAAGTGTGTTGCCACGACTACCTCAAAATCTGGGAACTGCTTCTGCGCGAACTCCACGCCGATGGCGTTGACCTGCTGTGGCGTCAGCCCGTCCTCCGCCGGGAAGGATTGGACGAAGTGATAGAATTGTCTGCCATCCGTTTTTCGGAATTGCTGTTTGGTTGTCATCATTTCCAGGTACGATGCCCTTGCCACGCAGTTGTGTCCCGTCACCATCCATTGGTCGTCCAGCATGGTTTTGCAGGCCTGCGTCACATATTTCAGCACGCCCATCATCGTACCAGCCGTCTGTTTCTTGTTGCGTACTGCGGTGAAGATGGCCATTACTGCACCTCCCGGCTGATGCGCAGCAGCTTTTGGCAGAGATCTGCATAACCGTCTATGAGCTCGTCGCTTCTGAGGATCTGGATGCGTCCCATGTTTGCCAGTGTCGTGAGCTGGTTGAGGTTCCTGCCTTGGGCTTTCACTTCGGCGAGGATCTCATCCAGTCCGTCCACCCGGACGATCTCCTTGCCCAGCGCGCAGGTGATGATGTAATCGGTGACGGTCATTCCGGCTTGCTTGGCCTGATGCTGGATCAGGTCTTTGATGCCCGGTGTCATTCTTGCGGTGATGATCGCTGATTTCTTTCTCTGCATTAAACTCCTTTCTCCCCCTTGGGGGCTGGGGGGTGCTGGGGCTTTGCCCCGGCGAGTGCGTCCGGCGTATAGCCGGACGCTATGCTTGCCCCACCGAAGGGTGGGAACTTTGCCCCTACGGGGCATTTCTGCCCTGAACGCCCCCACATAACTGCCCTCGCTGTTGTTGCTGCCTTCGACCGTAAAATCTCACACGGCGGCTTACAGCGGTGTACACGGCGGTACTTCATGCGCTCCGTTCATCGTCTGCCGGAACGAACTGAATCCCCAGTCTTTCGGCGTTTGCCTGCGTCCGCTGTCGCTCCAAGGCTTGCTCTGCCTTCTCCAGCTGACGCTTATAACAGAGGTCGAGGGCATTCTTTATTGGCAGGATGGTATACCTGAGACAGCCGTTGCGCTTGTGTCCATCTTTGGTGATGATCTCCGTGTGCTCTGTGCGGATAAGGCCATGTTCCTCCAGCGCAGCAACGTACTTCGCCACCGTATTGACCGAGATGCCCAGCTTCTTTGCGATAGTAGGATAGCTGACAATACATTGGTAGGTGCGGCGGTCCTCGATGCGGAGGAGGTAAGCGTAGATGCTGATCTCCATGTGGTGCAGTCCCAGATCAAAGACTGCGTTGGGAACGGGGAAAAAGTTTTTGATGGTGTCCTTCTTCACATAGGGCGTGTTCAGCATCCCGACGCCCCTTTCGTGTGTGCGGCAATCCATTTCCGCAGTTCCTCCTTCGGAACGACGATGCGCTTGCCGATCCGCAAAGAGGGAAAATCATCCTCCTGAATGAGTTCGTAAATGCTGGAGTCCGAGACTCCCATGAGATCCACCAGCTGCTTCACATTCAGCAGCAGGGGCAGTTCGTCATAGCTGGTATAAATGCTTTTCTTCAAATCGTGTCCTCCTTGTAGCTTTGTTGGTAGAGCGTATTCATTTTTTAGTGATGGTGTAGGTCTGATCTCACCTCCCATGATTTTTCTCTGCTGTACGCCGCGCTCTTGCTCCGTTGGTGCGCTCTCCCTTTGCGGGCTCGTGGCGTCACTTCGCCCGGAGCGCCCGGGCTGCGGCGGCAGGTATTCACTTTTCAAGGTTCCGAAAATAACGGTTGACATATCCGCCTTAATGGATTAGACTTATTTCATAAAAGATGTTTTCTATGTCTACTTCTGAGCATACTATACCATGTCAACACCCTATTGTCAAGTCTTAGCGAAAGCAGTATATTTCATTAGTCTAATTTAAGGAGTACACATTATGCCAGACTATATTTTTAAAACCTACATTGACAGCGGCAGGGAGTACTACGAGTACACCGATGTGACGGATAGAGAGCAGACCATAAAAAAAGACTTTCCGTTCCCGGAAAGTCTGATGGATCTGCTGTATATGGATACGCAGGAGCTGGAAGCCATCACCAAGAAAATGGACAAAGCCTTGCTGGCTTTTTACCAGTCCGGCGCCAAGGATGACCTGCAGGTCGTAGCAGCAGGACTGGACGAGCTTGCATCCCGACACGTCTATTTTGAGCTGCTGCGGCTGGACTGGACAGAGCGGTTGAACGCGGCGGAGCGCGTCACGCCCAAGGAGCACCTTCGGCTGCTGCCGCATAAAAAAATCAGCCACATTTACAGCAACATCGATACCATGCAGCGACAGATCATTAGTTTAATCGCACATGCGCTGGACATGGACGGCGAGAAGAAATCCGTATCTGAAAAGATGGTAGCCTACTACAACGCCGAGGGCAACGACACGTTGTACACTTTCCAGTTCCAGCCACAGCCTGTCAACTTCGAGGTCATCGACAGACGGATCTTTGCCGAGGTGCTATATCCCAAGGACATCTATGACCTCATCGACCACCATATACGGGAGTGCGTGAAGCGTGAGGTGAGGATGCGGGTATGCAAGAACTGCCTGCGCTACTTCGCTGTGACGGGCAAGGCCAGCACGGAGTACTGCGACCGGATCTGCGACAGCAAGGGCCGCACCTGCCGGGAGATCGGGGCCATCAACACATGGACGCAGCGCAAGCAGGGCGACGAGGTGTTCAAGGAATATCGCAGAGAGTACAAAAAGCGTTTCGCCCGCATCAACGCCGGCAAGCTGACCAAGAGCGTATTTTACGCCTGGAGTGAGGAAGCCAGAAAGAAAAAAGAGGATTGCGACAACGGCACGATCACACCGGAGGATTTCTCCCGCTGGCTGAAGGAGTCGTGAGAAAGAGATGCCGCTAAAACAATGTCCTAATGGCGGCGAATGTGCAAAGCGGAAAGAGGAGGATCCTTTTCGTAAAACCTCCTGGTTTCGAGAATTTACGAGATTTCTTTGTCAGCGCGGGAGCAGCCGCAGGCCATCCGGTGCGATAGCCTGCGGCTGTCGGTAATCTTTGATTATGGCATCCCACGCCGTGGGGTGCCCCTTCCATATGGAAGGGGACACTGATGATCTGCACCAATTCTAAAAATGTGTCCTACCTCGATTGCCTGTGGGGAGAACTTTACGGCAGCATCAACAACGGATTTTTGCGGATATTCGCCAAATAGCATTAAAACAGCATGGCGGCGTCCTCCCGTGGGCCGCCATGCCTTTAACTGCTGGGAA
>ERZ1027200.58-NODE-58-length-77906-cov-25.103146_pt1 | contig 77906 bp, 52 predicted proteins | sample MGYA00519271_ERZ1027200 | MGnify/ENA primary metagenome ERZ1027200 (study PRJEB26926, sample SAMN06164742) | human gut metagenome | biome: ENVO:00009003; feature: ENVO:2100002; material: ENVO:00002003 | host: Homo sapiens | place: USA | collected 2012 ...
GGCTTTTGACTTTATTATAACTTGGAGAGAAACACGCACGAGGCCGAATGCTTACGGCAGAAGAACAAAATACAACAGACAGATTTCACTGACAAGACAAAGAGCTTTCATGCTTTCCCACCTCACTTCCAAAGGAGAAGCCACGGAAAGCATAAAAAACTGACTTTTCCCTCTATCAGATACAAGTTGCCCGGATTTATGACTATATTTGCAAAATCTGAACACATTCTTATGAAAGCTTTACTTTTGACAGGACTACTATTCATTCTCATCCTCCCCGGATGCAGAAAAGAGACAAGCATACTTCCGCTATTACAATCTGTAGAGGAACTGATTCCCATGTATGCCGATAGTGCTTCCGTGCTACTGGACAGCATACAAGCCCCCGATGAACTGACTGATAAGGACTTTGCCCACTGGTGTATGCTATGCGGTAAAGTAACGGACGAAGCAGCCACCGGATTACTCCCTATCTACCAATGGCAACGGGCACAACAATGGTTCACCGAACACGGCACGGCAGAAGAACAGGCGCAAATAGACTTGTATCTGGGCCGTGCTTATGTAGAAGATGGGGAGTATGATAAAGCAATGCAAATATATGCCGATGCACTGCAACTGGCCAAAGAACATCAGGCCTATAATGTGGCAGGGTATATTTGTGCCTATATGGCAGATTTGTATGGTTTTAGAGATATAACCAGTGAACGTCTGGAGAAAAGAAAAGAGGCCAGTAACTTCTTCAAGAAAGCAAGGAACTACAAAAGCTATGCATACGCCTTAAAAGATTTAGCGTGTGAATGTACACTCACTGATTCTTTTAATTACACCATACCCTTACTTCAAAAGGCTGATTCCATCTCACAACTACTGCATAACAAAGATTTAACAGCTGATGTAGCCAATGCTTTTGGAGTGATATATGAGGCACAAGAAAAATACAAGAATGCCGAAAGATATTTCTTAAAAGCCATTGAAACGGGCAGCAAAGAAAGCTATAAGGATTCTATCTCCCTATTACACATATATATAAAAGACAACCAACTGGCAAAAGCACACGAATGGATTGAAACGATAACCAAACACAATGATATCGCTTATTACTTCAATCAAGCTTACTACCTGCTTTATAAGGCAGAAGGAAAATACAAGGAAGCACTCCATTACAAAGAAATCTGTTCCGACATGCTCGATTCACTGACATTAGTTCAAAATGAGACAAAAGTATTGGAAATAGAAAAAAAGTATAACAACGCCAAGATACGGGAAGAGAACGAACTATTAAAGATTACACAGCAAAGGAATACAATCATCATCATTATTGCCATCTCCTTATTCTTACTATCAGTTGCAGGATATATCATTTACCGGCAGAGAAGCAAAGCCAAAATCTATTACCAGCAAACAATTCTAGATAAGATGAAAATAGAGCTCCTTCACTTATCTGCAGAACTAGAAGAAAAAAAGCAGATTTTGCAAAAAGCATTGGCAGACAAAGAGAATAATGCCCACAAACTACAACAGGAAATAGAAGTAATATCCTATAAATACGACCGGCTGCAAAAGCAAAGTCTGGAAACATCCACAGTTGGCAAGAAGCTTATTTCTTTGACTAAAAAAAATAGGCTTGAGGACTCCCAACTCCCTACTGACAAAACATGGCATTCCATAATGACGGAAGTAGACAAGATATATCCCCAATTCTACTCCCTACTAAAAGAGGCATTTCCCAACCTGACAGAATCAGAATATCAATATTGCTATCTCCATATCTTTGGATTTGACGCAAATGATGAAGCCAAATTGCTCGGCATCAATCCGGCTTCTGTACGAATGAAACGAACGAGAATTTATCAAGAGGTCCAACTAAAGCACAATAAAGAAACGTTTTTACGAGATTACATCATCAAAAACCTCTTAAAATAAATAGTTCTCATACAGATCTTATTATCAGTGAATTATAAAACACTACATATACATCACTGTATATAACAATTTTTGTAACTCGCTGATAATCAACAAATCTTGTATATACTATAACTCCCTCTTTTTGTCATTCATAATCCTATAATACCTAAGTTTGCACAAAACTAAAACGTAAAACGATTATGAACAAATTAAAAATGAGTTTGGCTTTGATAGCCTTAATTATTCCTCTATTACTATGCGCTAAAAAACGAAATATAGAATTTATAAAACATGGCAACCATAGAATTCCAGTAGAGTCATTCATTCCGGTAAAAGCTTTCTTTGACGACTGCAATAAAGAATTAACCATCGAATTCGCACAGGACTGGGAAGCGGTAACCATCGAGATTAAATCAAAAGAAGGATATGTAGTATATAGAAACCTCTATATACCCCACTCCAATTCTTCTTTATCAACTTCTTTAGAGAATATTCCGGCAGGAATATATGAACTGACAATCACCGATGAAAAGGGAATATTGGCAGGAGAATTTATATACGAAAACTAATCTCATACATAATATTCTAATAACAAACTTATGAAAATCATTCCATTATCACTATTCTTTGCAGGAATTACATTATTCTCCTGCTCGAATGAAAGCACCAATAACCTTTCTACTAATTCCCAAAAGGTTAAGTTGAATAAAAACGAAGTCCTCAGTATCGCCTACGATGATGCAAAAGAGCTTACAGACAAAGATATTTTCAATATGGTAAGTTCTTTTGCCAATATGAATAATAATGGTGTAAGCAGAAGCACTAGTGCATCATTTAAGATTACAAAAAGAACATATATAAATAAAGAAGGAGAATTTCAAAATAAAGAAATAGCTTCCCGAACCGCCTTACCAGAAGATGATATCATATCTGAAATTTGTGAAGTTGAATTTCAAAACGATACTGTAAATGGGTTGGCTGTAGTAGCTACAAATGCAGAACTTCCTTCTATTATAGCATTTATTCCCAATAAAGGCAATGATGATGCAATGCAACTGAGCGGAGCAAACGAACTATTATATGCAGCAAAAGCCAGCTATCTTTATAAAGCCATTAAAACAAAAGAATTGGTAGATTCGCTAAAACAGCCAACGTTGGAGAAAATTAGTAAGAAATTAAACATTCCTATCAATGAAATTAACTACCAAAAAATTCAAGATAATATCATTTTAACAGATACCTATTCATCTAGATCAACTGCTGTACAAGGTCCTCCCGAGGGAATACAAAAACTACCATCATCAATATCTCCTCTAGTCAAGACCAATTGGGGACAAGACGATCCCTATAATTGGGCTTTCAGAGAAGAAAATAAAGTAGATTGGATAAGAACTGAAAATAATGGAAAGAAAATGGACGCACTTCCTGTAGGATGTGTCAATGTGGCACTTGCTCAAATAATGGGATATACTCATCAAAAATATACTCCCCCTCTTACCTTTACTTTACCCAACAGTACTATGACTTATATGCCTAACTTTATTAAAATGACCCAAAAAGCCTCTATCAATGATTTACAGGGGCAAGCTCAAATGCAAGTTCAATACCTTATGCTCAACTTCTATAATATGAATAAAACTACATCCAAAAAAGATTGGGATGGTGCTGTACTTGAAAGTGGTGTTTCTGAAGAGAATATGCTAAATACGATGAACAAATTTTTTAAATATAATCCAAAAGCCCCTTTTGATGGTGATCAAGTTTGGGCCTCATTAAGAAATAACAATCCGGTGCTTATGCTAACTACGAACCATGCTTTTATCATTTCCGGACTTCTAATCACCGAAAAAGCTAGTCAAACTCGCCAAATGGTTAAGACGAATGATTTATATTGGCACGCAAATTTGGGGTGGGCTGATAAAAACACAGGGTATTATCAACTAGACGGAAACGCAAGAACCTTTTTTGAAGCAGGAGGCGTAAAGGAATGGTGTTATAAAATGGATTGCATAAAAAATATCCGTGCTAAGTAAAAATATAGGTTTACAGAACTAACAATAAGAAACAAGATGAAAAAGAAAATCATTTTCTGTTTATTATCCCTTTCATTGATGATTGCCGGATGCCAATCAAATGAAATAGAGGATATAACACCCCCTAGTAAGGAAGTACAACTATCACCAGAAGAGCTATTAAGCATCAGATACAAAAGTTCTCCGGAACTTAGCCAAACTGAGGTATTCAATTTATTGACAACCTTCCAAAGCAGTGAACTAAAAAATAATGCCCATTCACGTATTACTTTTCAGCCTAACATCTTTCAGATAAAAGAGAAATACTATTTATCTAAAAACAAAGCAGATGCCAGGAATATTGAAAGTACAGAGGAACAAATACCTATCTATAAAATAGAATTCACATCAGAAACAGGCACAGGAATGGCTGTTGTTTCGGGAGATAGAAGAGCCCCACACATCCTTGCATATATAGACAACATCAAGGAAAACCAGGATTCTCTTTACACAAGTCCCAACGCTTTGCTTCAATGGAGCGAAATGTACATCCGCAATGAAGTTACCAAATTTGATGAGATTAAAGATTCATTGTATGAATCTGCTGTTTTGAAAATATCCAAAGAACTATACATAACATCCAAAGACATCGATTATGAAGCAATCAAGAATCAAATTATCATAAACAACAGCTCTATCAGCCGCTCTAAACCTATAACAGAAGTTCCTTCCAATCTAAAGGTCAAAGTTGCAGTATTTCCTATGTGTCCTGTGGCATGGGGACAATGGGAACCTTATAATTGTATGTTACCAAAAGCCAATTGTGATAGGTATGGTCCGGGATGGTCAGAATATACAAATTATCCTGTAGGCTATGGAGCAATTGTGGTAGCGCATATTCTAGCTAGTTTGGAGCCAACGATGAGACCAGCCAGCCTACAAATAAATTGGAGTTATTTGACTGAAAATAAAGAAATCAAAGCACCAGATTATTTTAACTCCGGTGATCCTTTAGCTAAAAGAGAAATGGTAGGCAGGCTATTCAAAAATATCTATGATTATACAAAATCTTCTGTAGTCAAAGACTCAAAAGGAATTGTTACGGGGACAACTTGTTTAATGTCTGATGTGGAGAATTATTTGGCAAGTTACTTCAATTATAGCAAAAAGACATCATGGAATATCAATACTGTCAAGAATTCCTTAAAAGCAACTAAACCTGTATTAATATACGGCAAACCTGACAATATAGCTACCGATGGAGTCACCCCATTCATTCTTGATGGAATAAAAGAATGCTATGGTAGGATAGACAATGTTCCTTCCGATGTGGACGTATGCTATTTACACGCTAATTTTGGCTTCGGAAACGGTTATCAGGATGGCTACTATTTAATGGATATAAAAACATCGACAATAACTTTTGAAACTGCCATTCCACTAATTTTCAAAGACAATGCTATGACCATAATGGCAGACTTCAGAAAAAAATAATTTTCATATATCAAAACTGACTAAAAGATATCAATAACGCAACCTTTTAGCCAGTTTTATCATTCAATCATTAACAAAAATGCCATGAAAAAGGTTATATTATCACAACTCATATTGATAACATCTATTCTTATATCGTGTACTGATAAATTAGAAAATACAGAAGTTAACAACAACCCAACCAACCAAGTGGTTTTGACATCGAATGAATACGCCAGCATAGCGTATGATAATCCCAAAGAACTATCGGAAGACGAGATTACAAATGTAATTTACGACTTTAAACGTATCAATTCAGAATTTAAAAAACAATTCATTACAACAAAAGAAGACAAGCCCAAGATTTCCATTATTAATAAATATTATCTTACAAACAGCAGGAATCACTCCCGTTCAGCAGACTCCATTCAAATAAATGTACCTATATTTGAAGTTGAACTAACTAATAATAGCGGAACAAAAGATATGATAATTGTTTGTGGTGATGAAAGAGCACCGAAAGTTCTGTTATTTACAGAGAACTATCAATTTTCCCAACCTATGAACATAGATATGAGATATTTGGTTGAAATAGCAAAACTAAATATCCTTTCAGATATTAAATATATAGAAAAACTTAAATCAGAGAAAAGAAGTTCCACTCTCGACAAAATCAGCCAATCCCTAAATATATCCAAGGAACAAATTACAGAAGACATCATAAAAAGAAATATTACTATTATTGATAACAGCAATTCAAGAGAATATAATCCTATCAATGGCATTGATATAAGCAAAATTCCTTCACGAATTGTATCTATGGTACCTCCCATATCAGATATTGTATGGCATCAAGAAGCACCTTACAACGATCAAATGCCCATAGGAAATATATGGGACGGGCATATGGGAACATATCAGGGGCATTATTTAGTGGGATGTGGAAATATAGCGGTTGCTACATTATTCAGTATACTGAAACCAGTCATGGTGGGAGAAACAGCAGCAGGTAGACAAATTTTAATAGATTGGGACTACCTGACCGCTCAAAAAACAATTACATACTACAGCTCACCTGATTTAATCGAAATGACTGCCAGTTTGTTAAGAGCTATATACAATAAAACTCGCTCATTTCCTAACTATGTAGATTTTAATACCTATGACGAGGACAATAACCCAATTATAAAAAGAGGTATCGCTTCAACCTCAACCCCAACGGAAGGCATGTTGGAATATCTTCAAACAATGACTACCTACTCAGGAAGCACAGGATTCAATCCGGAACTGGCTAAACAGTCATTACAAAATTATAATCCAATACTTCTTTATGGAAACGGACACTATGTTGACAACAATCGTCTCCCTATCACAAAAGATCCATACAAAGACAAACCGGGTCATGGTTGGATTATTGACGGATACTGTACTACCAAAAAATCGAGTTCACCAAATAGTGATTTATATTGGTCTGTCAACATGGGATGGGGAAAAGGTTCTTCGGCCGTCTATTTTAAAGCAAACAACGGTATAAACTGTGATGTAATCTTCCACACAGATACAGAAGACGTAAACATTGTATATTATACACAAGAACAACAAATGATCTATGACATTCAAAAGAAATAACCTCAGTCAGGACGTAATACACGCCCTGACACTAACGCTAGTATTATGTCTGACACTGTTATCGGGATGCTCAGACAAAGAAGAAATCCTCCCTCCGGAACCGGAAGAAGGAACAGATATTGTGAGTGAATACAAAGCTTACGTAGGCCATCCATTCAATGCCTCCTTGGGCGAACAAACAAATGGTTACACAATAAAGAACAACGATCCAGAAAAACTGAAAACGGAATATTTCGGAATCGAACATTTCGGTGTCGTATGTATCTTTCCACTTTGCGAAGGAGAATCATCTATACATGTGCTGGACAAGAATAACAAACTGGTAAAAATAATAAAAATACAAACCACCATGTGGGGAAGCAAGGATGTGGAAGTGGAAAACGGAGCTCATCCTTATGTCAAACCGGAAGTACGAGTAGAAGCACAAGACACACAAACCAAACAAAATATAGAAAAAGAACTGATGCAGGAACTGAAAAACAGAAACGGTACACGCTATACATTCGACAACCAGACCCGACTATTTACCATGACTTTTCCCGATGGGAGAAAAGGATATGAAGGGACCTACAAATGTAGAGTAGACTCACTCATCATGCAAACCCAAAGTATAATAAAAAAATATGGATACGAAGTGAGCTACAAAAACAAATTCCTAATTATACGAGAAGACAGAACAGAAGAATTTTGCCAACGTTACCCTGATTCCGGAGTGACGAGCGTCACCACACAAGAAATTTGGAGAGATTATTCCATACTGGACATATTTCCCTGAAACATTTATGAAGGATTCTATTACGAATCCTTCATAACAATACACTATCAATCAGCTATCTACACCACAATGATGGATTTGAAGAATTTTCCGTCCTCTTTTAATTAATATACTCTTACAGGTTTAAAGCTCCCCCAGCCTTTTTCCCAATACCGGATGCACCACATCCGATGCAATCTCCGCCAGCGGGTCCATGACAAACCTCCGTTCAGTCATCAGGGGATGAGGGATTTCCAATTCCGGCGTATGCAGTATTAAATCGCCGTACAACAAAATATCTATATCAATCAGGCGGTCACTATAATTACCTCCCGCCGACTTCTTCATCCGGCCTAATTCACGCTCTATCTCCTGTGTTTCCCGCAATATATCCAAGGGAGGAAGCACACTCTCCACGCAACAGGCAGCATTCAGAAAAGAATTTTCAGAAGAAAACCCCCAAGGGGCGGTAACATAAAAAGCGGAAAGGGCAGTAACCTCCCCTATCCGCTCATTTATCTTCCGGACAGCAACATGCAGATTTGATTCTTTATCACCCAGATTGGTTCCAAGTCCCAAATAAACCCTCATACGCTGCTCCAACCGGTATTACTTATCCAAAATCAACATAGCGTCGCCATAAGTACCGAAACGGTAATCTTCCTTCAACGCTGTGTGATAAGCCTCCATCACCAGATCATAACCACCGTAGGCAGCTACCAGCATCAGCAAAGTGGAGAGAGGCAGGTGGAAGTTAGTAACCATGCTGTTGGCTACCGAGAAATCATAAGGAGGGAAAATGAACTTATTGGTCCATCCGTCAAATTCTTTCAGATGACCATCCGTACCTACCGCAGTCTCTATCGTGCGCATCACTGTCGTTCCTACCGCACAAATATTCTTTCCTTCATCCTTGGCATTATTCACAATACGGCACGCATCCGCATTGACATACATCTGCTCCGAATCCATCTTATGCTTGGTAAGGTCCTCCACATCAATCTCGCGGAAATTACCCAGTCCGGCATGCATCGTCACAAAAGCAAAGTCTATACCTTTGATTTCCATACGCTTCATCAACTCGCGGCTGAAATGAAGTCCGGCAGTGGGAGCTGTCACAGCCCCTTCGTTCTTGGCAAAGATAGTCTGGAAACGTTCGGCATCTTCCTCTTCTACCGGACGACGGATGAAACTGGGCAGCGGAGCCTCTCCCAACGCATACAATGCTTTCTTGAACTCGTCGTGAGAGCCGTCATACAGGAAACGCAGGGTACGTCCGCGGGAAGTGGTGTTGTCAATCACTTCGGCCACCATGGAATCATCGTCACCAAAATAAAGCTTGTTACCGATACGGATCTTACGGGCAGGATCTACCAGCACATCCCACAAGCGAAGTTCCTCATTCAGCTCGCGCAACAAAAATACCTCGATACGGGCACCGGTCTTTTCCTTATTTCCATACAAACGCGCAGGGAAAACTTTCGTATCATTAAAGATAAACACATCTTTATCATCAAAATAGTCCAGGATATCCTTGAATACCTTGTGTTCAATCTTACCTGTTGATTTGTGAACAACCATCAGGCGCGACTCATCTCTATACTTAGCCGGATGCAAAGCTATTTTATCCTCCGGCAGTTTAAATTTAAATTGCGACAGTTTCATCTTATCTCTCCTTATTCGTTTATAACTTCTTCAATCTCTTGTTGGTCAAGCCATTCCGGAAAACTTTCCACCGACAAACAGTCTTCCAGTCTCACATCCCCCACCCGGGTACGTATCAGCCCTGTCAAATGAGCACCGCTATTCAAAGCTTCGCCAATATCACGGGCCAATGCACGGATATAAGTGCCCTTGCTGCACACTACCCTGATTTTAATCTCAGGCAGATTACATTCCAGCAACTCTATCTCGTCTATAATCAACGTCTTGGCTTTCAACTCCACATCCTCACCTTTTCGAGCCAAATCGTAAGCGCGTTTACCATCTACCTTACAAGCCGAGAAAACAGGCGGAATCTGTTCTATCCTGCCGATAAAACGCTGCAAGGCTTCCTCTACCAACTCGCGGGTGATATGTTCCGTAGGATAGGTAGCATCTATCTCCTTCTCCAGGTCGAATGAAGGTGTGGTAGCCCCCAACTGCAAGGTGGCAATGTATTCTTTGGTATGATACTGGAACTCTTCGATGCGTTTCGTTGCCTTGCCTGTACAAATAATCATCACCCCGGTAGCCAGCGGGTCTAATGTCCCGGCATGTCCCACTTTTATTTTCTTCACGCCCAGTTTGCGGCAAATATGGTATCTTATCTTGTTCACCACTGCAAATGAGGTCCATTTCAGCGGTTTATCAAAGTATAATACTTCTCCTTCTTTAAAATTCATCCAATTACATCAATGTGCACGCTATCGTAACGGCACCGGCTATGGCACAATAGATAGCAAAATAAATCAACTTACCTTTCTTCACAATATTAATCATCCACTTACAAGCTACACAGCCCGATATGAAAGCTGCCAGAAAACCTACAACCAATGACAATACAGATATATCTGATGTGCCGGCTGCAGCTCCTTTTACAATCTTCATACCATCCAGCAACGCCTCACCCAATATAGGAGGAATCACCATCAGGAAAGAGAACTGAGCCAGTTTCGCCTTGTTGTCTCCCAACAACAAACCGGTAGCAATGGTAGTACCCGAACGGGATAATCCCGGCATCACGGCACAAGCCTGTGCCAGACCTATAATAAACGCATCCTTCATGCTGATGTTCTCTTTCAAACGAGGTTTTGCATAATAAGAGAAAGCAAGAAGCAAAGCTGTCAATAACAGCATACAACCTACAATGAGCAAGCCGGAACCGAAAATTTCTTCCACATAATCTTTAAAAAACACACCCACAATGCCGATAGGAATCATGGATACCAGGATATTGATCACATATTTTGTCTCCGCATTCATCTCAAACTTGAACAAGCCACGGAATATCCAGCCTATTTCTTTCCATAATATAACCAAAGTACTGAGTACCGTAGCCACATGCACTGCTATGGTAAAAGTCAGATTATCTTCCCCTTGTATGCCAAACAATGCCGAACCGATAGCCAGATGACCACTACTGCTGACCGGCAAATACTCTGTCAATCCTTGGAGCACACCAAGGATCAATGCCTCAAACCATTCCATTCTTTAAATAAAAATTGAGAATTAAAAATTAAAAAAATCAAGAGTTAACCACTTCTGTCTTGTCCTTTGGCTTGCGGACAATGCCATAAATCATAAAGATAAAGCCAAAGAAACATACTGCGGGCGCCACTTTGATGCGACGTACACTAAAAATATCCGGCTCAAAATATCCTTCTGTCGAACTAGGTCCTGTCATCAGCAGAAAACCGACAATAATCACTGCCATACCTATGGCAAGCAATATAAAATTAGTTTTATCAAAGGCGAATTTTTGTCTATCCATATCCTTTTATTATTAAATGTAATACAACGCACTAGCTTTCATGCGCAAGTATTTGTTGATTGATATATATGCACACATAAAGGTAATAACCACACCAAACACAAAAACAGAACCCATTACCATAAGCATGGTCATAGGGGTAATAATCTCAATCAATTCGGGTTCATATCTTACCAACGCATAGGCCATTCCTATCAATGCCGCATCTGCCATGGCAGCGGCCAGTATCCCTATCCATATATTCCGCACCAAAAAAGGACGACGGATAAATCCCCAGCTTGCCCCTACCAGTTTCATGGTATGAATCAGAAAACGTTTGGAATAAATGGCCAGACGGATGGTGTTATTAATCAGCGCAAAAGAAATAAGGGTAAGCAGCGCAGCCAGTCCCAATAGCAAAAAACTGATTTTCCGTATATTGCTGTTCACTGCATCCAGTAAATCCTGGGGATAGTTGATTTCCATTACTTTCTTGTTCTGCATAATTTTCTGCTCTATCCAAGAAATGCTGTCCGAATTGGCATAATCGGCATTCAGTTTTATTTCAATAGAAGCTGTAAAAGGATTATATCCCAAGAATTCAGCCGGGTCTGTACCCATCGCTTCGCTCTGCTCTTTCAACGCCTGCTCCTTCGATATATAGGAAGTTTCTTTCACAAAAGGTTCCTCATTCAATTTTTTCTGGAATTTCAAAGCGTCCGCTTCTTTCATATCATCGCTGATGAGTACGGAGAAACTGATGTTCTCGCGTACATACTTGGATAAGTTATTGGCAGACAGCACAAAGAATACCACCATCCCCAACAAGAGCAACACCAGCATTGTACTGATGCTGGAGGTAATGAACTGCATATCGAAAAAGGACCCTGATTTTTTTCCCATAATCACTTCTTTCTGAATACATAAATCATTGAACTACTGCGTTCTTTTTTCGCCAGTGAACTGAACCAGGCCAACAGGCCCGTCCACATTCCCTTCAAAAAGGACAAACGGCTGCCTTTATATCTTTCCGTCAACATGGATACATAAAAAGCATCAAAAGGCATCGGATGCTGTTCCGCTAATTTAAAACCATGCTTGACACCGAATTGTTGCATGACGGAAGGTGTAAAATGCCATAAATGACGAGGCACATCGTATGCCGCCCACCATTCCTTATACTTTTCCGCATCATACGAACTGGGATTAGGCACAGCCACTATCAATACTCCCCTCTCTTTCAACAGCTTGAATAATTTCTTCCACGTTTCATTCAGATGCTCCAGATGCTCCATCACATGCCATAAAGTTATGGCATCAAAAGAATGATCGGCATATCCCGCCAAAGCATCCTCCGTATCTACATCCAATTCAAAATGCTCTTTGGCAAACGAACGCGCCTGCGGACTTTTCTCTATCGCTTTCACCCGCCATCCGCGCTCCTTCATAGCATTACTGAAATATCCGGTACCGGTACCTATGTCTAACAAAGTACCTTTACTCAAACCGGATGTCCGTTTTATCAGCTTGGCTTTGCGTGACAGCATATACTTGCGTACCTCATGGTATACACGGTTCATCAGCCCCTTGCGGGTATCAGTGTGTGAAATATAATCGGGGGTCTCATAATATCGCCCTATCTCGGCTTCCACGGGTGCACCTTGTGTAAAAATAAAGCCACAATCATCGCAGCGAACCAAATTGAATTGTTCACCCGAAGCATAGTGATCCGTACAAGTGATTGCATGTCCCAAATGTTTTCCGCCGCACAACGGACAAGTATTTATTTTGAGTATATCCACTTTTTGCCCTAATTTGCTGCAAAATAACAAATAAATTGAATGAGAAGGACTATCCTTTAAGTACTTTTAAGAGTATAAGTTAATAATTCGTTTTTACTTTTCCTACATTTGTGCAGATAACTTAAAAAGAAACGAAAATGGAAAATAAAAAACTGACCCGTTCCAACAACAGAATGCTAGCCGGAGTATGTGCGGGACTGGCCGATTATTTTGGCTGGGATGTTACGGTAGTGCGCATTATCTATTCATTTGCCACGGTTTTCACAGCCTTTTCGGGCATTATTGTCTATATAATCTTATGGATTGTTATGCCCGAAAAGAAATATCGTGACGGTTACGAAGACCGGATGAATGACAGACTGCATAACCGATAACCGGAGGCATTATGCAATGCCCAGCAGTTCCACCTCAAATATTAATGTAGAGAAAGCAGGAATCGGCCCGCTTGTACGGTTGCCATATCCCATAGTATAAGGAATATAAACCACCCATTTATCTCCTACATGCATACGTTGAAGCGCCAGCTGCCATCCCTCTATGACATCACACAGCCGGAAAGCTTCGGGGCAGTTACGGTCATAGGAATTATCAAACTCTTTTCCGTTTATCAGACTTCCCCGATAATGAACGGTGACAATACTTCGGATTGTAGGTGAAACTGTACCCGTACCTGTCTGCAATACTTTATAAAACATATTACAAGGTAAAGGACAAATACCTTCCTGTGTAGAAAGAACTTGCAAATATTGCAAGTTCTTTTCCTTATATTCTTCTTTTCTCCCCATCAGAACACCTCTTCTCCTTTCAATGTGGCCGAACTGGCTTCAGTAATGCGTACATGGACAAAATCACCGATACGATGATTCCCACGATCAAAGACCACCACCTTGTTTTGCTGTGTACGGCCAAAAAGCTGCTCTCTGGAACGCTTGGAAACACCTTCTACCATCACCTCGAAGGTCTTGCCTACATCACGGGCATTACTTTCGGCAGAAAGACGGTTCTGCAATTCAATGATTTCATTCAGCCGGCGTATCTTAACCTCTTCGGGTACATCATCCGGCAGATGCTTGGAAGCATATGTTCCGGGACGTTCGGAATATTTAAACATAAAGGCGGAATCGTACGCACACTCACGCATCAAGGATAGAGATTCCTGATGATCTTCTTCCGTTTCCGAATGATAGCCGGAGAAAATATCAGTACTCAGACCACAATCGGGAATGATACGGCGAATAGCCGCTACCCTTTCCAAATACCACTCACGGGTATATTTGCGGTTCATCAGCTTCAATATGCGCGAACTGCCGCTCTGTACCGGTAAATGAATATGCTTGCATACATTAGGCGTTTCCGCAATGACTTGCAAGGTTTCATCACTCATATCCTTGGGATGTGAAGTGGTAAAACGAACACGCATGTCCGGAACCGCCTCGGCCACTGTGCGGAGCAGCATCGGGAAAGTAATTATTTCACCCTCTTTCTCAAAACGATAAGAATTCACATTCTGTCCCAGCAACGTTACTTCTTTATAACCTTTGTCTGCCAAGTCACGCACCTCATTCAGAATACTTTCCACATCACGGCTGCGCTCACGCCCACGGGTATACGGTACAATACAATAATGACAGAAATTATTGCAACCACGCATAATGGATACAAACCCGGAGATATGATTGCCGCAAATACGGGACGGAATTACCTCACGATAGGTTTCTGTAGTAGAAAGCTCCACATTAATGGCTTTCTCCCCCGCTTCCACCGAAGCGACCAAATCGGGCAAAGTGAGATAGGCATCCGGTCCTACGACAAGATCTACATGATGGTTCTCGATCAAATCATCTTTTACACGTTCTGCCATGCAGCCCAACACACCGACAATCAGATTCCGGCGTTTGTTTTTCTTCATAGAATGGAAAAACTCCAGACGGTTCAGAATCTTTTGTTCTGCATTGTCGCGAATGGAACAGGTATTCATAAATACAGCATCCGCTTCATCCAATGTTTCGCATACATGGTAGCCTGCCATTTGCATAATAGAAGCAATCACTTCACTATCAGCAACATTCATCTGGCATCCGTAAGTTTCAATAAACAATTTCTTGTTTTCGGAATCAGTTGCAGATTTAAAGTCTGCTCCTGTTGTTTCTTTCATATTTTCTCTGTTTTATGGTTTCGTAGGCAAAGATACGGAGTTACCGACAAATTAAACGAATAAAAGAGCCGAAAATTGAATATTATAAGAGAATTATGCATTTAACTGTTAAATAATTATAACCAGTGAACAAAAAAAACCGTTAACGTTACCAACGTATTATTATAATTCGCATATTTGCTTCCGAAAAACATTAGATTTTTTCATAGTTAAGGTTTAGGTTAAAAAAATAGGGGAAGACAACTGTGAAGTTCTCTTCCTTTTTTTATGCCCTTTTATAGAGTTAGTTATGAAATATTTTTCTAACTTTGAGCATTCATTATATAATAAGGAAAGTATGGATATCATTCAGGTTATCATATTTATAATAATCATTGTTGCAGCCATCGTGCAACAAATCTCAAAAACAGGCAAAGAGAAGAAAACACCTTCTCCAAAGAAAGTGCTTGCAGATATATTTCCTGAAATAGAGCAGGAGAACATAGAGGAGGACCTTCCTGTTTCTTCCGTTCAAACAGTCCGCACACCTCAGACTCCCCGCATGCAGCATCAGCCGATGGTCAAGAAACCAACAGATTCACCCCGGAAAGAGAACAAAAGGGAAGACCGGACTCCTATAAGACTGAGTACTAAAGAAGAGGCACGACGTGCTTTTATTTATTCAGAGATTTTTAATCGCAAATATTAATAACAACTATACTAATAAGAATAACACATTGAATATCATGGGATTTAATATTATTTCCGCAGCCGAAGCAGCCAGCTATATCAAGCATGGCTACAACATTGGACTCAGCGGCTTTACTCCGGCAGGAACACCGAAAGCCGTAACACCCGAAGTCGCAAAAATAGCAGAAGAAGAACATGCCAAAGGTAACCCTTTTCAAATTAGTATCTTTACCGGTGCTTCTACAGGAGATGCTACAGACGGCATCTTATCCAGGGTCAAGGCAATCCGTTACCGTGCTCCTTACACAACCAACCCCGATTTCCGAAAAGCCGTAAATAACGGCGAAATAGCATACAACGATATCCATCTGTCACAAATGGCACAGGAGGTACGTTACGGGTTCATGGGTAAAGTAGATGTCGCTATTCTGGAAGCGTGTGAAATCACTCCCGACGGCAAAGTTTATCTGACAGCCGCCGGTGGAATTGCACCGACTATTGCACGTCTGGCAGATAAAGTGATCATCGAATTGAACGCTGCCCACAGTAAAAACGGTATGGGCCTGCACGATGTTTATGAACCGCTTGACCCGCCTTACCGTCGTGAAATTCCTATTTACAAACCCAGCGACCGTATCGGTCTGCCTTATGTACAGGTAGACCCGAAAAAAATCATCGGCGTAGTGGAAGTAAACACCCCTGACCAGGCCCGTTCATTTACCGCACCGGATCCTATCACCGACCAGATTGGACAAAATGTTGCCGACTTCCTGGCAGCTGACATGAAACGGGGTATTATTCCTGCAAGCTTCCTGCCATTACAGAGTGGAGTAGGTAACATTGCTAATGCCGTATTGGGTGCTTTGGGACGAGACAAAACAATTCCCGCCTTCGAAATGTATACGGAAGTATTACAAGACGCAGTGGTGGACCTGATTCGCCAAGGACGTGTAAAATTTGGAAGTACCTGTTCATTGACTGTCACCAACGAATGTCTGCAAGGTATTTATGATGATATCGACTTCTTCCGTGACAAACTGGTCATGCGTCCGTCTGAAATCTCAAACAACCCGGAAATTATCCGTCGTCTTGGTGTTATATCTATCAATACAGCCATCGAAGCAGATATTTACGGTAATGTAAATTCTACTCACATCAGCGGCACCAAAATGATGAATGGTATTGGTGGCTCAGGTGACTTTACCCGCAATGCCTATATTTCCATCTTTACTTGCCCGTCTGTGGCAAAAGAAGGAAAAATCAGTGCCATCGTTCCTATGGTTTCTCACGAAGATCACAGTGAACACGATGTCAATATCCTTATTACTGAACAAGGTGTTGCCGACTTACGCGGCAAGAGCCCGGTAGAACGCGCCAAGGCTATCATCGAAAATTGTGCACATCCGGATTATAAGAACATTCTTTGGGATTATGTAAAAATGTCTTCCAAAGGACAAACTCCTCATTGTATTCCGGCTGCATTGGCTATGCATGATACGCTGGCCAAGAAAGGGGATATGCGCCTGATAGATTGGGCAGAATATAAATAGTCATTATTTGCTGTATCTCATACGTTTCCGGTCGGTACGATGTATCCGGCCGGAAACTTTTTATATCTATCCCACCTTTTTGTATAAAAAACAATATCTTCCACCTTTTTAATCAAAAAATACACGGACTTTTTTCATAATTATTCTATTTTTGCCGTGTAACTAATCATTTTTACCATTTTACTATGAGAAACAAAATTCTATATTTATTTGCTTCCCTTGTGATGCTAAGCGGCTGTAACAATCAACCGGCTTATAAAGACAGCAGTTTATCTCCCGAAGAACGGGCAGAGGATTTATTGCAACAACTTACTCTAGAAGAAAAAGTTGCCTTAATGATGGACAACTCCAAACCTGTCGAAAGATTAGGCATTAAACCTTATAATTGGTGGAACGAAGCCTTGCACGGAGTGGCACGGAGCGGACTGGCCACCGTCTTTCCTCAGCCTATAGGTATGGCGGCCTCTTTTGAGCCCGATGCCATACATACCATCTATACCGCAGTTTCGGATGAAGCCCGGGCCAAAAATGCCGCATACTCGGCGGCGGGAAGCTACGAACGGTATCAAGGCCTGACCATGTGGACACCCACCGTCAATATTTATCGCGATCCCAGATGGGGGAGAGGTATTGAAACGTATGGGGAAGATCCTTATCTGACAAGTGTCATGGGGGTAAATGTGGTAAAAGGATTGCAATGCATGGATGCTAATCAAAAATACGATAAAATACACGCTTGTGCCAAACACTTTGCCGTCCATTCAGGGCCGGAATGGAATCGTCATGAGTTCAATGCGGAAAATATCAAACCGCGTGACTTGCATGAAACTTATCTTGTACCTTTCGAAGCATTAGTAAAAGAAGCAAAAGTAAAGGAGGTAATGTGTGCCTATAACCGTTTGGAAGGTGATCCGTGTTGCGGAAGTGACCGCCTGCTGATGCAAATTCTCCGTCAAGACTGGGGATATGACGGCATTGTACTTTCAGATTGTGGCGCTATTGACGATTTCTATCGGGAAAAAGGACACAAAACACATCCGGATGCTGAATCGGCCTCTGCCGCCGCAGTATTAAGCGGTACGGATCTGGAATGTGGTTCCAGTTATAAAGCATTGGTAGAAAGCGCTAAAAAAGGATTAATCAGTGAAAAGGACATTGATGTATCCGTAAAACGATTATTAAAAGCACGCTTTGAATTGGGGGAAATGGATGATCCTGACAAAGTGGAATGGACTAAAATTCCTTATTCAGTGGTTTGCTCGGCAGAACATGATTCCCTGTCACTAGATATAGCACGCAAATCAATGACGCTGTTACTGAACAAAAATAATATCCTGCCACTGAAACGCGGTGGACAAACCATCGCCGTCATGGGACCTAACGCAAATGATTCTGTGATGCAATGGGGTAATTATAACGGTACTCCCAAACATACGATCACCTTATTGGAAGGTATCCGCTCAGCCATGGGAGAGAACGACAAACTGATCTATGAACAAGGTTGCAGCTGGGTGGAGCGCTCATTAATCAGAAGCGTTTTCAGCCAGTGTACTTCTAAAGAAGGTCCAGGATTCTCCGCCCACTATTGGAACAACAAGGAATATGAAGGAAATGCGGTAGCCACCGCACAACTTACCACACCGTTCCGTCTTTGCACTTCCGGAGCCACCGTATTTGCTCCCGGTGTGAACCTGACCGATTTCTCGGCCGTCTATCAAAGTGTGTTCACCCCCCAGGAAACAGGAGAGGTTATTTTCAACTTCTATAGTTGTGGAGCTACACAATTATTGATAAATGGTGAAGAAGTAAAGAAATTCACCAACAAACATGGGGGCAGGGGACAAGCTTACGCCATGCATGCAGAAGCCGGCAAGCCATACGATATAGAAATCCGCTTCCAATACTTTAGTGGAGACGCACAGTTGAATTTCGATCTTGGATTTAAAGAAGAAGTCAACATTAAAAACACGGTAGCAAAAGTGAAAGATGCTGATGTAGTTATATTTGCAGGCGGTATATCTCCAAGTTTGGAAGGAGAGGAGATGGGTGTCAATTTACCGGGATTCCGCAAAGGAGACCGTACTGACATCGAACTTCCGGCTGTTCAGCGTGAATTGATAAAAGCACTCTGTGATGCCGGGAAAAAAGTTATTTTCGTTAATTTTTCCGGATCACCCATTGCCATGGAGCCCGAAACCAAATATTGTCAGGCCATTTTACAAGCATGGTATCCGGGACAATCCGGAGGTAAAGCTGCCGCCGAAGTTTTGTTTGGAGATTACAATCCTGCAGGACGACTGCCCGTTACTTTTTACCGGAACATAACGCAATTACCTGATTTTGAAGATTATAATATGACAGGACGTACTTACCGTTATTTTAAAGGTGATCCTCTTTTCCCATTCGGTTATGGTTTGAGTTATACCACTTTTAACTATGGTAACATCAAACTGGAGCAAACGATTAAAGTAGGAGAAACTGCCAAAATTATTGTTCCTGTAACCAATACCGGTAATCGTGACGGGGAAGAAGTAGTACAGGTATATCTGAAAAAACAAGAAGATGCGGAAGGACCGGTTAAAACACTGCGTGCTTTCAAACGTGTACAAATTCCTGCAGGAAAAACAGTCAATGTAGAATTAGAGTTAACACCCAAACAATTGGAATGGTGGGACGCGCAGACAAATACCATGCGCACCATAGCCGGAAATTTCGATATAATGGTAGGGGGTAATTCTAAAGATGCCGAATTACAAGTAAAGACGCTGACACTGCAATAATTACTCCGAATAAATAATCTGCGGCATTTTTGTTTCAAATATAGAGTTTAAAACAAAAATGCCGCACTTAATAAAATATCAGAATAAAAAATCTATTTATTCAAATGAAGGCAAAGTAACGAAGAAATTAGGATTCGGCGTATGCTGTGACTTGATAATCTCTTTCATTTGCTTTACAATATCCGGATGTCCGGCAGCAATATCATGGTCTTCATGAATATCTGTAGCAAGATTGTAAAGGAAAGGAGTCCCTTTTTTCACTACCATCTTCCAGTCTCCCATACGTACACCAATCTGATCGGTTTCATCAAATTCCCAATACAAGAAATCATGTTTCTTCTGTCCTTCCTGCCCTAACAAAGTCGGAGCAAAAGAAATACCATCAAAATAATCCACATCTTTTTTCTTGTTAGTGTACTTCTTTACATAATTCTTCACACCTGCCAAGTCACAAAATGTAGGCATCAAGTCATAGAAAGCTAACTGATGATCATTAACCGTTCCTTCGGGTACTTTACCCGGCCAACGAACAATGAACGGAATACGAATCCCCCCTTCATAACATTGACGTTTCAATCCACGAAGTTTGCCGTCACGACCAAAAAAGGTAGGATCAGCTCCTCCTTCTTCATGAGGGCCGTTATCACTGGTAAAAATCACAATGGTATTTTCGTCCAGTCCTTTCTCCTTTAATTTGTTCAAAACTTCTCCTACATAATAATCCAAGCGAGTAATCATGCCGGCAAACTGCGCATGGGTGTGTACCGACGGATTATATCTTGATCCTTCCTGTCCACCCCAAGTTTTATCTTCAAAAAACTTCTTTTGATAACCTGTCAGAATAGAATCTTCGGGCTGCGCCAGCTCTGCATGAGGAAGCGTATAAGTAAAAATACCAAAGAAAGGTTGCTTGCCATCCTGTTTATCCAACCATTTCATTGCTTCTTCATGGATCATATCCGCAGAATATTGCGGACGTTTGAAATAGTCCTTACCAAACATAGGATAGTTGATATTCTCATCCATCACTACACGAACCACTGCCGTATCACCAGCCGATTTACTATACCGGTTCAGGAAATTCGGATAATATAAATGAGCCTGAAACTGACAGATATAACCATAATATTCATCAATACCCCGTTTGTCCGGCGTAGACACAGATCCCTCATAGCCCCCTGCCCATTTACCAAACATACCGGTAGTATAACCGTTATCTTTCATTATTTCAGGTATAATCACATGACCGGGATCGTATGGATGTTGCCCCACCACGGCATATTCCTTATTATTTCCATACATCACAACAGGGGCATCGCGCCAGTACTCTTTGTTCCCACGTACTTCACAATGTCCGGAATGTTGCCCGGTCATAAATGACGCACGTGATGGAGCACTCACCGGACTACCGGCATACGCTTGTGTAAAACGCATACCTTCCTTAGCCATATTATCAATATTCGGTGTACTGATATAGGGCTGACCGTAACACCCTAAATCACCATAACCCATATCATCACACATAATATAAATGATATTCGGTTTAGGAGTTTTCTGAGCATAAGCACCTAATAGAGGAAATGCTAATCCACTGGTTAAAAGAAAGAGGTTTCGATTTTTCATAACATATATCATTAAGTTAGTTCATTAATCAGGACAGATGACAAATTTACGTAAAAAAGAGACAACTACCATCTTATAATCTAAATAATAATACCTAACTTTGTTTCCGACGAAAATCAAACCCTAAATAAAATGAACAAAAAGCTATTATTCTCCCTGTTACTGGCAGGAACAGCTTTCACCGGACATGCCGATGAGGCTAGGTTACTCCGTTTCCCCGCTACCAATGGCTCCGACATTGTCTTTTCTTACGCCGGAGATCTGTACAAAGCACCTTTGAATGGAGGAGAAGCACAAAAGCTGACTTCTCATATCGGTTATGAAATGTTCGCACGTTTTTCTCCGGATGGAAAATCAATTGCTTTCACCGGTCAATATGACGGTAACACTGAAGTATATCTGATTCCAACCGATGGAGGCGAACCCCAACGGCTTACCTATACAGCAACAAACAGCCGGGATGACTTAGGAGACCGAATGGGTCCCAATAACATTGTAATGACTTGGACACCTGATGGGAAAAACATAGTCTACCGCAATCGTATCAGTGACGGTTTCGATGGCAAGCTGTGGAGTATATCGAAAAACGGAGGAATGTCCGAAGTGATTCCATTACCCGAAGGAGGTTTTTGCAGCTATTCCCCCGATGGAAAAAAGCTGGCTTACAACCGGGTTATGCGAGAATTCCGTAATTGGAAATATTATCGCGGTGGCATGGCGGATGACATTTGGATTTATGATCCGGCTGCCAAGAAAGTAGAGAATATCACCAATAATATTGCACAAGATATTATCCCTATGTGGATAGGAGAGGAAATCTACTTTATTTCCGATCGGGATCGCACCATGAATATCTTTGTTTATAATATCCGGACCAAACAAACTGAAAAAGTAACCAACTATACGGATTATGATGTAAAATTCCCCAGCAGTAACGGACAAATTATTGTCTACGAACATGGAGGATACCTCTATAAACTGGATCCTAAAACGCGCAAATCAGAAAAAATCTCCATCACGCTGACTTCAGACAATATCTATGCCCGAAAAGAAATGAAACGGGTAGCAGATAACCTGACTGCCGCCAGTCTTTCACCGGATGGGCACCGCCTGGCAGTAACTGCCCGCGGAGAGGTATTCGATGTCCCTGCCGAAAAAGGGGTAACCCGTGATATCACCCGCACCCCGGGAGCCAATGAACGGGAAGGAGAATGGAGTCCGAACGGTAAACAAATAGCCTATATCAGTGACCGTACCGGTGAAACTGAAATCTGGCTGCAATCTGTCGAAGGGGGTGATCCCATCCAACTGACCCAAAACAATGATACTTATATCCGCCAACTGATGTGGAGCCCGGACAGCAAGAAAATACTTTATACCGACCGTAAAAACCGTATCGTAGAAGTTGATATTGCCTCAAAAGCGAAACGGACTGTCATGCAGAATCCGGAAGGAGAGTTCTATGAAGTAAACTATTCACCAGACAGCCAGTGGATTACCTATACTAAATCCGGAGCTAATAACATGAGTGTCATTTATGTATACCATCTGACTTCAGGTAAGGAATATCCGGTAACCGAAAAATGGTACAATTCTTCTTCACCTGTTTTCAGCACAGATGGAAAGTACCTCATATTCAATTCTGAAAGGGACTTTAATCCCATTTACAGCCAGACAGAGTGGAACCATGCCTATAATCGTATGGGAGGAGTCTATATGGCCATGCTCGCCAATGATACGCCATCACCTTTATTACCTTCGGATGAAATGGTCAGCATAGAACAACAGGCAACTGATGCTGTCAATAAAAAAACGGAAGCCACAAATAATGCAGTTAAAATTGATCCGGAAGGCTTGCTCGGAAGACTGATTAAACTGCCTTTACAAGCAGGTAACTACGATAATTTCTATTCAGACGGTAAAAAAGTGTGGTATGCCAGTGGTAGAAGTACCAAAGTATATGATTTGACCGAACAAAAAGAAGAAACCGTGGCCGAAGGAGCATATATGGATGTAGCTGCCAATCATAGGAAAGCATTGTTCTTTAAAGGAAATAATCTGTATATCTGTGATTTTCCATGCACTAAAGCCTCATTGGAAGAGAACGTCAACTTGGATGACATGATTGCTCCCATTGACTACAGTCAGGAATGGGCTCAGATATTCGATGAAACATGGCGGGCTTTCCGTGACGGATTCTATCTGGAAAATATGCATGGAGCAGATTGGAAAGGAATTAAAGAAAAATATGCTGTATTAGTTCCCCATGCAAAAACCCGTCTGGATTTGAACTATATCATCGGTGAGATGATTGCCGAGCTGGCTTGCGGACACGCTTATGTGAATCCGGGTGAAATAAAAGGTCCCGAACGTATTCCAATGGGATTGCTGGGAGCTGAACTGAGTCGTGACAAGAGTGGTTTCTACCGTATTGACAAAATTCTACCGGGTGCAATTTACAGTCAGAAACTGCGTTCTCCCCTTACAGAACCGGGTATCGGAGTAAAAGAAGGAGATTATATCACAGCTATTGATGGCATTTCAACAGCTACTGTTGATAACATTTACAGTCTGCTGGCAGGCAAAGCCAATGTCTTGACTGAACTAAGCATAAACCGTACCGCATCAAGTAAAGGAGCACGTAAAGTAGTCATTAAACCATTAGACAATGAATACCCATTGTATCATTATAACTGGGTACAGAATAATATCAAAAAAGTGGAAGAAGCAACTAATGGCCGTGTAGGCTATGTCTACATTCCCGATATGGGACCGGACGGCCTGAATGAATTCGCCCGCTACTTCTATCCCCAACTCGATAAAGAAGCCTTGATTATTGATGACCGTGCCAATGGAGGTGGTAATGTATCTCCAATGATTATCGAACGTTTGCTTCGTGAACCCTATCGCCTGACCATGCGTCGTGGATCAACTAAAATCGGTACCATTCCTGATGCAACACTAGTGGGTCCGAAAGTATTGCTGATCAATAAATACTCGGCTTCAGACGGTGACTTGTTCCCATGGAGTTTCAAGGCAAATAAAATCGGTAAAGTTATCGGTACTCGTACATGGGGTGGCATTGTCGGTATCAGTGGTCCGTTACCTTATATGGATGGTACGGATGTGCGTGTTCCGTTCTTTACCAATTATGATGCAAAGACCGGTCAATGGATAGTAGAAAATCATGGAGTGGACCCTGATATTCTGATTGATAATGATCCGGTAAAAGAACAGTCAGGTGAAGACCAGCAGTTGAATAAAGCTATTGAAGTAATTCTACAAGAGCTGAAGGATCGCAAACCGTTACCTTCTGTTCCGGCTCCGAGAACTTATAAAGATTTGGGAGTGGAATAAAAAGCCCGTAAATTAAACATATAAATGATGCAGCCGAAAGATTATAGTTCTTTCGGCTGCATCATTATAAATCTTCTAATCTTACCGCCTATATCGTACAATTGCTATTTGTACAAATAAATATAATAATTTTTGGAGGTATATATATTATATATTCCTCCAAAAAGTGTCATCAAAAAGAAATCTATATACATAACAAGAAGTTTTTTATTTCTGTTCTTTCCATATATCTCCCCGACTTTCATTATCTTTGCAATCACTTAATAACAAAGATATTAAATAACAAAAAATAGATCATGGAATACAATTTCAGAGAGATTGAAAAGAAATGGCAGCAAAGATGGGCAGAGAACCATACCTATCAAGTGACTGAAGACGAAAGCAAAAAGAAATTCTACGTATTGAATATGTTCCCTTATCCGTCGGGAGCCGGATTGCACGTAGGACATCCGTTGGGATACATAGCCAGTGATATTTACGCCCGTTACAAACGCTTGCAAGGTTTCAACGTGCTGAATCCGATGGGATATGATGCATATGGACTTCCTGCAGAACAATACGCTATACAAACCGGACAACACCCTGCCATCACCACTGTGAACAATATCAACCGCTATCGTGAACAGTTGGACAAAATCGGCTTCTCTTTTGATTGGAACCGTGAAGTACGTACTTGTGAACCAGGATATTACCATTGGACTCAGTGGGCTTTCCAACAAATGTTCAACAGCTATTATTGTAACGATACACAGCAGGCACGCCCCATCAGCGAACTAACGGAAGCATTTGCCCGGTACGGCAACGAAGGACTGAATGCAGCTTGCAGCGAAGAACTCAGCTTTACAGCCGAAGAATGGAATGCCAAAAGCGAAAAAGAACAACAGGAAATCCTGATGAACTACCGCATTGCCTATTTGGGAGAAACCATGGTGAACTGGTGCCCGCAACTAGGAACTGTTCTTGCCAATGACGAAGTGGTGGATGGAGTTTCGGAACGCGGCGGTTTCCCCGTCGTTCAGAAAAAAATGCGCCAATGGTGTTTACGCGTATCGGCTTACGCACAACGGCTGCTGGACGGACTGGACACTGTGGACTGGACTGATTCACTGAAAGAAACACAGCGTAACTGGATTGGACGCTCGGAAGGTACGGAAGTACAATTCAAAGTGAAAGACAGTGATATTGAATTCACTATCTTTACTACCCGTGCAGATACCATGTTCGGTGTAACCTTCATGGTACTGGCGCCCGAAAGCGAACTGGTTCCCCAACTTACTACTGAAGCACAGAAAGCCGAAGTGGAAGCCTATCTGGACCGCACCAAGAAACGTACGGAACGTGAACGTATCGCCGACCGCCGCGTTACCGGTGTATTCAGTGGCTCATACGCCATCAATCCGTTTACCGGCGAGGCTGTTCCCGTATGGATCAGTGATTACGTATTGGCAGGTTATGGAACAGGCGCCATCATGGCGGTTCCTGCTCACGACAGCCGTGACTACGCTTTTGCAAAACATTTCAATCTGCCTATCGTTCCGTTGGTAGAAGGTTGTGATGTAAGTGAAGAAAGTTTCGATGCCAAAGAAGGTATTGTTTGCAACTCACCCCGCAAGGATGTCACTCCTTATTGTGACCTTTCTTTAAACGGACTGACCATCAAAGAAGCTATCGCAGCTACCAAAGAATATGTGAAAGCCCACAATTTGGGACGCGTGAAAGTGAATTATCGTCTTCGTGACGCCATCTTCTCACGCCAGCGCTATTGGGGTGAACCGTTCCCTGTATATTACAAAAACGGTATGCCTTATATGATTGACTCATCTAAATTGCCGCTTGAACTTCCCGAAGTAGCTAAGTTCCTGCCAACCGAAACAGGCGAACCTCCATTGGGACATGCCACCAAGTGGGCCTGGGATGTAGAAAAAGGTGAAGTCGTGGAAAACAACTTGATTGACAACGTCACTATATTCCCGCTTGAACTGAATACCATGCCGGGCTTCGCAGGTTCATCCGCATACTATCTGCGCTATATGGACCCACACAACGCACAAGCACTAGTATCAGAAAAGGCAGATCATTACTGGCAAAATGTAGATCTCTATGTAGGCGGCACCGAACATGCTACGGGTCACTTGATTTATTCTCGTTTCTGGAACAAGTTCCTGCATGATCTGGGCGTAAGTATCAAGGAAGAACCATTCCAAAAATTAGTAAACCAAGGAATGATTCAGGGACGAAGCAATTTTGTATATCGCATCAAAGACACCAACACCTTTGTGTCATTGAACCTGAAAGACCAGTACGAAACCACTCCGCTGCATGTGGATGTGAATATTGTATCCAACGATATTCTGGATGTAGAAGCTTTCAAAGCATGGCGTCCTGAGTATAACGATGCTGAGTTTATCCTGGAAGATGGAAAATATATCTGCGGATGGGCGGTAGAGAAGATGAGTAAATCCATGTACAACGTAGTCAATCCGGATATGATTGTCGAGAAATACGGTGCCGACACGCTGCGTATGTACGAAATGTTCCTCGGTCCGGTAGAACAGTCCAAACCTTGGGATACCAATGGTATTGACGGTGTTCACCGTTTCTTGAAGAAACTGTGGAATCTGTTCTATAGCCGCACAGACGAATTCTTGCCTGTAGAGGGTGAACCGACTAAAGAAGAGTTGAAAGCAATTCATAAGCTGATTAAAAAGGTAACCGGAGATATTGAAACTTTCTCTTACAACACTTCTATCAGTGCGTTCATGATTTGTGTAAACGAACTTACTTCATTGAAATGTCGCAATAAAGAGGTATTGAGCAATCTCATCATCCTGTTAGCTCCGTTCGCTCCACATTATGCAGAAGAACTTTGGGAAGCTTTGGGAAATACCACCAGCGTATGCGATGCACAATGGCCTGCATTCAATGAAGATTACCTGAAAGAAGACACTGTAAAATACACTATCTCTTTCAATGGCAAAGCACGTTTCACCATGGATTTCGCCGCTGATGCTGATAACAATACCATTCAGACAACAGTTATGGCAGATGAACAAGCCCAGAAATGGATTGAAGGCAAAACCCCGAAAAAGGTAATCATCGTTCCAAAAAAAATTGTAAACATCGTATTATAATCGATACTATCCTTGAGGTGTGTCAAAAGCAGTAACTTTTGACACACCTTTCTACTTACATTAAAAACAATCCTCATTACCATGGACCAAATATTAAAAATCAAACTAGGCAGAGAGGTAAAAGACTATTTATCCATTACCTTCGGACTGATTTGCTATGCACTGGGATGGGCGGCTTTCTTACTGCCTTATCAAATAACTACAGGCGGAGTAACCGGTATTTCAGCCATTATATATTATGTTACAGGCATTGAAATCCAGGTTTCTTATTTTATTATCAACGCTGTTTTTTTAGGTTTCGCATTAAAGATACTAGGACCTAAATTCAGCCTTAAAACCATTTATGCCATCTTTATGCTGACATTCCTATTATGGCTCTTTCAAGCATTATTGAAAAACCCGGATGGTACACTGCCGCAATTGTTAGGACCGGGACAAGAATTCATGGCTTGTGTAGTAGGTGCCGGCTTGCTGGGATTTGGTATCGGCATTGTTTTCTGCAATAATGGAAGTACCGGCGGAACGGATATCATTGCCTGGATTATCAATAAATATAAAGATGTAACCCTTGGCCGCATGATGATGTATTGTGATATTGTCATCATATCCTCCTGTTATTTCATATTCCATGACTGGAAACGGGTGTTGTTTGGTTTCTGCGTATTGTTTATTATGAGCATTGTGATTGATTATGTTATAAACAGTTCACGCCAATCCGTACAGTTCCTTATTTTCTCGCGTAAACATGATGAAATAGCCGAAGGAATCACCAAACAAATAGATCGTGGAGTTACCTTATTGGATGGTACAGGATGGTATAGCAAACAAGGAATCAAGGTCGTAGTGGTACTGGCAAAGAAAAGCCAGTCACTGGATATATTCCGATTGGTGAAAGATATTGATCCCAATGCATTTATATCACAAAGTAATGTGGTAGGAGTGTATGGCGAAGGATTCGACAAACTAAAAATAAAGTAACTAAAAAATAATCTCTTCCATTGCTTCACTGTTTCTGCATTGAAAAACAGAACGATGAAGCAATGATAAGATTACTACATATCGGTTAATCTATTTTCTCAAATTTCTATTTTATACAATATATGTCTGCATAACCAATGCTCTTGTTCCACCAAAGGATGATCGAACTCTTTTTCAAAATGCATTCCTATTTTCTGCATGACCCGTTCAGAGCGTTTATTGGGTATGGCAGTGAACGAATATACCGTTTTAAAAGGTAAATTATCACTCGCATAATCCAGACAGGCAGAAGCGGCTTCTGTGGCATATCCCTTTCCCCATGCATCCCGGCACAACCGCCAGCCTATTTCCACTCCGGGAGTAAAATCCGACTCGAAAGCAATATTATGAAAACCCACATAGCCTAGAAAATTCTGAGTTTCTTTACATTCTACAGCATACGGGTTATGTAATTAGAGGATAGGGAAAGACTATGAACAACACGGAACAATAGGCATAATATCGTTGATTATTAGGATATTGCTGATTTTAACACTTTGACGGGTCGTATTTGGAGATGCCCGTTTTTAGGCATATTTTTGCAACGTATTTCTACCGCGGAGAAGCTGGAGCTTTCCGCTTTTGTCATTTTATAGGGGATAGTTTACATCGGTTTACGATGGTTGACGCCCGTTTACAGTGACAGATGAGCGGACTCTGAAAGCGTCATTTCATATGGCGGAGTTGACATCGGTTGTCAACGGTTGACTTCGGTTTACAGGCGGCGGGAATACACGGATTTGATTGTAGAATGACAAAAATATGCGTGTATGAGAACCCAACGGAAATGTGAAAACTGCGGCAAGGTGTTTGTCATAAGGAGCGGCAACCAGCGTTACTGCTGTGAGGCTTGTGCCGAACAGGCGAAACAGAACCGCAAGAAACGCCGCAACGATTTCATCAATGCGGTCGAACCGCTTATAGACCTGCATAACCAGGAATACCTTTCTTTTTCGAAGGCTGCCCTGCTGATGGGCTGCACCCGACAATACATTTATAAACTTGTCGGACAGGGACGGCTCAAGGCATCACGCCTGAGCAGCCGCATGTCACTCATCCGTCGTACCGACATAGAAAGCCTGTTGGCGGCAAGTCCGTATGAACGTGTGCTGCCTGTAGTAAGACCGGTAAAGGGAAATTCCAATTCTATGAAAATAAAGACATCGGAAACGGACAACAGCCCGATGGAATACTACACCGGCGAGGAAGTGATGGCCACTTTCAAGATCGGGCAAGGCTGGCTGTACACCAGTGCGAAGCGTTACCGCATACGCACCTGCAGGATTGCCGGACGCATCTATTACAGTAAGCCGGACATAGACGCACATTTCGGTGTCGAGGTTGACATTTCCGGCATAACAGAATGGCTAACCACTTTGGAAGTGGAAGAACTGTTCGGAATGAAAGATAAAGCAATCCGTGCATTCGCTCACCGCCATCGTATTCCTACCAAAAAGGAATACGGCACTGCCTACTATTCAAAGACCCACATAGAGGAACTTCGCCGTCCCGACCTCCTGTCTGATGACAGGTATGTCACCGTTGAGGAAGTTGCCGGAAAATACGGTCTGAGCAAAGCCAATCTCCACCATATCGTAAAGGTCAAAGGCATCGGTAAGGTGAAAGTCGGAGTCCGTAACCTGCTTGTCCGCGAGGATGTAGAGCGGGTTATGGCGGAGCGAGAGGCCGCCGGATTATAGATTCTCAGAGGAAATCCGGTTATAATGTCATTACCCGTTGGTTATGGTTGTCACCGTTGGATAATGATTTTCCTTTGCACTGCCAGACAATGGCGAACAACTGACAACAGTTATAAACTTATCAAAATTTACAGCGATGACCAATATCTGCAAGACAGTGTCACTGAGGACACGCAAAATCAAGGACGGCAAGATGCTGTCGTACTATCTGGACTACTATCCCGGCTACCGTGACGAGGCAACGATGAAAGTCATGCGTCACGAATCGCTCGGCATATACATCTATGCCAAGCCGAAGAATGCACGTGAGAGAGACTACAACGACCGTATGGCTGAGAAGGCAGAGGCATTGCGCTGCCGCCGTTACGAGAGCATCGTCAACGAGCGTTATGACTTCTTCGACAAGGAAAAGGAGAAAGGTGACTTCCTCGCATATTTCAGAGGGCTTGCCGCAAAGAAGAACACCAAGTGGGAACATGTTTACAAGCACTTTGAGAGATTCACTGGCGGCAAATGCTCGTTTGGTGAAGTTGATGTGGACCTGTGCCGTAGGTTCATGGACTATCTGCTGAACGCCCGCCAGTACCTCCATACCAAAAGAACGCTGCACATCAATTCCGTGGCTGGCTACTGGTCCACATTCCGTGCCTGTCTGCACACGGCTTACCGTGACCGTAAGATTAAGGAGAACCCCAACGGCTTTCTCGACCGTATAGATACGATACCGACTGTCAAGGAGCATCTGTCACAGCAGGAGCTTGTGCGTCTCGCACAAACGCCCTGCGAAATTCCTGCTCTCAAGAAGGCATTTCTATTCGCCTGTCTGACCGGGCTACGCAAGAGCGACATCCGCAACCTCACATGGGAGAACATACAGCCATACGGTAACGGCGGCATGTATGTCACCATCCGCATGCAGAAGACCAAAGACCTTGTGAACAACCCGATAAGTGACGAGGCTCTTGAACTTATCGGTCAGAGAGGAACAGGGTTGGTATTTGCCGGATTTCAGGACTACATGACACAGGCACCGCTGCGGCGTTGGCTGAAGGATGCGGGCATAACCAAGAATATCACTTTTCACGGGAGTAGGCACACCTTCGGTTCGTTGCAGGTCGAGGCTGGAACGAGCATATATGTGGTACAGAAGATGCTGGCGCACAAGAACGTCGAAACGACACAGATTTACGCGGATATGGCAGACGAGCAGAAACGGTTGTCGGTAAGTCGCATTACGCTGAAGCCGCACTTACAATCCGAGGAACAAAACCACAATCTGTGACTATGAACGGAATACGTGGGGAGAATACCGTACCGTCACTTTATTTTATTCAGGGAGCATATATATAGCCTGTTAAAACGATGGCTCATGAGGGAATATCCGGCATCCGCAATTAGTGGTGTTATTCCCTGCCATCGTTTTATTTTACTCGGAGGGCATATATATGTCGTTCATTAAAACAATGCCGGAGACACCATAGAAGCGAGGATTATGTCCCCGCTTTTTTCATACCCGTTTATAGCTTAAAATTCTTGTTCAGAGTATGATAGCAAGTATGAAAACGGCATTTTATTTTAATTAAGCATAAAATCAGACTGATTGGTGTCTGACAACCGACAACAACAGGGAGTCGTGGTATAAATTTGTACTCAAAAACAATCAAAAAACTTGAATAATGATGGATAAGAAACATTATCAGACAAAAACAACTTTAGGGGATCTCTGCCTGTTTTACGGTTTTCCCGGTGTGGCGATACTCGCCGTGTCACTTATTGTATCAGCCAAGATTGGCGCGGAGTTTAATGGGGACAGAATGATTAAAGCCGGCACATTTATAGGCTGCAACATGCTGTTGTGGCTATTCTATTACACCGTTTTTATCTCCTTGCCGGGCAATTTATTCGACTGCCTCCAAACTCCCCAAAAGGGAAACGGAACGGTAGAGGCTGCAAGCGTCTGTGCATCAGAAGAAGATGATGCACCAGAACTTGTAGAGCCGTCTGTCGATACGGAACCCGAACCAGAACTTAAACCTGAGCCACAGATACAGCCACAAGCATCACCTCTACCGTCAAAACCTATTATACCTTTTGACTACCGCCAGATCTGCCTTGAATACGAACAGCGTCAGGCGGAGGAGAAAGCGGAACTGGTCGAATGTATAATTGGGTATGCCGGACATACCATGTCACCTTTTGTCTCGGAAGAGAATATAGTCAGCCTGTGCAATGAAATACGGTGCTGGTGTCTGAATCCGGAATACAAGCCCTCCAATATCGCTCTGCGGGTAAAGCTGAGCACCAACGACCTCTGCCATTTCGTCTGGAACATAGGTGAACGGCTCGGCAGGGACAACGGATATGACGGGGAATGTCGTGCCAACTTCACCAAGAGGCTTTTTGCATTGACATTATCGAAAGTAGATGTCCCGACACTCCGGAACATGACAAAGACGGCTTCGTCAGACAAAATTCCTCTTGACAGGCCGTTACCCGGTAGCCTCGCTTTTCGGTGTCACACTGCAGAAAACAGCGTTGGGCAACAACTGGAATCGGCATGATATGATTAAAATGTGGTTATTTTCCGGTTGCTGTCGGTTATTTTCCTCACCGTTACATAATGATTTTCCTTTGCGGCAGAATTTTCAATCACTAAAATCAAAAACGAAATGAATACCGCAGACAACGAACTGTCGTTTAACGACCTTCCGAAAGCCGTGACACGCATCCTCAGCGATGTGGGTGACATCAAACAGATGTTGAATGAAATGCACCACCGGCAAGAGAAAACCAAACCAGCCGACCGACATGTGCCTATGACCGTGGACGAGGCGGCGGAGTATCTGACACTCCCCAAGAACACCCTTTATGACAAACTTGCCAAGGGTGAGATTCCGGCGACCAAACCCGGCAAGCGATATGTGCTTTATAAGGACGAGCTTGACAAGTGGCTGGAGTGCAACCGCAAGACTGCCGTGCCGATGACCGCAGAGGAACAGAACAAGGCGATACTGAAGTCCAACCGTCGCAAGCCGAAATCTAAATCATGGAGAAACGATGAGTAGTGAATGTAATCTGAACAATACGGCAGTTCCCTGTGACAAGGAGAACGGGGAAGGCTGGCAGCAGGCGAGGCTCAGTGTCGAGACAACCTATGTCGATGCTCCGGTAGTGCTGCGTGTGAACGGTGTACGGGCTGGCACGCTCGGAAACTTCTCCGCGTCCATCGGCAAGGCGAAAAGCAAAAAGAGTTTCAACGTGTCGGCGATGGCAGCAGCCGCATTGTGCGGTGACTATGTGCTGGCATACGAAGTGGAGCTTCCTTTTGACAGGCAGACCGTGCTGTATGTTGATACGGAGCAAAGCCGCACCGACTGTCAGAACCAGATGAGACGAATACTCAGACTTGCCGGGCAAAGCCCGGACACCGACAATCCCCGGCTTGTGTTCCTTTCACTTCGACAGTTTACTCCAGAGGAACGCATCGCCATCATTGACGCGGCGATGGAGTCCTTGCCTGACATCGTGCTTGTCATCATCGACGGCGTGAGGGATCTGCTCCATGACATCAACAGCCCGACGGAAGCGACAACCGTAATCTCGATGCTGATGAAGTGGACTGACCTCTATCAGTTTCACCTTCACACCGTGCTCCATCAGAATAAGTCGGACGAGAACGCACGTGGACATCTCGGCACGGAACTTGCCAACAAAGCCGAGACGGTCATGCTTGTGGAGAAAGACAAGAATGATGCGGACATCAGTGTCGTTCGTCCCGCTTATACGAGGGCGGCGGAGTTCCCACCGTTTGCCTTCCATATAGTCGGTGACAAGGTTGCCTTGCCGGAAATCGTCGGAGGTTACAGCTTCGATGAGCCGAAGACGGGACGACCTGCCGTCGGAAAGTTCGACGCATATTCGTCGATAACGGAGGCACAGCATCGCCAGGCACTCGGCGTCATATTCTCCGATCAATCGAAAGAGTACAACTACTCCGACTTTCGCCAAGCAGTCAAGTCCGCTTACGGACAAATACTCGGGCGGTCTGTCGGAGGAAACCATGTCAGTGGCATCGTCCAATGCTTGAGGAACAAACGTGTCGTCACACAGGAAGGCGATAGGAAAGGTAAGCCGTACCGCTTCAATTCTGATTTCGTCTGGTGACTTCCTTGGCATTCGTCTTCTTCCTTGCTACTCAATCAAAAGAATAACGGTTACTCCAACCTTCGCCAATCAGCTAAGTCTGCTTATGGACAAGTCATCGGGCGGACGGTTGGAGATAACTGTATCTGCAGCATCTTCCACACTTGCAGGACAAACGTGTTGCCACACAAGATAACGACAGTAAGAGCAAGCTGTGACGCTTCAATCCCAATTCCGTCTGGCGGCTTCCGGCTTGCCGGAAAAGAGGCTGTTTTAAGCCCCGAACGGGGTGAAAAACTGACCGGGAAGCATAATACCCCGGATTTTTCAGCAGAAAACCGGGACAGACCGCAAAAAGCGGCAGCAAGCTGTGAAATGATGGAAGATTTTTCGTGGAAATTTCAAAAACGACGGTGTCTAATGGCTTAAAAAATGCTTCTGCTAATTGAAAAAGTCAACATAAAAATCATGGAAATTCTCAAAAAACGACCAACGCTTTTTGCATCACGAACATTTTTCTTGAAGCCCATGGTATCGAATCTGAACAAAAGTAAGTACTGACAAGACCAATGTTGAGCACATACTTCTTCAGCACTTTTCAACAAAAATCATTCTCCGTATTACGAGTCTTGGCCAACAATACGTCGAAATAATCTCCATGTTTGACGTCTAAGCATCTTCATTAAGAACGGCTCATCAATCATTGACTTTCTATCAGCATACGCATAGTTTTACTGTTATAATATAATCAGTCCTTTGTCCAAATGAAGTTCTCTAAAACACAGATAACCATCGAAGAAATAGGACTAATCATATTTATTCATTTTTGGAGGATACTTGCCTAATATTATTATCATATGATTGAATCTTATCATATACTTCTTGTGAGATATTCAAAGACTCTGATTCTTTAATTTGTTTCAATTCATTTATCTTATCTACAATCAGTTTCCTGACGTCTCCTCTCTTCTTTATATAAAGAGTATTTGCCTCCAATTGATTCAATAATTCGTTCAATGCTTTATATGACGCAACCAAAGTTTCCTGTGAAATTATAACTGAATTGACATCAGCTTCAATAGAGAGTAGTTCTTGTAATTGTTTATATTCATGTTCAAGATTTGCGTCAATCTTGGCCTGAACAGGTCCTTGATCTTCAAATTCGATACCCTCATAGTTATTCATTTCATAGATTTGCCAGAAGTTGCGCACCCTTTTTATATTCGTCAAATTATCTAATTTCTCATCGAATAAGAATTCTTTGATTAATTCTTCGCTAGCAAATATTTGTTTCCAGAATGGGTAGCAAGTTATGTTGTTCCAATCCGGTGATGACGAAGTCGCTCCAAGAACGACAAAATCATTTATGAATTCCTCTGGTTTATTTTCGATGGCTTTCAAAATCATCTTACAAGCTTCTGCGTCAAGAGTGACTTTTTTACTATTGGGGTCGATTGAAGATATGCAAGCTCTTAAAATATTTTTGTGTAAGGCTGTATACCCAGGTTCGTGTGTAATCAAATCTCGAAGCGACTTTTTAAGGATGTCCATCAATTCACTATCTGCGAATATTAACTCTGTCCTTAACTCTCCACTCTTATAAGCCCATAGTTGTTGCTTTGCAATCTCATACGGATATTCGGGATAAACTCCTGTCAATCGCTGAGAAAGTATAGACTTATATTCGTCTATTTTTATATTAAATTTTTCACATAACTTATCGGAGACCCTTTTTTCAAGCAGAATTCCGACACTAATTGTAGAGTTAAATGTCTCATTGTAATGTGCGCTTATATGAAGATATATATCGACATACCTGATTACATTATCCCAACTTGACAATGATAACGCATTTAAAGAACCAAGATACTCATGCAGCTCGTTCCACTTTTTATTATCAATGATTTCCTTGATGATGGCAATATAATCAATACTCTCATCAAAGAGCGAGTCTAATTTATTTATGCTAAGATGTTCAAAGAGATGCTCGTGAAAGTATATAGAGAAAGCGCCAATAGAATTAATTGATCTATAGGAGTAGTTCCCATCAGATGGGAATAAAACACTTAAAATATCTTGAGATTTATATTCCTTATCAATTCCGTCAATCGTAATTTTTCGTTCAAAATTTGTCTCACTATCTTTATGAAAATTTTGTTCATACAATTTTCTATATTCATTCGGATATCTATACCTCACTAACTCTATAAGTAGAAAGTCTCGTACTTTAATCTCTTTATATATTCTTTTGATGGCAGGTCTTACTAAGTTGATATAGCGTTTTATATCCCGTAGATTATGGAGATATGCCTGAAAAAGCGAAGAATTTGCTCTAACCACATTTCTAATTTCATCTTCCTCATCCTTGGAAAAACCTTGATTTTGAATCAAGTGCTCTATTAAGAATTTAAGCATCAAATTCGGCGACCTCAATGGGAGTGTACGTTCATAAGTGAAAAATTTATCAGAATAAGTATTGCATTCATCTAAGCTTATAAGAGAATGAATGCTATCCTTATCATAAGCACTGATAAAAATTAGGTTATCGAAAGATGCATTTCCATCTATCAATTTTAAAACTTCAATAATTTCATCTTTCATTAAACGGTCTAAATCTTCAATGATTACAATGACACGTTTGCCGAGTTGCTTTATCGCCTGATTGATTTTCTCTTTTTCATCTTCACGATTGAACAGCTCAGTCATGCTTAACAGAGCCGACAGATAATTATTATCAGCTATAACATCGATTACTTTAAGATAGTCGTTAAAAGATCTTTTAAATCTTGAGTCAAATTTGCTCAGTTCAGAGAAAAGAGTCTCAAAAAATGATGCTTGTATCGAATCATTGTTCGCATAACGGGGGTTAAAGCGTACTAATATATAGCCATCCTTATTTGTAATAAATTTTTCTGCCAACAAATTAATAAATGATGATTTTCCATCACCCCATCGTGCATTTATACCAATGCTAAATGATGATGATGAATCTTGCCGGTCATTGATACTCTGGAATAGCAGATCAACGTCTTCTACAAACCCTAATTCATCGTCCTCACTACAAGTAATCGGTTTATCCTCTTCAAATTTCGGCAATGGAAATTTACTGTTTTCCTTAAATAAAATGTCCTTCTTTTTCTTATAATACTTCTCTCGAAATAGATTAATAAACATAGATATTATACTCCAAAATGTCAAGGCTGTTATAACTATATCTGAGAAGCCTACATGAAACAAATCAGAAACAATTATTGTATAATTAGTGGTGAAGGCTCTATAATACCAATATATACAGCATAATAACATACAGGTTAGTATTGGAAGTGGTTTGACATAATACCACTGCCTAAACAGATTGTACCAATACACTGATATACCAATGAATAGAAAGGAAAATACAATAGAAGCAATTACACCTTCGTTTACGGCTGAAAGGATTGGCACTACAAGCCAATTAAACAAGTTCATTATCTCTGAGTTTAGTATCAAAAATATGAACAAGAAAAACGCTGTAGTCAAACAAGGTTTAAGCCATTCGGTTTTAAGGACATAAAGGAATGCCTTTAATCCCACCCGTTTCGAAGAATTAGATATTTTATTTTTTGTTGGAACCATCTTTATATATTAAAAGCACACATTGTTTAAAATGATATTGTTCGTAATATTTCGCTACTACTAACTAATCTTTCTTTTTCCATTCTTTTGCCGAATCAGTTAAACGATATTTCTGTTTTGGATGGTTTGGTTGGTCTGGGTATAGACGTTCGATAGCTCCTTCCGCCAATGCGGGTTGGATATAATTCTCTCGGAATCGTTTGACACTTTTCAAGTCAAATAGATTCAAGATTCCCTTCATACTCATATATTCATCGCCCATCAATTCAACCAGTCGCTGAACTTGAGCCGTAGTGGGGACATACTTAAGTCCTACTTGGGTCGTGCTTAGGTCGTGCTTAGGTCGCTTGAATGTAACTATTACAAAGCCACCATCCCATTTCCATACGGGTTCTTCTACACCTTGCTCACGGCATGCGTCCATGATACGTTTTGCTCCACTTCCCCAACTTTCGAGATAGGTTGACTTATATAGAGCTTCTGCAATCTTTAGATTGTATGGATATGACTCATGAGGCTCCTTAATTGATTCCGGCGTGATTTGCGGAGGAAATATACCAGGATTCGCAATCTCTATGCGATCATCATATATTGCGATGCTGTTTGTTAAGTTATACTTTTCCCATTGACGGTGGCAAAGAGAATTTATAAGAGCTTCCCTCAAAGCCTTGTATGGCACTTCAAGCTGTTCTTCACGTTGCAAGCTGTGATTTGTAATCTTTCCGCTGAGGTTAAGGTGCTTAAAGAAGAAGGACATACCAGCATCAAGAAGGGCAAAAAATCCGCCTTCTACACGTTGGTTGTCGATAAATTCGTTCTTGTCGTTTCCCACGAAACGAGCCATTCTCAAACGGAATTGCGGGAACTCGTCAATATTGTTGGAGAACAACATAGCAGCCCCATTGGTGGGTGCTCCATTCTTAAGCAGTTTCCATTTTGCTAAGGTCTCTTCAATCGGAGTGTTTATGGCACTTGCCGGAATACGACCGCCTTCTACACCAAGACGTATGCAGCCTTTGATGTGTTTCTCGTTCAGGTCTGTCAAAGTAACACCCTCTGCAGACTGACTTTCCCACGAATACATCTGAGGCTGATGCGCACGGATACGCTCATCATACATCTCATGTGGCATAACCTTAGTAGTGCTTTCGACCTTGTAATAAGGGCAACCGTGGAAAGTATGTGGTCGTTCTCCCCATACCCATCCGTCAAAGTGCATAGCAATGACCTTATTTCCGGGGTAATCCGGCACATCAACATAATTGACATAGACATCAACCGCCGGATCAAGCCATGCGAGAGCCTGAGCGATATCCCGTTGTGTGTTATCAGTAACTTCTTGCCCAATTATTTTCAGCGATTTAGGAGCAACACCAAAAATCAGCCATCCTCCCTCGGTATTAAGGAAGGCGCATGCCGAATGCATCCCGTCCTTCAATTCGCCGGTCGTTTTCTTCAGTTCCAGAGTTCGCGACTCGTCCGCTGCAACCAATGTCTTTATATCGTCTATTGTCATTGTCTTTTCAATACGTTTCATGTTCCAATTTAAACTTTTTCGATAATCCAACCGAATTTGTCCTCGACATATTCGCAGAATTTATCAAATTGTCCGCCCCATTGGTGGCAGACTGCGAACTCGACTCCGTCGATAGTTGTGAATTGATCAGAAGAGCCAAGAAAGTAGCGATTCTCATCATCAAACCCTTTTTTGATACGATACTGTATGTTCTCAACGGCGTTTACAACTCCATAACTACCTTGAAGTTCTTTGGGAAATATATCAAGAACCTCACGCCAAGTTACTCTTGGGTGGAGTTTCATGTAAAGGGAAACAACAGAATGCACGGTACGACGCTTGTTCTGCGGTTCGCCTCCGTTCAGAGAATACTTTGCGCGACCTATAGGTTCCACATTAGTCGAATACTTTATTTCTGTGGCAGATGATGTCACCGTAGATTCGTTGTCATCCTTTTCTTCTATGTCGAAGGCAACTTCAATACCAAAATATTCGCCGATTTGTTTCATCAACTCAATTTTATTTATTGTGCTACTATGAGTGTTGAGCCAATAGCCTCCGTTTAGTGGTTTGCAAAATGCGATATATTTTAGGTTCTTAGTCTTATCAACAAGATAGCCACCACGGAAAGGAATCTTCATTTGATACACCAATTCTGGACCAACAAGATTGATATATTCGATGAATTTTTCTGTGGAGTTACCACTTGAGATAATATAATTATCAAAAGAAATAGAATTTATAACAATCCAAGGAGCACGAGTTTGCTTCTCAACCTCTTTTATGGACTCAATAGGCGAAACTATTTTTGTTTCGTGAGTTGTCTCGACATCCGTCTCTTTTTTATCTAAAAAGTATGTCTCTATGAACTGGATGTATAGGCGAATAGTTTGAGGAGAACCAGAATTTGTTCTCTTAGCCTCAAAATCAGCCTGAACATCGTCATAAAGTTGTGACAGTATTCGTAGGTCTGTTAGATTATAGAGATAACCGGAATGATGATATTTTAAGACTTTACTCCGCATGTAATTACTTCTTGTACATGTACAATATACGTTGACAGTAGATGGAGAATAGCTTCGCCCGTGATTATTCTTTATCATAGATAAAAAGGTTCGAAAACCTTCTAACGTACATTTAACATTCTTAAATGGTACAGTTATCCTTTGCTCTGTCTCATATTCCACAGGTGCTATACCAACACGTGTAGGAGAAGGATTTTCGGTATATTCATCTGTTTTTTCGTCTTTGAGAAGATTGCGTACTTCTGACTCATGCTTCTTGGAGAAAATCCAATTGCGTAGTCTAGGATTGAAATATCCACCCATCTCTTTGAATTTCTCAGAATAGCACATGGTATCGCCATAAACAGCTATATCTTTATCAGAATATTCAACTATGCAAACGATAGCATTTGTAGCAGATGTGGACACAGGTTCCTGAGTGATAATTGCCGAATAAGTAGCATCCGTTTCCTGCGTCTCCCGCGTCTCAATAATATCATTATCTTTGGAACTACATTCGTATTTGTCACGAACAAATACGGTAGATCCGGATTTACAGAACGAATAATCAAGCTGTTTTTCGCCATCGAATTGCAAACTCATATCAACTGAGCACCTCAACCAAGATATTTTACGGCTTAGAGTTTTCATCATTTCCGGAAATACATCTTCTTTGAGATATTGCAATTCAATATTGTTGATTTCTTTACGAATTTCAGCAACAACATCCTCCCCGGACTCTTGCAGTCTGTCGAGGGACTCATATAGCTCTTTCAGCTTTAATATGTCTGTATTAGATGGCATTACTTTAATTCAAATATTGGCATGGGTTTAGAGAAGGAACTTTCACGGTCGATGTTTGCACATTGACGCCGAATAATATCCCTACGATGAACAGCAGGTTTCATGCAATAAGTATAGAACTCAGCGATATCCATGTCCTCCTTTTTGAGAATATGTGGAAACAGCAACTTCATATAGGCTGAGGCGATACGCTTTACGGCTTTTAGGTGGCGCATATCAGCACCTTCTGGAACTGCGATAGATTGATTTACAATTGTAGCATATTCCGTTGAGGTTCTAAGTTGGTGGAGGACCTCCGAGAAGAATTCCACGTTCAAAGTCCAATCACACAGCGCCATGTCATTGGTAATGCGCGGGAGTAACCATCCTTCTATGAACCCGTGAAATCGGTCGAGAAGAGCAGATTCCTTAAATGCCTCCGGAAGTTCTTCTACATAGTTATCGGACATTGGAAAACCATCTTCCGATAAAGGGATATTGCCAAGAAGAATCAGACCGCACTCAGACATAAATTCGTAATTATCAACATTAGTCTTACCATACTCGAGATAGTTCTTAAGGATAGAGCGCATCTCCATGGTATCGGTAAACGTAATTGACTGAATTTCATCAAGTGCCACAAGGTCATGATGGAGCATAATTCCTGGTGTCTTGCGTGACTTGTCATAAAAGAGTTTGGCACGTGAGACCTTACCGCCACCAATTAGCCAAACGAACTTTGACAAATTACCGAAAACATAAGATTTACCAGTACCCTTGGGTGCTAGTTCTATCAAATTTAGACGTGGCTCGATGAACGGCAATAAACGTGCCAAGAACTCCAGCTTTTGAGTTTTGCCCGAAAAAGCAGACGGGGTGTACTCCATAGCCGAGATAAGCACATCAATCCATTCATCGGTGGTAAATTTCTTACGACATTCCCTGAATGAATTGAGATCCAGACGTTCGAGCGGACGAAAAGGTTTATATTTAGACATTTCAATATAACCCTTCTCCTTATCCTGCGGTGGAATATAAACAAGCTTAATGATACCCCACTTTTCTCCATCGATTAAATCATCGGGATTTTGTTCTACTATGTACTGCGGGATTTTGGTGTCCGCCATCTTTATACCCATTTCTGGGATTTGGAATTGTGTTTTGTTCTTGGCGATGTTTGTACTTACCTCGAAGCGAGTTAACAGAGTTATAACATCTCCTTGCATAAGGCGACTCCGAATAGCATTTGGATTGAGTGGGATGTGTTCGTCGAGAAATTTTACAAGAGCATCACGGCGAAGTACCCCGTTAGAGTCAATATGTGTGGCTATCAGATAGTCCTTTACGAAAGACGGCAGATTGCGTCCAACGAATACTTCATTGTTGGCGGGATTCTTATAGACAGCGGATTCTCTGAAAACCTGTCTGATTTTATCTCCTATTTCACTCATAATTAAAAGTCATCTAAATCAAGGTCAGAGCTAAAGCCCATGCCAAAGAATTCAATTTCCAATTGTGTCGGTTTACCTCTGAAAGGAATAACTGTAATATGATGTTTGCCCTCGGTTGCATTAGGGAAGAAGCCTTCCCACTGCATACAATGACGGGTTAGAACTATCTCTTGACCATTGAATATGACCTTAGCCGACTGAGGTTCAGGAATAATCTTGAATACGATTTTCTTGTCAGAGATAGGCACTTTAGCTTCGACAGGTGCGACTGAATATTTAAGAGGCTTTGAGGCATCATCATTGGAAATAACAATGAATGGAACAAGCACTTCTTCAGGTGTGGCACCTCCATGTACCTCGTGAGTCGGTTTGGTGCCAAGTGACTGATGTCTGAGTGCTACTTTATATTTTTTATGGTCGCGTTCGTTTTCATGAACCACGAAATCAATGTCACTGACCGTCATACAATCATCTGCCAGAGGCACATATCGACCTTCATGCTTTGTGGTGGAGTCGCTCTTCAAAGAGTCGCACTTGCGGGACATGGCACTAAGTCCATGATCCGATACGATAGCGATGGTATGCTTGCCCACTTTATTCTCATCAAGAATTTTACAAATGACATCCTTAACAGTTTCCAATTCAGCAATGAGGGTCATATATTTTTGATAATGACCTTTATGTGCCAGTTCGTCGAGTGCACTAAGCTTGAAAACGGAGTGGTTATCAACATCAAACGAATTCAGGTGCGTGTTTGATGGGATGGTTGTGCGTACAATTTGCGAAAGCACAGGGGCATAATCGCTTTGTAAATTTTCAAATAGATAATGAATAAATGGAATAAATTCAGCGCCAAGACCGTCAACCCAATAGATTTTATCTACTGGGTAAACTTGTTCATGTCGGATTTCGCTCAGTAAGTCGTGACTCTCTTGAAACGAGTAGTACCAATTATAGAATGAATTAGCATTTGCGTTGCATTCGTTTACAATGGTCTTTAGTTCTTCGGTATAATTATCCGCTATTTTTGCTCTACGGAACTGTTCCAGATAATCTGCAGCCCATGAAGCCGAAACTTTTGTTGCGACTGCTTCAAAGGGAGTAAGATAGCCGGCAAGGTCAGGATAGTAATCTTTAAGATGTGAAAAGTTGAAATCTTTTTCCGCCCTAAGGATATACCAACCAACGAATAACGCTTTCTCAAAATCAAAGGTAGCAGTGCAAAGCCTTTTTGCTTGACTAAGATTGTCATCCTTTTGTGCAATCTCGATAATGTGCTCCTTTATCCAATCCTGATGTTCCAATGGAACGAGAGCTCGGAACAAGTCTCGCTGAACTTGCATAATGTCATTGCGAGAAGCAAAATTCTGAAGACGTTCCGCATGAGGCATGTAGAAAATCTGTTCTGCAAGATTTACAAACAAAGTATTGGCAATCTTGAAGTCATCGATATCTTGAAGGATGTCACGCATATAGCCCGTCAACTCATTTTCTTTGTATGCAAGAGCATACGCTTTTAACAACCAACGACCATAAGCCGGTGTCTTGGCTTCAGCCCAAAGCGAAAGAATATCATTGCCTGTTATATTTTTACGATTAAATAAATCTTCAACGTATCTTGGAAAATCAAACGTCTGAGCTGCATTCTTACCAATGCTTTGAAGCAAATCATCCCAGTATTTAAGTTCGCTTGCCTTATACTCAATAGGCAACGATATTTCGAGGAAATTAGTAATAAACTCATGCGAATTATCTACCGGAAGAAATGTGAATATTGAGTCTGGTTTGGAGTTTTTCCATCGATTTAGAATTGGCGATGCCCCACAAAGGATTTTGTCCTTGGGTGCCTGTTTCTTCCAGAAGCTAAGCCAATCATGCATGGTCGGTAAAGAGCAGATATTAAGTTTGTCAGGGATAGTGTAGTCTTTGAATTTTGAAACATACACCATAACCTTATCATCCTTAAGCGCATAATATTGCCAAATAGGAGCACTTTCTTCAATGCGCCCGAAGGTTTTAAGGAAGTCCGTAAAACGGTTGTGCAATCCGATTATGGGAATATAGATTCGCTTTTGAGGATGTGCAATATCTTCCGACAAAATAATATCATTGAAGAAGCCCTTGAATTCGTCCTCTTTGAAGAATCGAGCAAGCTCCGAAAAGGGTGTGACGATGCTTGAGACTTTCAAACTCCGCACTGCATCGCTCAGAGTGTCAATGTCAATAGTCTTGTCAGGGCCTAGCGCAAGTATTTCTAGACCGAAATTTTCCACACCAAGTTCCATAACAAGAAACTTAGTGAGTTCTCGAAAAGCATCAAAACTATTCAACATAATGAAGCGCACACAATATCGTTGCGCTAGCACATCACGTGACTTTACATCGGTGCTGATAGCCTCCTTAAGGTCATCAAGCGAGTGAAATACTATTACTTTATCGGTTGCATCCATCTTTTATAGTCGATTGAAAAATTCTGCGGTTTCAGGATACTGTTCAAGAAGATTAAGTATAGCCATTTGCCACATGGTATTAGGCATATTTGTAGTCTTAATTTTCTCCTTGGCTTGCTTAACGATATCCGCCTTAGTTTCGCTGTTATTGTCTCCGTCATTCCCACCGCTGTTGCCATCTCCTCCGTTATTGTCGTTGTCATCACCGTTTTCTCCACCCTGACCGCTATTTCCAGAGGTCTTACGTATATAGAATTGGTAAATGGCTTTTTCAACATCGGACTCCTTACGGAATGCGATTTCGCTAGGAAGTTGCGAGAGCTTTTCAAGCATCTCATTCCACCATGCTTTCTCGATTTTGATACCTTCGATACTGTCAACAAAGTTTACGAATCCTTTTTCGTAATTGGCTGCATTTGTCAGACGGATACAAAGCTCGACGTGGTTAATCTTAATATCGCGATAGATTGACTTAATCTTATCAATCGAAGGTGTCTCTTGGGCGAAGATAGCGATAAGAGAAGTTATTGCGTTCTTTTCGTCTTCAGAGAGTCCCGGCACATACAACAAAGTCCAAAGAGGTTGTTTGGCAAAAGTTTTGCAGAACTCTTGAATATACCATTTTGCGTTGTCGAGGCTCTTTACCTCTTCCGGCTTGACTTTGATGGTCTTGCCAAGGTCAAAGGTGTCGTAGAGAAGTTTAGTAAGATCACTCTCTTCCTTCGAACCAAAGCGAAGCAACATCTTATTGCTAGGTTCTGATTTGCCCTCTTTCCACATTTTGAAAAGTTCGGTTATCATGTTGCATAGAGCTTCATCAGAGATTGGTTGCGAAATGGTGGTCTGGAATAGTTCAGCCTTGTATTGACGTAACGCATAGGATATAGCTGCGCAATTCAACATAGAAGTGAACATGCCATAAGGCGGCTTGATAAAGGTTGCAAATACTACCGATAGACTAAACTTATCTGCATATTCCTTTCGAGCTTTTTCCATACATTTCTCAACGCCACGGCAAACTTCAACCAACCACGAGTGTCCGTTGAGTGCATTTTCAGAGAGAGTGCCATCTGTCTTAATTAAAGAGTTACCGTTCTCTTCAAAGAGATATTTAAGAGGCACGGCATTACCCTTAAAAGTAATGAGTTGGTCGCGGTTTTGAGCTTGAAGAATCTGTTGGATAATGCCGGGACAATTCTTGTTTGAAAAGAATGTCATTGGTACAGATACACCCTTTGGGAAGCGTTGTGACTCAAAGCCCAAGGTATATTCTTTTCCGGCAAGCTTATTGTTCAGCAGTTCTGGGAGTTGGTCGATAGTACCTTCTCGGTAAGACTCGCCATTGAAATAGACATTATAGGTATTATGCCGAAGTTGTGTAACCCACTTAGAGACAAAAGCATGAGCCGCTTTCTCAAATTCCTTTGCTTCAGATTCATTGAAGTGACTACGGGCAACTTTAGATGTGGCCACGGCATCAATGAATTTGTTATAAGCCTGTGTTGAAAATGTCTCCTCAGCCAAGACAATGACGAGATTATCAAATTCTTTTGAGAAATTACTGAGTAGTGTCAATTTCATTTCGCGACTTTCTTCGTCAAGTGCTAGGAAGAAAGCCACGTGCATATAGTTAGGCTTATCCGATGTAAACTTATTCAAACGGCTGCGGAGCAGCTGCTCGCTATCCTCACAAGAGAAGAACTGAACGTCAGTCTCTCGCTTAACAGAAATGCCAATCTGGAACAATCCTCTGAGGTCTTCTTTGCTCACAGTGTCGTAATCAAGGACAGAAACGGATGTCTTATAGGCCGACTGCTCGTCCTGACGACGTTTGTTCATTTCGTTCTGGTTGTAGGAGGTGCCACGAATTTTGAACTCGCCGAAGATGTCACGAACAACAATTTTATTCTCGTCAAGATAGTTTAAGATGTCGATGACTTTACTATGAGTACGGTCTCCTGCAAACATACAACGGAGTACGTTGTCGTTGGGAGTCATCAACTCTATTGATTTCTTGAACTTAGGTGAAAGAGCATTGAGCAATAGAATTGCTTTGAATACACGCAGATAGTCTTCGCCTTGAGCTTTTACTTTGTCTTCAAACGAGTTGAATAAGCCTGTAAAGGTGGCACTTGCTGGGTCAGAATCGAATGTGGGATAGAAGAAATCCCACAATGAGTCTGCAGTCATAAGCATATCTACATTATAGCAATTCTCATCATTGAGGAATGCTTCGAAGCCCGACTCATTGTCATGCATGAATTTAATGACACTTCGGTTAGAAGAGCCTATAAAGTTTGAAACTTCGGAGCAGAGGAATGCTGTGTAGGGGTGCATAGGAAGCAGTCCCTTGATGTGGTTTTGTTGGTCAGCATTGCCATGCGTAATGAAATCAAGAACTTCCTCTATTTGGGGAAGAATGTTTGCCTTTAATGTCTTGACTTGTTCGTTCGTTTCTTCATCTGGGATTGTGAAGCTATGGCGCATAATAAGATAGGTACTCAGACTATCCATCTTATAATCTATTTCGTCGAAGCGATCGCTCATCTTGGTGATGTCCTTCGTCTTATTATCGGTGCTTTGCGACTCTATACGGTGAGATATAAGGAACAGAAAGACGTTGTGATGCTGCGATTTCTCCGCGATGTTCTGGAGCAAATTAATTCGGTCGCTTTTCAAGGTGTCCATAACGGAGGTGAACTCGTCCCAGAAAATGATAAGGCCATTTGCAATGTCGCGATTTTCTATCTCCTGCTCAACTTCAGCAAGCCATTCGGCGATTGCAGTCTGCTCAAATACTGATCCGATGGTTTCGCGAATTGCATTCTCAATGGTGATATACATCCCTGGATTGTAATTCTGAAGGAATGTAATTGCTTCATCGGCAGTGTTTATGCTGTCAGATAAATCCTTTGCTTTTGGAATTACTTCTTCTTCAAAAATGCGACGATGTCCCTCTATCCAATTGATTGCCGCAGTAAAGTCTGAATTGACAACAAAATCTGGGGCAATTGCCTTGATGGCTTTCGAAACTTCACGCTGAAGTGAAAGCGTAAAACGGGGTATATCGTATGCTTGCTGAACGCCTTTAAGTGTTACAGGAAAGTATCGTTTGTTCTGGCGAAGATTTCTTACTTGAGATTTGAGGGCCGAGTCATTTATATTATCAATGTAGGCATTGATTGAATTAAAATCATCACAAAGTAGATGCTTAACAACTGCGCTTGCATGACTCTTACCGGTACCAAAGGTTCCACGTACCCATATACTTCGTCTCTTGCTAACCTCGTTGCTTGTGATAGCTGTTAGTGAGCGCTGAAGCATTTCATTGAATTGAGCGGTCGGTATGAATGATTGCCACGAAGAAACACCTTCTTCCAGTATGTCATATACCGGAAGAAAGTCCTGTAAGTGGATAAAATCTGAATATTTTGTTGCCATAGTAACTTAAAAGTCGATTATTTCAGCATTAACTTGATAATGTCTTCCGAAGTGAGATCTTCGCGGAGAATGATATTGTCGAGTCCCATCTTCAACTCCGCACGAAGCACCTGATTCTGTTCCTGCTCAAGTGAACGTAGGATTGCCTCGAAGTCTTCACGCTCTATACCGAACTGACGGACAATACCTTCTGTCTGGTCGGGATTGTAGAATTCCGACACTGTCAGAGAATAACGACAGTTTTTCTCGGCGTAACGATACAGTGAGTATGCTGTGGCTACGAGCGAGAGGTCGTTATATGGTTTACGAATGACTCCCGGTTTACGGTCAACTGTAGTAGGTACAGCTACGGCATTACCTAAAGGACTCTCTTTAAATGTATTCAGCAAAGAATTTAATGGATTTTTCAATGTACGGTCTTTCAAATCAGGATAAGAGTCTTGAATCATAAGCTCAAGTTCCTGCTTTGTGACGTTGCGAGCGTAAGGAACGGTTGAGTAAAACCATTTGGCAATCTCAGAGTTTTCTGTGAGGTTAACCCAGATAATTTCCCATACTGTTTCGGCATTGTCTGCAAAAGCGTCAGCCATTCTTTTGCCTATCGGAGAAATAGATTTATCTGATAGGTTAAGAATTCCTGCTTCACGAATCCAGTTAGTGAAGGGAGGAATCTGGTAACGTGGATTCAGACCATGATTGTCATTGTCAAAAAAAGTTTCGTATGTGGTAAAGTATTTTTTTAGCCACATCTCCCGAAGGCCCATGCCATCGTTGTAGCGGTTGATGCCTGATTTTACTGATTGCATTTTACTAGTTTTTTCTCCACTTGAGATGCAAACCGAACTTGCGGAAAGGCAACCTTTGCCATCAAATTCGATACATTTCAAGCAATGTATACATTTATTTTTGTCAATTTTAACTGTAGGAATAACAGAAAGAGCACCAGTCGGGCACTCAACTTCGCAAACCTCACAGTGGATGCAGTAGGTAGCTTTATAAAGAGTCCTTTTTATGTGGCTTATAAACACTACATCGTTCTCTGTTCCAGAAACTTCGATAATGGAGGTGTTTTGTGAACCATAGGTTATCTTGAAGTTTACCAGCCTTTTCCTATATTTGAGAGTTCCAGAAAAACAATCATTTTCAAAGTTTCCTTGTATTTCACCCAATACTCCAAACCAAGTTAGAATATCTTCTCTTGGATTAGAAATAGTCGCTTTGAAGTCTTGTCCTTCTTCAATAAACGAAATGTCTGAGTGGCATTCAACAGTACGACCGCCAGCCCTTTCTTTCCATTTACCCAATTTTATGTAATTGTCAATACCATGAACCTTAGACTTTTCTAATGACAAACGAATTTTGTCAATAAACGGCTGAATAGAGTTCGGATATACCTTAGAAGCAATATTCTCGCTCCATTTTGACGAATAAGGGCAAATAACACAGCCGACCCTTGAAAATCCCAAACGATAAGCTGCGTTAAATGGAAGTCCTTTAAGGAGAATATACAGATATGTTTCTGTAGCATTCCATGATATGATTGGACTGACGTTTATGATATTGTTGTGTTTTGCATTCTTGCCAATTCTGTTTCTGTTAGCTCTGTTAACGCTTTCTTCGTTACGAACCCCATCAAAAAGTATTGCTGAAGGCTGTTTGTCTCCACCACAAATTTCTTTTAAACTACGAGCTAATGGAGCTGACTTCATAATGCTGCAACACCAGCGTAAAACACGGCTTGGGGCTCCCATTCTATCCCAATATGACATTAACTCCTGATGGTTCTTAGACACATAGAAACGCAACTCGGGATATGTTTCGTGATAAAATTTTTTCACCTCGTCAAATAAATCAAGTGACGGGGGCAATTCATAACCAGTGTCAGAGTAGATAACGACCAAATCTTCGCTGGGAATTACTCTTGTAACAAGATCGAGAATTACTTGGGAGTCTTTACCGCCAGAGAAAGAGCAAACGAAGATGTCTATTTTGCTCTTCAGCAAAGCTGACTTTCCAAGTTTCTCAATATCCTGAATGGGCATAACATCAAAGCTATCACAAGACTCTTTTACCACAGCATATTCTGTTTTAGTCTTTTTAGATAGCGTTGAAGCCAATTCCTGAAAATCTAAATCTGGATTTACTTCTTTTGCCTTTTCCGCAGCCTTATATTTACGATATTCTGCATCGATAAATTCCATCGCTTCATGTTCGATAAGAAAAATTGGGTCTTCGTTGGCTTTATTTAGAGCCGACATGTTGACCGGATCTAGATTTAGTCGATGGTCTGCAATGAAAGTAAAAGTATGTGATTCAAATAGGTCTCCTCCAGTGGTCTCGAGTACCACTTCACCTTTGTAGAAATAACGGCGGTCACAAGCCCACAGAAGTGGTTCCTCACAATGAGGGTACTTCCAACCTATTCTGTTAAGTCCAAGAAAGTCTAGTTCTTCCCAAAATACGGGACGTGGACAAACATTTAGAGCCTCGCCAGACGGTGGAGCCATCGTCAGGCGAACGCCATTGTTTTCTTTATCCCATATAACTTTAAACATACGTCAATTACTTTGTAGGGCATAATAACTCTCTCACATCCACATCCAGAAAGTGAGCTATTTCTTGAAGTTGTGTGACTGATGGCTGAATTTTGTTATTACACCATCGCGATATTGTGGTCTCGTTTTTACCAACAGCGACACTAAGCTGTTTGGCTGATATTTGTTTTTCTGCCAATACAGCTTTTATCCGGTTTACCGGTATGGGCTTGTCTTCAGTTTTCATTACGTTACAACTTCTTGTAATAATTTGCAAAGATAGCCTAAATATTTGAAAGAGCCAAAGAATAACCTATAAAACAAGGGAATAACGATTAAAATCCTCTGTATTGAGTATTCAATACGGCATATTTTACTTTAAGCGTACTACATATATACGCTTGGAATAAAATAAAACAATAACTGCTTTAATGGCGATTCTTTATTACATAAATCAATAAGCCTTCAAAAAAAACAAAGCCTGACCATGACTCTTATAGACACATTGCCTACCACGGTTTGTGTCACTCTCTTTTTCTTTTTTGAAGGGTAAAGTTCTTTATTGCACCCAATATTATCTGCAAACAAAGGTTAAATATGTTAAATCTTCAACTTTTGAACCCAAATAGAATCCAAATAGTCACTTTTCTACCGTATAACATGCAAACTATTGAACATCAACTATTAACAAAAACGGGTTATAACCATATTCTTCAAATTCTTTCCGGATACGACAATAAAAAGCCATCGTCTCTTCCTCTGTCAAAGTAGTGAGAAAGAATTCCATTACTTCTTTATCACTGTTCATACGGACAAACGGAAGAATATCTTCTTCCTTCCAGTCCCGTAACAACAAATGAGGAGTTTCTATATATACCATACTATCAAGTATCAAATGATACCAACAAAAATAATCAAAAATTGAAAATACACATAGCAAACAAATTACTATTTACCTTTTCACCTATATTATTCTGTCAGGAATTATCTTACTTTGGTTCATTCTCAGTATCTTTGCATTCAATTAATATGATATAAAATGAAAAAGAAATTAGTATTTGCTACAAACAATGCTCATAAACTGGATGAAATATCCTCCATTCTAGGAGAAAAAGTTGAATTATTGAGTTTGAAAGATATCCATTGCCATGTTGATATCCCCGAAACTGCTGATACGTTGGAAGGCAATGCGATGCTGAAAGCGGAGTATATTTATAAAAACTACGGTTTAGACTGTTTTGCCGACGATACAGGCCTGGAAGTGGAAGCTTTGAATGGTGCTCCGGGTGTTTATTCCGCCCGTTATGCCGGAGGCGAAGGACACAATGCGGAAGCCAATATGCAAAAATTATTGCAGAATATGCAGGGAGTGCAAAATAGAAAAGCACAATTCCGCACAGCTATCTGCCTGATTCTGGATGGAAAGAAGCATTTGTTCGAAGGAATTGTAAAAGGTGAGATTATCAAAGAAAAACGAGGTTCGTCAGGTTTCGGATACGACCCTATCTTTGTGCCCGAAGGATATACTAAAACTTTTGCCGAACTAGGCAATGAGACGAAAAACAAAATCAGTCACCGTGCGCTGGCCGTAGAGAAACTTTGCCGGTTTCTGAAGGCGTAACTATATAAATTAGTTATATCATTTGTTTACCTCTATTGAGCCTCATAAAAACAAGTATTCTGTTTTCCTTTGAAAACAATTTTGACGGAATAATGATTTCCATGAGAACCATTATTCCGTCAAAACAAATCTTTAATGAAACAGAAATGTCACTCCTATTCCGATGATAAATCCTTTCCAGAAGAATTCCCCTTTACTTTTAAGAATAACAGAAACGTCTTTTATTAACCACATCTTGTTATCTTTTACAAAAGTCATAATCCCAGTTTCTCGGAGATCTCCAGCATCTTCTTAATCGGTTTCACCGCTTCCTTGGCCACAGCTTCATCCACTGTCACTTCCGGCCATTCATACTTTAACGTATTGTACAGCTTCTCCAGCGTATTCAGACGCATGAAATTACATTCATTGCAAGCGCAGGTACTGTCTTCGGGAGGAGCGGGAATAAAGTTCTTCTCAGGACATTTCTTACGCATCTCGTGCAAAATACCGCTTTCCGTAGCCACAATAAAGTCTTTTTTGTCACTGGCAATGGCATATTTCAACAATCCTGCCGTAGAAGCAACCTTGTCGGCCAGTTTGGAAACGGCTCCTTTACATTCGGGATGAACCAGAACAGCAGCGTCAGGATACTGTTTTTTCAACTCCAGTATTTTCTCCACAGAGAACTGTTCGTGCACATGGCAGGCACCATCCCAAAGCAACATATTGCGTCCTGTAATCGAATTGATATAATTACCCAAATTTCTATCCGGACCGAAAATAATCTTTTCATCTGCCGGAAAACTTTCTACGATCTGCTTGGCATTAGTAGAAGTGACCACCACATCGGTCACCGCTTTAACAGCCGCTGTAGTGTTAACATACGAAATCACTGTATAATCCGGATGCTCTTGGACAAATTTAGCAAACTCATCAGCAGGACAACTGTCGGCCAATGAACAGCCTGCATTCAAATCCGGTACCAGCACTTTTTTATCAGGACAAAGAATCTTAGCCGTTTCACCCATAAAGTGGACACCACACATCACAATGATATCCGCATCCGTTTTAGCCGCCCATTGTGCCAGCGCCAAGCTGTCACCTACAAAGTCGGCAATATCTTGTATTTCGCCCGACTGGTAATAGTGACCTAGGATAAGCGCATTCTTTTCCTTACGCAACTTATCAATTTCAGTTTTCAAATCCAGAGTTTTGTCTACCGGTTCGGTAACATACCCTTTTTTCAACCATTTCTCTTTATTCATTATATCTATATTTTTTCTCCTTCTTTCAAAAAAAGAAATATGGGTATTGATAATATGCAAAGTTAAAAACTTTATGGTTATGACCACCCAAAATAGTGATTTTTATTTCCCCGACTTCAATGTACCTGCATTGCTATCTTCGTTATTCACACGTTTCTGCATGGTTTCATACTTACGTCCAAAACTGATATTCCATGATACTTTTACCACAAACAGGCGGCAGCTCTCTTTCACATACCACCAATTCTTAGAAGGAGCCACTTTACTGAACATTTCTCCTCCCATTCTGTAATTATCAACAAATGGATTCAAAGTCATCATCCCGATATTCAAACGCTTGTATCGATAGGACAATCCCAAAGTATGAAAACTTTCCCCGTATGACAACGTTTCCCCATAGAAATTATTCCGATGATTTTCCATTTGAAAGAATCCGGACCATCTTTTATAAGATGCCATCACTTCGGCCCTGTAATACCAATTGGTATATGTATGATGATAATCCAAGCCACGACTATCATAATAATTTATACCGGTGGAAAAAGAAAAAGTCAAAATATCTTTCAGAGGACCGAGTTTCAATTCCAACTCAGGATTCAATTTCTGCCAACTTAACTGATTGGCATTGGTACGGACAAAACTGTTATTCTTATCTCGTATGGTTTCTTCCATGATAGGCCTGTGCTGATACTGATACGACAAATGAAAATTACCACTAAACAAACCTTTCCGGAAATCTGCCTCCAACTCATTTTTATATACTGTGAATATCTTTAATTCCGGATTTCCGCTTCTCACCTGTAAAGAGTCAATTAATTGTCTCACATTTCCCATATCGGACAAACCGGGCGATTTACGTGAAATCTGTCCCCGGTAACGGACAAAGACATTATCTGAAAATTGATATCCCAATCTCAAACGGGGCAATAACGAATACCTGTTATATCCTTCCTCTTTCTGTTTGAATCGGGAATAACTGCCTTGCAGTCCAAAAGAATAATTGAAACGATCCATTTTCCCACTGTATTCCACATAAGCTGTCGCATGGGTTTCATGCATCTTTGTTTCAGATGACTCGTTTCCACCATAGGTATTATCCGCCAGACTTTGCTGATATTTCACTCCTGCACTCAATCTGCTCTTCTTGGTTACTTTCCTTTCATAAATACCCTCTCCTATAAATGAGTATTTATTTCCCGATACGGTAGAATAAATATCAGTCAGCGGTTCATTACTCTTCCCCTCCGTATAACTCCTGTCACTTTGAGTGTCAATATATGTAGTCACAGCATTGATAATCAATGACTGGTCATTGTTCAGTTTACATTGAAAATACAAGTCCACCGACGGACGGGAAGTCCGGCCCGTACTATGTTCTTTCATCATCAAAATTTCTTCAGGCTTCTCCCAAATATACAGACTGCTTTGGTTATTCTGCTTGTTCTTATTAAAAGCCCACCGTACAGTGGAATTAAAGAACCATTTCCCCTGATCCTGAAAACTATAATTCAATCCTATATTATACCCATAAGTGGAAATTCTACTCGGAATACCATCTTCCACCCGTGTAAAGGAAGAACCATCCTCATAGCGGAAAGTTTCCCAATTATTACGCCAATAATTATCTACCGAACGATAAACATTATTATAATTCAAACCGAATTCTGACTTTTTATGGTTTATCTTCACTATAAAATTATTGTTTCCAAAAAGTACGTGCGGAGAATCCTGCGCATCCAAAGCCACATATCCACCGGTTTCATGCCGTCTTACAATGTAATCAATCACAGCAGCCGTATGATCCCCATATCGCAAACCGGGAGCATCATGATATTCTATACGAATCACATCTTCAGTACGAAGGACCAATATATCCTGTATCTCGGCATTTACTCCATTTATCCGTAACTGTACATCCCCTTCACCGGAGGATGTTACCTTGTTACGCATTTGATCCACTTGTATTCTGCTCAGCTTCATCTGCTGCAATAACGACAGACCATTGCCGGCCGATTTTAACTGATGTGCTGTAGGAAGGATAATTTTCCTGTCGGCGGCATTTATCACACTGGCTCCCGTTACCACCACTTCCTTTAACAGGATCGATTCCGGCGATATCATGATAACGCCTAAATCCTTAGAAACAGCTAAATGATCCAATGATATAATCCGGGAGGTATATCCCATACCGGAAATACAAAGCAGATAACTTCCAGCTTGGATATTCTCCATCATGAACCTTCCTTTACTGTCGGTTACTCCTCCGGCTATAAATATAGAATCCTTTGTCTGCAATACGACATTCGCAAATTCCACCGCTTCATTTTCTGAAACTACTTTTCCTTTAACCTGTACAGTTTGAGCAAAAAGTATGCAGCACATACACAAAAGTGATGTGGCAACCAATATTCTTTTTATCATATTCTTTATCTTAGTGCATTAGTTAATAAAAAGACCGCGATCTTCTACCTTTTATTTCTGTTACTTAGACGCAGGAAATTACTACAGGTTACATTTCAAGAAACACAATGAACAGTTACCAACAATTTCTTTGTATCTATTATATCTATTTTTTTTCTCCTTCTTTCAAAAAAAAGAAATATGGTATTAATAATAGGCTGTTTATATTGTTAGTAAAAAAGAGTTCTTTCTCTTGTCTGATAAGTTATTTATATATAATACCAAGATATGAATAAATAATCAACCGGCTTAAATACTGATAATACAGGTTTTACTTATTCTATTAACATATTGTTGATAAGAATATGAGTTAAAAACTTTATGGTTATGAACGCCTGAAATAGTGATTAAATTGTGTTGATATTGATTGTTTAAGTTATGTGATTAATTTTTGGATTGTTGATTTTAAGTGTACATTATACCATTATTTGAAATATGCAAGAAATACTTTTGAAATGATATCCTCATCCTTTTTACATGTTTTCAACCGTTATCAACAGGGGGATGTGAATTAGTTATTATCTTTTCTTGTATAAAGAAATCCATCTGTTTTACAATTGAGTTTAGGACTGAAGTAAAAATAAAAAGAGAGTAGGAGAGACTTCTTTTTCATTATATAGGCGTAAAGATCATAGATTTTTATGTAAGTTTGTAACCGTTAATAATAAAGTAGAAAATAGAGTATGAGGAAACTCAAAATAACAGAACTGAACCGGCTTACTGTAGACGAATTCAAGAAAGCCGATAAGTTGCCTTTAGCAGTGGTGCTGGATGAAGTACGCAGTTTACACAACATAGGGTCAGTGTTTCGCACATCGGATGCATTTTTGGTAGATTGCATTTATTTATGTGGTATTACAGCCACTCCTCCCCATCCCGAAATGCATAAAACAGCTTTAGGAGCTGAGAATTCGGTGGAGTGGAGATATAAAAAGAATACGCTTGATGCCGTTCAGGAACTTCATGATCAAGGGTTTACCGTATTGGCTATCGAACAGGTGGAAGGCAGTACTTTGCTGGACAAACTGGAACTGGATGCCGATAAAAAATATGCCATCGTAATGGGAAATGAAGTGAAAGGGGTACAGCAGGAAGTGGTCAATGCTTGCGACGGTTGTGTTGAGATTCCCCAATACGGCACAAAACATTCGTTGAATGTATCGGTTACCACAGGAATTATTTTATGGGAGTTTGCCAATAAATTAATGAAATTCAGATAATAAGAGTAAAATTCAAACAGTAGGAATCAGTTAGATTTGTCCGTTTTCAACTAACAATACCACCCGTTCGGTCAGTCGATCCTCTCCCTCCGGATGATATTCTTTCTTCAGGCTGGCACCAAAAAGTGCTGCAAAAGTTTGATAGAATCCGGCTTTAAAGGGTCCCATAAAAGCTTTTACCAATTCATAAGAGGAAGAATCCGTTTGACGGTTTACTAACTTTATCAACAGTTTACCCTGTGAAAAGGTTAATTTCTTCATAATCGGTGTATATTGCTCTTTTAGTCCCTTCTCTACGAGTTTCAGGTGCTTTTCCCTGGCTTTTTTGTCAGGCAGTGTTTCTATATATTCGTAAGTTTCTATCACAGCACGGTTAATTTCACGGGCTAATGGCAGGGTTTTCTTCACATTCCTTACCAAGCGGTAGTATTCCCGTCTTTCTTTTTCGTTTTTGAATTTTAATGGTCTGAAAATGTATACATTAGGTAACTGTACAGCTGGAATAGTATCTCCTTTGTATACACATACAGGTACCATGTATCCGTTTATAGTAGTCGTTTGTTGCTGGGAATAAGCAGCAGCGGCTATAAAGGAAAAAAACAATGCTATAAAGAGTTTCCTTTTCATCTTGGTGCAAAAGTAGCAAGAAATATGATTACTCTGTATAGTGGATAAAACTATTTAACTTAAAACACGCCAATGAATTACAAAATGAACAGGTTGTTAAGAGTAATGTTAATTATCTGTATTACAATACTTTTATCGGTGCATAACCTGTGTGCGCAGGAAGTATGGGAAGAACTGGCAGAGCAATTGATGGATGAAGATGAAAACAGTTCGTTTCAATGGGATACTCACTTTGAGGAGCTTTCCGAATTACGTGAAAATCCCATCAATATCAATACAGCAACTAAAGAGCAACTGGAACGTTTTCCATTTCTCTCTGACCAACTGGTAGAGAATATATTGTATTATCTGTACAAATATGGTCCTATGCTTACCCGCAATGAGTTATGGATGATTGAAGATATTGACAGGCAGACTATTCACTATTTACTACCCTTTATTTGCTTTGAAACTCCTGAAAAAGAGCAATATAAACCAAATATAAAGCGAATATTGAAATACGGTAAACAAGAGTTATCAACACGTGTCGATATTCCTTTTTATACGAAGGCCGGGTATCAACAGTACCCGGCAGAAACTTTAAAAAAGAATCCGAACAAACAGTATTTGGGATATGGATATTATCATAATCTGCGATATAGTTTTCATTATCGGGATCAGATTTATGCAGGAATTACTGCTGAAAAGGATGCAGGAGAACCTTTCTTTACCGGACAAAATAAAAAAGGTTATGATTTTTATTCACTATACTTGTTAATTCGTAATATAGGTCATATCAAGACTTTAGCTCTTGGTAATTACCGTGTCAGCTATGGTTATGGACTAGTTATCAACACTGATTTCGGGATGGGAAAAACAGCTACACTCTCTACTTTGGGAAATAAGAGCCGGGGCATACGCAAGCATTCTTCTACCGATGAATATAACTATTTTCAAGGAATGGCAGTCAGCTATAAGTTGGCGAAAAGATGGACATTGGATGGTTTCTATTCTTATCGGAAGATGGATGGTATTGTTGATAACCAGTTTATAAGATCGTTGAAAAAAGATGGATATCATCGGTTGTATCGTGAGTTTGAGAAGAAAAATACATTAACTAATCAGTTGGTTGGCAGTAATTTAAATTATAATGGAAAGTACTGTGAGTTAGGATTAACAGCTGTTTATAATGTTTTCAACAAGCCGTTGAATCCTGAGAAGAAGTACTATAATATTTATTATCCCCGTGGAAAGGACTTTTATAATGTGGGAGGAGATTATAAATTCTTTTGGAAACGCTTCTCTTTATTGGGTGAAACGGCTATAGACAAATGTGGTACTTGGGCAACCATGAATATGTTACGTTATTCACCGAAAGGAGGAACACAGTTAATAGTTATGAACAGGTATTATGATGCCAAATATCAATCGGTTTATGCTCGTTCTATAGGAGAGGGAAGTACGGTACAAAATGAGAGTGGATTTTATATAGGATTGGAAACCAGTATTTTAAAGTATATCAAAATGACTTGTTATGGTGATTTTTTCTATTTCCCTTGGAAGAAATATTTAGTAAGCAAAGCAGGAACCAAAGGATTGGATGGATTACTCCAATTAAGTTATTCACCTACTTATGAACTGGAAATGTTTATAAGATATCGTTATAAAAAGAAGGAAAAGGACTTCACTGCTGCGGATAAAACCAAGCAAACTATTCCATCTATTCAGCAGAAATGCCGATACCAATTGAATTATAGCGTGAAAGATAAACTGACATTGAAAACCATAGCGGATTATGTACGCATCAACTTTCGTGGGCAATCTGCTTCCAATGGTTTTCTGGTTTCTCAAAGTGCTGCTTATACATTTCATTTGCTTCCTCTTCAGCTTGATTTGAGTGCCGCATGGTTTAATACGGATGACTATAATTCCCGTCTTACTATCTATGAAAAGAGTGTGCTCTATGCTTTTTCCATGCCTTCATTCTATTATAAAGGTATGCGTGTGGCAGTGAACGCCCGTTATGAATTGAATAAACACATTATCTTGCAGGCCAAGTACGGAACTACCCATTATTTCAATCGGGATAAGATAAGTTCCGCTTTGGAGGAAATTGACGGCAGTACAAAGAGTGACCTTTATTTGCAGTTGAGACTGAAATTTTGAAAAACATTCTGTATTTTTGTACTGTTATCAACTGAAAAAAGAACTATGTCAACAGTCATTTATCCTTCTCCCATCTTCGGTCCGGTACATAGTCGTCGTTTGGGAGTGTCTTTAGGAATCAATCTTCTTCCTGAAGATGGTAAATTTTGTACCTTCGATTGCATTTATTGCGAATGTGGTTTTAATGAAGATCATCGTCCCCAAAAGAAACTGCCTACTCGCGAGCAGGTTCGTGAGGCTTTGGAAGCCCGTTTGATTGATATGCAGCAAAATGGTCCTAAACCGGATGTGCTGACTTTTGCCGGTAATGGCGAACCGACGGCTCATCCTCACTTTGCAGGAATTATAGAGGATACTTTGGCATTGCGTGATATATATTTTCCTCAGGCAAAAGTGAGTGTATTGAGTAATTCTACTTTTATTCACAAACCGGAGGTATTTGATGCATTGAATAAGATAGATAATAATATATTGAAGCTGGATACTATTGATACGGATTATATTCGATTGACAGACCGCCCGACCGGGCACTATGATGTGCGGAAAATTATAAAAGGGATGAAAGCTTTCAAAGGTAATCTGATTATTCAGACCATGTTCATGAAAGGTAAATATCAAGGGCAGGATGTGGATAATACTTCAGATCGGTATGTGCTGCCCTGGCTGGAAACGGTGAAAGAGATTGCTCCCCGTCAGGTGATGATTTACACCATCGACCGTGAAACGCCCGATCATGATTTGGAAAAGGCTACTCATGAGGAATTGGACAGAATAGGAAAATTGATAAAGGATTCCGGCATTCCGGTATCGGTCTCGTATTGAGAAAAAAGTAAGTTGACTTCAAAGGGCAAGTAAGTTGACTTACTTTGCCGATGAAGTGAGCTTACTTTGCTCATGAACATATCTTACTTTTTCAGGTCACTATTAAAACATATAATTTATTCCTGGATATTTTTCAAAGACTGGAGATACGTTGTTTCACATACTTGCAATTGAATGGATTTGAATAATAATGGAATATACTTCTATCCCTGATTATAATGATGGAAGCTTTAATCTTTATCAGAACGAACTGATGAACTTTTTCATCTTTCTGACCAAGGTACATCCAGCTTTTATTCTTGACAAGTCATTGAAAGCTTAATGCTGTCTGTTTGTTCTGTCCGCTTGCGATGAGCTTTGTGATATGAATAAATAACATCACTTTAGCCGATTTCCAGCTGAGAATTAATGAATTGTTAGTTCTTTTGCAGGATGCCCATACTTTTGTGAATATAGAACCGTTGTCGCTATATCCATTTTCTGTCCGCTATTTTAACGGGAATTTTTATTTATACTCCATTTTTTGGAACACATGATTCAGGATATGAATCAAAGGGGAGTTTCTTTGCTGGTTGTTGATATGCGGTATAATGGGGGAGGTAACAGCCTTTTAGGAAATATGCTGTTGGAGGCATTGAATATTCATTTATCTATTTCCATAAGCTATGGAAATACAACAAACACGAAGAAAGCACTTGGCTATATGGCAGGAAGGGCTTAGGGATGCGGATAAGGTCTTTTAATGATAAATCTGATTTCAAGATTTTAAAACACCAGTGAGGAGTATGGGGGCATTTTACACTTATTTACTGAAAAAAGGATATTGGCTTTCTATTCCTGTCCTTCATTAGCAGAATAGAATCAAAAAGGAGAGCATTTATTTTAGTCCATAATGCTCTCCTTTCTTATTTTATTTTTCTATAATAGCCTTTGCTTTCTCCAAAGCCACATTGATATTAGGACAGATATTTTCTTTTCCCAGCAGTTCATTAAATCCTGATTTTTCAAGAATTTGATGCACTTTTTCATTCACTCCCGAAAGCACAATCTGAATATTTTCTTTCTTAGACATTTCGCATAGATTAGTCAGGTTGTGAATACCGGTAGAATCAATGAATGGTACTTTACGCATACGTACGATCCGTACTTTGGGACGGTCGCCCAGTTCGGACATGATTTCCTCAAACTTGGTAGCGATACCAAAGAAGTAGGGACCGTTGATTTCATATACTTCCACACCTTTGGGAACCATGAGATGTTCTTCGTGCACTTCCAGATCGGATTCATTATTGGGGTCGATTTCATTTTTGATAACCGATATTTCTGTTGTTTCCATGACACGTTTCATGAACAATACACAGGCAATGAGCAAACCTACTTCAATAGCTACGGTCAAATCGAAAATAACAGTCAAGAAGAAAGTGATCAACAATACGGTGACGTCTGATTTCGGATTCTTCAGCAACGCTTTGAAAGTACGCCAGCCGCTCATGTTATAGGAAACAATCACCAATACACCTGCCAGACAGGCCATCGGGATATATTGTGCCAGAGGCATCAGAAACAAGAGAATCAGCAACAGAATGACTGCATGAATGATACCTGCAACAGGTGATTTTCCACCGTTGTTGATATTGGTCATGGTACGTGCGATGGCTCCTGTAGCAGGAATACCGCCAAACAGCGGAGCGATAATATTGGCTGCGCCCTGGGCTATCAGTTCCGTGTTTGAATCGTGGCGGTCACCAATGACACCATCGGCTACGGCAGCAGACAACAGAGATTCTATGGCTCCCAGTACAGCAATGGTGATGGCAACCGGAAATAAATTCTTGATAGCTTCCCAATTTAATTCGGGCACTACTGCATCCGGCAGCTGTGACTGAATGGTAAAACGGTCGCCAATGGTGTCGATACAAGTGATTCCGCCATATGTTTTCATCAGGTACACGGCAATGGTTACTACAATGATGGCAATCAGTGAACCTGGAATCTTTTTTGAGAACCGGGGAGTCAGTGCGATAATCAGGACGCTGACTATGCTGACAATGGCGTTCCACCAATTAACAGTATCAAAATGACGGAAATACATCATCCATTTACCTATGAAGTCTCCCGGTATTTTTTCTCCTCCGAAGTTCAGTCCGAAGATATCGGCAATCTGTGTCGTAAAGATGGTAACGGCAATACCACTGGTAAATCCTACAATAATGGGATAAGGAATGAATTTGATAACAGCTCCCAGCTTGAATACACCTAATAAAATAAGGAGTACTCCTGCCATAAGAGTTGCTACTGTTAATCCGCTGATGCCGTATTCTTGGATGATTCCATAGATAATTACGATAAATGCTCCGGTAGGTCCGCCTATCTGTACTTTGCTTCCTCCTAATAAAGAGATGATAAATCCTGCTACAATAGCAGTGATGATGCCTTTTTCTGGGGAAACTCCCGAAGCGATACCAAATGCGATAGCCAGTGGAAGTGCAACAATACCTACGATAATTCCGGCCATGAGGTCGGCCATGAAGCTCTCTTTTGAATAATTCTGTAGGGTAGTGAAGAGCTTCGGTTTGAATTCAAATGCTTTCATTTGTCAACTACTTTATGCTATGATTTTAAACGAGTTGCAAAAGTAGATAAAATTAATGTATAAATTAAGGTATTATTCTATTTAAATTCGTATTTTTGTTATTCATAGGGTGTTTTGTTGATGGTAATGGTGCGTTGGGCGGTAGAATCATTTGTGATACTGGTTACATCTCCTCTCGTAGTGAAGTAAACGTAATTTCCTTTATCGTAAAAACGATATACCTTGCAACCGTCATGTTCAAACAGATAGCTGACAGTGTAAGTGGAGTTGTTTTCAGACTCTCCGATTTTTAACGGTATGGACGCACATGAATTAAATCCTATTATAGTAAGGAGGGGAAAAGTGAATAATTTGATGATGTTTTTCATAATGGAAAATGTTAATGTTGTTGTGAACACAAATATAGGTGTTCTTGTTTATTTTATATAAAGTGAACGTTTAATTAAATATAAAAACGTAATTGTAATAAATACAATTTTGAAATAAAATATATATCTTTGTGTCATCAACAGATGATCAAATAATACTAACTAATAAAACTAACAATTATGGCTAAAAGCGTAAAAGGTACACAGACAGAGAAAAACTTGCTGACTTCATTTGCAGGTGAATCACAGGCTAGAATGCGTTATACTTACTTTGCAAGTACAGCAAAGAAGGAAGGTTATGAACAAATAGCAGCTATTTTTACAGAAACAGCTGATCAGGAAAAAGAACATGCAAAACGTATGTTTAAATGGTTGGAAGGCGGTATGGTAGAAATTACTGCCAGCTATCCTGCAGGTATCATTGGTACCACTATGGAAAATTTGAAAGCTGCCGCTGCCGGTGAAAATGAAGAATGGACTACTGATTACCCTCACTTTGCTGATGTGGCCGATCAGGAAGGTTTTCCTGCTATCGCTACTATGTATCGCAGAATCGCTGAAGCTGAAAAGGGGCATGAGGAAAGATATCTGGCTTTATTGAAGAATGTGGAAGAAGGCACAGTATTCAAGAAAGCGGAAGAAACTGTATGGCAGTGCCGTAACTGCGGTTACATTTATGTAGGTACGGAAGCTCCTGAAGTATGTCCTGCATGTCTGCATCCGCAAGCTTATTTCGAAGTGAAGAAGAATAATTATTGATTGAAATAAAACCACTCGTTCATCATGGATCCGGTTTCTCTGAAAAGGGGAAACCGGATTTTTTATTTTTAGGAAATGATTTTTGATTAGTTTTTATTCTTCTCTTTTCCCGTTTACAAATTCCCCCGGTTTCATGCCGAACTGTTTTTGGAAACATTTGGAGAAATAAGACGGATTATTGAATCCTACCATATAACAGATTTCATTGATGCGATATTTGTTTTCTGCCAGCAAGATCGCTGCTTTTTTCAAACGTACCACTTGAATCAGTTCATTAGGGGTGATATTGGCCAATGTCTTTATTTTGGCAAACAGACCCGAACGGCTGATACACAATTTTTCGGCCAGGAAATCTACGGATAATTCCGGATTGGAGAAATTCTCTTCTATGATTTCATTCATACGGGTAAGGAACTTGTCGTCCATAGAATTATTGGCAATGCTGTTCAGCGGAACCAACGGCATCTTCGAGAATTTCTGACGCAGCAGATTACGCAAGTCTACCAGATTCTTGATACATGCTTCCAAGTATTGCATGGAGAAAGGTTTCTCTATGTAGGCATCTGCACCACAATCCATACCTTCTATCTTGGAGTTGGTATCTGTCTTGGCCGTTAGCAGGATGAAGGGTATATGACTGGTAGCCTGGTTAGTCCTTATCGTTTTGCAAAATTCCACTCCGTCCATGCGTGGCATCATCCAGTCGCTTACAATGAGTGTCACTTCGTTTTCTTTCAGTTTATTCAGTGCTTCTATACCGTCTTCTGCGGTAAGTATGCTGTATTTATCAGCCAGACTACTCGAAAGGAAATTCAACATTTCCTCATTATCATCCACAATCAGCATGGTTGGTTTATGTTTGATAGGAGAACCGGAGAGGTCCTCTTGCAAGATTCCTTCGGGAATGGCTGGGTTGTTCAATAGTGATGTGCCCGTATCCTGTGGCAGGACTTGTGCTTGTTCTATAGGCAACGTTACGATAAAAGATGATCCTTTGTTAACCTCGGATTCCACTTCAATACAGCCATTGTGTGATTCTACGATACTTTTGACAATGCTGAGGCCGATACCTGTTCCCGGCTTGTTATCCATAGCCTGATAGAACGGATGGAATATCTTCTTTTGTTCTTCTTTGCTGATCCCTATGCCGTTATCTGTCACTCGGATTATAAAAGTATGTTGTTCCGGCTGTACGATACAGGTAAGAGTAACTTCATCTTTTGTGTATTTACTGGCATTGGTCAACAGATTGCTGACTAGTTTGGTTACCGCCTCACTGTCTACTATAGCCGTGAAATCTGCTTCAGGATATTTCACAGTAAGCCGTGCTCCATGTTGGGCGATGAAAGGTTCGAAACGTTCACAAACCGCTTTGAGCAGTTGGTGGATATTTTGGGAAGCAAACTTCATTTTCATTCCTTCCTGTTCCACCTTCCGGAAATCCAGCAATTGGTTTACCAGGAACAGCAGACGCTGGCTGTTACGGTCAATAATATTCAGATCGTCGCGTACTGTAGACGGCAGGGACACGGGAGATTTCATTATTTTCTCCAAAGGTCCTATGATAAGGGATACCGGTGTGCGTATTTCGTGGGCTATCATGGTGAAGAACTTGATTTTGGCTTCGTGTACTTCTTTTTCCTTGTTGGCGTTCAGTTTGTTTATTTCAGCCGTATGTTTCTTCTCTGTCCGTTTGATGATGAAGCGGATGACGAATCCGAAAGCTATGCAAACCAATACAAAATAGAGCAGTTTGGAAGCGGTGGACCAATAGAAAGGAGGGTGGATGGTGATTTTCAGACTGGTTCCTTTTTCATTCCATATTCCGTCATTATTGGTCGCCTTTACTTTGAAAAGATAGGTTCCTGCGGGCAAATTGGTGTAAGTGGCCTTATTTTGGGAGCCTACATAGTTCCAGTCTTTGTCAAATCCTTCCAGTTTATAGGCGTATTTGTTTTTATTGGGGGTACAATAGCTTAAAGAGGCATAAAGCAAGCTGAATGCATTTTCTTTATAGGATAGCTCCAGTTCTTCCAACTGGTTGAGAGATTTTGGAAGCAGTTTGTTTCCAGTTTGGATTTCCTTATTATCTATTTCCAGTTCTGTAATGATTACTGGAGGAAGCATCACATTTGTCTTAATCTGATGGGGGTAGAAAGCATTGAATCCGTTTACTGAGCCGATATAGATTTTTCCATCCGATGCTTTTAAGGCAGCATTAGGTAGGAATTGTTCACTTTGCAGTCCGTCGCTTTTAGTAAATACTCGGCAACCTTCTCCAGGGGTGTAGCGCACTAGCCCTTTGGTGGTGGTGAGCCACAATATGCGTTGGTCTTCGATGATGCTGCATATATTGTGACTGGGAATTTCAAGAGGTAAAGTTTCGAATGCATCTTCTTCCGCATTGTATTTGCAGAGCCCGTTCATGGTTCCCACCCACATCTCTCCGTTTGTGTCAATCAGTACGCAGTTCACTTGGTTGTTTGCCAGTGAGTTCGGATTTTTATGGTCATGTATATAGTTCTTCCATATCTGTTTTTCTGGATGGTATTTAAATAATCCCTTGCCTTGGGTGGAGAACCAGAGATTTCCTTTGGTATCCTGGTCAATGTCAATGGTCAGTGCGTCCAAGTCTTTAATTCGGGTGAAATTATCTTTTTCCCGGTTATATAGATTTACTCCGGACATGGAGGTGACCCATATTCTCTCTTTTCTGTCTTTGAATATGGCATAAGAACTGGTTCCGTCCAGTGAGGCGGGATTATCCTGATAGGCAGAATATGTTTTAAAAGTTCCCGTTTGCAGATTTAATACGTTTACCCCTCCAGTATAAGTACCGATCCATAAATTATCATCGTCCATACAAAGTGCATGTACATTGTGATAGGACAGACTGTTTTTTCCCTCCAAGGGCAAATAATGGGAAAATTTTCTATTTTGAGGAGAAAAGCAGTTTAACCCTCCGTCATCCGAAGCGATCCACACATCTCCGTTAGAGTCTTCGCAGAACCGTCCGATGACTGTTCCGTTAACAGAATTGGAAAAACGTGAGTGGACAAAACTTTCGAATTGTCCAGTATTGGGTGAAATATAATTTACTCCTCCATAGTAAGTTCCGATCCATATTCCACCTTCATGATCTTTTATAATAGGATAAACAAAACGGTTGGACAATGAATGTGGGTTTGTTTCATCTTCTGTAAACAATTGATATTCCTCTGTAATGGTATTGAATAACAGAAGCCCGTCATCCGAGCCTATGAGTAGCTGGTGAGGGGCATATTCCATGATAGAATGAATATGGGTGGCACCTTTTCCGTCTGTGGGATGCAGATAAGTAGTGGCCTTTCCGCTGTATTTATCGATTTTTTGCAAACCACACTCCCAGGTTCCTAACCACAGTGTATGTTCCGAGTCTTCCAACATGACCAATGCGTTTGAGTCATGCTTTCCGCTTTCATAGGAGAGCGGAAAAGTCTCGAATTTATTTTCTGCTTTATTCAGTTTGAAAAGACCTGAGTTTCCCCAATTGGTAATGGCCCATATTTGGTTTTCACTATCCACCAGTACACTTGCCATTAAACCATTTGCGTTTTTAAATTCGTATTGCTCCAAGTGGTTGGTGATAGTGTTGTATTTGAATATTCCTTGTCCTACCGTAGTGAACCATAGGTTTTTGTCTTTATCTTCGACAATATGGTTCGTATTTGTTTCAATATGGATATTTTGGGAGGTGGCCAGTACAAAAGGCATTATATCTTCTGTTTCGTAATCATAGATATATATGCCTTCGTCTGTACCTATCCATATCTTATTGAGGGTGCTGTATAAAGATGAAATAGCTTCATTAGCTCCCCTATCTTTCAGTCTATAGAGTTTTACAGTAGTACCGTCATAGCGGTTCAGTCCTTCATCCGTTCCTATCCATAGAAAACCGTATTTATCTTGCATTAAAGCACGTACCGAATTGGATGATAGTCCGTCTTCTACAGAAAAATGACGGAAACAGAGGTCATTGGACGCTGCAAACAGAATCATCGGCATCAGTAAGTTCAATAGCAATAGGACTAGTCTTTTCATAGTATTTTCTTCTTATTTTCTAAATCTTATGCAAGATTACTATTTTTCTGAGAAAGAAAAGAGAAAATTCGAAGAAAAAGTGAGGATTCCAGATGAATCTTTCAATAGACCTTTTCAGACATTCTCTAAAAGCTAGCTTATCATAATCCTGCTGCAGATTTTAAGCGGCTGATAGCTGTTTCTATCATATCATGTGTGCCACTGCCGTCTGCTACGTATTTTATGACCATTTCAGTGAATGCAACAGCGTCTTTTAATGTCGGATCTGTAGAATCGTCTATGGTGCCTACGCGCCTTAATAGAGCAGATAAAGGTCTTAAATCTTCCATTTCGGGTAAGTTACCCGGTCTCATTGTATTGATGACGGTATTCAAACTAGCTACTATGGCATTGACTTCTCCTTGGGAGTAGTTTTTATCCTTATTAAAATATACATTTTGGGCATGTTCCAATGTACGTTTCAAACGGGTAAACCCGAAATGAGCCCAAGGAGCAAATTCAGGAATCTTGACTGCGAGAGCATTCCATTTTTCTTGGTTTGTTTGGCGTTCCATAGCTATATTAAGTAACTCCTTTAATTCTGTTTTATCTACATTATTTGCCAGTACCAAAGAAGCGGTGGCATCTTGTAGTGATAAAGTTTGTTTGTCAATAACGGTTTGTAAATCAATGTTATCCATTACTTCATGGGCGCTTTCAAGAGTAGCTTGCAATGTTTTAAAACTATCAGTAGTATAAAGGTCCGGATTACATTTTTTAGCTATATGGATACTGGCTTCAAGATTGCTCTTATCTAATCGGGAGGCGACTAATGATTCTATGGCCTTGTCAATATTGTCTACACAAGTAGAAATGGTAGTTTCTGTCAGAGGAGATATTTTCATTAGTTTCTCTCCCTCTTGTATAGCGGTTGTTAGTTTGGCGAAACTTGCTTTTGTGTAATGGCTTTTACTAAATGCCGTAGTTTCTCGTAATTTTGCCGACAGAGCCATTTTCAGTTCTACAGTAGGATCTTTAATATGATTGATGCGGAAGTAATGAGTTGTATGGTCATGGCGATAATAATCTGGTTGGAAAGTTCGTCCACCTTGCATCAGTGTATATAAATTTCCTGTAGTACCGGTTTGCGGACCGTTAGGTTCAACAACGGTAATACTGGCAAGACGTGAGTCTATATTGAGTGTTGCTTCCGTCCAATTAGTGATATCGGTAGCTGTCATGGCAAACGGTCCATGCATTAATGTACCTACCCAAGCCGTTTCAAGTTGGTGTCCGTCTTTACTTGCTATTTCAGCCGGTAGCTTGTCGGGACCATAGTCTATATGTTTGGTGAATGGCATTGTAATTTCTACTATATCATTTTCTTTCCATTGCCGGGTAGGTATTACCGCGTATGAACAAGGTTGATAATGAGTGGCAATAGAGATTCCATTTAGTTTTACATCAAAGCCGTCGGTGGCCCAATAAGGTACTCGCAGTTTCATGGCAAATCGGGCTTCTCCGGCAGTAACTTTAATTGTGGAGCTTTTTGCTGGCCACAAACATTCCTGTTGTAAAGTGATATTTTTCTCTTCCCAATGGAGTGTGGTAGGCATATAAAGGGCTACCCACAATGTATTGTCCGAAACAAAGTAGGTTGCTTCCTGATATTTTACATGATTTTCAGATCCCGTACCTCCGCAGCAGGTAGATTGCGGAGTTTCGTTGCCCCATGGTTTCGATGCATTTAGTCCTACGGCATATTGATAAGTAGTCTGATAGTGTTCAGGGTGTAATGAGCCGATTATTTGGTTGTAAAGTGTCCGTTCGTAATAATCCATGTAACGGGCATCGTCCGGATTAAAACAGTTGAGGTCTTTTGTTAATTTTAGCAAGTTATATGCACAACAAGTTTCATTGATATGTGGATTTGAGTGACTCTCTCCTTCAGATACGCCATTCATGGCCATACTTACTATTTGGGTATAGGGCTGTCTGAACATTTCGCCATTACCCACACCGCCGGTAGAATAACGATAACTTCCTTGTATTAAATTCCAGAAATTATGGGATACATGATAATAAAATGTATCATTGTTACTTAAATAACTTCTCAGTGCACCGATGATCATAGGGATATGCTGATTGGCGTGTCTGTTACGTATATCATCAATATTCTTTGAAAGCGGTTCGTAAAAGGCCGGACTATCAAAACAATTGGATGCTTCTATCAGACGCGCCTTCTCTTCAGGGGCGCTGACCATTTCTGAAAGACGTGCTAAAGATTCTCCCATACCTCCCACTTCACCTGCAATGTACATGTTCCACATTTCATAACGATTGCCGGGATGTGTCCTGCGTTCTTCTTGTGTTCCGTCTTTTTTTACATAAGTGCGGTAGTGCATTCTATTCCATACCCACAGACCCATATCTTTGGCTATGAGCAATGCTTTGTCGGCAATGCTTTTATCATCCATATAAGTTGCAATATCTATCAGACCCGCTAACTGTTTGTGAATGGAGTAATAGGGAGCCCATACCCAGTCCGAATTGTTATATGCACGATACATCTCTATCAGTGCGGGATGGTGCGGGGGGATCGCATTTAGATAACCATAGCCATAAGTAGCCCATTTTGTTTTATGTTCATCAAAAGCTTCCCATGTACCTTTCATCTTTTTCAATTCTTCTTCAGGGGCAAAATCACGGGCTTCGAGATACCTTCCTAATTCTTCGCTCCATACGAATGTACGCTCCTGACATTCGCGCAGTTCATTCACCATTCGGGTGATGTTACGGCGTAAAATTTCTTTATGCGAAGGATTTGTTGCAGCGGCATAGGCAAGGGCCAGTGCGGACATATAGTGTCCGGAACCATGTCCTTTTAATTTAGTTTCAGGTGAGTCCCATCCGTCAGACCGGGTATATCCTTCGGTACTCAGTCCATAAGTGTCGCGATAATTATATAGCTGTTGGCTTACATCCCAACTGATAATCTCTTTAATGGCAAGATCACGATTGGAGGTCAGGCGATTGTTGCCGTTAATCTTTACATTGTTTAAGGGGATAGTATGGGCTATTAGCTTGGGGGAAATTGTATTTTTAGTGTCTACCACCTCTATTTTAGCAGTGATAGGATATCCGTTTTCTGTAGTATCGTCTCCTATAATGAATCCGTTTATTGTGTATTGGCTTCCAATGGGATAAACTTTATCGTCAGCCTCTGATTGTTCTGTGGATAAAGCGGAATTGGACCATTTAGTTTGACGGTATTCACCTTGTCCGTCTGAATAAGTCACCCATACTTGATAAGGTAATTGAGGAACAGTTCCCACAGGACAATAGATCACGATGGGTTGTACAGAAGTTATGCTTCGTACTTCGATAACATTTGTCTGTAAGATGGATGTTGCTGTTTTATTAGGATTTAGTGTATACGCCTCAATGGGTATTGTTGTCAATAGGGATAATCCTGTAAAGAGAGTAAAAGATAAATATCTGTTCATTTCCATGAGCATATTTTAAGTAATGATTTTATAAGAGATGGGAATATAAAGCCCGGTTCTAATAACTTAAACCGGGCTGGAAAATAAATATTTGTTTAAATAATTAGCAACTATTGAGAAGAAAGAAGGTTGCTTTCTATCACATTATTTCTTATTTACCGGCATAGCCTGGATTTTGCTGTAAATTAGGGTTTGTATTAAGATGATCTAAATGAATCGGGAACAGGATAGAGTTGCCATTCAAGTCATTGGCAGTCGGAGTATGATTAAACCAACTTTTCTTCTGATAGGTTCCGAAGCGAATCATATCCGTACGTCGACGGGCCTCGGCTGCAAATTCCCATCCCCATTCATCATAAAGTCCGCCTAATTCTACGACTTCTGTATTACCCGCATCATCAATCTGACCTTTTTCGTCAAGCGTACCATAGTTAATGTGTGTATCGCCTTTTAACCAAGCTGCATCAACCGTTGCTTTTTCCGGATGAGCCGATTCACGGAATGCACGCTCACGGATCTGTGATACGATATGGGCTGCTTCGGTTTCGTTTTGTCCTAAGCGGAGCAGACATTCTGCTTTCATCAGCAATACTTCAGTATAACGGAAATAAGGGAAGTCGTTGCTTAGAAGGCTTTTAGCTCCTACCTTAATTTCGTATTTTCCTACCCGATAACCGTCATCTGTGTCTGTTTTGTAAATACTGGGTAGCTTATTGGGGAAAGTGGTGATCAGTACTCCGTCCGGGCTGTACTGGTCACCTTGCAGCCATGTATATTTTAACCGCATATCATCAGGATCATAGCTGTTAATGAACTGAGGGTTTGCTGCTGAACCTCCCCATGGGGTGGTTTGCATATTGAAGACCTTACGACTGTTTGAAGATAGAAATTTCATGTGGGCTCCAAAAACAGGACCATTGTTGTCCCCTTCATTATAAACTTCATCATAAGGAATGGCAAAGATCGTTTCCACACATCCGGAGTTTTCTGTTTTGAAGATATCTGTGTAGTTTGTTTCTAAACTAAACAAACCGCTGTTAATGATATCGTTACATTGTTCCAGACATTCGTTCCACATTGGAGTTCCTGTATAGACCCCAGCATTCAGATACATACGTGCCATCAAGCATTTGGCCCCCCATTGAGTGAGTCTGCCATAAGTGGATTTATTGACTTCAGTAGGCAAATTGGGCATTACTTCTTTCAGTTCATTGATAATGAAGTCAAAAACTTGTTTACGAGTAGATTGAACCGGAATCTCTTCACTGAAACTGGTTTGTATAGGAATATTTCCATGTGTATCGCAAAGAATGGAGTACCAAAGTGCACGTACTCCTTTTACCTCAGCTACGACTTTAGGTTTACTTTCTTCTGTAAAAAAACCTTCATCGGCACGTTTTAATATTTTATTGGCATTGGCGATGCCTTTATAGCAATAGTCCCAAATACTTTGGGGCTGTCCTTGCTGGTTGTCCCAAGTGTGTTTGTGCATTTGCTTGTAAGTACCTCCGTCATCCCAGCCGTTCGGGCGGGTAGGTGTGACAATTACATCGCCCGATTCTTCCTGTAGGTCAAACAAGCCATACCAGTCCATCACAAAGCGTAATTGTGAATAGGTGGTAGCCAACAAGGCTATCTCATCGGCTTCGGTTGGTACATAGTCTTCTTCAATGATTTCAGAATAAGGCTCCTCATCCAAATTAAAGCAACTGCTTATACTGAGCATGGCAGATGCACAGAGTGCATAAACACCATATTTAAATAGTTTCATAACTGTTCTTTTTTGTTTAATTAGATTTAGAATGTAAGATTAACTCCAAAAGTATAAGTGCGATTGGTAGGATACTTGTCGCGATTGTCAGTACCGGCATCCAATAATCCATAGGTGTTGCTGCTCAATGGTACTTCCGGATCCATACCCTTGTAACCGGTAATGGTAGCTAGATTCAATACTGAAGCATAGATACGTAGGTTTTTGATGATATGCTGTTTGGATAGTTTGAAGGTATACCCCAAAGTCACATTGTCAATTTTCCAGTAATCACCGTCCTCTACGTAATAGCTGACATAGCGTTGGTCATCTTTCAATTGGGTTTTGCCATATACTTTGTCAAAAGCAGAATTCAGGCGGTTGTACTGGATTTCAGGTTTTGCATTTTCATAATACATACGTTGGTAATTCAAAATCTGGAAGCCGAAAGCACCACGCATATTTATACTTAAATCGAAATTAAAGAAATTGAAGGTATTGTTCCAGTTCAGATAATGTTTAGGAATACCATTACCTAATACTTGCCAGTCAGTGGCATCGGTTTCCTCGGCTAAAACATGTTCACCTTTTTTGTTTTCTACCAACCATAGTCCGTCATCTGTAATATCAACCGATTTCAAACCATAGAAAGTACCTATAGGCTTGCCTACTTGGACGATATGGGTAGTGGTTTGAATGGGTTCTCCGGTATACCCTGTATAGAAATAATCTTGGTCCATCGAGAATTTCTCGCTGGATAGTGCAACGACCTTGTTTGAATTAGTAGAATAGGACACATTGGTATTCCAAGTGAATTTTTCTGTCTGGATAGGCGTAGCACGAATTAGAATTTCAAGTCCTTTATTTTCCATTTCCGATGCATTGGCTAGCATGGTTGGATACATATAAGGCGGAACAGGAACCTCGTAGTCCCAAAGAGCATCTTTTGTTCTACGTATATAGTAGTCAACGGTTCCACCCAATCGTCCTCCTAGGACATCCCAATCCAGACCTACATTGAATTCGTGTTTCTTTTCCCAACGCAGGTCAGCGTTGTTGTTACGGATTGTTTCCAATGCTTTGACCCATGTTCCATTGTACAGGAAAGCGCCATTATAATTCAAACTTGAGAGTGATGTGTACGGGTCGGCTACATTGATTCCGGTCACACCGTATCCCACGCGAAGTTTCAGGTTATCCATCCAATTCACATTTTTCATAAAATTCTCTCTGTTAATTCTCCATCCTAAAGAGATGCCGGGGAAATTACCCCACTTATGATCTTTACCGAACTTGGAAGAGCCTTCATGACGCAAAGAAGCCATCAATAAGTAGCGGTCATTGAAATTGTAACTGACACGGGTGAATAATCCGATTAATTTATCAGAATTTTTATAACTGGTCATGGAAGCTTCACCACGTTTCAAGGCCATACCTGCTTCCATTTTGTTGTAAGAATAAGCATCGGTAGGAAAATCGTAGTTGGACATGGACAGGTTAGAGTTGGTGTTGTCTTCATAGTTATAACCTATCAATACACTGACATTGTGCTTGCCGAATGCTTTCTGAAAGTTGGCCGTCAATTCTATCAGATTATTATCAAAATCAGAATCATAACGATATGCATAGCCGTTACGGCCACTCTTGGTTGTAGATACATGTTTCTTGGTTTGGTAATATCCATCGGTAGAAGTCGTACTCCGGCGGGCATACATGGCTTTCAAGGTCAAAGATTCAATAGGGCGGAAAGTCAGGCTACCATTGAAACGGATGTTTTTACGTTTCATTTCACCAATTGTTTCGCGGATATAACTTACAGGATTATCATAAAAATACAAGTCGCGCTCAAACCAGTCACCGTTCTCATCTTTTACAGGTTCTGTAGGATTGTGAATCAAAGCCTGTCGATAAGCGTATGTATTCCAACTGCGAGGCATGGTATGTTGGCTGACGAATGTACTGACATTGGCTGTCAATTTATTGTCATACATAGAGTGAGTGATGTCCATACGACCGTTTATAGCTTCAAAGTCAGTCTTTATAAAAGTACCTTGCCGGTTGGTATAGTTGATGGAGGCTGTATAATTGGTATTTTTACTACCACCTCTTAAGGATAAGTTGTGTGAATGAGAAACAGCTGTGCGGGTCAGTTCACCCAGCCAATCGGTATTGGCTCCGAAATCTTTCAAGTTAGCTCCGTTGAAAGTATATCCTTCATTCCATTTCTGACGAAGGTCATCAGCATCCATGAAATCAGGTCTGTTTAAAATGTTTGATACAGAAACATATCCATTATAATCAATGGTGGGAGCCATTTCTTTACGACTTTGTTTGGTTGTAATAATAATTACGCCATTTGTACCACGTGTACCATAAATGGCAGTAGCCGAACCGTCTTTTAATACATCGATGGACTCAACATCTTCAGGGGCTACTGTATTCAGACTTCCTGGCACTCCGTCAACTAATACTAATGGTGAAGTTCCACCTTTTAAAGATGAAATACCACGTAGCATAATTTGTGTGTTGCCGGTAGGATCTCCTGAAGGTAAAGAAATATTCAGCCCTGCTACCTTACCTTGTATCAGCTGGCCTGCATCGGTTACCGCCCCCTTCACAAAACTTTCTGATTTTACACTTGAAATAGCACTGGTCACATCACCCTTTCGCTGCGTACCATAACCGATCACAACCACTTCATCCATCAGTTCGGAATCGTCTTGCATGGTAATATCTTTCTTACCACCATTTCCGACTGGAATTTCCTGAGTCTGATAACCG